>JAABUT010000822.1_pt1 | contig 41905 bp, 43 predicted proteins | sample 5559281 | NCBI WGS metagenome assembly JAABUT01 (sample SAMN10711880, study PRJNA513359) | rock metagenome | isolation source: Antarctica rocks | place: Antarctica: Victoria Land, Ricker Hills nord | collected 2016-01-04
ATAGCTTGGAAGCTTCATATAGATATCGACAACTCTCTATATTAATTGCAATTTGATTCTATGAATGGTGGTTGAATAATAATAAAAATAGTATTGGTTACTAATCGGGTTTAGGGTGTGCACGGGATCGGAACGTGCACGGGCCCGGGAGTACTCCTATGCATCCGCGATCGAAGATTTGCAGCGGAGCTCTGGAACAAAGTATAAGAGAACTCTGCCACTGTGGCACGGTTATAAGGATAGAAATATCCCAGTGTACTGAACTGTACGAACGGATACGTATAGGTAGCGTTCAAAACGAGAAATTATGTTTATAGAAGCCGCAATATACTCATACAGCACGGTTCGTTGAACATACATTATGCTCGAAATTATAGGTATAGTATTCGTTGTGTGACATCGTATTACGTGAGCGAGAGCACTAGCAAGGAGGCAAAACATCTCAATCATCACGTCTCTGGAGGAAAAGTATTCATGTGATAAGTGCAGCAAACCATCAGAAAACCGCCTCTTACGAGAACGGAATACTCTGAAACGGCTTGAGAAAATGGATTTCTGCCGAACGAACACAATTTGCTCTTCCAAGCCTACATAAGCCAGAATCTTCTCATGCTCCTCCATGCTGAAGCCCAGATATGCTTGAATATCCGGCCTGCACTTATTTCTCGCATACAGAGCGAAATATTGACTGGTTCACTATACAATGGTAAAAGACCCCGCTGATGAATGACTGCATATTCTTATCGAAAATTTTGTATGCGTCCATACTCATTCTCTTACGATCTCGCCAGTATATTCTGGCAGAGCCGGCGAATCTTGCCAAGTAAGAACGCGAGGAGATTTAAGAAGTCTCAATGAACTACTGAAGTTTGTCATTCTACAGGCCTTGACAACTTCGTTTGGGGCCGGCTAAGGCGGTGGGAAAGCTGATGGGAATGTAGTAGAACCACTGAGCCGTACATGAACGAAGGCCAAGTGAAGCAATATGTGGGATCGTTACGAATAAAACAGATAGAATTCGATCTTTTATATCATCAGGCTTGTGCTTCCTCCAGTGTGGACTCAAAGGATTTTACTATCCTTATTATCAAAGTCTATCTTGTACATCAATACCCTCAAAAAGCATTCGCGATTTTGAGTAGTACATCAGCCAGCATCACCGTGTTTTTGAGGATGCTCACAGCAACTGCTATTCGAACCTGTTAAGCTTTGGTCAGAGTGGAGGAACTGTATGCAATATGTCCACTGTGCACAGTTGGTCTGGGTGAACAAGAGATTCAGTAAGTCTCACGAAGAGCTGAAACACCGTCTTGGCCAATGCCAATTTTCTGTTTATAGCAAATGGTTTGCTAAATCCTAGGCTTCGACCATGTTGCCTTACGGTTACTCGTAATACATAGTGGCGTAAATAACCCTAACGCTGTCCGTTGGCCCAATCATATCAGCTTATATAATCGTCCAACTCATCACCTGACCCCGCGTCAAGGCAGCAACGCGACGATCGCAAGCTCAATTGATCCGCTTCCCAGTATAAACATGACCTTGCTCTCTCTCTTGCAGATCTCTTCGTCGTCTTATATAGTATCTAAACTTCTGACTCACCGATGCTAGATTTCATATAAGGTCTTCTGTCGAACAACAACTTCCCATTTCCTACCACCCTGACCGAGCTTCCGTGCACAATTACACAGGATATCCTACCTTAGGGAAGGTACAAATTTCTTCCCATCTATACTTGTTGGAGGAGATCACGAGTATGTCTCATGCTTTTATTGCGTCAAGGTTAAACAATTTCTTTCCGTCAAATTGACTTGGCTACAGTAGCGGAGACCTTCTTACCGTTCGCGAGCGTACGATGATGGAACTGACGAATCGCATGAGTGATAAAATAGGTTGGAACGAAAAGGTCTTCGATAAAGATATCACTACAAAGTGGAAGTCCGAAGCATTGGCGACGCCGGATACTGATATTTCGGAGAAGATGGTCGATTGGGTGGGTACTAATTTTCCTATGCCTGATATGGTTTACCAATCGCAACTCTTTGCATCTTGCATTTCTCCTTCAGACTCAGCATACTATCCGCATCTGACGGCATGCAATGTATCGCCGAGCTTAAATATAAAGCAGGATTATTCAAAGACACAAATTGCATTGAAGTGCTCAATGGTGTCTTCAAATCTGACACGATCGTGTCAGACGAGCTAGAGAAAGAGCTGCAGCGTGCTATATCCCCACTGGAAAATGCTCCGGATCGTGAGAAGGATTGGCATCCGGGATCCGACAGACAGGTTCTCGATCTAGTTCACCCTTCGCTTTACCTCCTTGTGTATGGGCAAACGAGGGTCCTTGTCGATGAGACCATCAGCTTAGATGACTGTATGAAGCGCTGTGGCGACGGCGAAGTGGTTTCATCCCCTTCCAAAGAGGCAAAAAACAAGGCCTGGTCGCAAAAATTTCAGTGGCTGCCAAGTGAATTTGAGATTCCAAAAGGAGTGGATGATGTGAAGTAGGCATGAGGTATTCAGATCTTTACCAGAACTGATTAAAAATTGATAGAATCACAAGCTATGTCAATAATTTGCACCCCCAATATCACAGAAATTTATACTCGGTTATAGAAAAACTGGTTTCTAGGACCATTCCACTCTGGAATCAAACCCTTACGCCTCCTAGAGCAACCTGGAGACTTCCTCCTCTATTGAGCATGGAAGGAGACGGATTTGAAGAATTCAAGGAGCCAGAGCGGGAATCCGGCGAGAGCTATTCTGCCCACTGGAACAAGATTGATCGGCTGAAAGATGCGCTAAAGATTATCCAGCCAGAGTCTGGAGAATTCAAGCCACCTGACGAGAGGTTTCGAGAGATATATGGGGATTATTGGCCCGAGAAGCGCCGGAATAACCGTCCCGTGGATCTACGGGAAGAGTTCGAAAAGCTTCAAATCATCGTTAAATTTGCAAATATCTGTCTCACGCCAGAGAAGCCAACATACGGAGGCGGTTCTTGGCATGTGGAAGGACAGCTGAATGAGAGAATGCAAGTCGTGCAGTGGCCAAGCCGTTGTTGTATGAGCTAACAGCTTCTTAGATGTGCAACTGCGCTGTACTATTATGCATCAGATAACATCATCGAGAGCTTACTCGCATTTCGCCACGAGATTTCCGACGATGTTCAGGGGGAACTATCATATGAGCAAGATAGGCACAATGCCATTGAGGCAATTTACGGGTTCCAAAACGGAGAGCCACAGGTCCAAGAGCTCGGGAAAGTCGTCACAAAGGCTTGCCCCCCGAAACGTCAACACTCAGCATGAGCTAACACTCTTCTAGGAGGGCCGACTGCTGACGTTTCCAAATGTTTGTGTGATTAGTCAAGCCGTGCAGCAGACCACTGACATTAAAGCAGGTGTATCGACATCGCGTCTGCCCTTTCCACCTGTCCGATCCCAACCGGCCAGGCCATCGCAAGATTATGGCGCTTTTTCTGGTGGATCCACACCTAAAAATAATCAGTACAGCCAATGTACCATGCCAGCAGAAAGCATGGTGGGCGGAACAAGTCCGCGGTATTGGACCGTTGGGACAGATGCCGCCTGAGATGGCCGATCACGTTACGAGTGTACGCAAAATCAGTAACTCTACCACCTTATCGAAACATAGCTAAGTCATGAGTTGCAGCTCACAACAGACTTCCCCGTATCCTTGGAGGTAGCGCAAGAGCAAAGGCTGGAATTGATGGAGGAAAGGAAGAAATTGTAAGGCCATATTTCTGGCCTGCATTCTTGGGATCGAGCAGCTAACGAAAGCGAATGTAGTGTGCATAAACAAAACGAGGACTTCATCAGTACCCCTTTCTCGGTATATCTCTTCTCAAGTTGATCTTCGTCCGCGTAAGACCGACACACTGACCATATTCGCAGCTTTGCGAGCATTGAGTGCTGCACAATGTTGATGTGTGGGTTATGGATACATGGTGATGCTCATTGCGGCCGTTTCTGCGATAGCTAAGTACGGATCTTCAGGTCTCATACTATCAGTTTTAGCCTTCTTCATTAGCGATATAGACCTCTAGCTATGGGCTTATTTGACGCTCTTTGACGAGCTAAAGCCTCGGAAACGGCCATGAGGTGCCGGAGCTTTACTTCGTTTGAGCGACTTAGTGTCGAAGTGACGAGACAAAAGCCCTTTCAATCAATCTTGATACAATGATGGACAGTGACAGATACGCGAATCTTCTGTCCACATCTCTGGTCTCAATGAGTAGATTGTGATGGGACACCCAGCACCATCCCTAGATGCCGACGCTCGCTGGCTTTCTTTGGATTTAAGGCCGTCCAGGGGGTGCGCCAGGTTCATTGAAACGGCAAACTGACGGGTGCGAAATATGGGGATTTCCGATTTCGGAGTTGGGAAAGTGGATGAATCTCGATATCTACCATGAGACACTAAAGTTCTAGGTGAAAGAGCTGACTACTTCTCATCCGCTTGATCTTAGATGGTGCGAACCAGGTTTTGAAGGGGGGTGAAGGAAGAAGTTGAGATGAGTCATGTGATGTTTGAAGGTTACCTTACGAGTATTAGCTATGGAAGCGAGGGATAGCCGAGACTAGGGTAGTTGCAGGGCTGAATATCTTGCTCCCAATGCCACAATTTCGCACAAGCACTACATTTAGACCTTACCTAAACTTAACTACTTCAAGTCTCAATAGAGATACCTGAGTGATTGACTTATCATTCAACTCGAACTGACTCTTCTTAGACCGGGATAACATTCGTCCTTCGTTGAACTTATCCTAAAGCAGTGGCATCCGTGAGCGTACTTGTGGTTCGAAAGTCATCCAACCCTTTCAGCTGTTCATATGCGATTGAGCGTCACAACTCATGAAGACAGATTTGAGGATATTCACTAGTGCTGATGTAACAATTCCCATACTACTCAAAATGTGAATGAGAATATTTACAAGTAACTAATCCTAATGGAGCGTATCTGGCATTACGATTTCTCTCAGATCTCTTCTCTCGCAGATGAGTTTCCGTCCTTCTTATTCTGAGACTCGTTGTTCTTAAAACTTCTAAACATCTTGCCTTCAGGCTTTTAGTCGACTTGCTTCCAAACTCGTTGCTTCGAATCAAGCAACTCACTTGCAGAGCGCCTTACCTTGAGTGTTCCAGTCCGCCTACTTGGAGAAGTCGCTGGTTTAAGTGTCTTCGTCGATACACTTATAGAGTGCCTCGCCGTGAGACTTTCGGTCGGCTTACTTCAGAAACTTGCTGCAACAAGTATCTTCCTCGACTCACTTGCAAAGCGCCTTGACCCAAGATTTCCAGTTGACTTACTTCTACACTTTGCTGCAACGAGTGCCTTCCTCGACTCACTCCAAAAAGTCGTTGCTTCGGGCGCCTACCTAGACTGACTTACGGAGTTTCTTCCTTCTTAACCCGCCTTCCAACCTCCTTACCTGGAATCTATTTCTACTCAACTCATTTCCAAGTCTCCTCATTCCAAGATGTCTAATAGACCCCAACCTGGTCAGGCTCTTCCGCCGAATTTGGTCATGCCTACGAATGTGTCTCGTACTCCACCACCGTCACCGAAAAGGGCACCCCCTAGCTCCCCTACGAAGAGGCGCAGGTTCTTGAAAGAGTCGGAGGACAATGCTGGCGAGCTTTCTATTGAGCAATACATCTATCGCACGGACCCATACAGGTCGACGAGCGTTGCCTTCCCCTTCCCCACGCCCTTGTTCTTTGAGCCTGAAGATGGACCAATTCTCCAGCGGTTACACAATGACCCAGTTATCAAAGAAACCATCACAAGTACGCTTGGAAAACACGATATTAAGCCACAAATGATCACTTTTGATAAGCAGTCAAAGCCGGGGTATCCAGCAGGTGGGGAGATTGCGGTCACCGTTGTCCGAATCAGCATTGATGTACGAGATCACTCTCCTACTGACGCGTGGTCAGCAGCACGAAGAGATGTCAAGGCCTTGTTGATTGAGAGAGGCTTTGGCGATTTAGAAGTAGAACTGATCGACCCCCAACGATCCTACCTACCTTCACTTTTCCCAGTCTCTCCGAAGAATCCTCTTGTCACCGCCTACGAGGCCAAACGAGGTGAGATCCTCGAGATTGTAGAGGACGCTTTGAAGGACGCTTGGACGTCGATCTCTCTATTCAGGGTAGGAAGGACATCACTGTCCACCCAACATGCCATTGTCATCATGGTTCGCCCCCTGACCGAGCATGATTGGCTGGTACTCGGATGGCGAATTGAGAGCCTCACGAACACACAAGGAGTATCCCAAGCAAAGCTCGCTGTTGAGTTTATGCCAGGCTACTGGGGGACCTGCCGCCGTCACGATCGCCAAGACCTGGAGAAGAAGAAATCGGCGGGAAATCGTTTGAGAGGCAATTCCGTTCCGAGCCGATGATGGGAACCAGTATAGAGGTGTTAGGCGAAGGCGGAGGAGAACCCTGGGTGGTTTCTTCCAGCTAGACTGCCATGGAAGAAAACACACTGGCTTTCTGACGAATTCTCACGTTGTGCAGCCAGCCGGTAGTACCCCAGAGGCCGTCCAAAAAGAGTACAACTACTACGGCTGCCATTATTCGGCACGAAAAGATCATCCTGCACGGTCTCAAGTCAGGTATTTCGCGGCAAAAGATGTGAAGGCAACGAGGCATGCCGCTGAAAAGCGACTCGAAACGACGGTTGCCAACATCGCGCGTCTAGAGCGAGATATCCACGATCGAAGAGCAATGGATCTACCTTTCAACAATCTCTTGCAACAGAAGGGACAGAACCAATCGACCGTGGGTAGGTTGGAAAAGATGAAGGCGGTACTCGAGACCATGCCTCGAATCCTTGGGCAGGTCCTGTGTGCTTCTGGGAGGGCGGTGACGAAGTCGAATCGAGTGCTTGACTGGGCCTTCGTTGAAACCCCAGCACACATTCAATCGCTCTTTGATGCCCGTCGCGGTAATCTCCTGCCGCAAAGCAACGCCCTTCACGGGAACGACCCAGAAGAATATGATTGCGAGCCAACGTATGATCCACCAGAGCCGGAGGCTTTTATCCAAGGTTTTAGCAAGATCGAAAAGGGCCAGTGGTACTTTAAAATTGGACGGACTACTGGCCTCACTACTGGTGTCTGTAACGGCACGCAAACAACCTTTCGGCTCCAAGGCGAACCCGTCCACGTACTACACGACAAGGCCGGCATGGTACAAAGGACGGTGAAACTAGACCAGGACACTGTCAATGAATACGTCATACTCAATGCCAAACACGGCCACCGCCCGGCGTTTCAGCAACAAACCTTTTGCAGGTCTGGCGACTCTGGCTCGCTGCTGATCGACGCCCAAGGCTACATTGCTGGCTTGGTGTTTGGATCACTAACCGGGCTATGCGGTCCCTTGAATGCAGAAAGTCAATACGTCGAAGCTGGACTGGCAACAGACATCCGGGATGTTTTGGCATCCATAGCCGCAAAGACTACAAAAAGGGACAGCAACGGTCAGCTAATCGGAGCGCCGGGGACTTTGTCGGTGGCTTAGGTCATTTTACAAGATCACCATGCTGGGACGGAGAACCCCTTGCCGCCGAGCAGAATCCTTTAGGTGGGCTTAAGCGTTGAGACAGATATTGGGGGGGGGGGAGGGGGGGGGGTATGTAGATATCAGGCAAAGACTTTGGGTTTGTAATACGATAGAGGCAGGAAAGAATACTCCAGGTCATTTCGGGCCCGAGGGGGTTGTTTTCCTCCAGAGCTCGGTTGTTGCAAAGCGCAAAATTTCGCGCTTTGCGCAACACGATACTCGAAAAAAAATCCTTCAGCCCACTCAGCCGTTCTACCATATACCTTTTCTTTCACCTAGCTATTTATTCCGCGGCCCAAAAAATCCTCGCGCTTCTGTGCGACAAACAAACACCCATTCCCCCATATACACCCCCCAACCCCCCTAGATCTCTTCTCCCTCCCCAGAGATTAAAAAAAAAAACTTGAAGGAAACCCACGACACGAACAACAACTCACAACCCCCTCCCCCGCCCCTCCTTTAAGCATACAACCCCACCCCCCACCCCCCCAAAAAAACCCTCCCTCGACAGCCAAATAAAAGAAACAACAACCCACATGCTTTTACAAAACATACAAAAGCGGAGCGGTTATACAATAATATATATATATATCTATCTTATTCAAAGAATTCCCATCCCATCCTATTCAATTTATTGAAACCCCCCGCTTCCCCCCGTCTAAGTTGGCGGAATCAACGCTGTAAAACTCTGCATACATCACCCGGGTACGGAGTAGGATGGCATAAACCTTCTAGAATTTGAAGGTGTCTAGTCTAACGGGGTTTGAATGGTGGGGTGAGGGATCAAGCGGGGGGTTTTTTGAGGTTGGGGCGGGGGGGTAGGAGCGGGGGATATTTTGGGGCAGTGAGAAAAATTGGATTGTTTGTGGGAGTGTCAAGGGGTTATGGGTGTTGGGTATTTTGCGATTTCTGAAATGGGGTGGCTTCGGGGGTTGGAAAGATAGCTGAAATGTAATTATGTGCTAGGAACTGCAACACCATTTCCCTCTCTGCTTTCTTATCGCCAACCTCCCCCGTTCCGCCCCTCAAAGACCACCTACCTCCCTATCCTCCCCCGGATCCTCCTCCCCCTTACTCCCTTGGCACTCCTCTTAATCACCACCGGGTTATTATTAAACATGCTTCCAGGCCCAAAATCAGGTTTCCCTCCCAAAGTTCCGAATATGTCGCCAACGTAGTTTGTCGCGTTGATTCCCTTCTCGAACAACGGCCCCCATCCCCTCAAGATGCCCTCCACAACCTTGACCCCTGCGAGGTAGATGTTTTGAATTGCGGGATCAAACCCACCTTGGTTGGCGTAGAAGAGGTTGAAAGTATCAGCTTCGCCGGCGTAAGGGCGGTCAAAGTCGGACGCGGTACGCATGATAATGATACGGCTGAAATCGGTGATATTGTTGATAGCACTGCGGAGCAAAGCCTCGAGCGTAGCATTGTCTTCTTGCGCTGTGGTGCAGTAAATTCCGGTGCCGTTGGTGAAGAGCTTGGTGGTATTCCCGAAAGCCTCGGAGAGTAGGGTGCCGCTGAAATAGACATCAGAGGTGGCAACATCGCAAGCCACCACACTCGGTCCCTTTGCCCCGGCATTATAGGCCGACGTGGCGGCATAGTTCGCCCTATATGCTACCGCTGCGCTGGAATCGTTCAACGTAGCGGTCTTGGCAAATCCGATAGCGATCTGACGTAGCGCGTCGTTGACCTCAAACACCTCCGTTCCATAGATGCTTTGAGGGTACATTGTGGGATCGGTGCTTCCTTGGGGGACATAGCCGGTGGTGAAATTTGAAGGGATCTCGCGGGCGTCGAACTCGTACTGCAGGGCTGCTTGGACAGCATAGCGGGCGAATGTCACGGAGCCAAGGGTTGCCACCTCGGGATTTACGCCGGCGATGCCGGCTATGAGGAAGTAGGTTTTTCGGAAAGAAAAGTAGGGGCTGAAGGTTAAAGCGGTTATGGAGGAGGCGGCGTTGATTTCTAGAGATCGGCCACTTTTTATTAGCCAGAGCTCTCTGAACTCTACCACGCATCTCATATATATTGCGTACCGCTCTCTCCTGTCACTAGCTGACAGACCTCACCATTGGCGGTGCAGTGGACATCCGGATACAATGGCGACAGACCAGGAACGGTGATGTTACGAGCTAATAGGTTGAATTCCGGGATACTGTACCACACGTCTCCTTCAGGTGGAAACTGGCAGCTCTGTCAATGGCTATAACCCCTTGACTTGCAGAGTTGATAGCATACCATGTCAATTATAAAGACTTTGGGGGCAATGGAGTGGTCCTTGGGCTTCTGGTTGTGTTCATTCGAGCTTCCAAGCTCCGCGAAGCCCAGGATCAAAATGATCCACGCAAAGAAAACATTGCTGAAAGTCCTGAACGAACCCATGGCTTTGAGCGTCATGAAGTCGAGTGGGGAATTGCAGAAAAGCTGGAACGATTTTGCCAATAGGCAGAGAGTGGTGAGGGAATGAGGAAGCTGGGGATGGAGGAAGGCAGCCCGCAAGCTGGGGGGTGCAGCAGCCTCGACATCGTCATGACGACTTCCCGCTGTACCTGCATGTATCGGATAAGGAAAAAGAAGGCGATAAGGTACATGTACCTTATCTCTGGTGGTAGAGTAAGGTAAGTAGTACCTGCAGTGTCGGCGGAAAAGAGATCGAGACCAGTGAAGCAGACTATTCTATTACCCGTTGTAGTAAGCGAGGTCGTTAGTTTATCGCGGGTGATGAAACCTTGTTTTCGTTGACGAGAAACGACCAGGTAGGCAAACTCCTGATTCGATTACAATACAATGCCATCGAGAAGAGGACTCTTGACCCCCCGCTTAAATACGAAACCATGCCAGACACAAAGATTATCAAGGAACAAGTCTACGTTGTCTCCAAAGTCCGGAACGACCCTCATTCAGGCGACACTTTCGAGATCCTAGGAGTGTTTACGAACGTCGAAGATGCGAACGAAATCGCTCATCAATGGTTCTCCCAAGAATCTGGTGAAGCAGTTGACTGTGATCGTTACACGGAGGACCAGAACAAGGATGACCGGTCCCTGCACATCTTCGCTGAAAATGGCGTTGGAATAAAATGGAACATTGATGTCGACAAGAAGATCCTTCAGCGCAGGGTTTCGGGGGATAGCAAAAGCAATGGGTGATGCCTTGCTATGGGGAGTACACGAACCCAATGCTCATCCGGTTCCGATTGTGTAGATGCCTCGGTTGACTCGGGTTCAACGCTGTAACCACCTTTTAATTATGGGTTCTTCGAACCTGTGGCCAAGGCCAAGCCGCTCTCAGATGTACTTACGCGCGTCCGAGATGGGGATTTCAGGAAAAGATTTCCTGTAAGACGCAGGACTATCGCAGGAAAGCTGACATCGACCATCATCATTGACTTCACCAAAGAAGTATCGAACAGCGCAAGCAATCAATCCCAGGACATCCAAACATCACAACCCGTTCCAGATGCTAGTACATATACAAAGCAAACACCGCCACAAGAACCGTCTCCCTAATAATCGCTAATCTGCCAAGCCAACTGTCACCAGTACTGCCGCAGCCGCTTGCCCATGTGACTGGGAATGCGGTCCTTCCACGAACCAAACAGGTTGAACGAGATATAACCTATGAGGTCGTCATATACAACAGCACCCTCTACGGAGAAGCAGAAGAAGTTCTTGGGACTTTCCTCACGGCAGAGGAAGCATATCGAACAGTGCTTACTTCGCTTGACGACATTGATGAGGATGGGGTCGAGTGCGGAGAATTCGAACTCAAAACCCACAGTCATGGTACCATGTCTTTGTCGACCGCCGGAGAGGTTAATGGGGATTCCGGGTCCTATACCACCCAGGTGTTCCCACGTAAGCGTAAGCTCAACGAACCAGCACCAAGTATGGTGTACATTTTCAGGGACGAAAGACGCCAATACGCTTGCCGTGCTCCGGATGAGGAGCTGGTAGGTGTCGAAAAACTGGATGTTTTGAAGGATAAAGAGGTGGCAAAGTCGTTGATAAGAAGGCGGGCAGACCTTTATGAAAAATAACTAAGGGTATTGAAAAGACATGCGGATAGAAAGATGGGCTATACCGTATTACGGTGAATGATCTTCACTCAAGATGAACAGGTCATTGTTAGTGTGTCTGCACAGCGACTAATGTAGGACCGAAACCAGAGACCATGCCGGTATATGTAGAGGCTACTGGCAGCGCAATCATGTTCTAGCGAGAATTTCATCGGATTTGCACCAGCTTCCGGGATATTCAACCAAAATCTATCACAGGACACTGAGTGAACTCGACGTCTGCATATACTATGTTCATACTAAAGCCAAATACTTACGAATCCAACAAACTTCCTCTCATCAACGGAGACTCACTTGGGGCGGTCTTTAATGAGTGATCACATCAAGCGCTTTTGGGTCCCAAATCTCACTTGTTTGATCATTCATCAAAACCGGCCCTGAGTAAGCCATTTGCCATCCAAGAGTAATGAATAGAATACTCTTCACAGTCCACAAAGTTCCATCTCCCAAATTCTTCCATCCACTCGCGACCATCTCAGAAGTTTAACAAGAATACTACACCACCGCCCATAAAAGAGAATGTTCACGTATAGAGTAGCTACTATTGCGGTGAAGTTAGGTCCTCAGCAAACAGCGTCCATCAATGTTTGCCTCAGAACTATCTCGTGGTCTTGGGCTCAGATGACGCTGCATAGTCGTGACGTGACGGCAAGAGTTGCTTTCAATACCAACTATTTTGAAGGATTTATATATCTATATATCTATATATATTCTGATCCACTTCACACGCTACTCCAGGCCTTTATCGTCCGGCCTTGGCCTCTCTTCGGCTGGACACCGGTTCACAAATCGATGATTTCTCTTCCGGAATAGATGGGTTTATCAACAAATGAAGGGGCCAGCTCTCTTCTATCATTATCGTCATTGTTGTTAGTGCTCATTTTAGGGACATGGACCGGTCTTTCAACAAAGAGCACTCTTTCAAGGATCACTTTTTAACGTAAATATGTATGGGCTGGGGTATATCGTTCAACGTCTATAACGACTCCAAACAACTCCTCTTGGTGAAGATCACACTATCATCTCAAAACACCTTAACGACATGAAGCACTTATCATCGCTCAACATACGAACGGCCCCCGGTTACCAGGTTCTCGATGTGTTTTTGTCGAAGTCATATCAACATTTTGTCCTCGATGACTATGTCTCATCTGTTCTGTAGTAGAAATATGTTGGAGAAGTCATTACCACAACACATGAGACAATACATATTTCTGCTTATATATATCTGTGATTATGTCCTCTTCTGGGCTTTATACTCTCGGATTACCACGTCTTTCTTTGCATCAACCGCCCCGGAAACGAATACAGTAAGGATAGACTGTTCGAAACTTTTCCCTACGCTAATCCTACACACATCGCCATGCTTGACCCAAAGATCGTGCTACTAGGAGACAGCCTCAAGCCTTTCCAATTAGCCAAGTCTATGCTTAAGGCACTGAGATTTCCTAGAGTAAAATCGGGTCGAGGAAAAACCGGTCCAGCGTCTACCGAAACTTCAAGGAGTGCATGTCACCAAAATGTTTCAGTGGACCAAACTAGATTTCACCCTAATAATACAAGGTCATCCACAGGGGTGGCTTCTCGGGCCAACTTGTCGACCAGACGAAGGAGGATTCAACAGGCTGATGTAGCGTGCGTAAACAAGATCTGTGAAAGCACAGGACCTGGACAACTAGAAAAGGCTACTGATTCGGACAAGGCTGCGCTTATGAGCTTACCACGTGAAATCCGCGAGATTATCTACAGACATGCACTATGTCCTGGAAAGGCTTTCCCCCATGCGAAACCATTCAAGACTGGGCGGCCCTATACCGACATTTACAACGGTCTTGCAGACGGAGAATGCGAGCATCCTCGCCCCTCACTCGCTTTGCTGGCAAACTGCGGACGGATACACGATGAAGCCTTACCGATATACCTTTCGAACAATAATTTCGTGGTTGCCAAAGGTGATGTCGGAGAAACCATGGATTTCATTCTCGAGCTCGCTGAAGAAAAGCGTGTCCACATTCAAAGTGTGACGCTTCGATTCCATCCCTCTGATCTGAGTACTTTATCCCGAGCGGGTGTCCGAACTGACATCGACCTCTATTTCCAGCAAAGGGGTGGTATAACACATTATACCCCCAACGAACGGAGAGAAATCATCCATTTCTTCGAATCGATCGAACTTGAGAAGATCTGGCGGGAAAAGTATACCGTCTTGAGCCACTTGGACCACATCAAAGAAATCACGTTTGATTTCACCGAGGCCCAATGCCCAATGCGTTGCTGCACGCCGGGCGAGATTGTGCTTCCAACGATGCAGCGGATTGGATGTTATGGACCGAACCTGCCGGAGAACTGGCACCTGAAGGTGTTGCAGGATTATGAGGCGATCAAGAAGGAGATCTTGGGGAGGGATTTCTATTCTGAGGACTGATAGTGTGCTGCTCGAGCGCCCGTACGAAGATCTACTACTACGACTTTCGGAGCTGAGTATCAGCGACTGTGGACCATTCCCTTACATCTTTGACCATGTGGATCACCGGTAACCTAGAAGAGGAATGCTACGGTCATGGCGGCTCAAACTACGGCTACACTGATTCGATCTATATCAATTGCTGTTACACCGATCATGAATCCTTACGAAAACTTTTGCCTTTGATCTTCCTTTCGAGGTATGAGTATGGAGCAAGGGAATATAATTGCAGGTGGTAGCTCGGAAACAGGGGTCGATAATGCTGGTACTCTCTGTCTACGATATATCATTGCAGTGTGTGAGTTAGATCAAAACTGGTCAGTGACGCATCAAATTGACTGACTATCTACACAGCGACGACGAAGTGAAGAAGCAAAGCGCCCGAAATTACCGAGCTAGGTTGCCATGGATATCAAATTGGCCATTGTGAGCTGTGGCTCAACTCCTGCGTCAAGCAAATGTTGCTCCATCTCCTTGTAACCTTCTCTCGCAGCGATATCCAAAGGATGGCCGAACATGTCGCTTCCCACATTGCTACGAACACCTGAGCGAAGCAGTTTCGTCACCACTGCGATGTTATTGACACAAGCAGCTGCCGAGAGAAGGTCGATTTTGTTCCCGCGGTTGGCTTGGTGATCGTTTCGGAGGGACCTTAGTCCAAGCCGGTAGAATAGCTGGCGTAGTTGCAGATGGTTCGCTACCGCTGCACATAGCGCATGCAAAAATTCGAGGCGTTGGTCTTGGGCTGTTTGTCCGCACATGGCTTGAAGCTGTTCTAACGTTTGGAGTATTGGTGGTATAAGGCCCCCTTCAACGCATAGCGGACCGAATCGTGGTACCTGAGCTCTTTCGAACAACAAGTGGGTCGCCATTGGTACGTTCAATGCTGCGACCCTCGAGTAGTCGTCCAGATCCATGTCTAAAGTGGTGCAGATGATACGCATAACTTCATGATAAAAGAATTCTGCAAGAGTCAGTTACTGAGACCGACACTGCAGCATCGATTACGTACTATTCACCAGTCTCAGCTTAACTGATCTGTACAAACCACAGGAGACGACTGCGTGTTTCGTGATGTTTTGGACTATTTCTAAAGGTAGACCAAGGAGTCCGACCTCGTTCTGGGGAGTTCCATCGCTTCGAGACGTTACGTCACGCCTAAGACAGCGCTTTACTAAAGAGATTGCGGGCTTTGGAAGTAGAGAATGAGGAATATGTCCTTTCTTTCGGCTTGATTTCATTGGAGCGAAGACTATCAGTTGCTTCTTGCTGTCGATGGGTGATCGAAAAAGGATTCTATTGTGACCCGCTTCTTGCTATCGGTGTTTGATTACCAGACTTTTTTTCTTGGGCTGCTTCCGCGACCTAGGACCCCTGAATGCGAACAGCCTGTCTTGATATTCAGTACTTGGCTAAAATGCACTGTCCATTGGAACCTACAATTTCTCAGGTCGGTTGCTTCAGATTGTCAGTGTGGTCCAAGAATCAAAGTCTCTCTCGCGATTTTGAAGACTGCAAGATCACAAACGAACGCGATGTGTGTGTGTTACGGATTTGGAAGGGTGATATATCACGACTAGGGGCGGGAGCGGCTGTGAGGCGCTAGGCATAGGCGCCGTTAAGGCCTTGGGAGTGATCGGTTTTTTTTACTAGATTCCCAGTGTGATGAGGAAGCCCGATTAAGGTATAGACAATCAAACATTATTATGCAAGTCAGAACATTGTTGATTTAGCTAATTCGAGCGATACCCAGGGCGCAACCAAAGAGCCAGAGTCAATAGTATGACTCTGAAGAAGCTAGTGCACAGGTGGGTAATGACTGTGGTTTGGGTTGACATGCAAGTGAAAGAAATAAATCAATCTCTCAAAACATATCTCCTCCTTCCATTGTTTCTAATTCCATTTAGCGCACACAGAGCCTAGGTCATGCTCCCAATTCTAACAAGTAAACCCACAATCCATGTTTCGGGACCCGCCATCATAAGCGCCAGTCGAGCACTGCCCGCTGTTACTGGCCCAGTGTTGGCCAGCGTAATCGAATGAGACAGGGTCTGAATCCCCATTCCCTGCAGTGACGATAAGGACGTACGGTAAGGAGCTTGTGACGCCGGCGGGAGATGTCGCATGGTCAACGCTGCCGACGGGGCTTCCGTTATGAGCTTTGATAGTTACAGTGAATTCGTAGGTTCCCCCCAACACCGTTCTCGTTCCTGTGGAATTGGGTGACGTGCACGCCACACCAATCACGGCGATTGAGCGTTGCCGACGCTGCAGCTGAGGATGCCATGAGCAAGGCACTGAGGAAAATAGTAGGGTACATGGTTGCTATAGGTGCAGGCGAATGTATATTGGTGAAGTGACTGAGATGGCTTCGTCTGGGAAGGGCTTGCTATGTGTTGGGATTTGAAATTGGCTGACTGCCGAATTGTTGAAGTTAGGATGTGGGACTGATACTGAATCTGGAGGAGATCAGTCTACCTTATATACCATTTTTCGGGCGTGGCAAAAGAATCTAACAAGCTTGCTTACGACGCTGAAAACCTGACAGAGGAAAAGCCAACTAGAGCTTCAACTGGACCGGTTTCATGAGGTGCAAATCCTTGAACCAAACCTATAGCGTCCGTTGAGAACAGTTATCTGATGTACAAAGATCTTCAACAGTATCAGAAAACGAAGTTTATAACGTCAATCGCAACAACACCCCAGTCGAGAGCTACGAGGCTGTAGGAAAGAACGATATCGCCAGCTTAATACTTACAGCAAACTCCGATGAGCGCCCGGAATCTTGTAGATATACGAGGTTCATGTGGCAAAAACCCATCGACTAGCTGTTAAGAAGCACAATAGACTGAGAGAAAATCGGTAACGAAAGTAACAGCGCAGTAGGCGTCCCTTCAGCTAAATTTCCCCCTTTTACTTTGAACCATAGCATCATGTTGGGAGTAAGAACATGCATGCAAGAAGCGCAGCAACACCTTCAGATATGTCTTGATGAACTTTCGATCAAAGCATACCCCAGGGAGAGACATGACTTTGGGTTTAGTACAACTCAAACGCACGAGATATTGGAGAGCCCCTTTCCGGAGCGCGATGGAAACACCCGATCACTTGCACCATGGTCTTAGAATGAGGTCGACTGACTACAGCAGGACTTCCAAGTTTGCGCGTGTGCACACCCAGCAATTTGGAAGTTCTCTTAGGGTAAGCTTATCAGTCAGTACTGAGAACTCTGATAGGCATTACCTTCTACGAGCTCCATCATCCCATTATCTTTCGGAATGCCACATACTGCTTCCAGGTCATATTTTCCCTCTGAATAAGCCAGCCTTCATTCTTTCCTCTCTTTTCCTAAACCGAACATTTTCTCCCTTATCTGAATCTAGTGTATCAAGTCCTCTATGCCAACTATCTAGATTTTTTTAGTGGTTTTCTCTTTCCTTTTGATCCCTTGGACCTAGTCCAGAGCCCTATCTTTAGCAAGCCATCTTACTAATACACCCTACGTTATTCTTCCCCTTTACCCGGTATATTGCATGGTCGCTTGAATCTCTTCCTTATCAATATATATCTTCCTCGCATACTCAAGCAGTCTTTCATCTCCATAAATGTGTTTCTCTTAGTTTCATGCCTTACAAGTAATTTGACATGCTGTGCTAGACTTTTTACCCATCAGATCGAACTTGGCGTGTTGTGGCAGATTCCTCAAGCAACATACTTTCTTGGTTTTCTTTTCATCCTCCTTCACTCCACTTGCCTAGAACATCTTCGATCCCGCATCGCCGTCTCTTCAATCCCTAGTTTCCAACTTCTATATTAGCATACGATTTCTCACTCAAAGCCATACTATATGTTCATCCCATACAAACTTCAGCATATTCAAACGAGACCAACGTTGTATCGGACCTCTAATCCTCAACACCTCCGGCCAACCGGCTTCCAGATATGCGGTTAATTGTAGATCTCATCATACCAACCCCACCCAAAGAAGTTTAAATCAATATCCTCGTTTTTCTCAAACTATCACTTCCACCACACCCATCCTGAGACGTCTCTCCCAGCACCTAAACCCCTCACTTCTTGCAGCCAAACCCCCCACTCTAAAACCTCCCCCTTCCTCCACACCCAACCATCGCGTTCAGCACAGACAGAAGATGCGGGGAATCCCCACATAGCTCCAACGCGCCTGTGCGTGCTGTAAGAATAGCCTGTAGAGCTTACGGGATAAGATTGAGGTCGTGAGGGTGGAATAGGATGGAGGCGGTGGGGGGGTTGGGAGGAGTGGAGAGAAGAGGGGAGGGAAGAGGGGAGGGAAGAGGGGAGGGAACGAGGGGGGAGGGAGGGGGAAGGGGGAAACGAGGGGAAAGAAGAGGGGAGGGAGGAGGGAGGAGGGACATACGGGAATAAGGGGAGGGGTCTGTGGGGTTCAGTCGCATTTTCATATGGGAATATGAAGATTGGTAGGAGTGATACGGATTTGACGGTTGGTATTTCGGCTGAAAAATATCTATAGTGTCAAAAAGCCGGGAAGAGAAATCTAGCAAAATCCCGGGGTTTGGCTGCTCGATAGCCCGATGTCTTTTGCGCATGAAAAGATCTCTGTTCAGATTTTGGGTCAGCTGATTGGGAAGGGGGTTGTTGGTGTGTGGAAATAGTAGGTTGAGGGAGCCAAGACAGACAGTTGTGAAGTCGTCGAACTGCTGGTGTCGTAAACGTATGAAGGGTTAGAAGGGTTTGAACTTTGTGCTAAGGGGGTAATGTTGAAGTCTGTAGTATGTACCGCATTATTTAGTCTATAAGAAGGTGGCTTTTCGCCACAAGAGATATCGAACATATCAGAGATGATTTCCTCGACTGACGATCTTTTTTTCCAACATAGAAGAGAAAGAAGAAAAAAGTATTTGCTTCCATGAGAATATTGGGATTTTCCGAACTCAAGGGAAAACACTTGTAAAAACCAGTATTAAATCTGAACTAAGATTTATATATAATGTAAAAAATCTCAGCAACAAAAACATGAAAATCGCGAAATAATTTCGACTTTTCTCAATTCAAGTCATGCCATTCAGCTCGAAATTCAGCAGCGGAATTCGCTGTGATATAGGCTTTGAAGAAAAGGCTCTTGGGCGTTGCTTTTGAGGGCGGCGAGACTGTGTGTGTGGGGAAGAAGTCATAATAGCAGGATGGTTTTTTGATCATAGCAAAGAATATGGGGGGAGATTTTGCGACGTTGCAGATAAGGATGGATGATTCTCACGCAAGATGTTATTTGTTCAACACGCGGGGAACGTGTTTTTGTCACCCCTTTCTTCACTACTGGTTTAAGCTTCGCCCTGCTGTAAGAGGTGACTGCTGTATAACAGGTGATGGCGTATAAGAGAGGTGGTCTCAAAGGGACTAAATGCAGCAGCCCCCCTATAAAAATGGGGTCTTACAGTATATATTAAATAATGTGGTATACGCAATCCAAATCTCTTCTCATATAGACAATATATATTACTTATACCCGGCTCGCCAGAAAGCAAAGGTCCTAGCCCATATATACTTCGTATAATCTTTATATTCTTACATCCAAACAAAACAACCCACCGCCAATCCCAGCAATCATTATCCCAACCATCGAAAACATCAGCCCAGACACCTCCACCCTCCCTCCCTTACCTTGAAACGCCAGTGGCCCCGTACCTGTCGCCAGTGAAATTTTGCTCGTTCCAATATCGAGTGTCCCTCCAGATTCAAGACTGACCACAGTGCTGGAGATAGTGACTGCGGGGCCTCCTGGTGTGAGAGTGGTGCCACCGATGGAGAAGCCGGAGGGGTTGGCGGTGAAGACTTGGCCTCCTACTGTGAAAATGGAAGACTGGCCTAGGAGTATCTTGCTCGTGCCCATATCCAACGTTCCTCCAGTCTCGAGACTAACGACAGTACCGGAAATAGTAATGGCTGAGGCTCCCGGAGTTAGTGACGTGCCTGCGATTGAGAAACCGTTTGCATTGGCCGTGAAAGCTTGACCACCGACAGTATACACTGAAGGTATGGCTGTGGGAGCGGGGGTAATAATCGAAATGCCCGGCCCCCCCGGAGTAAGAGTAGAGCCTGCAACTACGACGTTGCTGGGGTTGACGATGGCGGTGTTTCCCGCAATGACTGGAGCTGCTCCGCTTGAAGTTGCACCAACGGCCACTCCTGCGGATGGATCAAGCGAGAATACCTGGCCGCTAATTGTTGCTGCGGGGCCGTGGGCTGAAATTACTGTGCCACCAATGGCAACTGCAGATGGGTTGATAACGGTTAGTAATTGACTGTTCCCTGCAGTGATAACGGGATTGGCTTGTCCGACCGGAGGAAGTGGGACTGGAGCTGCTGGTGATCCAGAGCCGTTCCCTCCACCGTTACTTCCGCCGTTACCACCGCCATTCCCTCCACCGTTGCCTCCTCCATTGACATGGCCAACAACTACTCCTCTATTCGGATCAAGCGATATTGCCTGGCCCCCAACAGTAGCGGCAGGTCCATTGGCAGAGACTACCGTTCCGCCAACTGCAATGACTGATGGATTCAACACAGTAACCTGTTGACCTCCAGCGGTGACCACGGGGTTGGGTTGCGCAGGGGGCGCTATCGAAATCGTCATCTTTGATGCGCTGGGCCCTTGCGTGGGCACAGGACCGAAACCACTAAGGATGATTGCCCCAAGGCCTATATTTCCTGAAGGAGCTTGCTGGGAGTTTCCCGGTCCGGGCTGAGGAGTACCTGAAGCAGATTGCGGTGGGTTTTCAGGGGTAGGTTGCTGAGAATTTCCCGCAGCGGATTGCTGGGAATTTCCTGGTCCGGGCTGAGGAGTACCTGAAGCAGATTGCGGTGGGTTTTCAGGGGTAGGTTGCTGAGAATTTCCCGCAGCGGATTGCTGGGAATTTCCTGGTCCGGGCTGAGGAGTACCTGAAGCAGATTGCGGTGGGTTTTCAGGGGTAGGTTGCTGAGAATTTCCCGCAGCGGATTGCTGGGGGTTTCCTGGTGTGGGCTGGACATTTCCCGGAGCGGATTGCTGAGAACCTTGTGACGACTGCGGATGGTCTACTGGAGCTGTTGGTTTCGGAGTTGGCGGAGCAGGTTGCGTAGCCGGGGTAGGATCGTTCTTTGGAGGGAGAGGGTCAGGGCCAGATGTAGGTGTGCTGATGACAGGCAGGGGCGAACTCGGGACCGCTGGTGGACCCAAAGCGCCTCCAGCAGACAACGTACGTGGAGGATCAAAGATGCCGTACGAGAGTGGAGCGTTATAATAGTTTCCTCCGACGCCACCTGATTGACCACCAAACGTCGAGCAGACGGACCATGCGGGTTCATAGCTCAGAAGTTCTGGAGGAGGAACGACAATTGGGTTGAAAGGAGGCCCAATTGTCCGGACTTTTGCAACTGTCGGCCTGTTGTTGAAGGAATCGATATAACTGGTTACGAATTCATTGGATAAACCCCAGGTAGGGTTTGCAATATCCGCAAAATCAAGCCTTTTGGTCGTCCCAGATCTTCCTTGCCCCTCACCTTGCCAGACTTCCCCGAGTTTGTAGTCGTATGAAGCTGTGGACAGCTGACCTGTGATAGGAATAACCGGGTTAGTAGGAACAGGGCCGATTATCCCGCAGAAATCCGACACGGTTGCTGCTCCGACGATACTAATATAAATAGAAGGTGAAGTGCTATAGTGATTGTTATTTACTGTACTCTGAAAATGATCGGGTAAAGAAACTTACTATGTATAACCGTCGACAACGGCAGTCTTTGCCCCACTTACCCCCAAGGGAACTCGTTTCTCGGCAGGCTGTGATTTAGATGAAGCATTCGGATGGGTTGACTTGGTTGTATTGAGTTCAGAGCTACTATTGGTGACTTGATCGGGCCAGTAAAAGACCTGGAGTTCTGGGACTTTAAGAAGACACCATCCACAGCAGTCCCATGTATGACCAGCCCCAGCAGAATGGTGGAGGGCGCCAGGGTAAAGGCTGGAATCGAAAATCGACGCGTTAGCAGGACAACCTGCTAGAGGTGTTGCTTTTGGGGCTATCTGGACTGTTCCGGACAAAGAATATCCCGCAAGTGAGTAATCCTCTAGTTGAACAGATGAATAGTGTGCTGCATTGTAATAAGAGTTGGGTGCATAAGTTCGAGTTGCAGCATTAAGAGCAGCGCTCTGTTGTGTCAGACGAACAAACGTTGAGCACTGCGGGCTGCGGCCGAAACTTAGAGCAAATTGACCCGGGTTATCAATTCCTTCGTACTGGTGCATAGATTCATATGCATATTTTTGTGCTGAAAGATAATTCGAGCACGCTACTGCAGTCGTAGACGTAGTCCCATTGTAAGTGACCAAGGCCTCGATTGTCCCAGTCTGGCATAACGCACCAAAGAGGTCACATGACCCAATATTGGTGGTTTTATAGTCGTACACGAAATCCGGGTAGCTGGGTAGAGCCGCAGTCGTAATGTTCGTGTAATCCGCGGAAGATGTAGTTGTGGTGTTTGGATAATTCAACGACGTGGATGTGTTCGATCTGGAAGCCTCAACACTATTCCAAATCGAAATGTAAGCATAGCAAGGAACCGGAATCAGCTTCCCCCCAACGTCCGTGACTGTAACCGTTCCAGTTTGCGTGGTCGGTCCCCGTACATCGCATCCTGGGACTGAGGTAATACAGTTTCCAATACAGGCTGAGGTTGAAGCCGGTCCTTCTGTTATCGTGGGACGTGCGACGGTAGGACTTGCGTTGATCGGGCTTGTGGTGGGGTTTGTACTGGTTGTATTGTGTTTGGATGCCTCAATACTATTCCAAATCGAAATGTAAGCATAGCAAGGAACCGGAATCAGCTTCCCCCCAACATCCGTGATCGTAACCATTCCAGTTTGCGTGGTCGGTCCCCGTACATCGCATCCTGGTACAGACGTGATGCAATTACCAACACAGCTAGAAGAGGACGTAGACGCCGTCGTCAAACTCGAAGAGTCTATGGAGTTGTTATCTTAGTCACGCTTAGCACATGAATCGACCTCGGACTGCCATGAGAATCCAAGCAGTAAGATCGAAAAAAAACGAAAGAAAACAAACGAATCTCACCTGAGAATGGTTGAGCAAGCCCATAGCGTGAGAGGAGAGCTAGAAAGGCAATCACACAAACACAGCTTAGATTGTACATATCATACATTCCAGCCTAGCATCGACATGCGCAATGCAGAAATCCCCCAAAGCCACAAAGAAGGGGACAAAGCGATTCATAAAGAAAATAATCACCACGGGCACTCTTTGCAGCACTAAGGTAGCTTCATGAACTCAGCCCCCAATCTATTGCCAAGCTGTAGCCTGTCGGTCATCCAACAACGCTACTCTGTACACCTGGAATCATAATTCGTGAATTCATAATTGTCCTCGAAGGCTTAGGTTGGTGTAAGCGTCCCACTAGAAAGGAGTGGCCGCTTTCTGCACAGCGCCAAGGAAATCTCAGTGAGGCCACTTTGATGCGACTGACCTTTTGATCCAACGTCGAAGGCACGATTAAATCCGTAAACAACAGCACAAGTAAATGTAGGAATCGAAAGCCCTGCGACAAATTGATTTTCTTCAGCCGCCATTCGTGTTTGGTAGGGATGTGATGTGGCTTTATGACCCCGAACCCATCGGTGCTTTGTACCTTAATGTAAGGTACTGTAGGTGGTTGGGATCCCGCAGGCCATCAGCTAACGTCTAACACCGCGACGGCGCCGGGAGAAATCTTAAATGACTTATTCTAAATGATTGGAGTCAGCATTTAGCTTCGTAGGGTAGCACCGCATCGCATCGCAATGGTTATTGGCTTGTTCTCTTTTGGCTGCGGCGGCAAAGCCTTCGGCGGATAGAAAAGTACATCCTTTCGACTCATCAATCTAGGGATCTGGTGTCCTTCCAAACCCTGGAATGGGAATGGAAGTGGAAGTGGAAGTAGCAATATCATAAAGCGAGGCATTATCACCTTAGTCTACTTCAACGTCACCGTTCTTTCGTTCTCAAATGCGCAAACAGCGTCAATTCTGGGCTTGCCAATCTGTTGAAGAGAAGAGATGGAGAACGATGCCAAAATCCACGAGAGCTCCCGGTGATGTATTTTACCTGATCAATACCTTGTTACATACAAGCGAAGGGCGCCTGATCACATAGAATAGTGATCATACAAGTTCTGTCAAGAAATACCTGTACTTGTACTTCGTACTGCATCTACGATAGGTAATCTACCTTTAGCTGGCCTAATCACCATATTTACTACACTCATCCTTGAAGCTGCTGTGTACATATCTCACTAGTCCTCAAATGTAAATGATCCAGCCTATTCTACTGTCACTTGCGGATGAAGTCTGGAATGCGAATATATCACGCATCGATGTTTGTGTGTATTTGCCTGAGTCACTTGCTCTTTTTGTCTGCAGACGGTGCGGACGCTGTAAGCCCAGAACCCAACCACTGGGCCCTCGCTTTGATGAGCGATCTGCCTAGTCTCTTGGGTCCTAATCTCAAAATAGTTCCTTAATCGTCTCAGATGACGATTCAAACCCATCATATACTGTTTAGAATTATTAGATGTATCGTTCCGGAGCTGAAGTTTGATTAGTTCGGCACCCTTCTTGTTAACAGTTGGCCGGGGCTGCAGGCACTGGGTCTCTAGTATCATAGATCTGCTGAGTTATGAAGGCTTTGTCTTGGAGCCAGCGCAGGTCCAAACGATAGCAAATGCGCTGGCAACGGTTTGGGGTGCTCGGTGTGCCTGACGTGAAGCAGAGTCTAACAATAACCGGACAATTCTATGGAAGGAAGAGAATACTTCGCTTTGTTTGATTAGGGCTCATGATTGAATTGCGGGCTTGGAGGTTTCGGCCAACGGTTCGTAGCGTTGGCACCTCCATCGATGCTTGTGGGAAAACTTTCGGAATGTACGTTCAAATGAATGAATTGTTGCTTTCCGAAAAAGCAGAACAGAGTTTGGGAATTGCATATCACATCCGGCGCAATTCGAAGAGACCGCTGCAGTAACTTGTCAACAATAAAGATCGAAACCCTGGTGTTATACCTTAGTCATTGACAGTACGTCAACGCCATGTATAAAATTTCCCTCATCTTTCCCACGGCACTCATACGTCCTGCCACTGAGACGCAAGCTTATTCTACTATCACTTACGAGAGTCGAGGCATGTCTTTGAATCTGGGCTACATTCTCTCTCTCGACAGCCTCCGTGATACCCTGGGAGCTTGTACGGCTTCCACCGCAATAGACCAGCGATTCTCCTGTGAACAAAAACCGTATCTATATTGTTCTCTATTCCCATTCATAGCTCTTATTGTGGGCAGCAAAGCGTCCCACGCGGCATTGAGTGATGCTTAGCTGTCCTTCAAGAGTGTTTCCCGCACCAGGTGCACCTTAACTATTTCCGTGTCTCAGTTAGCCTTGGGTTTTGTGATAGCCTTACGTGATCATGGAGCCTAAAAGGCCTTGACTTCTGTTACCAGGGATTTCCCCTCTAATGCTTCATGTTTCAGAACCTTGGGTCTTAGGCAACATATCGAAGGTGCCCTATGTTCTCCCATAGTATGTGGGTCGTAGCATTTTGAGAATGGCCTCTACAAATGTGCGCAGCTCCGTAGAGAATGATCTAGGTGAACCCATGACAGCGTTGAAGGCGCGACCATAGGGGACCTAACGGGAGTGGGGAACGCGCTGAGCAAGTTCCTCTCGCAGGCTGTCTTTTGGCGCTGCGATGGACAATATCGAAGAAGTGCCCATAGCGTTTTGGCAGAGTCCCATGTACCACTTTAAGGGCGAATATTAGCACCTTGGTATGGTTGTTGCCGAGTTGGTGTTTCCGAATGCTTTAAGCTATCAAAGTTCAGGGGATTTGCTCTGAGCTCGCCAAAAGGCGCTAGTATCAATACCATCGTAATATAACCTGATTCAGGCTGATCCAAGTGACAATGCTTTTGCTTCCTGAGGAAACACTGGATCGTAAATCGATTTTATCGGTGTGCGAGACTCTACAACAGCTCTGCTACTTTTTGAATGATAGCTTAACTTTATTCGAAAGCTGTTTCGCTTGAAAAATTACTCGAATCTTGTATTCCAATCACGAGTGAAATTGCCTGGAACTGATAGCTTGACTATCGAATATAACTCCTTTCTTCAATACGATCTTTATAGCTCCAGGCTACATGTCTTCGGAGGCCAATGCCACTGTCCAACCTGGTGAATTTCCGGGCGACAACATGGCATTCCCTACTACCCTCTTAGACGTACTTCGATCTCAAACGGCGGTTGATTGTGACACACTCGATGTGGACAGTAAGCCTTGTAGCACTCATAATTCGGAAGCTACATTGGTGTTCATATAACGATAGTTGCTGGAACTCTTGGGCCGTTTGTAGACTGCACCTCCAATCAGGTACGGTTTGTTCTCTTGGCTAGACCTGACAACTTTAAACTCACGGGCAGTTTGCAGGCGATTGCATATTTCGAGTTGCAACATTCTCGAAACGAACAACTGCTCAAGAAGTCTGCTGCTCTGGCTCACAAGCTGAAAGATGATTTCAAAGACGTCCCTTTGGAGCAGCTAGCTGTAGAAATATCTGTATAAATACCTTTCTAACATTCAAAATTGTGGCTAACCTAAACAGATGCTGAATCTATCATTGCGAATGGCACCGCACATCACAGGATTTATTCATGTTCAGACAAATCCATTCCATGCATATTCTACACCCGACACGGTTGAGAATGCCAAACGTAAGCTTCTTCGCTGTTAGGACAACAAATCAGAATCTCAGGAGACTGATTGCCAATATAGGCATTGTCAGCTTATGCCGACGCATAGTTCCTGGATTTGAGAAATCCCGAGTGTGCATCAAGATATCCAGCTCATGGGAAGGCCTGCAAGCCTGTCGTATATTAGAGGCTACAGGAATCAGGACTCTTGCAACCACTCTATTCACGATGGAGCAGGCCGCTCTTGCCGGCGATGTGGGTTGCCGCTACATCGCTCCCTATGTCAATGAGCTCAAGGTACACTTCGATAAAGAGTGAGTTAAATCCCATAACCAACCTCTGGCGGATGGTTGCAACTTGTACTTAAAAACACGATTTCAGTTACAGAGGAGCTCCTCCGCTTCTTGAACTCTGCGCCTTAGCTCAACGTTATTACGAAGAACATTTCTACATAACCGAGGTTCTCCCGGCAAGCCTGACATCTATGGACGAGGTTATGGCTCTTGCGGGGGCTCATCACATCACGATTGCTCCACCCCTACTTCGAGAGCTATCGAGTACCGAGGCGTCTGCATATGACAGCGGTATTCTCAATGTCTTCGAAGCCGTCCAAACCCAGCACGAGCAGCCACCAGAACTCATGTCGTTTTCAGATGATGAAGCCAGCTTTCGTACCGCGTTCAACAAAAATGATGATGGCAAAAGTGAAGCTAAGATGACCCAGGTATGTTTGACTAGAGAAATTTGTCTGTTGCCAAACCAGCAACACCTATAGTACTTATATTATTCTTTCCACAGGCGATAGAAATCTTTCGTGAAATGCAACAGAAACTGGAAGCAATGATGAAGGATTCTTTAGCAGAGGTAAGTTGCGCCTCTCGCTATCTGTGGAAGAAGCTTCCTTGACCAGCATCGTTCGATTAGCGACTTACATCGAAGCAGGACAACGAGAATGTACCTTGGATAACTTAGTATATGTTTGTAAAACGCAATTTCCAGGTGAATGTACTGTCAGTCATATCACGATGCTATCACGTTCGTTTAGTTTTTTCATGTTCTGGCTCAACAGGCGTTTTCGCTACCTGGACTCTTCGCCCTCCAAGCATTGTGGACTCAGCTCAGAGTAGCACTGGGTACGAGGCTAGAGGCGCACTCCCTAGACCCGAGACTATTCTACCTATCATCCGCCTCAGCCCAAATTATCATTCGGATACTCAGCGGACCTGGGACTTGAACACTGATAACTTATCTACAACCCCCAGCGCCTCGATTGTTGAAGATTGCTGTGGCATGATAACGATCTTCTGTTATCGTTCGTTCTCCTGCAGACTGTCGGCTCTGTGGGAAAGCGGCCAGATGAATTATGCATGTATCCTCGAGAAGGCTGGATCTGGCCATATGTACCACTCCATGCTTCCCGATAAAGTTGGGTTTCCCCCTCGCTTATGCAAGATTGGATTTTTCTTCCGATCATTTACCTAAGGATGCCTCAAAGTATGCATCAAGACCGGTATGGCAAGAGTTTGTTATTCCATTGTTATTTGCTGAGCTTCACTTGTGCAACTGCCTAAGGGGATACTGCATTCCCGTAAGCGTAACCACTTCCACTACCTTTAAGCCTTGAATTCGACGTATCCAGTTCCTGGATACGTTTAATAACGGTCTTGAGAGTCTCTGACCAGAATCTGGAAATACTGAGCTCTGTCATGTAACGACTGAGAACTTTCACTTGTGGGTAGCAGCATGCCAGTGAAATGACGTACACTCGATAGCCCACATAAATGTCACTTCATTCACTGGCTTTCGTTCTCGTACCTTATCGTTTCTTCCCAGCTCCCTCTTCATAACCCTCTATCCATTTTGTGTTTCGAATCAGCGGCATCAGCAATCTGCATCAATTCACTAAAATGTATCCTGGTCCACCATAATGGGTAGCAAAGACACTTCCGTTCAGGAAGAGTACATGTTGAGCCGTAGCTACAGAGCGTCGGCAAGGCAAGTCCCGTCCTTGAATGAACATGGCTCTCACTGAATGTCCACTCTTAATCAAGATTGCATCTCCAGCACTGGCTGTGGAAGTACACCCTCGGCTACAACATCCACCCCATGATACCTTTATCCGGCCTTACGACAAAGATCGTCGATATTGGAACAGGCAATGGGTACGCCATACAGATCTACCCCCGAACCAAACCCGACATGTCCACGTCCTGAGTATATATAGCTGCTGGCTCCTCGAAGTAGCCCAAGAATTCCCCCAAAGCTTCCAGCTGGACGGCTTCGACATCTCTTCCTCGCAATTCCCAGCTGTCGAATTCCTCCCCGGGAACATCACTCTCAAAACCATGGATGTATTCGGCGAGATACCCGACGATCTGGTTGGCAAATACGACATGATACACGTCCGCGCATTTGCAATTGTCATCAAAGGCGGGGATCCAGGCCCATTATTGGACAATTTAATCAAGATGCTAAGTACGCCCATCCATCCCAAACCCCATAAGCCCCAGAAAGCTATATCCTAGGCACACCAGTAGCCACCAGCTTCCAGTCACTAACCGAACCCCCACCAACCCAACAGAACCAGGCGGCTACCTCCAATGGGACGACAAAGACGTCAGCACCTTCCACGCCATCTCCCCCACCCCCGCAACCCCCCACCCCAACTGCGACGAGCTCTTCCGCCGCTACCAAGCCAACTGCGCCTCCATCGGTCTCGACTTCACGTACGAGCACACTTCCCCCCTCCCCCCCAATACCGCAAAACTAACCCCTTCCCCCGGCACACAGCTGGCTCACCACCCTCCCCGCCCACTTCACCGCCCACCACCTCGAAATCATGCACTACAAGCGCGAACCCACGCCGCGCGACCTCCTGAAAGCAGCCACGGATAACTGGCTCACGGCGCATGAGGATATGGCCATGAATGTGATTGCGCGGGATGGAGGGACGGGGGCGATGGGGACGCGGGAGGGGTTTTTGGAGTTGTTTGGGGGGGTGGTGGGGTTGGCGGTTGAGGTGTTTGTTGTTGTGGGGAGGAAGGCGGGGGTAGGGGGGTGGGGGTGGGGGGATCGGTCCTGAGGGGGATAGGATGGTTTGGTGGGGTTGGGGAGCCACGTATGCAGTGGTGCTATAGCCCAGTTCTTTGAAAGGGGAGAGGCTTCACAGGGGGATTTTACTGACTTGGTGTTAACGGGGGAGACACAGAGAGTGCTTACTCGAAGCAGCTCATTCTTCACACTAGAAAAAGCACGGCTTATCAGTTCATCTTCACCCAACCTAAACTTGACCCAATCCCCTTCAACCGTATAATCTCACACAGAGAACCCTCCAATTTCCCCAGCCTCCTCCTTGCCTTAAATCCCCCAAGATCTCACAACCCGCATCCCCCCAACTCCAACCCCACCCACCCCCTATACACACCCACATCAAACCCCCCTCAACTCCCTCATCCTCCCCTCCAACACCCCCCACCCCTCCCCACCCTCCCACCCCCCCTTCCCCCTCCCCATCACGCTCCTCACCGCACTCCGCGCCTTAAACCTCCAATCCCTACACACCACCTCCCCCTCCCCCAGTCCCCCCTCCCGCTTCCTCTCCCCAAAACTCTCATACGCATCCACAAGCTCAATCGTCGCCTCGACGACCTCTTTCCACAGCGGTCCAGCATCTTTGCTACCGCTCTCCCACCCGGGCTTGTTGAGCGTGACGCGCCATGCTTTTTCGTAGGCGGAGAGCGCAGCCGAGGGGTGTTGGAGGTGGAGGGAGAGTTTGGCGGAGAGGAGCCAGAGGCGGCGGGAGGTGGTTATTAGGGGGGTTATGCGGTTTTGGATGAGGTCGGTTGTCATTTTGGAGATGCCGGGTCTTCGGGCTCTTCCGTCAGGAGCTAGGGTTTCTTCTTTGGGTTCGTTTGTTTCGCCAGCTTGAGGGGAAGATGCAATTAGATGAGCGAGTAAGCCTTCGGCGACGTCGATGTCTACGCTTCCTTCGCCTTCGGTTTTGCTTCGGAGGTCAATGAGGCGGGTCTGGGCGACGATGATGTCGGCGTAGGGAGGTGGCGAAAGCTTGACGGAGACGTTGAGAACGTTTTGCCAGATGCGGTAGGAGTCTCGCTTTAGGGTGGCGGCTCGTTTAAGGGCAATGAAAGCTTCGCGGGTGTGCTTCTGAGAGTCCGCTGCTAGGCGGTCATGACCAACTATATCGACTTTACCCGATAAAGCTCCACTCGTAGCTTTGTGTTTTGAGGCTTGATTCTCCGGTTCATTCGGAGATTCTTCGGCTGGAAGTCGTAATAATGCTGCGGCAAGATTACTCCACGATTCTGCATCTTGCTCTTCTATTTGCACAGCTCTCCCGAAAGCATCAACAGCCCCAACCCAGTCTTCCAATTGGAGCCTGACGCAGCCAAGGGCAAACCATGTCGGGTGGTTTTGGGGATTCATCCTCAGAGCTTTTACGTAAGCCTCATCGGCCTTGGACAAATCACCTCGACTAAACCAAAGTTTTCCGAGCGAACGCTGTGCTCGCGCATATCTGTTTCCTGAAACCTCCCACGCGCGTTCATAAGCAGCTGGAGACTTGTCAAGATCCCCAAGAATGCAGAAAAGGCGAGGAGCGTCAACGGGTAGCGGGTCAAGCTCCTTGTCATCTTGCTCATCCGCAGTTGCTATTTTCTCAGAGGACTCATCTTCTGATATAGCCGGTTGACGAGCGTAGAGTTGGTGACGAAGTATTCTTCGTGCTTTGTCCTCGCGATCATTCGCTGCCCAGCACAGGGCAACTTCTGCCCACATTTCGAGGCGTTGGTATATCTCAAGTGCTGTTCTCAGGCCACCTAACGATACCCATCTACTAGCTAGTTCAGCCTCAAGTTCCCAGCGCGTGGGAGGTGCAAGTTGGTGAATATAAAGAAGACGTTCAGAAACGGGTGCTGACTCGGATGTCTTGGGTCTTGGAAGGAAGGTGGTTAAGGCTGCTATTCTGCTAGTATCAGAGGTACTTGGCTCTTGAGAGGGGTCGATAGGAGTAGTGTCTGCAATAACTTGATCTACAACCGCTTGAAGTTGTAGCACTCCTCGTTCAACTGTTCGAGATCTGTAGCCTTCCATACGACTTCGGACCAGTAACGCTTGGGTATAAACCTGCCAATTTGTACTGCCTCCTAACAATACTCTCGTAGCGTATGGTAGGGTCTCTTCTCGACTCAAGCCATCCTGCGGTGAGGTTTTGGTAATAGAAGATGCAAGGGCTAGCAGAATGATCGAGTCCAAAGGCTGCAGAGTTGGCTGGTTCGCAGGATCTAAAGATGCCAGTGAATGAGGAATTCTCTCTTGGTCTTGGTACGCCAATAACTCTGCAGAGGTTTTAGAAAACGATATTGACTCAAGCAAAGTATCGTCGTTCAGATCTAAATCTTGTGGCTTTGTCGAGGGAGCCGATATTTCGCTTGGCGAATGTTTTGCTACACCGTTTGACGTTTTACTATCAACAGAAAGCTTATATGCTATTTCATCTTCGGCGCTCTTAGCTAGAACAACTAATTGACTCAGTTCTTTTTCTTGAAATTTTGTTCTCTTCCCCAATCTTCCAGTAAGAGCAAAATCAAAACCTCGAAGTCTCGCGGCATGAAGGAGATCATCTCTTGCCTTGATATCGAAGCCATGATGTATATGTATGTTAGCCCGCTCTAGCAGAAATTTTGCCCTCGTTGATGGATCCTGCGACGAAAGTTTGAAGTCGAGATAATCCAGATCTGCATATATTCTTTTTTGCAATCGTGGGGCATTTTCGCTCAACATCCGCTGATGCCAGAAATTTATCCTCAGCCTACCCCACACACGGTCTTCATTTTCATGGACAATCACTCCATGGTTCAGTAGAGACTTTGCGAGGCAGAAAAGCTCAACATTAGGTGTCAGCCGATAAGCGGACTCCCCGTCTACGCTCAAGCTGGAAATTAGTTGCCTTCGTAATTGCTTCAAATCACCAGCTTTATCAACCAGCCATTGAGGGAACATCAGATCTGCTGAACTCCAGGGAAGTGGTGGACCAGTGACATTTGCTTGCAGGAATGCATGGAACGCCGCGTTTCCTATCAAGTACAGCTCTTCTGGTAGTGATGATACACTACCAACATGGGTTCTTTCAATCACATCGCTCGCACGCAGTGATATGAAATTGGGCCAATCAATCCCGGCACCTTTCAAGGGTTTATCCTCGGCGGAACTGTCTGACGGAAGTTTTTCATAGCCTAGCAAGTTGCGTGCCAAAGGCGATTTGAGAACAGTTTGAAAATCTCCATCTTCTAAACAATTGCGCAAAGAATCCGTCCCTATGGCCTTGCCGTCGTCATTTTCAAAATACATAATTGCCTTATGTTGAGGCCAAGCAGGAATAGGTGGACCGAACACCAAGGTCTAAAGCCATGCCATCAGCTCTCACAAACACTGAGTGTAGGATTTTTTATGTCTTGAGAGGTACTCTGGAGATTTGGGATACTTGTAGTTGTTGCGTAGAAATACTATGGCTGGTAGATTGGGAAAGCTCAAAAATAACCGTACTAGCGGAAGGATTTTGTCGAGTGGCAAAACCTTTATTGTCAATTTTTTATAACCCTAACCCTAGCTTGCCTTACATATAGAATTGAAAATTGAGTCGTATAAAATGTGATCTTTCGTGATCTGAGACGGTAATCTCGCAAACCCTTTACCAGCATTCACAAATATTAAATTGACAGTAACTTCCATCCCTCACATTGCCTGAAAATGTCACTTAAACTGGTTCTCGCCAAAGTCACCCACCAAATTAATCTTGAGTTTCCCGCCCTCCACAATTTCCTCTTTCCTGGCAACCAGCTCTTCAACATCCCAATTCACCGTAACATATCTTCCACTCAAGAACTTCCTATCCCCTGTGCTCAGCCACACCCCCACGGCTCCAACTAACTCCGCAGTATCTACTGAGAAACGTACGAGTGGCTCGATCGTCATGTCCGTCAGAACAGTGCCCGGGTGCAAGGATACGGATGTCAGATGGGGATACTCGGCTTCGAGGTAGGCGGAGATTTGCAAGGCGACGAGCTTGGTCATGGAATAGGAGGATAGGCCTGGAAACATCGTGAATGCAGCCGCGGATGTGAGGGTGATAATAGTAGCGGGGTTAGTCGGGCCAACGAGGTGCAGGAAAGCTTTGGTGATCAGGACCGAACCCCGGACGTTTATTTCCTATCAAATTCGGATTGTTAGATCTTTCTTCCGGGCAGGGGTGTGAGAGAGTATAAAGGGGGAGCGAATCATCAGCGGTGCGCTTACAAAATCTGACCACCAAGATTTAATATCTATATCGCCAAGCTTCTGCGGAGGACCGAGAACGGCGGCATTGCTTATTAGGACGTCTGCGGATCCATATTCTTTCTTTATCTTCGCAAAAGCCGCATCAACCGAGACTTCGTCGTTGATATCCGTTGGGATCACAAGTGTCTCGACGTTCGGGTCGATGGCTTTGATATCCGCTGCCGTCTCGGTAAGGCTTGATGCGGAGCGTGCAATGAGGACGAGAGCTTTGGCGCCGGCTCTCGCAAAAGAAGCGGCAAAACCCTTGCGTCCTATACCCTTACTAGCACCAGTGATGACGATGACCTTTCCAGCTTGCGACGTTGAAAGTGCAGGAGAGCTGGGGTCAACGGCCGGATAGACATCGCGGTGGTTGACGCGGGTAAATTGACCCGCTTTTACGAAGTGGTCGATAGGGAGTTGATCCATGTCTTTAAAGTGCAGGGCTTTGGGCTAATAGTGATAATGATGTAGAGGATATTTCAGGACCTTTGATTGTTAAGAAGAGACTGGAAAGTCGGGGTAGTCGGACGAGATGCTTGTGGAAAGAGATGCGACCACTTTGTTGTTTTGAAAAGAGAGCTTTGAAGATAAATTGAGCTATAGAATAGATAGAGCAGTGCGCAGAGAAGCCTTCATATATCCTTTAAGCCACGGTAGCAAATATACCAAAAGCCAGCGTGTATTCCCCTAGAGTCCTCCCGCGCCGATTAACAATCGAAATGTGCGATTTAAAATCAAAATAAGCATCAAATACTTGATATTGCATGCTGATAAATAGCTTTGATTATGAATTGCCTTCTGATTTGGCCTACCTTTATTATAGCCATCTCCGAAGCCAGCGGAACCTGATCTGTTATAGAAAGGAAGTCTTGCTTTCTAAAGAGAACATGGATAAGCCATGGCACTTTTAGAGCCGAGATACCTTGCATTGTGTAAGAGGATGGATTATAAGTTATGTATAGAGGCCGCAATGTTTTTGTTTATTCGGCCAAGTCCCACTGTTCATCCCATCTGTTTGGCTGCAATTTGCTACTGTGGCACATGGCCCAAATGAACAAAACTTTGCGCCTCTATGCATGACTTGTGACCCATTCTCTTACATGACCTATGGCGAGGACATGGAAGATGAAGAGGGATGTGACCAAGAAGTTGACTGACACTGCTTTGTAATCAACGAAATTACCGAAGCGCCTTATTTTTGGCATCATCGAAGACAGGTGCTTATGAAGCAAGTGTTCGTGCCTCCGGGCTTTGAATGCAGTATTCCAAAAAGTGCCTAAGATGCCTTCGCAAGGCTCTCAAAGAAGTGGTCTCAATAACTGTAAAGTATAACTTCAATGCATCAGCCTCAGGCATGGCAACACCTAGAGTCCATCAGTGTTCGAGTCGCTGTTGTTGGTCATATGGGGGCAGATTGATATTTTGATTGTTGCTATTAGGAGGCTATCGAGGAGGTGGAAGGTGAAAACTCTCATAGCGGCCCCCAGCCCTATAGGGCGGAGGTTACCAATCAAATCACACCTGAAATTCCAACTGGTCACGCGAGACATTCGGTGGTAACTCACGCGAATGTAAGACGAAGGGTTTTACGCACAAAGTCGAAAGTCGTGTAATCATTCATTCTGTTTCGCTGTTTGGTCTTCAACTCCAAAGATTCGTCAATCCATCAAATACATAAATCTGTCTTTTCGATCCCACCCGCTCACTGCCTCAGAATACATACCTAATAACCATCGTAGACACTATCGGTCAGACGAAACCTCTCCGACTGGGAGAAAAAAACCTCATTATCCAACACCAGCCAAGTAAGCTCCGTCTCTAGTTATCTCGCCTCGTGGGTTAGTACCGCTGATACTCATCCCCGCCTCTACTCCGGCTACGACTCCCATCCCCACGGTGGTGGTGGTGATGATGCCTGTGCCTGTGCCTACCCTCCCCATCGCTTCCACCATCTCCATCCCTGCTTCTATCCCTGCTGCCGCTTCTGCTACTTCTTCCATCTCTACTACTAGCACGGTCCGGATGCAAGAACTTGCCTAGCAGGCCGCTACCGGGAATGCTCCCACCGTGGGAAGAGCCGTGGCGGGAGTGAGAAGAATGATGCGAATGCGCGGAGTTTGAGCGTTCGCGCTTATGTCTGTTTATAATTCACTCATCAGCCGCCGATCTTAGTATGCGCTTCATTTCGCACTCGGTGCAAAGATATGAAAATGACAAGGAAAAGGAAAAGGATCATACTTCTCATGCCTCATCTCCAAAGCATTCGCCCCTACCGCTCCGGCAATCATTCCTCCCACTGTCCCCATCGCTCCACCTCCCAGCTCATGACCCAGGAACGCACCAGCACCACCACCTATTAGAGTGGCTCCTATGCCCTTCTCCGTGCTGTGGTCTTTCTTGGGCTTCTTTTCGTCCTCGTAGTAGTTGTAGTCGCGAGAGTCGGCATAAGCGCCGGGCCCAGTGGGAGGAGCATATGGGGGCTGGCTGGAGGGGTAGTGGGAGGTTGAGTGGGAGCTTGGGGGACGGTTGTCGTAATAGGATGATTGGTGTTGAGTTAGTTGTTGCTGATGCTGGGTGGAGAAGAGTTAGAACACGATGCGCTGGGAAAGTCGAGTCTTTTGGGGACGGTTAGGCAACAGCGTACTTGGGGGTTATGGCCGCTGCTTCCGTACGGTTGCTGGCCATAAGGTTGTTGGGGAGGATAGTAGCCAGTGTTCCGGTACGGGTCTGACATGGCGTTGATTATGGTTAACAAGATTCGTGTAGTAGGGTGCCGGTTTCTTGGTGAGTGGAGGGGCACAAATAGTGGGGTTACTTGGATGAAACAGCGAAAGTGTCAGAAGACGTATGAGGAGGAACCCAAGAAAGTAGGACAGTAGGAAAGTAAATGTTGAGGGGAAATGAAAAGGTAAGGTACGCTGGTTTATGAGGGAAGATAAAAACACTCAGCCTGAGCTGAAGGCAATGGCGAATTTGCAATATGCCTGAGCCTTGACTGCGCCTCCTCTCGAGCGCCCGACGAAGAGCCGCATAATGAATCATTCAAAAGCATGAAGTACACGTCTGATGCGATTGGTAGGTTGCCCTGACAAGCTTCGCGCAGCTAATGCCCAACAAATATCCTGTCGGAGGCTCAGAAGCTTATTGACGAACAAAGGGTATCTGTCGCAAACGAGAAAGGTCGACTCCTGGGCTAACACGGAACGGACCTGGCAACTACATAAGGTACTGTTGTTGCCACGTCTTCTATGAAGGATGTAAAATATGGCCATACGTTATCGTGACTGTCATGCAAACAGTCGTCGCCCCTGATCATCTCAAACTACCAGGACGTACTGCCATCGATTTCGCTTTACGATTTCTTCCAGGTGTTTGGCCTCCGGAAGATTTCCTCTGTTCCAAGACCTTTTCGCGATCGGAACCGCCAGTGCGATTAGCTCCCCCTGGAGAAGTTTCCTCATCTTCCCAAATCTCTAGGCTGGTCCTTGCTCGTTTCGAAGGGGTCTCAGGGCTCGCAAAGTCAGTGTAAGAAGGCATAGGTCTTTTCAGAGTGGCTTGGAAGCTGGCCTTGTGGCCAGATGGCGGTGGGGTAGGCAGCTGCTGCGAGACCTTCATATCAAATACTGTAGATTGTAATTCCGTACGGAGAGCCACATCTAAGTTCTGTCCGAGAGCTTTGTTCATCGCGTCGCCCAGGGGTCTCCCAGTCTTTCTCTGCGCCGATGGTCGTGCTATTCTAAGACTCGCACTTTCTTGCGCAGTTGTACTTGTGTTCTCTTTCTCTTCTTCTGGGTTGACCACACGCTGCTTGTGAACATCAACCCCATGAAGTGTCTTTGTCGTTTGAAGTTTGATCTCTTTCTGTATCTGCCATAGATCTGGTCTATGCCGTCGCAAAGCCGCAATCCATTCATCGCAGTCCATTGAAACCCAGTAGTCAATAGCGTCCTTCCACATACTCTCGGACGGCTTCGAAAGATTTATAAATATAACCTTTCCTTTTCCGCCGGACCTTGCACGAACAGATCTTGCAAACTCCTTCACAAGGATCTTCAGCCCATGTACACGGAGCGATGTCCCGAGGATCAACAACACGTCTGGAGCAAGTCCTAGATCATGAGTTGTTATGGTTCCAAGGATATCCGCTGCTGGATGTTCCTCGCCATATAGCACTATGTTCGGCCGTAATGTGCCCACCTTGGTACCGCGCTTTCCCCTATCTCGCCGTTGCTGATCCGAGACTGCACATGATAGGCATTCTGGTGCTTTGCCGTCCAGAAGAAGAGACTCCCTGCCTTTCCCTTCCCAGCCGCATGTCTTCTGACACAGGTTACATCTCAACAGTTCGAGATCGCCATGCAATTGTACCACCTCACAGCCACCATCTTGATCTCCGTTTGGTGCTGAACGTGCAGGCGCTCTTGGCTTTTCCATCACTTTCTTCGTGAAGCGAGCGCGGTTCCCCTTTCCGCGGCTCAAATCCGTGCACAGTCCTTCTCGAGATTCTAGGCCGTCAATATTTTGGGTGTAGCATCTTACCAGCTTCCGGCTATCACGAAGTGTTCGAATAAATCGATGGGTGGGAGTAGCTTGCTGGACATCTTCGCGAATCTTTTTCCGCAGCGACGCAGTGAATTTATAGAACACCGATGTGCTGACGGGGTCCTTCCATAGCACCGAGTCAAAAAGGTCTTTACCCTTGACGTTGCCGGGTAAGAAGTTCCGCTGTGCGCTTGGCAAGCTCTCGGAGAACTGTGATTGAGCGCCGTATGTATGCCTGTCAGATACTTGTTCGTACTGCGACTGAATCAAGGCGTAAAGTCCATCTTCTGACCGAAAGTCCTGTGGAGTCTTATTAGCTCTTGAAAGCTTCAGACGAGCCTTACGTCTTTAGGCATGCTTCACGCGACTTACAGGAATACCACAACTGGTAGAGATGCCAGCTCCGGTGATTACAACGACTTTCTTTGAGCTGGCAAGAACATTGGCGATATTTTGCAGCTGGCGGCTATCCTCTTTGCTAACCTTACAGATGGTCATGGCGTCGGCAGGCGGAGGTCTCGTAATTGTAGATGTGGGTGGCCAAGACGATGACCACTCTCTAACGAAGAGGTTCCTCGCTGCTGGTCTGTAAATATTATATTTTTAATGGTAAGGATTGGTCCAGCAGTCAATTGGATATGGGAGGGAACGTGAACATCCTGAACGCGCGGGAGACGCGAAAACTTAGTGTGCACGTGACAAGGCATCTGATTAGAGATTGGTCTCGACGCCGTTTTAAACGGTATTGATCGGTAATTCTCAAAACGATTTGATACCTATGTCGTTTCCTCTGTCAGCTGTCTAGACTCTAGAGTGCTTGCCTAAATGCGCACTTGCTTTCAAGCCATCCATAAAGTAAGCAGCAGTGCAAGGGCGGGATCTAGTTCTATGTACCTCAGTACTTCCTAGGCTTCGCCGATTGCCTTACTCTACTGCTCGAGCTGCTTAGACTCAGCCCTGATGGCCCTACGGAGGGTGACACCGAAAGTCCTGCCCCGCGCTAAGAGTATCAAAATTAAGAAAATTGAATCGCTTTTGCATCACCCATCATTTATTATGTTGCTGCGTATGATTTGCTTAACCGTATCACTTACGAGCGCTGGGCAGGACATTCGATGTCATCCTTCATACGATGCTGTTAATCCTTTCTTATACATTAAGTACACAGTAAGGTACCTTCCAAATGCAGTCATCAGATCTCAGTTTCTTGAGAGATAAAAGAAAAATATGTGTGAAAACTACGATTTCGCGTGAATATTCTCATATGAACCAAGATTTAGTAGTAGATTAAGCAAGAGTGCTTTCTTTATTGCAATTCTCAACTAAAGTCATAATCAATGAATTCAATTCAATTGAATTCATTCTTTTTGCTTCATCACTAATTCACTATCTTAAATTTTTATGTTTCATTGCACACTGTTGATAAGAAGCGGGTTGAAACCGTTCGAGATGTTCGCTGGATAGAGCAAGATCATGAAGCCGAAAGATAACATTATCCCTCAAATGAGTGCTAATCACGAAGCACCCGAGGCAGGAGAGCCGTGGGCCCCAAATCAGAAAAGGTCTCGAGAAGACTCGACGCCGATGGATCAAACAAGAGGACCCGCACCAAGGCCCCTGTTCACGTCGCGTATCACGAATCACTGTTCCGAGAAGCCAGTACAGAACACTTCCCTGAGTTAGAAGCCCCCGGACTTCTCAAAAGCATCCAAGCCACGATAGCCAGACTTGATGGCCCAGGAAGAAGTTTTATTACTCCAATCAAGGCACTACTTGCCAGCATTGAGGCCTTTCAAACCACTGCCGAACAAGTGCTAGCTAACCCGGATGATATTGACACCGAAGAACCAATCAATTATCGCAAAGCCAGAGCCTCTCCTCAAGCTTCAAAATGGGACGATGCCATGAAGGACGAACTTGCTTTCCTCGAAGAAAATGGGACCTGGACCCCAGTCCCTCGACCCCCTTCTCGCCGCGTTCTTGGTGGGAAATGGGTCTATAGGCTAAAGCGAGGCTCTGGAGGGGAGATTCAGCGATACAAAGCACGCTGGGTTGCTTGAAGCTTTGAACAACGCTTTGGGATTGACTTCAATGAAACATTCGCCGCTGTTGTCAAGCCAATGACCTATAAAGTTCTCTTCGCCATGACCGCGCAACTGGACTGGGAAATTGAGCAAATGGACGTCAAAACTGCCTTCCTTTACGGGATCCTCGATGAAGATGTTTATGTGGAAATGCCTACCGGCTATTTCGAGAAGGACCTCGTTTGCAAGCTGAATAAAGTCCTCTACGATCTAAAGCAAGCCCCTCGAAAATGGTTTCGAACACTCACGAAGTTTCTCGTCTCACTGAATTATCATGTCATTCCGAAGAATTCAAGCGTATATTGCAACCCGAAAACTGGTATGTTTGTAGCTATATATGTGAATGATCTACTTATCTTTGAAGTCAACAAAACCGCTATTCAAGAGCTCAAAGATCAACTGTCGAAACGCTTTAAGATGATCGGTTTGAAATCTGTGACTTACTACCTGAGTTTGAAAGTTGTTAGGAATCGATTTAAATCGCATCATTCGTCTCAGTCAAAAGACGTCTCTGCAAAAGATTCCGAAGAATCTAAATATGATGAACCTTCGCGGTAGTCAAACGCCTATGGATAAGAACGTTATTCTAACATCAGTCTCGACGGATCACACTGCCATCGGCAACGACAAGCTTAAGTATCAATGTGCAGTCGAATCTCTTATGTACCTTATGCTTGGAACGTGTCCTGATATCGCCTTCGCTGTTTCTCAGGTATCGCGATTCTCTTCTAACTCAACCACAGAACATTGGAAAAGCTGTTCAACGAATCTTTCGCTACCTAAAGAATTTCTCGAACTTGGGATTGATTCATCGAAACGAAGATCTTCATTGGTTATACGGATGCAAACTGGGCTCGTGACAACGATCGAAAACCAACTGAAGGCTATCTTTACAAGCTTGGTGGTGCAGCCATCAGTTGAAGCTCTAAGCCTCAAAATACCATCGCTCTCTCCAGCTGTGAAGCTGAATACATGACCGCCTCCGAAGCAGCAAAAGAAGCTCTCTGGATGCGTCGATTCCTGGATCAT
>JAABUT010000823.1_pt1 | contig 41887 bp, 25 predicted proteins | sample 5559281 | NCBI WGS metagenome assembly JAABUT01 (sample SAMN10711880, study PRJNA513359) | rock metagenome | isolation source: Antarctica rocks | place: Antarctica: Victoria Land, Ricker Hills nord | collected 2016-01-04
TATGCTTCTTTTGAGTCTTGCTGTATATGAGAATGTCGTTTAAATAAGCTTGACAGAAGTCATTTAGAAAGTCTCATAGAACATCGTTCATATATTGCTGAAACGAGATCGAATCGTTTGTTAATTCAAATGATAGAATCTTTGATTTGTACGCTTCTAGAGCGATAATGAAGATTGTATAGTTCTCACTATCAAGATGCATACGAAGTTTGTTGAAAGCGAAAATTATATTCAGCTGAGTCAGATGCTTGCAGTCAACGATTTTGTCAATCATCTCATCTATGAGCAATAAAGAGTAGTGATTTCTTTTGATAATGACATTGAGCTTTTGATAGTCGACGCAGAAGCAAAGATCATCATTGATCTTCAGAGCGAATAGAACGAGTAAGAAATATAAAGTCTTGCTAGAAGTAATAAAATTCTTTGACAGATTTTCATTCAGATATTCTTTGATCTTCTGAAGCTTGTAGAGTAACATTCGATAAGCTCGACATCTAGAAGAAGTGACATCGTTAGTGAGCTTTATCTTATGATTATATGAACGATGAGATGATAGCTTATCGGCTTGAGCTCGATCAAACACGTCGAGAAAATCCTGATATTTCGAAGATAGCTTGACTTTGATGTCTTCTAGATTTTGAGCTGATGCATCGATGAAAGCGACGTCTAAAACGTTCAGTTCGCATTGAATGTTGTAGACTATTTTCCTATCAATATCTTCGATCAACATAGCAAAAACCTCGATGCGATTCTTCTTTGATCATTTAATCAGTGCATGAAAAGATGCAGTTCTCACACTGAACATAGAAAAGTTCTTTTTCGAAGCAGTAGAAGTGAGTTGTTGAAGCACTTTGAGAGCTGAACTGATAGAAGAATTTGATGATCGTGATCATTTTGAGTGTGAAGCTCTGACTGACATCAAAAAAACAGAAATGAAAGCTTCTAATTGATTCGAAAAAACGATGACATCGTTTCGCATATCTAGTAGTATTTCATTTTTGTTCATTCAGAACTTTTCTAATATGACGTCATGATGATTTATATCAGCTATTAACATTGAAACAGTCAATTTCTTATGACTTTCGACTGTGAGATTGGGTAGAATTTTATGAGTAATGATCTTCTTCGTCAGCTTTTCGTCATATTCTCTTATTAACTTCTCTTTAGCTAGTCGTATGAGTTGAATTTTGAGCTTCTGACATATTTGATCGACTAGCTTTGTATGAATCAAGATGTAGATTGTCGAGTCACTATCTATCAGAGATCATAGCTTGAAGAATTCGCCTTGCGAGAATAGAGTGACATCGACTAGAAATAACTTTTCGAAGTAGTTCTCTTCGATAGGTGAAATTTCGTCGATTAGATTGCACAAAGAAATGATCTCTATCTCTTCAATGACTCTGAAAAAGATGACTAGTTTTTTGAATCAGACTCTGAATTGAAGTTCAAAGAACGATCAAACTCGTCATCTAATGCATTAATTCTGAAAGATCTATTTGAGCACTCTTTAGAAGTATGATCAGACTTATGACAAAGAAAGCAGTTTTCGATTAGTAAGTCATTTTCTTTGACGTTAGTCAAAACAGCGTCGCGTGATTTTGACTGATCAGTCATCTTCGTTTCTATGATTCTACGAGTAGCTTTGTATGATTCTTCAGCGAAGATAATCTGTTTAGTTGTTTGAGCTTTGATTATTGCTTCTCTATTCTTGATCTTTCAAATAGCTTGTTGATCGTTATTCAATCGAATGAGGTAGAAACGAATTTCTTTCAGAGTACTGAGTTGAATCAATTGAGTTACTCAAGCGAATCGAAGTCGAAAGTTTATTTTATTCTTTAGATTGATGATCAGCTGTTTTTCTTGATAGTCTAGATAGAAGAATAGTCGTTGAAATTGAGTATAAAACTCGCTGAATTTCTTCTGTTCTTGAATCAAGTTGTAGTAGTTTCTACGAAAGTTGACTTCTTTATCTGAATCATCAAACAACTGAGCTAGCTCTTTCAAAAGCTCATCGACGATCTTGTATGAGTTGAAACAGTCACGTTCGCGTCTTGACTGAGTGATCTCAGCTGCATCATCGAATAATCTGAAATGTACGTAGCTCAGCTTGACTCGTTTACTTGAAAAGAGATCGACGTTGATTTTCAGCTTGTTCTGAACTTTTTCATATCAGTTCTTTCAGATAGAGTTCTTTTCATCAGTGAACAACGAAGAATCGAGTATTTTCTGAAACCTAGAACGCTCAGAGTAGATTGATGATGACGAGGTAATCTCTCTAGCTTGTAGCCTAGCTTTCAGCTCTTCGCATCGTTTCTTCAAAGCTTTCATAGTCATAGAAGATGTTATGATTTCAGCGAATGAGTCATTATCTTCGACAATGAAGAATGAGACTTCAAAACGCTCTTTGAAGAAATGAGACATGATGAGAGAGAAAGAAGAGATTGAATTGAACGAGTGTTTTTTGAAAGAAAGGAATCGAGCGAAGAGCGATGCTCGACAATAGAAGATAAAGTCGTTTTTGTTGTTTGATTGATTCTCTTGATCGATTTGATTCTCTAGCAATCAACGAAGATTCTTTATCGCTGATTCTATTAATCGAGATGAACGATGTGTACTTAATGAGCTGTAAGTCGTCTAGCAATTCAATCAGCCTTGCTGTTGATTCTATAAACTCTCTAGTGTTGTTCTGTCTTTCGATTGCGTCGATCATCAGGTAAACGAATTTCTTTAGACTCGATCTGTCTGAACGAGTATATTGAATGAATAATGAGTATCTGTATCGTATGATAAACGGAATTCTTAATGTAATGTTGAGATCGTGCCTAGATCATTCAATCAAAGAGACTCAGAGCTGATATGTATGTATTGTTCTTTAGAGATAGCTATAACAAGACATTAAGAATACAGAAGAGAAAGAGTGCGAGCTTTTCTATAAATAATGGCTTGAGACTGCGCTAGGCTCGATACAGATGTGATGTAATATGTCAGATGTGTTTGCCTAAAAGAATGATGAAAGAAATGAATGAAGAAAGTGCTGAACAACGAGAAGAAGTGCTGAGAATGATTCAAAGAAATGCGCTAGGTTCAAACTAGGCATAGCATCATGGCTTGCTCTAATCAAATTGATTAGAGTTAGATCTGAACTTTGATCAATTCAGACATGTTCGTAACATTTCTTTTGTAGCATTTCTGAAAAAAACAATCACAACGCGCGCAAAGCAAATTTTTGAAAAAAGCAATACAATCAAGACAAAATGAATCTAGAAGATGAATAAACGATGATGAATTGCATGAACTGCAGCAATGCTGATTCAAAGATAATTGCAAGCAACGTTGACTTGTCACGAAGAAACAGCAATGCAGAGTTGAAAAGTTCACGCAACAACAAGAAGTATGTTGCTAACATTATTAATCTTCTAATACAGACATTAATGTTAAAGAAAGAAAAGAGCAAAGATCATTCATGAAAAGAAGTAGCAATGAAGCTGATGCATCGTCTTTGACTTGAATCAGAAGAAAAACATCATGCAACTCAGAACGCGTTCATCACGAAGAATGTACAGAAACTGAAAACATCAGTTTAACTGCTAAGCAAGCAGTTACAAACGCAGAAAAATACACGTCTTTCATTGAAAATCATGTCATAAGCAAACGTGACAAGAGAAGAATTATCAACGAGAGAGCAACATTTCAGAGAAGAATCATCATCGCTTTGCAAGAAATGCAAAGTCATGATAAAGATAGCAGACAGAGAAGAAATAAAGAAGATGCAGAAGAAGATCATTAAGCAGATTCTTTAAAGAATAGCAGACGTGTCAACAAGTCAACAAGATCTGATCATGTCTCTTTGCAAGCTGAGTAGCAAAGACATCTTTCTTCACACAGTCAGCTCAAATGCACAAGCAAATTTGAAAAAGACTTAAGAATGAGCAAAAGAAATTGCAAACTTGATGCGCATATTGCAATGAACATTTGCAGTGCTTGTTAGAAATCAGCATAGAGCGAGTCATATGAGTGTCATTTAACTAGAAGATAAATGCTAAGAAAGAAAGATAGCTACAGAAAAGAAGCTGACTACATATGTATGTTTCTTAGTCAACGTTAGACTCAATAAAAACTAGTCAAGATGATGAAGTAAGAATAAATTTAACAAGACTAGAAAACTGAGTCTGACAAGACTAAAATCATGACATTACTCTTTCTCTTTGACAATTCATGTTTGCATAAATGTATTTTCTGCTTGACTTAATTGATTGATTGAATTGTTGATTAGAGTGATTTGTTTGAGTATTAAATATGAAAATCATCAATAATCTTCTGAATGTTTATGTGATGATCAAATTTACTAAATGAATAAACGAAGTCTATAAGAGTGATATGACAATGTGATATTCTAAGCAGACACAGAATGAGTATATTTTTGATAAAGCTAATTATTAAGAAGTTCACGAAGAACTTGAGAGAATCAATCGACTATAGAAAGTTTATCAAGCATTGTCAAGTCAAGCACAACATAACTCATGACATATTAAGTCGAAGGTATGACGTAGTCTAAATGATGTCTTGACAGAGTCATAAAGTTTCAGAGCTAACTCAGATCTGATCTTCAACTCAACTTCTGATTTAATCTCTATGTGTCAATTCATCATGACAATTGTCTTCTCTTTTAAGAGAGTTTGTTCTCGATCTCAATAATTTAATGTCGTTGTTTACTATGATAAACGATGATGTGCACTTATTGATTCGCTCTAGAAGCTCTCGATAAAAACCTTCAAATCTCTGTGAGAAAATAAGAAAAAGAGAAACTTTTGATTGAATGATGATTTGTCTTCGATTATAATGCATATAGATGACATTATAGATAGTATATGTGATGTGTAATGTTACGAGCGTATCAAGACTAATTAAAGTTAGTCAACGATCTAGTCGAGATCTGATCTAGATCTGGCTCAGATTTGACTCAGATATGACTCAACATTCTTTTTCTTTCTCAACACTCTTTTTCTTTCTCAACATCTTGTTCATTTACATCATCTTCTTTTTGTGTTACAAACACATCTCTTTCAAGTCTAGCGCAGTCTCTGAACATTACATAAATAGAAGCTCTTGTATCAATCTTCTTCTGTATTCTTAATATTCAGTTATAGCTATTTCTAAAGATTAAGCACTATCAATTCTGATCTTCATTAATTGTATCATCTAGACATGATTTTGACATTATATTAAGAATTCGTTAATCACACAATACTGATCTCATTATTCATTTAACATACTCGTCTAGACAGAACGAGTCTAAAGAAATTCATTTATCTGATGATCAATGACAATCAAAAGACAGAACAACACTAGAGAATTGAATAGAATCAACGACAAGATTGTTTGAATTGCTAGACTACTTATTGCTCATTAAGTACGCAAAGTTCACTCGATTACAAGAATCACGATAAAGAATCTTCGTGAATTGCTCAAGAATCAAATCGATTGATAGATTCAACGATAAAGAATCTTCGTTGTTTGCTAGAAAATCAATCAAATCACTCAACAAACAAATCTCATCTTCTTTGTTGAAGATTGAATCTCATCTCATACGTCTTTCTTCTTCAATCGTCGAGCATCGTCATTTGTTCAACTCTCTTTCAAACAAATCTCATCATGTCTAGTCGTTCATCTACTGAAGAGCGTTCTGAGAGATTTCGAACTCGTTTCTTTCAAATCTCTGATGCTGATTCATCGAAATCACGAACGAAATCATCAAGTGCTGCATCATTCATTCATGAAGATGACGAATCATTCGCTGAAACGATAATACTTCTCGTGTTCTACGAAATCTGAAAGGCTCGAAGCCTAGTTCTTGATAAAGAAACAGATTGACTCTACGAGTTAAATAAACAACAAGAAGACGAAATCAAAAAGTTGAAGACAAGACTTCAAACTAAAGAAAACACTTCTTCTGATTTCATTTACTCTGAGCGTTCTAGATCTCAAAAAATACCTGATTCTTCGCTGTTTACTGATGAAAAGAATTCTACTTGAAAGAACTGATACAGAAAAATTCAGAATAAACTAGAGATCAACGTCGATCTTTTTTCTAATGAACGAGTCAAATTGAACTATGTACATTCTAGATTATTCGATGACGCAGCAAAGATCACTCAAGCTAGATGCAAACGTGATTGTGTCAATCTTTATAGAATCGTCAAAGATCTTTTGAAAGAGCTAGCTCAGTTGTTCAATGACTTGAATAAGAAAGTCAACTTTCGTAGAAAATACTACAACTTGATTCAAGAATCAAAGAAATTCAGCGAGTTCTATACTCAGTTTCAACGACTATTTTTCTATCTAAACTATCACGAAAAGCAACTGATCATTGATCTGAAAGATAAAATACATTCTCATCTTCGATTCATTTGAGTAGATTAACTAGTTCAACCTGATTCTCTAAAAGAAATTCGTTTCTATCTGATTCATTTGAATAATGATCAGCGAGTCATTTGAGAGATCAAGAACAAGCTCAAATGCATCAACGACGTTTCAAAGACTATCTTTCATAGAGCGACTGTTGTCACTCAATCAGTCGATCATTCGAAGTCTGATCATCTAAAGTCGCGCGACGCGATTTTAACTAACGTCAAAGAAGCAGACATTCTAGTCAAAAGCTGTTTCATATATCATAAATCAGGTCATAGCTCTAAGAAGTGTCTCGATCAATCTACTAGAATCAGTGCAGTGAACAAAGAATATGATCGCTTCAATTTCAATTCAAATTTCGATTCAAAAAACTAGTCATCTCTTCAAAAGTCATCAAAGAGATAGAGATTATATCTTTGTGCAAACTAGACGAAATTCTATTAAAAGAGAATTACTTTGAAAAGTTGTTTCTAATTGATGCTCATCTCATCTTTTCAAAACAATCTTTCAGCCTTCGTTCTTTAATAGACAGTGATTCAGTCGTTTACATGATCATACATTTCAATCTAGTTGATAAAGTATGCGAGAAACTGAAAATTCAATCTATATGACTGACAAAAGAGAAGCTAATAAGAGATTATGATGAGAAGATATCTAAGAAGACAATCACTCATAAAATTCTACTCAATCTCATCATCGAAAGTCATAAGAAATTGACTGTATCAATGTTGATAGCTGATATCGATCATCATGAAGTCATATTGAGTAAGCTCTGAATGAACAAAAACGAAATATTACTGAATATGCAAAACGACGTCATTGTTTTTTCGAATCAATTGAATACTTCTATTTCGATTTTTTCGATTTCGCTCAATTCAAAGCATTCAAGTTGATCGCGATCAACTTCGCTTTCTTCAATCACTCAGACTAAGATCTCTACGATGCTCAAACGACTCGTTTCAATCACTGCTCAGAAAGAGTCATTCTTGATTCAAAGCATAAACGTCGCTTCGTTCAAAACACTGTTGAATCATTCAAAGAAAAACAAGATCAAAGTCTTTGCTCTATTCATGATGAACATCAATAGAAAAATCGCGTACAATACTCAGTGCAATTTGAACGCTTTAAACGTCTCTTCAATCAATGAAACGACTCAGAATTTAAAAGACATTAAAGCAAAGCTACTCTTGAAATATCACGAGTTTCTAGATGTTTTTGATCGAGCTCAATCAAATAAACTACTCTCTCATCGCTTCTATGATCATAAAATCGAGCTCACTAGTGATTTAATGTTCTCTTGCTGTCGAGCATATTGAATGTTCTCTGTCAAACTTCTGAAAGTAAAGAAGTATCTGAACGAGAATCTGTCAAAGAGATTCATCACTTTCAGTCAGACTCTCTATTTCTCTTCGATTTTATTCGCTCTCAAAGCAAATGAAGATCTTCGATTCTGCGTGAACTATTGAAAGCTAAATGTCATTTTCAAAAGAAATAGATATTCTCTATCGTTGATAGATGAGATCATTGATAAAATAGTGAGTTGCAAGCATCTGACTAGATTGAACATCATATCAGCATTCAACAAACTTCAAATGCATTTCGATAACGACAATTACATCACTTTTATCACTGCTTTAGAAGCATATAAATATAAGATGCTATCATTTAAACTGACTAATGAATCAATCTTCTTTCAGCAATATATGAATGACATTCTATGAAACTTTCTGAACGACTTTTGCCAAGTCTATCTAGATGACATTCTCATCTATAGCAAAACGAGAAAGAAACATAGAAATCACGTCAAACTAGTATTGAGATGACTACGCGAAGCTGAACTGCAGATGAATATTCGAAAGTGCGAATTCAATGTAGAAGAGACTATCTTTCTAGAAGTCATCGTATCTGAACTAGATCTTCGTATGAATCTCAGCAAGATGACAGTCATAGTCAGCTGAATCACTTTGATCAATCTAAAAGAAATTCAGAGCTTCGTGAGATTTGTTAACTTCTATCGTCGTTTCATTAAGAACTTCTCGAAGCTAGTCAAATCATTCACTCAGCTGACTAGAAAGAATACATCTTTTGTTTGAAATGAGATCTGTGTTCAAGCTTTTGACAATCTAAAGAAACAAGTCAGCTCAGTCTCAGTACTTTGTCACTTCGATCTCAAACGACAAGCTATTCTGAAGATCGATACTTCGAACTATATAAAAGATGAAATATTATTTCAGTACAATGATGAGAGAGTTCTTCATTCGATGACTTTCTACAGCAAAAGCATGATTCTCGCTGAAATCAATTATCACATCTATGATAAGAAACTGCTAGTCATTATTCGATGTTTCAAACACTGACGACTTGAGCTGAAATGCATTGAACTACTCATTCAGATGTTCATCGATCATCAGACTTTGAAGATCTTCATGAAAAACAAACAGTTGAGTCAACGACAAGTCAACTATCTGAACATTCTATTGAAGTTCAACTTTCAGATCATCTTTAGATCAGGCAAAACAAACACTAAAGTCAATGCTCTAATCAGAATGCTTCTAGCGAACGTCTCTGAATCAGCTCAGCGTCTTGAAGATCGTTTTCAGACTATTCTGACTCTCGATAGAGTCAATGTTCTATCTGTTGAATCGAAAGCAAATCTCTATCAATGAGTATGTATGATCAATCAAACAGATGAGTTCTGCAGTGAATATAAACAAGCTATGAACGAGAACAAACTCAAATTTCATATCACTAAACTGAAGAACTGCAAAATCATTGACGACGTTCTATTTAGAAAAGATCTACTGTGAATCTCTGAGAACATGCACATGAAATTACTACAAGAAGTGCATGATCAATCTTCAATCTCTCACTTTAATAATAAATGAATCATCAATCTAGTTCAGCGTTTCTACTATTGATCAAATCATCAAGCTACTATTTGATGATACATTTGAAACTGTCATGCTTGTCAGCGAAGCAAAGCTTCTAGAAATAGCATCAATGAACTTCATCATTCTCTTTCGATTTCACAGAAACGCTGAAAAGATATAGTTATGAACTTCATCACTGAACTACTTCTGTCAGAAGACTATAACATCATTTGCACAATCATATGTCATCTCATCAAAGAACGTCACTATGTTTTCTGTCATTGAGAAGATGATGACATCTCAGTCGAAGAAACGGTTTGAATCATGCTATGAAACGTCTATCGACTGCATGATCTACTCAGTTCTATTGTTTCAAACAGAGACTCTCAATTCATATCGACTATGTGAAAAAGTCTTTGCAAGCGACTGAGAATCACAGCTAGTCTATTCACAGTCTATCATTCTGAGATTGATGATCAATCGAAACGAGTCAATCAGAACGTCGAATGCGAACTTAGAATCTACTGCAATTACATGCAGAACGACTGAGTCAAATGAATATCTATGATGAAATTTAGTGACAATTTCAATATCTTCTCGATCACTTAAATGACTCTCTTCTACTTCAATAAAGAATTTCACTCTCGAATGAGTTTCGATTCAGATACGATTGACTACGAAACAACTTGTGAACGACTTGAAGCTAGAAAAGCAGATGATATTGTCATTCAAATGAAAGAGCTACTGAGCTTTGATCATCAACAATTGAAAAAGACGAAGCTGATCATTGAAGTTCAGATCAATAAACATAAACGAAACGTCACATATGAAGTAAATAACTGAGTTTGACTATCTTTCAAAAACGTCAAGACAATGAGACTCTGCAAAGATTTGAAAGACAAACAGCTAGATCTCTATCAAATCACTGCTAAAATAAGTATCTTTTATCATCTTCGTCTATCAGTCAGCATGAAGCATCTGCATTCAATATTCAGCTCGAAGCTACTATAATTGTATTTAGAAGACTCTCTATCAGAACAACATTCAAAATCACTCAGATCAATCACTATTGAAGATGATGAACATTGAGAGATAAATGATATATTGAACTTCAGACGTTATTGAGATCGAATATAGTACAAAGTCAAATGAAAAGATCTAGATAGAAACGACGAATGATACTATGTCGATAAAGAGAAATTTGATGACTCAGAGAAAGTTTTGAACGAATTTCATAAGTTATATTCAAGCAAATCGCGCTAAATATCGAAATAACTATCAACAAAAGCGAGCAAAGAAACTACATTCATATGAACATGAATTTTCGAAGAAAGAAGTAATGTTACGAGCGTATCAAGACTGATTAGAACTAGTCAATGATTTAGTCGAGATCTGACCTAGATCTGACTCAGATTTGATTCAGATATGACTCAACACTCTTTCTCAACATCTTGTTCATTTACATCATCTTCTTTTCATGTTACAAACACATTTCTTTCAAGTCTAGCGCAGTCTCTGAACATTACATAAATAGAAGCTTTTGTATCAATCTTCTTCTGTATTCTTAATATTCAGTTATAGCTATTTTTAAAGATCAAGCACTATCAATTCTGATCTTCATTGATTGTATTATTTAAACATGATTCTGACATGTAGTTGATGTAGATGACAGCAATGATGATGTGTAGATAATGCATAGACATTGTTTATCTTTCAAGTAGATGATGTAATTGAGATGATAGAATGTAGATCAGAGTGAATAATAATTGTTGTTTGTTTATCATTCTTTCAGTTCTTCTCAACTTTTCATTTTCTTCAACTTCATCTTTTTTCAATCATGATCATATCTTTATCATTGTATGATTACTTTTGACAAACTTTGAGTATATTTGTATCATAAGAGTAAGAGATTTAGATCATGAGTTGTGAATGCGCAGCGACGCTTAAAGAAAGTCATAAGATGATGAAGTTGACTGATGCTCAAGTCAAGATCATTGTGAAAGTAAGTGATGTCACACTTGAAGTTTCACGACTATTATTGCAACTAACAGTATCATAAGTCTGCTCAAAAGACATTGATCAAATGTGATGATCATCATGCTGCTGATGCTGAATCACTCATGATGATGCAAATGTCATCAAATTCTGATCAAGAACTCATCACTTCTACTATTCAAACTTTCAAGTACATCTTCGTTATCAAAGAGAAAATTCGAAAGACGATGAAGAAAGAAATAATCATTAATGCTTCGTTGATGATTTTGTCAAACTTACAGACTTTGCAAAATCAAAGAATGATGATGAGATTCACTTATTCAACTTCTTGATGTCGTTACTGATGCTTTTCAGCTGTCAATGATTGAAATAAGCAAAAGAAGTGTTGCTGATTTTGAAGTTCTAAATAGAGTAATTTGTATAAAGTGTGCTTGAGTTCTACACATCAAGAATAAAGCATCGCTGTGTGACATCATCTTTCAAAGAAAGACAATGTACAAGAAGTGTGCTTGCTGTGTGAGTAATGAGAATTTCTGTGTTGCAGTGAGTATACTTATATGATACGTCTGCTAAACACTCATGATTCAATGTCTAGATTTTCGACATCTGCAATTCAACTATCAATGAATTCTTTCGTTTGCAGAAAATTCATGATAGTGCGATTAAAGATGAAGAAGAGATCATCACTCTGATGACATTCACTGCTCATCAGAAAATTCTTTACAAGAAATTAATGATAGCGACGTGTGTGAAGAATTGTCTCAAAGAGATTCACAAACTCAAGTTTCTAAAGATTCAAAAGCTCATTCTCAAAGAGATGATGATTGTCAATGATATTGTCAGAGAAATTCTGAATGTAAAGCGCTTTGCAATATGTTCAATTTCAATTATATATCATTTTGTCAGCATTTCTAATTGTTCTGATATATTTTTAGCATAATCTGTCATCTTTCAATTCTTTATCTTTGCATCTCAATGTAAATCTGACAATGAAAGAGAAGAAGAAGTCTGCAATCTTGCTTCATGTGAAAGATGTTTGATGAAGTGATGATTGCATGATGTTTGTTATGTCGTGATAATTACGCTTTCTTGTCAAGTGCATTTGAGCGTCTTTGTATCTTTTTCTTCTGTCTGTTGATTTGCATATGTGATCATTTCATTAAAGAGCGAAACTATCATAATACAGTGATTCTTTTTTTCTAATAATGAGTTTATGCTTGAAAGTAAGTGATTATGCTTTTTGCTCATGTTTCAGCCTCATTTCAAAAGCTTCTATAAGTTTCAAGACATCTTTCATATCTTCGCTCAATATTCATTGATTATATTCAATGAAATATTCTTTTCATTGTATCTTATAATATAAGATTCTCTTTCTTTTTCACTTTTATAAAATCTTTTCTATTTTTCATTCTTGCTCATCATCAATAAGCTTGAGTACAAGATAATCGAGTATAGAGTCATCATTTAGTCTATGATTATACAACTCTAAGAGAAATACATGAAAGACAGAATAAACTTTATAAATGATTGAAAGATCAAGACGATACGTCTGCTTGTCTATAAATTTCTGTATATAAAAGAACTTTATCATTTTATTTGATAGCTTCTTGCTTAACTTCTTCTGCTTCAGATTTTTTGCTGATAGCATGATTAAATCATTAACATTAAAGAACTTAGACTTATGTTTTCAATTATAGTACTTTGTCTGAGCATCAATCGTGTTTTATCATTATTTCATCAACGTGTTTTGCACATCTTGCAGCATTTCAACGCGTTCTTTTGCTGCTGACACTTCTTCTTTCATAGCATTGTTCTTAATGTGTATGTCAAAGATTGACTTGTAATCATACATGACTTTAAAGAGACTACAGCTCAATGAAGAGTGCTTTGTCTGATAATACATGAACTCGACTACAAGTAGAAGCGTAGCTCAGTTGTCTTGCTTTTCTGAACAATATACTCGTAGATAATGTTTCAGCGTTTGATTCTGTTGTTCTGTCTGATTGTCTGTTTGCAAATGAAAAGTGATGCTTAGTCATCATTTCATCTTGACATGATAGCAGATCTTTGATCAGAACACATTGATAAATAAACTATTTTTATCAATAACTATATCATTTGATATTTCATATCTTAAAGCAATCTTCTCAAAGAACAACTTTGCTAACTTTACAACAGTCAAAGTCTTCTTTGTAAACAGATAATGTGTCATCTTCATGTAGTGATCAACTATCACAAGAATTGAGTCATACACGACTTTTTTTCATTTACTAGACGACAGATCTGTTATGAAATTCGTAGTGATTTCTTTTCATGAATCTGTGAGTTGAGATAATGATCTCAACTCGTCATATGATAAATGATGTTTCATCTTTACTCTTTGATAAATGTCACAAGTATTTATATACTCTTTGACATTCTTGATCATACTTTTTCAGTAATATTTGCAATCTAATAGCTCGCTGATCTTGTCAGCATCAAAATGTCTTGCTAATGAGTCATCATGATGACGTTTCAACAGCTCTTCTCTGACAGAAAGATCTTCTGAAACATACAATGATTCGTTGTACTCTATCATTTCTTGACTATTCAATGTTCAAGCTTTGATGTCACTCTTTTGTATACTCATCGTTTCGTCTGCTCTTAATCTCACAGCAAATTCATCTTCTTGCTGTAAGATCTTGATGAGCTTGACTATAAATTTACTACTGAAGTTGTATGTTGTTTCATGAATTGTCAATACTCTGACAATTGTATGTGAAATGAGTTGTTTACAATCAACAGTTTCAGCAACAGAATTAAGCTGTTTCTCAGCTACGTTGCAATCTCTATGAGTTGACGTTTCAACATCTGTGCTTTTCAAAGTTGTTGATTTGAATTGAGAGATTTTATCTCTTGAGAAATGTACTTCATCTAGATGCATTTCTTGCATTGCTAGAATCATGATTCTCAGCAGCATACTTCTGACATGCATTGCTGAACACGTACTTGTGTTTTCACTGACATTGTGAATGAACATCTTCTCGACATTGTTAATCACTTGTATTCATCAATGAGTTTCATCTTGCAGTCTGCTCTCGACATGTTCTGCTGAATATCTGTTCATACTTATACTGTGAACAAACGTTTTCTCGACATCGTTAATCACTTGTATACAGTATAGTTCTCTGATCGCTACGAATATAAAGTTATTTAAGCTTTCTATTCTAGTCAGCTTTTGCTGCAGAGTGAGCAGCAAATGATTTGCAGAGATGTTCTCACTCTTATAATCAGATCATCTCGATGATGCATTGATTGAGTTTGTCTTTTCTGATCTATGTGCTATTTCAAAGTTGCAGATCAACAATCTCATGATTCATCTGACTTGTCTTTCGTTTAGCTCTTGAATGTTCATAAAACTCTTCAGATTATTATGATCAGTCAGAACTTTGACAGTATGATAACTGTCTTTTACATAGTGTCGTCAGTGTTTAAACATCAATACTATGACTAGAAGCTTCTGATCATATGTCTCATAATTTCTTTCAACGTCTATTATCATTCTGAATCAGAATGCAATCAAATGTCACTGATCTTCATCATCTGACTGAGACAAAATACTTGCAACTGCATAATTGAATGCATCGATCTCGATGTGTATATGTCGCTCTGAGTCAAAGTGTCTTAGTATAGACACTCTCATAAAGACGTCGCGAAGCTGATTAAAAGCTTGTTTCGCTTCGTTCAATCATATGAATGAGCTCATTTTTACATCTTTTACACTATTTCTCAGCAGTTCTGTTAAAGACTCTGCTATCTGAAAGTAATGATGTATAAAACGTCGATAGAAATTGATGAATCTCAGAAAAACTTGTATTTTTCAATACATTTTCGATCTGAGTCACGTTTTGATGATGTTTACTCTACTTGAGTTTATCAAAACACTCTCTGTGAATATGACAAATTCTAGAAAGTTCACTTTAGTAATGAAGAATTCACATTTCTTCAAGCTAGCATATAGCTTGAACTTTCTTAATCTCTTCAGAATTTGCTTCACGTGATTTACATGATCAGTCTTCTCTATGAAGAAGATTAGAATGTCATTCAGATAAACAACACAAAAGTTGTTTAAAAGCTCTGTCAAGATCTTATTAATATAAGTTTGAAAGATGACAGATGCATTGATTAAATTAAACAGCATGATCATATATTTGAAGTGATCATAATGAGTACAAAACGTCGTCTTTCACTCATTTTCACGTTGAATTCTGAAACAATGATAAATGTTCTTCAGATTTAACTTAGTGAACTGCTTGATTTTATTGAGTCTGTCTAGAGTTTCACTGATTAGAGACAGTGAATGATGATTTTTGACAGTGATCTTATTCAGATCTTGATAGTTCATGCATAAATGAAGACTATTATTCTTTTTGAAAATGAATAGAATAGACGCGTCAGTCGAGCTGATGAAGTGCTTAATTCATTCTTTCGCTAAGACATCATCTAAATACTGTTTCAGAATCGCTAACTCTGTGTTCAACAGATTATACAACGATTCATACGATGACTCTGCAGTGATTTCGATTGCATGATCGTGATCTTCATGCAAAGACAGTTTATCTGCATTCTTTGTTGAAAATACATCTTTGTACTCTTTCAATTCGACGAGTAGAGTTTGCGCTTTGAACGCGTTTGTGATACGATTCATCGCGTTATTCATTGCTTTCACTTGATGTTCAACGATTGACTCTTCAACAACGTTGATCATGACAAGAGCATACACAGTAGATTCATCTTGTAAAACTTTTGCAAATGCTTGTGCGAAGAACAACTCAAAGACGTGCTCATTCATGTCGAAACATCATGTTCTTGCAATCATGTTTATTAAAATATGCTTGAATTGCATACTTGACATATTCAAGACTAGAAGAGATTCTTTCTTGTCAATAGCATAAAAGATACTTATATCTTTTTTCTCTATGTTTCAGCTGTCTCTCAGTCGATAACACATCTTATAGACGTCATAATAATAGACATTCTGATCATTCATTCAGATAAATCTTGAGAGATTGACGTTCAGCAATGACATACTCTGCTCAATGATGAAACGTTGACTAATCACATTCATCTCAACATCAATATTCATGTGAATCTTCGTTTCTGTCTTCTGATCTTTCTGAATGACATGTTCTTTGTATATAAGAATCTTTACGAAGAAAACTTCTTGTTTTTCCCTCAATTATTTGAAGCATTCATCAAGAACTTGTCTTTTTTTGAAATCTTGAAACAACTCATATGTAACATCAAATCAATGAATACTCGATTTGCATCAGATTCTTTTGACTTGTTCTTGATTTTCTCGTCTTTACAATCAATAGAGTAATGATTCTTTTGATTGCATGTATAGCACGTTATATTGAACAAATTCTTGCTATAATGTGACGAAGTGTGCAAGCTTGTCTTCAATGAAGAGTTGAGTTTAGTTGATCAATGAAATTTCTTTCACTTTGAATGAGTCTTTTTATTGATTCTATCTTGATCATGCAAGTTTTCATCTTGAGATTGTTTCGATGACAAGACGTGTTCTTTTCACAGATTTGTTTTCAATCAAGTAACAAGATCGATTAATGCATCTTATGTGATAGAAATCGACTGCATATTAGTAATGATCATACGCAGCTCAGATCTCAACTTGATGAATAGATGAGTTCACTTATGCTCATCACTATACAACGAAAGTTGATGTTTCAGAGTGCTCAGATGAGCTGCAAACGTTCATATTGTCTGATCTAAACGTTGCGATGCGTTCGCATACTGCTGAGTCACGTCTATGCTTCAATTCATCGAGTTTTCAATTAGATTAAAAAGAAAGTCGATAAAATTGAATCACGTCTGCTGAGCTGCAGACATAGTCTCTTCATGATTGAATCAAAGCTTCTTTGATTCACTCTTGAGATAGATCATGCAGTATAAAATCTTTTTCTCATCACTTTCAAAATGTCAAGAAGTATTTCAAAATGAGATTTCAACGTCACGAATTCACTCTTTATGCTTTCTTATGATTTTGTCATGATACTTCTTCAAGAACATTGAAAGTCTTCACTTCTGCAAGATGATCTCATGATGAGTTCATTTCATCGTCGTCGACATTATTGAGACAATGCGTAGATCATTTGAGTTCTTCATGAGAGCTTGAGTGAAAGCTCAAATGAAAGCTGAATGATTTTTCTTTGTTGTTTCAATGACTTGCAGAGTTTCAATCTCTGATCAAATAGCTGCTAGCTTCTGTTTCTTTCGCAGTTCATTGCGTTGAAGCATTACGCAAGTCAGCTGTTTATTAATATCAAGAGAGAGTTCATCTTCTACTTCTTCACTTTCTGATTTTATTATGCAACGTTCATTTTCTGATATAGTGTCTTGTGAGATTGAGATGTCATCATTGCAACTCTGTTGCAATCGCGTTGCTGTTGTCATGCTTGAATATCAAATCATCACTTCTAAGAAGAGTTTAAAATAATTAGAACTGTGATGATTAAATCTACTAGATGAATAGACAAGATCTATAAGAATGATATGACAATGTGATATTTTAAGCAGACACAGAATGAGTATATTTTTGATAGAGCTAATTATTAAGAAGCTTACGAAGAACTCGAGAAAATCGATTGACTATAGAAAGTTTGTCAAGCATTGTCAAGTCGAGCACAACATAACTCATGATATATTAAGTCGAAGATATGACGTAGTCTAAATGATGTCTTGACAGAGTCATAGAGTTTCAGAGCTAACTCAGATCTGATCTTCAACTCAGTTTCTGATCTAATTTCTATGTGTCAATTCATCATGACAGTTTATAAATTTATTGTCATCAGCGTTGTATCAATTAAGATCATTGTCATAGTCATTTCATTTGACTTTATACTGAAGTCATCTTCAATATCAATGAAAATTCAATATATCATTGATTTTTCACTCATCTTCATCATTTATCACTATTGAATCTGAGAATTCATTCTTTTGATCAGGCAAGAAGTCGTCAGCGACAGAGCGAAGCAGATCAGAATGAAATACATCATGAATATGCATAAACTCTGATAATTTCAGTTTATATGAAAAGTCAACGAGATTTAAATTGATGAAAAAATCAAGCATTTTATCATTTAACTTCTTGAAAAATCTCGCTGTAATGATGTTTCTTTCATTCAGAAACATCTTTGATTCAATCTTATAATCAACTTCTTTTCTATGTTTATTGACTTGTTTCATCATTTGTTTTCATGTTTTGACTAGTGACTTGCGAGCAAACTTCAGTGTTTTGTTCATATGTTCAGATATATTCTCGACTTTAGCTGTTTGCAAGCGTTCATGAGAACTTTCATATTCAATGACATTGAGTTCAAAGCTTATACAAGAATGAAAGTTTTTGTTTAGAAAGAAAGAGATTGAGAAGATGATTAAGAACAAAGCATTATTATCAATGAACTTAATCATAAGTAGTAGTTTAGCTCAGTCATTCTGCATGTATGAACAGAAGAATCAAAGATATCTTTCAACATTCTGATTGACTTGTTCACTTTGATTGTTGATCTGAGAATGATAAACTGTAAAGAGTCAAAGATTAATGTTTAGTCTTTTGCAAAGTGACTTTCATAGAATGAAGATAAATTGAGAGTCTTGATTCAAAACAATGAAATTGAGTAAATTTTGTATTCAATATATTCACTGAAGCATTAGCTCAGCTGTTTTTTCTGCTGTGATTCTCTCATCATCAATGAAGCAAGAAATATAATATTGTTTCTTTGTCAATTTACATATCATTGTTAGTATGATGTTTTTGTCTTTTGAAGAAGATAAGTCAATGATGAAATTCATAACTATGTTCTTTCATCACTGTTCAAGTATGAGTAGAGAATGTAGTAATTCATTGAATTTATTTTGAAAAGTTTTTGATCGCTGACAAATGTAACAGTTTTGAATATATTAATTTATTGTCTTTCACATTGAAGATTAATAAATTAATAGAATTAATGATAAAGAATCTTTGTTGATTGCTTGAGAATTACAAAAAACTCTCTCAAATCAGCAACACTCTTCTTTGAAAACTAAACATTTTAACAAATGATCTCACTATTTACTGTCAAGCATCATCATTTACTTGATCATCAAAATCTTCATCATGATTCAATCATCTGTAAATATTCAACTCAATTTCTTCAAGAATAATCAAAGTCTCGATTCAGTCATCTACTTCAAGTTATTTTCTCGTCTATCAAAATTTCTTAGAACTGACTTTGTACAAAAACATCATCAATTCTTGTCTCATTTTTAGACACTTGATGAATCTCTGAAAGTCTCTATCTTCTGAGATATCAAAAATGTAAAGCAGCTACAATACTGAGTTAAACAAGACTCAGAAGTTTTTCTAGAAGATTTAAACAATTAGACTGATCATCAAGTCGAGTTTTGATATCAATCTTCTGACTCGACTCAAGTACTCAGTATCAATCTTCTGACTCAACTCGAATACTCGATTTCAACATTCTGACTCGATCTGATATTGATCTTAAGTCAATACTCGATTTGAGTTCTCGACTTGACTCGTCAAGAAATCGAAAATGACATCAAGAGAGTTAAATATAGAATTTTTTCCAATTTTTCGCCTTTGCATTATATTTTTGCATTACCTTTTTGATAGAAAGTCATAAAGAGAAACATGAAGAAAAACATGAAGAGAAACATGAAGAAGAACATAGAGATCATTTGGTAGAAAACTTTGATAGAAAACTATGATAGAGAGTCATGATGAGAAACTATGAAGACTGTTTGATAGAAAGTCATAAAGAGAAGTCATGAAGAAGAGTCATGATAGAAAAACATGAAGGCTATTTGATAGAAAGTCATAATAGAAAGTCATAATAAAACATTTATCTATCTATCTTCATGTCTTGATGAGTCGAGTCGAAAATTTCGAGTCAATACTCGATTTCAATTCTCTGACTCAACTTGAATACTCAAATCGAACATCTCAACTCAACTTAAATACTCAAGTCAAGAATTCTGATTCGAATTGAGTCTTGACGAGTCAAGTACTCGACTTGAACTTAAGTACTCGACTTGACGCGATCAGTCTATAAACAATCTTCGAACTTAACAAGATCTAGATGTAAAAGCTTGTGAGTTATTTGATAAAATACTCAGCGAACAGATATGAAAGACTGATTTTGAAGAAATTGATTGAGCAAAAGAATGATTGAATCTAAATCTTAAAAAGCTTCAAGATCAGATGATGAAACTACAACATTAATTGCAATTGACTAAAGAAGATACTTCTACTTTTTTCATCATGTTCAATTCATTCAAGCAATCTCAAAAGCTTTCAAATTCATCTCTATTTACTGATGAAACAAAATCTTTCTGAGATAATTGACAAGAAAAGATTCGTGACAAGTTAGAAATCAACGTCAATTATTTCAATACTGATAGAGTTATACTGATTTATATTCACTTCAAAATCAACGAAAACGCAGTCAAAGTTACTTTAACTTGATGTCAACATGATTCATTGAATTTTTATAAAAAGTGTCACGATTCTAGTCTTGTCAGACTCAGTCTTCTAGTCTTGTCAGATTTATTCTCGCTTCATCATCTTGACTAGTTTCTATTGAGTCTAGCGTCGACTGAGAAACACACATATGTAGTCAGCTTCTTTTCTGTAGCTATCTTTCTTTCTTAGCATTTATCTTCTAGTTAAATGACACTCATATTGACTCGCTCTATGCTGATCTCTAACATTAAATAAATGCTCATCATCTACTACTCTGCTATTGATGAATAGACAATACGAAACAATCTATTCAGTAAGGAAAATTTGCAAGAAATTTTTCAAATTTGCATCATCATTTTAGATTGCAAGAAATTCTTCGATTCTACGCTCATTTTCATCAGTCTATTCGCAAGAAATTCTTTGAATAAAGCACTCAATTATTATCTGAAATTTACAAGAAATTCTTTGAATTTTCACTCATCAAAAAACATCAATTCAAAACATCAATCTCTCATCTACTCTTATCTCAACAACTTCTATCTTCTCTCATCATGACATGTGACGTCAAGTCAGTTGAGTCTTGAACAAATTGTCTGCTCAGAAGCATTGTCAATAGAAGAGTTTCACTTCTACTCATCAATGCTTCAGTCGAAGCTGAGAAAGCTGTCATTGCATGAAACATAAACATCAAAGAACAACTGTTTCATTGAGTCAGCAATCAACTCAACGAAGTCATCAATATGCTGAACGAGTTTCGAAGTCAGCGTAACTTGACTCTACAACTCAATGAACACTGACTTCTTGTATAAGAAGATCATAAAAAGAGAGCAAAACAACTAGAAGTTGCTTTTGATAAGAATGATGAGTTAGAGAAAAAGATTCATCAGCTACAAGACGAGCGATTGAACTTCAGAGCGAAACAACATCAAGCTGATCAATCTATGTCTCGTCAAGAGACTCAGTTAGTCGAGCATCGAGTCAATCAGAAAGAGATTTCATCGATTTCTGAAGTCGATCAACGTTTTCGAAGCTCACAAAAGTCATTCACTCTATTTGATAATGAAAACAATCATCACAAGTTCATCAAGCTTTCGAATTCACTCATTTTCATCGAAACAGATGATTCTATCTGAAAGACATGAAATATCAAAATAGCTGACAAGCTTGATGTCAACGTGAATCATTATTCTACTGAAAAGATTCGTATTGTCTATGTGATTTTCAGGCTAGAAGACGATGCTGATCAGCAAATTTATGCAAAGCATCATGTTGATGCTTTCTCACTCTATCAATCACTATCAGAGCTACTGAAACATCTGAAAGAAATTTACGAAGATCAGAATTTGATTCAAAAGTGTCGCTGCGAATATGTTGCTCTGAAGCAGCTCAACAAGTTCTTCAGCTTCTTCTATTCAGAATTCACTAGAATATTCAGCTTTCTGAACTACAACAATATCACTCTGATGAACGACATTCAGAATAAAATCAATAATCATCTTCAGAATGCGTTGTCAGTTTGTCTCATAAAGTTTAGCTCGCTTGATAAGCTCAAGATCTTTCTTCAAAATGTGAATAACAAACAACAAGTCAATTATCAGCTACGTGACGAGCAATGAACAGTCAAATCAATAGCAGCTTCGAAAAAACGTTTCGTTTCTTCGTCGACATCAGCATCAGTCTTGATTACTAGCTATGTTCAACTCGCTACTTTTTTCACTCTCGAATCTGAATGATCAAGAATGTCAATCATCTGCTTTAATTGCAAAGTATCAAATCATCTTTCAAAGAACTGCTCTCAGCTGAAGACTAGTACTTTGACATCTCGTGCATTCATTTCTCGCCTCAATGAGATCATCATGTCAAAAGAAGAGAAGAAATTATTTACAGAGAAATCGAAGAATGAGACAAAAAACTAGTGACTTTCATCAAAGACGTGATGAAAGATATGTTAATTTCTTCAACAACAAGCAGCTCAAATGATCTCTTTGCTTCGAAATCTTTGACTACTGAATGTGTACTATCTAGCAATGAAATTAGTTACTCATTAAAGTCATTGATTGACATTGAAGCAGCTGACTATTCGTTTATTGATGAATTAATCGCGCAGAATGTTTGTGATTATTTGCAAATTGAATCTTTATCTTTAATCAAGCTCAAATCAATAAGGAAATTCGATGATCATTATGACAAAAAGCTCATTATTCATGCAATTTATTTGAATCTAACTGTTCAAGATTATATGAAACGTTTCGCTTTTATGCTAATCACTTGATTAGATCAACATCAGATGATTCTTGAAAAAACATGAATGAACAAGATCGAAGTGACTATTGATATGAGAAACGATCGTCTTCAATTTTCTAGTTTTGAAACTCATATCAAAGCTTCTATCAAAGCTCATTCGACTGTTCTTTCAAGCAAGAAAATCGCGATAGAACAGAAGAGTTCAATCTCTATTCAAATACTAAAGAGATTTATCTCTTCTGTTGTCATTCGACTCAGCGAGAAGTCATCTTCATTCAGTAGAATCGTGAAATCATCTAGTTTAGTCTGTTACGATTCTAGCTACGCATCTATGTTGATAGCTATGTTGATGACTAGTTGATGACTATCGTCGATCGCTCGTCGCTAGACTATAGAGTTGTTTCAAGATCAACTCTATTCAGAGTTAGCTTATGTTCTTCTGAGTCATATAGATAGTCGATTCTTTTCTTCTAGATACTTTTCTTTCTTAGCATTTATATACTCGTTACATTACACTCATATGACTCGCTCTATGCTGATTTCTAACATTATATAAATACTTCTTCGTTACAGGCGAAGTGAAATAATCTGCATCGATTCTTGAGTGCTTCTGTCGACTCTTCAACTCACTATCGACATTTGATCTAGTCGGCTTGCAATCATCAGCAACACTCACTTTCTTCTTTTCTCATGCGCTGATCAGCGAGGTTAAATAAACGATCGAAATCATTCGACTAGATCAAAGATCAGTGAATTAATCGTTCATTCAGATTCGCAAGAGATTCTTCGAATTTGTTGAACAATCAAACGAGATCAGTCTATGACTGCGTGAAGTCTCTATCTCAAAGAGCAATCAAAGAGATCAGTCTAGAACTGCGTGAAGTCTCTATTTCGATAAGCAAATTCTCAGTGAGTCTGCTTCAATGACATCTATTCTCAATGCGATGATCTACTCGCTCTTATCGTTCTACTCATCAGTGAACCTGATCATACATTCACGTGCAACTAGTGAGTCTGCTACAATGACGAGCTCAAAGTCGATCTCTTCAATGAGCAAGTCGATCAGTGAGTCTGCTTCAATGACATTGTCAAAGCAATAATCTACTCATCTTCATCGCTCTATCTATCAGTGAATCGATTCGTCAATTTGATCATGTGCAAATAGTAAGTCTGCTATAAAGATGTCTTTCGTCAACGCGATGATCTATCTACTCACATTGTTCTACTCATCAGTGAATCTGATCAAACGTTCATGTGCAACTAGTGAGTCTGCTACAATGACATCTTTCGTCAATGCAATGATTCATTTACTCACATCACTCTACCTATCAGTGAATCGATCTGTCGACTCGTTCGCGTGCAACTAGTGAGTCTGCTACAATGACATTCTTAATGCGATGATCTACTCGCTCTCATCGCTCTACTCATCAGTGAATCTGATCAAACGTTCATGTGCAACTAGTGAGTCTGCTACAATGACATCATTCTACCTCGCATAGTGAGTCTGCTACAATAGACATTTTGATTCTACACAAGGCTAAGAAAATACATTCATGCAAACATGAATCATTGAAGAAAAGAAGTAATGTTACGATTCTAGCTACGCATCTATGTTGATAGCTATGTTGATGACTATGTTGATGACTATCGTCGATCGCTCGTCGCTAGACTATAAAATTGTTTCGAGGTCAATTCTATTCAGAGTTAGCTTATGTTCTTCTGAGTCATATAGATAGTCGACTCTTTCCTTCTAAATACTTTTCTTCCTTAGCATTTATATACTCGTTACATTACACTCATATGACTCGCTCTATGCTGATCTTTAACACAGTCAACTTTGCTTCGTCTTTCGATTCAATGAACATAGCAATGATAGAGACTGCAGCATATAGATCACTAGTCAAACGGTTGAATGTGACTACTTTCGCGATCATTATCACGAAAATTGATCGACTTTTAAAAACAGCTAGAAATAAACTCAAAGATGTAAATCTACAAGAGCTTTCACATGAAGAGATCTTGAAAGAAGTCAAAGCTAAGCTTTCTTTGAAATATCATGACTATCTAGACGTGTTTGATCGAGCGATGACTGATCAACTATTCTCTCATCGCTTCTACGATTATAAAGTTGAGTTGATCGACGAGAAAACATTTTCTCGAAGTCGTCTCTATCATATGTCTGATTATAAGCTTCAAAAGATGAAGAATTATCTGATCAAACATCTGAATAAGAGCTTTATATCTTCTAGCTCGATCTTATACGCTTCGTTCATACTATTCATCGAAAAGAAAGACGATAGTCTGCGTTTCTGCGTCGATTATAGAAAGCTCAATGCTTTGATCAAACGAAATCGCTACTTTCTACTCTTAATAGACGAAACTCTCGCTCGTATTCAAGATAGCAAGTACCTGACTCGATTGAATATAATAGTCATCTTCAACAAACTACGCATGCATTCGAGAAGCGAAGATTTGACTATCTTTATTACCTCTTTTGATTTCTACAAATATCACGTGATGTCTTTTGAATTAATCAACGACTCGACTTTCTATCAACACTATATGAACGACGTGCTATTTAACTATCTTCATCAGTTTTGTCAGATCTATCTAGATAACATTATCATCTACAGCAAAACACTGAAAAAACATAAGAAACACGTACGACTAGTTTTACATAGACTACAAAAGATCGATCTTCAGATGAATATAAACAAATGCAAGTTTCATGTTCAGAAGATCTTCTTTCTGAGACTATTGCTATTCATTGAAGAACTAAAGATGAATCTCAGAAAAGTACAAGCAGTAGTTGAATGATCTACTTCTACAAACCTCACTCAGATGCAGTTCTTCGTCAACTTCTGCAATTTCTATCGACGTTTTATAAAGAACTTTTCAAAGATTGTTCATTCTCTGATTCAACTAATTCAAAAAGAGATGACATTTGAATGAAATCAAGCTTGTCAAACGATCTTTGATCATATGAAGAAATGAATGACTGAAGTCTCTATTCTTCGTCATTTTGATCAGAATAGAAAGACTATTCTTGAAACAGACTCATTTGACTAGAAGTATTCTTGACTCGATGCACGTTTCGATCTCGTGCACATCTCACTTTACTACTTTCATCTTTCTTCAAAAATCAATTACAAATTCAATATGACTTCAATTGAGACAGCGCTTGCAGATCTAGCTTTGCAAAAGTCATTTAACTATACTGCAACTGCAAAGAAATTCAATATCAATCGAAGCACGCTGTCGCGACGACATAGAGGTATAATCGTCTTCGTCAAGAAAAGCAAGCAAACAACGTCAATTCTTTCGAATCAACAAGAAAAAGAGCTTATTCGCTATATCAACAAGCTTATTGAACGTGATATATCTTCTTTCAATGTCATGATTCGTGTTTTTGCATATAAAATATCTGAAAAACAGTCAGGCAAAAACTGATCTTATGAGTTTGTTCAACGTCATTCAGATATACTACAGTCAAAGTTTCTACAAGAAGCTGATCTAGAGCGAAAGAAAGCTGATAATGCATATCAATATCAGCTTTATTTTGACCTAGTAATTGTCTTCATTTCGTTTAGTTTTATACTAATATAAGAGTAGGTAAAGCAAAAAATTGAAGAATATGAGATTCTTTCTAAAAACACATACAATATGAATGAAAAGAGCTTTCTACTTGAACTGCTTCAAAAGACTCGAAGAGTTTTCAGTCTAAAGCATCTTGACAGTGACAAATTGCTGAGTGCTGATCAAGATGACAATAGAGAATGAATTATCTTGATTGCAATCATTTGCATGAATATGATCTATATACCTTCTTCGATCATTTATCAGATAATATCAGGTAATATTCAGAACAGCTGACTTACTGAATATGATTTCAAAGAGCAATTCTGCTTCTTTGCTTTCTTCGCTACTGACTGAATCAACGATGAATTGATCTACTTTTGACTCACTATCGTATTTGATCGAAATATGAGGTCAAAAGTCAGAAATTCACGAGATTATCATCTTCTATTTGTTGACGAGCATGACAGTCATATCAACATAAAGTTTCTTGACTGATGTGAGCAGAACAAGATGCTCGTGACTTTATATTCTTCTCATTCTATGCATCATCTTCAACCTCTGAATGTGAGCTTATTCAACCCTTTGATCAATTACTACTCGCAAAACCTGAACGACTGAATCTTTAAGAGTCAAGAACTTTCTCGAATATCAAAAAGAAACTTCTTTGACCTGTTTTAACCTGCATATCAAGCTGCTTTCACGCATGTCAACATAAAAAGTGAATGAGAAAAGACAGAATTGCTGTCTTTCAATTCGTCACAGATCATAAAGCAGATTAAATCGAACGCTAGACCTGTTTCAAGTCATTCTTCTTCTTCAGCATTGTCAGAAGCTGATTGAAGAAAGGTTCGACGATTAATGAAGTCAGTTGTAGAAGAAGTAATTGGTTTGAAAGCTCGTAAGTTGAATAATACGATGAAAAAGCTTACTACAGATGTTGCTCTTCTAAAAGCAGAAAATGAAGATCTTCAATGAACAGTACGTATTAAAAGAAGTCGCAGATGACGTGAAAAGTCTTTATTTGACGATTTAGAGATTAATAATGAGACAAAGAAGATGTTTTTTAGTTCTAATAAGATTCAGACGACTCGTGATCATTAAATTCAAAGAATCGAAGAGAAACAGCAAGCTGCTATTCAAAAGGCTGAAGAAAAGAAACAAAGAGAGCTTAAAAAGCTAGAGAAACAGCGTTTAATAGCTGAAAGAAAGGTGAAACGGGAAAAAAAGAAGGCGAAACGAAAGAAGAAAGCGAAGCGAAAAAAGAAGCTACGAGCGAAGAAATTGAAGCAACGACGTCTAGTTCAGAAGCAAAAGCTGAAGATTAAAGAGCTTCAGAAAGAGCAAAAGAAGAAGTCTAAAGAGATGAAAGTACAGCAATTCACTGATTTTGTTGCTATTGAGAAGATGAAAAGAGAGTCTAGTCAAATCAGGTCTACGCGAGCTGAAAGACAATTCAAAGCTTCTAAGCGATTTGATGATTAATTCTTATAGCTTGAAAGCTTCATATAGATATCGACAACTCTCTATATTAATTGCAATTTGATTCTATGAATGATGGTTGAATAATAATAAAAATAGTATTGATTACTAATCAAGTTTAGAGTGTGCACGAAATCGAAACGTGCATGAACTCGAGAGTACTTCTACGTCAACGATGATATACTTTCTCAGTATGACAACGAAGAAACATTGCATTCAATGATCTACTACAGCAAGAATCTGAGTCTCGCTGAGTGCAATTACGAGATCTATGACAAGAAACTACTAGCAATCATTCGTGTCTTCAAGCATTGATGATCTGAGCTGAAATTGACTGAGCTACTCATCAAGATGTTCACTGATCATCAAGCTTTAACGTCATTAATGAAAGATAAAGAGCTAAGTAAACGTCAAATGCGCTGAGTACAAAAGCTCGTTGACTTCAACTTCAAAATCATGTATTGCTCAGATAAACAAAATCTCAAAGTCAATGCATTGACTCGTCAAGTCAATTCAGTTTCTAGAAGTCTTGAGAATGAATGATGTTGCTATCAGCGAACTACAATTCTCATGTTGAATCGAATGAAAATCACTGATCTAGAAGAGAAAGAGAACAATGAATCAATTTATTGATTGATTCTAGAAGCTAACAGAATCAACGAGAATTGTATTCTACTTCGTGAAGTCGTATTAAAAGATGAAGCTCAATACAAAGATACTAAATTAAGAAATTGTCGAGTTCAGAATGAAATACTATATCGAAGTGATCTTCTATGAATTTTCTTCGATGAGCATCTTCAAATGAAGCTAATTCAAAAAGTTCATAATCAATCTTCTATTGATCATTTCGAAATTCTCAGAACGATGAAGATCATAAGAAGATACTACTATTGATCTTCAATGCAAAAGACAATAAATCAATATATTCAAAACTGCTAAATTTGTCAGCGATCAAAGACTTCTTGAAATAAATTCAATAAACTACTACATTCTCTATTCATATTCAAACAGCAATGAAAGAACATAGTTATGAATTTCATCATCAACTTATCTCTTTCAAAAGGCAAAAACATCATACTAACAGTGATATGTAGATTGACAAAGAAACGACACTATATTTCTTGTTCTACTGATGACGAAGAAATCACAGCAGAAAAAACAGCTGAGCTAATGCTTCAGTGAATATATTGAATACATGATTTACTCGATTTCATTATTTCGAATCGAAGCTCTCAATTTACCTTCATTCTATGAAAGTTTCTTTGCAAAAGACTGAACATTAATCTTCGATTATTCATTGCCTATCACTCTCAAATCAACAATCAAAGTGAATGAGTCAATCAGAACATTGAAAGATATCTTCAATTCTTCTGTTTGTACATGCAGAATGACTGAGCTAAGCTACTACTCATGATTGAGTTCATCGACAATAATGCTTTGTTCTCAGTCATCTTCTCAATCTCTTTCTTTCTAAACAAAGACTTTCATTCTCGTATGAGCTTTGAACTCAATGTCAGCGAATATGAAAGTTCTTGTGAACGCTTGCAGATGACTAAAGTCAAGAATATATCTGAACATATGAACAAAACACTGAAGTTTGCTCGCGAGTCGCTAGTCAAAACACAGAAACAAATGATGAAACAAGTCAATAAGCATAGAAAAGAAGTTGATTATGAGGTCAAATCAAAGATGTTTCTGAATGAAAGAAACATCATTACAGCGAGATCTTTCAAGAAGCTAGATGACAAAATGCTTGATTCTTTCACTAATCTAGATCTCATCAACTCTTCATATAAACTGAAATTATCAGAGTCTATGCATGTTCATGATGTATTTCATTCTGATCTGCTTCGTTCTGCCGTCAACGATTTCTTGCCTGGTCAAAAGAACGAACTCTCAGATTCAATAGTGATAAACGACGAAGACGAATGAAAAATCGACGATATATTGAATTCTCGTTGATATCGAAGACGACTTCAGTATAGAGTCAAATGAAATGACTATGACAATGATCTCAATTGATACAACGCTGATGACGACGAATTTATGAACGCTCAGAAGATAGTTGACGATTTTCATATTCAATATTCGAACAAATCGCGCTAGAAGTGCTTTCAACTATTCAGTCAATCAGAATTTAATGAGTCTGAGTCTGTGAAATCATGATTGAGCAATCAATTGAATCGAGCAGAAAATACATTCATGCGAACATGAATCATTGAAGAGAGAGAGTAATGTCACGATTCTAGCCTTGTCAGACTCAGTCTTCTAGTCTTGTCAGATCTATTCTCGCTTCGTCATCTTGACTAGTTTCTATTGAGTCTAGCGTCGACTGAGAAACACACATATGTAGTCAGCTTCTTTTCTGTAGCTATCTTTCTTTCTTAGCATTTATCTTCTAGTTAAATGACATTCATATTGACTCGCTCTATGCTGATCTCTAACAAAAACATCGAAGTCACTACATTCATTGATCATTCAAAGTCGTATGACGCGATTTTAACTAACGTCAAAAACATTAATGATTTACAAGCTGAAATCTGTTTTACCTGTCACAAATCAGATCATACTTCTAGAGAGTGTTTTGATTGATTTTCAAGAGTCAATGCATTAGAAAATGATGAGTTTGATTGATTTACATCAAACTCTGAGTCAGATTCTGATTTAAAAAACTAGTTATCTTTTTCAGAATCATTGAAAAGATAAAGATTATATCTTTGTGCAGTCAAATTGAAGTTTTATTGAAAGAAAACTATTTTGAGAAGTCATTTCTGATCAATGCTTCTTTTATCTCTCAAAGCAATTCTTTCAGTCTTCACTCTTTGATAAATAGTGATTTCATCGTCTATATGCTGATACATGATCAGCTCATTGATAAAGTATGTCAGAAACTTAAAATACAATCTATATTACTAGCAAAAGAGAAGTTAATACGAGACTATAATGAAAAGTTAGCTAGAAAGACTATTATTCATAAGATTTTATTTAATCTTACGATTGAAAGTCATAAGAAATTGACTATGTCAATGCTGATAGCTGATATTGAGCATCATGAAGCTATATTGAGCAAACTTTGAATGAATAAAAATGAAATATTATTGAACATGAGACATGATACTATTATATTTTCTGATCAATTAAATATTTCGATTTCGATTTTTTTGATTTCGTCAAATATAAAGTACTCAAGTTAATCGCGATCAACTTCAATTTCTTCAGCAGCTCACAGCAAGATCTTTAAGATGCTCAAGCACTAAGTTTCATTCATTTAGAAAGAGTCATTCTCGATTCAAAATATAAACGTCATTTCTTTTTAAGCACTAGTAAAACGAAAAAAGAAAGATCAGACAGAGATTTTTGCTATGTTCATTGAAGACATTAATAGAAAAATCGTCTACAATACTCAATGCAAACTTGATGTCATAGAAATCTTCTCAGTCAATGAAATGACTCAGAATCTAGAAGATATTAAAGTCAAGCTATTATTGAAATATCAGAATTTTCTAGATGTCTTTGATTGAGCTCAAGCAGACAAGCTATCATTTCATCGTTTGTATGATCATAAGATAAAGCTTGCTAGTGATGCAACGTCATTTTGCTGTTGAGCATATTGAATGTCTTTTTACAAGCTTCAGAAAGTAAAAGAATATCTGAACGAGAATCTTTTTAAAGAATTTATAATCTTTAGCAAAGCTTTATATTCTTCTTTCGTTCTGTTTATTTTAAAAGCAAATGAAGATTTATGATTCTGCGTTGACTATTGAAAGCTCAATGCTATTATCAAAAGAAATCACTATTCTTTATTGCTCATAAATGAGATGATCAACAAAATAGTTGATTGCAAGCATCTGACTCAATTAGATATCATTTCGACTTTCAACAAACTGCAAATGCATTCTGATAGTGAGAACTACATTATCTTTATCATCACTTTAAAAGTGTACAAATCAAAGATGCTATTTTTCAAACTTATCAATGATTCTGTCTTGTTTCAGCAGTATATAAATGATGTTTTTTAAGACTTTCTAAATGACTTTTGTCAAGTTTATCTAAACGACATTCTGATTTACAGCAAAACTCAATGAGAACATTGACAACATGTCAAGATGATATTAAATCATGTATGAGAAGCTGATCTACAAGTAGATATTTGAAAGTGTGAATTCAACGTAGAAGAAACTGTCTTCTTAGAAATCATAGTTTCAAAACAAGATCTTCATATGAATTTTATCAAAGTGAAAGTCATAGTCAACTGAACTACGTTGATCAATCTAAAAGAAGTTCAGAACTTCATGAAATTCATTAACTTTTATCGTCGTTTCATTAAGAACTTCTTGAAGTTAGTCAAATCATTCACTCAGTTGACTAGAAAGAATACATCTTTTGTATGAAATGAAGTTTGTATTCAAGCTTTTGATGATTTAAAGAAACAAGTCAGCTCGATTTCAGTACTACAACATTTTGATTTCAAACGATAAACTATTCTAGAAATCAATGCATCTGACTACGTCAAAGATGAAATTCTATCACAGTATAATGATGAGAAAGTTCTTCATTCAGTAGCTTTCTACAGTAAGAGCATGATTCTCGCTGAATGCAATTATCATATCTATGAAAAGAAATTACTAGTCATTATTCAATGTTTCAAACATTGAAGACTTGAGCTTGAATGTACTGAACTACTCATTCAAATATTCATTTATTATCAGACTTTGAAGACTTTCATGAAAAACAAACAGTTAACTTGATGTCAAGTCAATTATCTGAACATTTTGTTCAAGTTTAACTTTCAGATCATTTTTCAATCAGACAAAATGAACATTAAAGTTGATGTTTTAATCAGAATGTCTTTGATCAACATTTCTGAATTAACTCAGTGTATCAAAAATTGCTATCAGATCATTCTGACATTTGATAAAGTAAATATTCTAGCTATCAAATCTGAAGTTGATTTCTATCAGTGACTAAAAGATGTCAACAAGATGAATGAGCTTTGCAATGAGTATAAACAAGCTATAAGCGAAAACAAGCTTAAGCTACATAGCACTGAATTGAAGCACTGTGAGATCGTTAATGATGTTCTGTTCAGAAAAGATTTACTGTAAGTTTTTGAGAAAATGCATACAAAATTGCTAAAGAAAATTTATGATCAGTCTTTCATCTTTCACTTTAACAATCAAAGAACTATTGATTTAGTTCAACGTTTCTACTATTGATCAGATCATCAAGCAACGATTAAACATTATATTTGAAACTGTCATGTTTATCAATGAAGCAAGACATCTAGAAATAACATTAATGAACTTCTTTATTCTTTTTCGATTTCACAGAAATGCTGAAAAGATATAATTATGAACTTCATCATTGAGCTATTTCTATCAAAAGATTATAACGTCATTTGCATAATCATATGTTGACTCATTAAGAAACGTCATTATGTCTTCTGTTATTAAGAAGATGAAGACATTTCAGTTGAAGAAATAATTTGAATCATGCTATGAAACGTTTATCAACTTCATGATCTATCTAGTTCTATTGTTTTGAACAGAGACTCTCAGTTCATATCAATCATATGAAAAAGTCTTTGCAAGCAATTAAAGATCACAGCTAGTCTATCAACAGCTTATCATTCTGAGATCAATGATTAATTGAAACAAGCTAATCAAGATGTTGAACAAGAACTAAGAATCTACTGCAATTACATGCAGAACGACTGAGCAAAATGACTATCAATGATAGAATTCAGCGAGAATTTCAATATCTTCTCGATCATCTTAATGACTTCATTCTACTTCAATAAGAGTTTTCACTCACGAATGAGTTTCGATTCAGATACAACTGACTATGAAACTACTTGTGAATGTCTTGAAGCTAGAAAAGCAGACAATATTATCATTTGAATGAAAGAGCTTCTTATTTTTGATCATTAACAATTGAAAAAGACGAAGCAGATCATTGAAGCTCAAATCAATAAACATAAACAAGATGTCATTTATGAAGTAAACGACTGAATTTAATTATTCTTCAGAAACATTAAAACAACAAGATCGTGCAAAGATTTGAAAGATAAACAGCTAAAACTTTATCAAATTACTGTCAAAGTTGAGATCTTCTATCATCTTCATTTATCGATAAGCATGAAGCATCTGCATTCAATGTTCAGTTCAAAGCTACTGCAATCATATTCAGAAGACTTTCTATCAGAACAGTATTCAGAATCAGTCAGATCAATTGCTATCAAAGACAATGAACATTGAAAGATAGATGATATATTGAATTTCAGACGTTATTGAGGTTGAATACAGTACAAAGTCAAATGAACAAATCTAGATAAAAATGACGAATGATACTATGTTGATAAAGAAAAATTCGATGACTCAGAGAAAGTTTTAAACGAATTTCATAGACTATATTCAAACAAATCGCGCTAAATATCAAAATAACTATCAACAAAAGTGAGCAAATAAACTACATTCATATGAACATGAATTTTCAAAGAAAAGAATAATGTTACAAAGCGTATTAAGACTGAACAAGACTGAAGTTCTAATCAATTTGCAATGCATGCTAGCGAGTATTCTGCGTAATGATTAAAACTAGTCAATGATTTAGTTAAAATTTGATCTAGATTTGACTTAGGTTTGACTCAGATATGACTCAGCATCTTTTTTCTTTTCTAGCATCTTCTAATCAACTTTTATTGTCTTTTAAACAAACACACTTCTTTGTGTTGCAAACATCTTTCAAATCAACATCTTTCTTGTGTTTCAACACGTCTTTTTTGAGACTAGCGTCAATCTGAGTAACTACTATATAGAATGTGTTCTTCTTGTCTTTTGTATCTTCTTTCTTCTGTATTTTTAAAGTCTTAGTTATAACTATCTTTATAGATCAAACATTCTAGTCACGTACATACTTTGATTAGTTTCTAGACACGGTTTCAACAGTCTCTCGTAGTCTATGTAAAACTAATCATACATATCGCTTATGTTTCTTCAGTGTTTTGCTGTAGATGATAATATCATTTAGATAGATCTGACAAAACTGATGAAGATAGTCAAATAACACGTCGTTCATATAGTGTTGATAGAAAGTCGAGTCGTCGATTAATTTAAAAGACATCATGTGATATTTGTAGAAATTAAAAGAAATGATAAAGATAGTTAAATCTTTACTGCTTGAATGCATACGCAGTTTGTTGAAGATGATAATGATGTTCAATTGAGTCAGATACTTGCTATCTTGAATACAAGCAAGAGTTTCGTCTATTAGCAATAAGAGATAGCAAATTAGCAATCTTGTTTGATCAAAGCATTGAGCTTTCTGTAGTTTATACAGAAACGCAAGCTATCATCTTTCTTTTCAATGAATAGTATGAGCAAAGCGTATGAAGCTGAGCTAGAAGATATAAAGTCTTTATTCAGATGCTTGATCAGATAATTCTTTATCTTTTGAAGCTTGTAGTCAGACATATGATAAAGATGACTTCAAGAAGATGTTTTCTTGTCGATCAACTCAATTTTATGATCATAAAGATGATGAGAGAGTAGTTGATCAGTCATCGCTCAATCAAACACGTCTAGATAGTCATGATATTTCAAAGAAAGCTTAGCTTTGACTTCTTTCAAGATCTCTTCATGTGAAAGCTCTTGTAGATTTACATCTTCAAGTTTATTTCTAGCTGTTTTTAGAAGTCGATCAATTTTCGTGATGATGATCGCGAAAGTAGTTACATTCAATCATTTGACTAGTGATCTGTATGCTGCAGTCTCTATCATTACTATGTTCATTGAATCAAAAGGCAAAGATTTAACTAAATTAAATGATTTCATGATTTTACTGAATGAAGATGACTTTTCGCTGAGTTGAGTGATAACAGAAGAGATAAATCTCTTTAGTATTTGAATAAAAGTTAAACTCTTCTGTTTTATAATGATTTTCTTGCTTGAAAGAACAGTTGAATGAGCTTTGAAGATTCATATGCACTTGAAAGCACATGCAACTGACGACAGCGATTTATCAAAGCATATGATATATCAAATCGATCGACAAGTTATAGAGCACAATTGTACGATCAAAACAAGTTCTCATTCGACTCAATAGCTTCACAGATGACTGCGTTGCAAGTCAAAAATCGAAAATCGAAATTTTTCGCGCTCACGCAGATCAAAATCGACGACGAAACGAGAGTTCATCAACGCAGAAGAAAGAATCATCAATTCAGACAGTAATTTGATTGATAAATTGAAGAGCAAACTCACATGAAAAGAACAAGTCATCAATCGACTTTAGAACAGCACAGAAGACTGCGTACTGATGCAAAAATCGAATTTGAATTCTTTTGTGCTTGAAGATTGCACAGAGAACAACGTTGTTTCAGAGAAGTACAGCGTTTCTTATCAAATCACTATCTGTTTTATCTTTTCTTGATGTGCAAGACAATAAGTTGAGATCAGTCGTTACTATTCTGAGCGAAATAGCATCACTACTTTGATATCTGAGATATAAAGCAATTGCGTCAAGCATTTTCTATCAAAAAGAGTAATCTAGATTCTTGCAGACTAGATTTATATCATTTTCATCTGACATAAGTCGATAATAGAAGGCGATTTATTGCAAATTTCAAGATAGAAATTGAGAAATCTTTATACTAAAGTTATTGTCTACGTGAAACGCTCTGAGTAAGAGATTAAAGAAATATTTAAGTGATGTCAAGTAAATTTTCTAGAAGCTCGAAGCTCAAAACTCGGAAAAACTCTCTATGAAAAGAAATATAAAGAGTCGCTTTATGCGCTCTTTTTCGCCTCGTTTCGCGAATAGTAATGCGAAACTCAGTAGAAGCAATAACTCAGCGTCAGAACTCAAAATGTCAACAATAGAAATCAAAATGTCAACGTTAGAGATTGAAATAAATCTATGAGATGAACTTAGCATAAGTTCATCAACAAGTAAACAACTGCAGAACAACATTGGTGATTTATTTTGCAATCAACAAAAATCACTCACATCAGTAAATAGAAAAACGAAATACATGTTTAGTTCACTTGATGCATTGATACTAAATTCACATGCAAACGTGCATAATGACAAGAATACAATCAATCTGCAAAATGTAAACTTGCAGCAAAAAGAGCAAACACAAGCGATTGTGAAATTCAAAGAAATGAAAAAGCGAAAAGTAATGAAAAGTTCGTAAAAAGAAGTTAGCATCGAAGTTAGTATGAGCAAGTGCTACGATGTCATCTCTAAAGAGATGCAGATAAAGAGACTGCGCGAAAGAATTGAATTCGCAATCAATCAGCTAAGACAAGCAATATCAGAACAGAAAGAGACTATAAGTCATAACTTAATCTATATTCAAAGAGCATGCAACAAAAGCATAGAAAACTCGATTTAGAAGCAAACAGATTGACTTCAAAGTCAAACAAACAACAAACTGAAGATCATTCTACAATTGATTCAACAAAATACTGAAGACATCAAAAAGAAAATCAATGCAAAGCAAATGACAGAGAATTTGCAAATCTTGCAGAAGACGCAGGTTTCGCAAACGTTGCAAGTCATGCAAAATTCGCAAAAATCAACGCAGAAGCTCACATATGTGCAAAAAGCAGCTCAAGTCACAGATGCAAATGCAAATGCAAACACAAATGCAAATGCAGACGAATGAAATCTGATTATCAAGAAATTCTCGTCAAAATCACAAGAAATATCGTATCATGAAAGAAGACTCATTGTCAATCTTAAAAATGAGAACTGAACGTTGAAGATGATGAAAATGCGAGATTCAATGAACAATGCATTGAAAAAGACGAAAATCGATCTAAGAGTCATCACGATAGTCAAAATGCTAAAGAAAAATAACATTGCTTTGATGATCTTGAAAAAATATATTGCAGACGTCTTACTAGCACAAAGAGCAATATGAAAGCATGTTTTTGATGTTAAAAGCATTAAGAAAGATGAGAAATGACACAAAATAGTCATACACAGTCTGAAAATCGAAATCTTCAACATGAAGATTCAAATGAAATATCTGAGAATTGAGCTAAAGAAGTACAACTCTGAATTGAAGCTGATAATCAATTCAATATGATTATCAAAAGATGAAAATAAAGCAAGAAAGAATCATGCTTCGATGATACTGATGTTCAAAATCGAAACAGAAGTGCAAAGACATCTGAAAAAACGACTTTTAACTGCGAGATCAACATATCAAACAGTCGAATATCAAGACTATTGATCAAATGATCAATGTTAAAAATGTCAAACATTCAAGCATTTGCAAAACAAATGCAATAGATTATCAAGATGCTTGTACTGCGAGCGAAATCATCAGATCTGAAATCATAAATGTCAATTACCTACGTGCAAAGATGAGCAATCATGCAATCACATGATTTCTAGATGTTGCAACTGTCAAAATGCGCACTTCGCAAATAGCGTAATGTGTGAAACATATCAGGCAGCTCAGTCTATTAGCTCACAAAAAGATCATCTAGTCATGAAATTGTAATGAGTAGTGCATTTGAAATGTCACAAAACAATGCAAATGACAAAAGCTTTGCAAACACGTTGAATATTTGAATTCTACAGCACAATTGCGCAAGGTCAACGCAAATTATGCATGCATGCATGAAATTTGCGAAAAACAAGACAGATATTATTATACTACAAGAATCATGAATGAAAGATGAAAATATAACAATTTTGCATTCGTCGTTTATCTGCATTAAATCAAATGTTCAGAATACTCATGTCAGAGTATTAATATTTGTTGCGAAAAACGCAAAGAAATTTACATGCACATCAAGATCAGACATAGTCAATAGCGAAGATATGCAAGCGATATCAATAGCGAACAATAAAATTCAGAGGAAAATTTTATTGTTCAATATTTACAACGAAAAGTCACAAAACGCAGATAACGAGCAATTATATACGATTGAGCAAGAATTAGCAAAAGTTATGCTAAATTTTGAGCAAAAAGTTATTATCGTTGAAGACTTTAATGCACATCATAGCTGATGAAACGCAAAAATTTCAAACTCTATTAGAACGAAAGCATTAATAAAGTGAGTAAATTTACATAAATGCAATCTGATTAACACTTCTGATATAGACACATATCACAGTTACTCAGAGCAGTCAAGCTCAGTACTTGATTTAACATTTGCATCAAAGAACATGCGCAATCATATCAAGAATTGACATATAGATGAGAATGCAAACACAGAATTCGATCATGAAGTAATTTTATTTACAATAGTTATGAAAAAAGTAAAGTTGATCGAAAATTCGCTGAACGCGTCATACAATCTGCAAAAAGTCGACTGAAAAGACTTTGATGAGCATTTGCAAAAAGCAAAAGACAAAATGATAGTCAAGATGCAAAGAATCACGAGTTTAGAAGCAAAAGTCATTTATTTGACTGAATGCATCAAGAATACAGTGAAATTATTCGTATTTAAACAGCGAATATGCGTAAAATCAAAACCCTGATGAAATAATGAACTCATCGAAATGCAAAAGACGCTGTCGTCAAAAAAGTGAATCTGAAAAAGATGCAGAAATGACGACGCATGAGCAGAGATAGTGCAAATGCGAAATTCATATCATGATGCAATAAAACTGATTAAAAATCAATTCTGAATCAATTTTTTAAACAACGTCGAAGAGAAAGAAGTGTTTCAGATCTACAGATTCACTAAATCACATTTAATCAAGAAGCTACTTTTGATACAAAACTTGCAAAAAGAATTGAAGATTGAATTCAATGAAAGGTGCAAGACATTTCTGAAAGTAATGTACTAATCATTTTTGAAAATTCAAATCAATGAAGAATTACTATTAAACGAAAGTATACAATGATCAAAAGTTATCAAAGAGAAAATCAAGCACGCTATTAACTTCTCAGCATTCAGAAAAGCATTTGAATCAGATGATATATCATTCGCAATTATACAGCGAGTGTACAAAACTATATTGAAAATCTTCAATTTAGTGTACTCAGATTTGATTGAAAACGACTATCATTCGAAGATATGACACGAAGACACGAAAATTATTCTGGAAAAATCAAACAAATCGAATTATTCAATTTCAAAGACATACAGAATTATTACACTGCTAAACTGTTTAGACAAAGTAGCAGAAAAAACAATAGCAATGCAACTGTCTTACACAGCTGAAATTAATGATAAGTTGCTGAATTTTGATCAAATGAGAGACAGAAAACAAAGATCAGCTATAGACGCAGTATTAAATCTAGTACATGATGCGCAAATGATGAAAAGTCGAGAAAACACGCTTATCTGCCTACTTCTAAATATCAAAGAAGTCTTTGATCATGTTGCGTTGAAACAGCTGATCAAAATATTGATTAGATTGAAAATATCAGTCAATTTAATCAATTGAGTAAAATGTTTCTTACAAAATCGAATTATTGACTTAGCATTTGACGATGAACGTCAGAAATCAAAGAAAATAAGCACAGAAATATCACAAGATTCATTTATCTCGCTCATTTTATTTCTAATTTATATTCAATATCTGTTTTCAAAGATTCGCGCAAAGTTCGAAAATTTACAGTCACTCAGCTATATTGACGACGTGATGCTATACATTGAGAGAAGAAATATTAACAAGAATGTGAAAATACTGAAAAACGCAGCAAAAATCGCTTTCACATGAACTGAGAACAACGCAATGCAATTCAATGACTTGAAATCTGAATTGATAAACTTTGAAAGACACAAGACAACACTTAATCAAATGATTATTCTACTCAATAACATGATCATAAAATCAAAGATATATGTATGATGATTAAAAGTCTGACTGAATCGAAAGCTCAACTTCAAAGTTCATGTGCAAACGAAAATCGCGATAGTCACAAGAACACTACACTCGTTATTTAGATTAATGAATAGCGAGTGAGAACTAAATGTCAAATCAGAAAAGCAGTTATATCTGACATATGTCACGTCTATTAGCGATTATGACGTCGAAATATGATGAAATAATCAAAGAAGCTACTTAGTCAAATTTCGCAAACTGCAAAACGCTGCATTACGAAAAATTCTGAGAGTGTTTCAAACATTATCGATAGATGCTATGCAAATAGAAGTTGAAATTTCGTCAGTGAAGATGCAATTAAACCAAAAGTGCAAGAACTATGCAATTCAAATAGTTGAGTTATCGAAAAAACACTTTATCAGAAAAAGAACATTTATTTCATACTCATCTTAATACTCTATTGAATTGAATCTAGATCTGAACGCATCGAAATATCTGAACTGAAATGAGATGAAGAAGAACTTATCTTGAAAAGTCAAGAAGTGCAAAGACAGACTCACACAAATATATTGAATATTGAACAAAGTGCAAAAAACACTGAATTCAATAAAAGAAATTGAAATTTCTCACTTCAAGAAATCGTGAGATCAAGAAATTAAGCATTTAGCAAGAATTCAAACCGAATTTGCAAAAAGTGAAACTTGCAAAATGATTAATTCGCACTACAAATTCTCTAATTAGAAAGAATTATCAAAAAGTCGAAAAACATAGTGATGTATATTGACGCATCGCAAATTCGAAAAAAGATAGCAGAAGCAGAAACTGAAACTGAAACTGAAATGACAGTGATATTCACGCATGAACTCGTCAGATACAGCAAAGCGACAAGCGTTTACGACAAAATAATCACAACGAAAGCGAAACTGCAAGCTATTAGCGATGCAATTGCAATATGCAGCGAAAAAGCACTCAAAAACAGCGAAATTTGAAT
>JAABUT010000827.1_pt1 | contig 41828 bp, 39 predicted proteins | sample 5559281 | NCBI WGS metagenome assembly JAABUT01 (sample SAMN10711880, study PRJNA513359) | rock metagenome | isolation source: Antarctica rocks | place: Antarctica: Victoria Land, Ricker Hills nord | collected 2016-01-04
TCGGGCCGACATTCGGACGCATCGCCCGTCACGCGGATCAGGCCGGGATGTCGAGCCTGTGGGTGATGGATCACTTCTTCCAGATCTCGATGATCGGCCCACCGGAACTCGACATGCTGGAGGGCTACTCGGCGCTTGCGTTCGCCGCCGGGCAGACGTCGAACATCGAACTCGGCACCATGGTCACCGGCGTCACCTACCGGCATCCTGGCCTGTTGATCAAGACCGTCACCTCGCTCGATGTGCTGTCCGGAGGCCGGGCATGGCTGGGGATCGGCGCCGCCTGGAACGAGGAGGAGCACCGGGGACTCGGGGTGCCGTACCCGTCGACGTCCGAGCGGTTCGAACGCCTGGAGGAGACCCTGCAGCTGGCCCACCAGATGTGGCGGGGTGACGACAGCCCGTTCAGCGGCAAGCACTACCAGCTTGAACGCCCGCTGAACGTTCCGCAGGCACTGCGCCGTCCGCACCCCCCGATCCTCATCGGTGGTGGGGGAGAGAAGAAGACCCTGAGGCTGGTGGCTCAGTACGCCGACGCCTGCAACATCTTCGACATGGGTCCGGAAGCGGTGAAGGCCAAGTACGACGTCATCGACGCGCATTGTGCAGAGGTCGGCCGGGATCCCGCGGACATCAGCCGCACCGTGCTGACAAGGGTCGCGCTGACCCGCGACGGCGGCGAGACGATGCCCTCCGGCGAGACCTCGATCAGCGTCGCGCAGGCCGTCGACAAGTTGGGAGCGCTGGCCGAGATCGGTACCGACACCGCCATCATGGGTATGGCGAATCAGACCGACGCCGCGGCCTACGAGCTGGTGGCCGAGCTGGTCGGTGAGGTGGCGGAGCTGTAGGTGGGTGCACCCGAGCAGCAGGGGACGAGGCGACAGGGAGTGAGGATCGCAGGCCGGAGCGACGCAGGAGTGGAGGGCGAGGACCGGAGCGACCGCGGAGCCGAGCAGCAGGGGACGAGGCGACAGGGAGTGAGGATCGCAGGCCGGAGCGACGCAGGAGTGGAGGGCGAGGGAGACTGAGTGTCATGACTTCTGTGATCCGGCTTCCCGCCGACAATCCGTTCGCCACACCGTCCGACCTGCCGTTCCGCCTGCCGCGGTTCTCTGACATCCGGATGGAGCACTACCTTCCGGCCTTCGAAGCCGGTACAGCCGCACAGCTCGCGGAGATCGACGCCATCGTCGGCGCTGCCGAACCTCCGACGTTCGACAACACCTTGCTGGCCATGGAGAAATCCGGACGCCTGTTGGGTCGGGTGCTGTCGGTGTTCTTCAATCTGGCGTCATCGGACTCCACCTCACAGATGCAGGAACTGGAGACGGAGATCGCCCCCAAGTACGCGGCGCACAACGACGCGATCAAGCTGAACCCCAGCTTGTTCGCCCGCATCGACGCGGTGCACGCCGCCCGGCACGACGCCGACCTGAGCGAGGAGCAGATCGCCCTGGTGGAGCGGTATCACACCGATTTCGTGCTGGCCGGGGCCGGTGCGGACGAGCCGGCGCGACAACGACTGCGGGTGCTCAATCAGCAGATTGCCGGGCTGGGAACCCAGTTCACCCAGAACCTGCTCAAGGACACCGAAGCCAGTGCTCTGCTCCTGGATCGCGTCGACGACATGGCGGGCGCGAGCCCGGATGCCGTCGCCGCCGCGCGCGCGGCAGCGCAGCAGCGCGGCGAGGACGGCAAGTACCTCATCACCTTGATTCTGCCGTCGTCCCAGCCGCTGCTGTCCAGCCTGACCGACCGCGACGTCCGTTCCCGGCTGTACGAGGCTTCGGTGAATCGGGCGTCCGCCGGCGAGTACGACAACGCACCGATCGCCGCGCAGATAGCGCAGCTGCGCGCCGAGGCTGCGCAGTTGTTGGGGTTCCCCACTCACGCTGACCGGATGGTTGCCGATCAGACGGCGAAGTCGTCGGTGGCGGTGGATGCGATGCTCGCCGAACTGGTGCCGCCGGCGATGGCGAACGCCGCCGCCGAGGCGAAGCTGCTCGCCGAGTTCGCCGAGCGCGACGGTGTTGCTCTGGAGCCGTGGGACTGGGAGTTCTACTCCGACAAGGTCATTGCCGAGCGCTACCGGGTGGACACCGCAGCGCTCCGGCCGTATTTCGAACTTGACCGGGTGTTGCGAGACGGTGTCTTCTTCGCGGCCGAGAAGGTGTACGGCATCACCTTCCGGGTGCGGGAAGACTTGGAGGCCTACCACCCGGAAGTCAGGGTGTGGGAGGTGCTGGACGCCGACGGCCAGGCGATCGGTCTGTACCTGGGCGACTACTTCACCAGGGACACCAAACGTGGTGGCGCATGGATGGACAGCTTCGTCGAGCAGAACGATCTGCACGACGAGAAGCCCGTTGTGGTCAACAATCTGAACATACCCAAGGCGCCGGACGGGCATCCGACACTGCTCACCCTGGATGAGGTGAGGACACTGTTCCACGAGTTCGGACATGCGCTGCACGGGCTGTTCTCGCGGGTCACCTACTCACGGCTTTCCGGTACCAATGTTCCTCGCGACTTCGTCGAGTTCCCCAGTCAGGTCAACGAGATGTGGGCGCGCTGGCCGGAGATCCTGGACCACTACGCCGTGCACCACGACACCGGCGCGAAGCTGCCGGTGGAGCAGGTGGAGGCGATCAAGGCAGCAGAGCTGTGGGGTCAGGGATTTCGCACCGCGGAGTATCTGGCCGCAACGCTGCTGGATCAGGCATGGCACCGGATCCGGGCCGGCGAGGTCATCGAGGATGCCGCCGACTTCGAGGACCGGGCACTGCAGAACGCTGGTGTGGCCAACGATCTCATCCCGCCGCGGTATCGGACCACCTACTTCCAGCACGCCTTCTCCGGGGACGGCGACTACTCCGCCGGGTACTACTCCTACATCTGGTCCGAGGTCTTGGACGCCGATACCGTCGAATGGTTCGAGGCGAACGGCGGGTTGACCCGCGAGAATGGCGACGCCTTCCGGCGGAAGCTGCTGAGCGTCGGTGCCTCGAAGGATCCGGTGCAGGCCTTCACCGACGTCGTCGGGCATGCTCCGGACATCGCGCCGCTGCTCCGCCGGCGCGGGCTGGACCGTTCGTGAGTTCGGTGGCCCCTGGAGCTTCGCTGGCCGGCTACCGGCACCTCACGTCCGGGAAGGTGCGGGACATCTACCGCGTCGATGACGCCACGCTCCTGTTCGTCGCTTCCGATCGGATCAGTGCCTACGACCTCGTGCTGCCCACACCCATCCCGGAGAAGGGGAGGGTGCTGACTGCGATGAGCATGTTCTGGTTCGAGTTGCTCGCCGAGGTGTCGACGGCCCACCCTGCCATCCCGCATCACGTTGTCGCCGTTGACGATCCGCGGATCCCGGAATCGGTGCGCGGTCGCTCGATGCTGGTCCGCGCCTTGCGGATGCTTCCGGTGGAATGCGTGGCTCGCGGGTACCTGACCGGCTCTGGCCTGGCGGAGTACGCAGCGACCGGGGCGGTGTGCGGGGTGCGGTTGCCGGGTGGGCTGGCCGAATCGTCGCAGCTGCCCGAGCCGATCTTCACCCCGGCGGCGAAGGCCGCGCTGGGGGAGCACGATCAGAACATCTCGTTCGACGCGGTGGTCGCGATGGTGGGCGGAGAACGGGCCGAGCGACTGCGTTCGCTCACGCTGTCGGTGTATTCCCGGGCGGCGCGGCGTGCCGCGGGTCGAGGCGTGCTGCTGGCCGACACCAAGCTGGAGTTCGGGGTCGATCCTGATGGGACCGTCGTGCTGGCTGACGAGGTCCTGACGCCCGACTCGTCACGCTACTGGCCGGCCGAGGGCTACGCGGCCGGACGCCCGCAGCCGTCCTTCGACAAGCAGTACCTGCGGGACTGGTTGACCTCACCGTCATCGGGCTGGAATCGGACGACCGGCGAGCCGCCACCGGCGCTGCCCGCCCAGGTGGTCGCGGCCACCAGGCAGCGGTACATCCAGGCATATGAGTTGGTGTCCGGACGAGAGTTCGCCGACTGGCCGCGGTGACCCCGCTCGGTAATCCGCTCGCCAGTCACGGGTAGCTCCGGGACAATCAAGGGTCCCCGTCTCCGTTCCGGAAGTCTGTCCATGCCCTCGTTGCGCGCGCACCTCGGCGCCGATTTCACGCTGTTGAAGCATCGCCCGTTCGCCCGGCTGCTCTGCGCCAGGACCGCATCGATGATGGCAGGCGCCTTCGCGCCGGTCGCCTTGGCCTTCGGTGTGCTGAACCTGCCGGGGGCGACGGCTACCACGCTGTCGGTGGTGTTGACCGCGGAGGCGGTGCCGATGGTGCTGTTCATGTTGCTGGGCGGCGTGATCGCCGATCGGCTGCCAAGGCAACGGGTGATGATGGCCGGCGAACTGATGAACACCGCGGCGTTCGCCGCGCTCGGCTGCATCCTGTTGTCGCATCCGGTGATCGCCGCCGGCCGGACGGCCCCGATGACGGCCATGGCCTGCGCGGCAGCGGTCACCGGCATCGGCATGGCGATGCTGTTCCCAGCGCTGACCGGGATCATCCCGGAAGTGGTGCCGGCCGATCGTCTGCAGACCGGCAACGCCCTGCTCGGCTTGGCGGCTAACACCGCGCGGATCGCCGGGATCGTGGCCAGCGGCGCGGCCGTGGTGTGGATCGGCGGCGGCTGGGCGCTGATCGGGAGCGCTCTGCTGTTTGCCGGTTCCGCGGTGCTGATCTCGGGTATTCGGCTGGCCCGCAACGTCCGCGAGTCGACCGCGTCGATGCTGACCGATCTGAAGGAGGGCTGGGACGAGTTCCGCTCCCACCAGTGGATCTGGGTGGTGGTGGCGCAGTTCTCGGTACTGGTGATGGCGTTGCAGGCGGCACACGGTGTGCTCGGGCCGGTGGTCGCCAAGACGGATCTGGGTGGGGCACCGGCCTGGTCGGCGATCCTGGCCGGAGAGGCCGTCGGCATGGTGGTCGGCGTTCTGGTGGCGATGCGGCTGCGACCTCGGCGGCCCATCCTGTTGGCGACGCTGCTGACCTTTCCCGCCGCCCTGCCGTACCTGCTGCTGGGCATCGGAGCACCGTTGTGGTCGATCGTGGTTGCGGCGTTCGGGCTGGGGTTCTGCTTCGACATCTTCGGGGTGCTGTGGCAGACCACGATGCAGCGCGAGATCCCGCCCGAGGCCCTGTCTCGGGTGAGTTCCTACGACGCACTCGGCTCGTTCATGTTCGGCCCGATCGGTCTGATGGTGGCCGGTCCGGTGTCACTGTGGATCGGCCCGAAGCCGGCGCTGATCGCCTGTGGGGTGCTGGTGGTGCTGACGACGCTGGCGGCTCTCGCCGCCCCCGAGGTGCGAAACCTGCGGGCGCCCGACCCGCGAGCGGAGGACGACGCCACCGCAGGGGTGGGCAATCCGAGCCCATTCGATGCGGAGAGGGTGCGCGGGTGACGCTTGCCGTTCCTGCTGCTGCGAGGGTCTCAGATGCCCCGATCCTGGTGGAGATGCGCGACCGAATCGCGCGGTGGATGGCTTCGCGGGGAATTGAGCAGTGGGACCCTGGGGAGGTCGGTGTTGAGCAGCTCACAGCGCAGATCGTCGCGGGCGAGTTGTTCGTCGTCCGTTCTGACGATCGGCTGCTGGCGGCTGTCCGAGTGGTCTGGGATGACCGGCTGGTCTGGGGCGACGATCCGGAAGCGGCAGGCTATATCCACGGTTTGATGGTCGATGAGCGCGGTACCGGGCTCGGGAGTCGAGTCCTGGATTGGGCTGAGCGTCGGATCTTTGGCCAGGGCTGCACAGTGGTGCGACTGGATTGCGTGGCCAGTAACCATCGCCTGCGCCAGTACTACCGTGAGCGAGGATATATCGAAGCCGGACGACGGGATTTCCCCGATCGAGCGTGGCGTCCGGTGATGAAGTTCGAAAAGCGCGAACATGGCCTCCACCGCACTGCTACCTGCGGCCCGGCCAACGTCAGGTAGCAGTGCCGACTCTGCCGCGCCTCGGTCACCAGGGCCGCCCGCACCCGGGAGTTCTTCGATCGCGGCACCCGCGGCCGACCCAATGAACTGGTGCGCTTCTACCGCACCGGCGAGTTCCTCTTCCAGGACGGGCGGCTGGTGTGGGAATACCCCCGGCACGCACCCACGGCGACCAGGTGGACATCACCGAGGTGATGGACCTGGCCGGGCCGAAGATCCGACACCACCGCATCTACTGGGGCTGGTTCGGCACGCCTTTACTCCAACCGAGCCACGCCTGACATGCCGGTCCTGGCGATGCGGAGGTCCCGCATACCGATCCCTTACCGGGCACATGTCTGCTCAGCGGTGCGGTTGAATGGTGAGGAGCGACAACTGGCACGACCCGCTCCCTCAGACTATGATTTTGGTCTATGACGACGTTGCCGCTGTCGGAGGTCAAAGCTCGACTTTCGGAGATTGCCGAACAGGTCGCAACGACCCATGAGCGAGTTGAGATCACCAGAAACGGCCGCGACTACGTCGTCCTGCTCGCCACCGAAGATCTCGAATCGATCGAAGCAACCCTTGAGCTGCTCAGCGACCCTGCGGCCATGGCACGAATCAGCCGCTCCGAGCAAGACATCGTAGATGGAGACGTACTGGACGAGCGTGCGGTTCGCGCGCTGTTGTTGAAATCGAAGGCAGCTGAGTGAGTTTTCGGGTCGTTGTGACCCGGACCGCCGCACGACAGCTCGCAGAGCACCTTCCCGAAGCCGCAGCGGCGGCCTGCTTCGAGTTCCTCTTCGGTGCACTCGCCGAGAACCCGCGTCGTGTTGGCGCGCCGCTGCGCCCGCCATTTGCGGGCCAGTGGCGCGCCCGAAGGGGCGAGTACCGGGTCCGCTACCGCATTGAGGAGCCCGAGCGCGCCATCTACGTACTCGACATCGATCATCGGCGAGACGCCTACCGAAGCTAAGCCACTGTCCCACTCGACGATCCCCGACCGAGCGCGGCCCGTTGTACGACGGGAGGACCCCTTGCCGGAGTGGTCGCCCAGTCAGTACGGCGCGTGTAGATCGGGGAACATCGGAAAGTGTCGGACGTTGCGGGTGAGCAACCGAGACCCGGTGCGGATGGCGGTGGCAGCGATCGCGAGGTCGGCACCATCGATCGGGTGATGGCTGGGAAGCCACCGCCGGCCGAGCGCTCCGGCGTCCTCAGCCACGTCGGCGTCGACCGGATGCCACGCAAGCGCTGACAGCAATGAGCGGGTCGCTTCTTGCTCGTCCGAGCGCATGCCGGCGAGAACCTCCACACGGGTGATCTCACTGGCTTGCAGCGGGCCGGCCGCGCGTTCTCGCTCGAGAACCGCGGCGGCCTGTCGATGGCCCCGCAGATAATCGATCAATACCGACGTGTCGATCAGGGCCGTCATGAGGTGCGGGGCAAACGAGATCCAGAGCGCAGCTGCTCGACCCATGCTGCGCCGTCATGGTCGTGGTCCTTCCAGGATCCGAACGCTCGACGCATGGCGGCGAGGTCGTCCTCGCTCGACCGTTGTGTGCCGTAGACAGTCTCGACTGCGTCCCGGATGAGCGAGGAAATCGACCGGCCGGTGCGTTGCGCAGCGGCGTCGAGCGAGCGGCGTTCCTCGACGGTCAGCGAGATCTGGGTGCGCAGCATGATGTAAGACTACATTACTCTGGACGGCGCGCAGGATGGCCGGCTCGTGCTCGCATAGCTGGGCCGGAATCCTGCCGCCGACTTGTCGCCTCAGGCCTGTTCGGCCGCGCCCTTGGACTCGGCCGCGGACTGGCCGCTGATGATTCGGGCCAGCTGGGAACTGCTGGGCGCGGTGCCCGGTAGTTCGTCCTCATGTACCGAGCGCAATCCGTCGAGCACGATGGCCAGCGTGCGGCGCCACAGGTCGGGATCGCCTGCGCGTGCGCGGCGGATGATGGCACCGATCATGACCGGCACGAGTGCGAGGTCTTGCTCGACGACGCCGCTGCGAACGACGCCGGCCTGGTGTGCCCGCGCGAGGAGTTCGGTGACGACGGGAGCGACCTGGGTGCGCGCGTAGGAAGCGAGCGCGAAGCCGTGTGGGCTGCCGGTGCTCAGTTCTCCGAGGCCCCGGTTGCCGGCTTGGAACTGCAGGGTGTCGGTCATGAACGTCACCAGGGCCTGCCATGGGTCAGCGATGTCCAGGGCTGCGTGAGCGGCCGCGACTACCAGGTCCACCTGGTCCCTGAACAACGCCTCGACCAAGGCTGACTTGTCCGGGAACCGGCGATACACCGTTCCGACCGCAACCTCAGCCGCCTGCGCGATCTGATCGTGGCTGACGCTCAGACCGCGCACGGCGATCAGGCTCGCAGCGGCGGTGAGGATCCGCTGGCGATTGCGCTCGGCGTCTCGACGGAGCGGCCGGTCGCGCGGACGGTCGGAGCTAGCCATGCATGCAGGTTAAGCCCCTGATGGCGTAAGTGGAGAGTTCATGTTAAAGTGGGTCATAGTCTCCAGTTAGTGCGCACACGACCAGGCGCTCGTTGAGTTCCCCTTCGCAGCACGAGGAAGCAGGCCACATGGAGATAGGCATCGGACTACCCGGGACCGTCGCCGGCGTCACCGGCGCGCAGATCCTGGACTGGGCCCGCCGCGCCGAACACCGCCGATTCTCCTGCCTCGCGGTGCTCGATCGTCTCGTCTACCCGAACTATGAGCCGCTGATCGAACTCGCCGCCGCCGCCGCGGTCACCGACCGAATTCGCCTGGCAACCACCATCCTCATCGGTCCCTACCGGGCAAACGCCGCGCTTCTCGGCAAGCAACTCGCGACCATCCACCACCTCTCCAATGGCAGGCTCCTCATCGGCATCGCCGCGGGTAGCCGCGAGGACGACTACGCCGTGTCCGGCGTCGACTTCGCCACCCGCGGGCGTCGGTTCGACGCGATGCTCGACGAACTCGACCTGATCTGGGCCGAACCTGGCGTGGGGTCGAGCAATCCCATCAGTGACATCGGACCGAAACCGCTGAACGGACGGCCAACGCTGATCTTCGGCGGCATGGCCGGGGCAGCGTTCCAGCGTGCCGCCGGTCGCGGGGACGGCTGGATACTGGGCGGGGGAACCGCAGACCAGTTCCGGGGTGGGGCGCAGAAACTGTCCGCGGCCTGGAGTAAGGCCGGACGCGACGACCCACCGCGCACCATGGCACTGGCCTACTTCGCACTTGGCGATGACGCACCGACCAAGGCAGATGCGTATCTCCGCCACTACTACGCCTGGCTTGGCGCCGCCGCCGCATCGATCGCCCAAGGGGCCGCAACCGACGTCGCCGCGGTCCGCGAGAGAGTCAGCTCCTTCGCCGAGGCCGGCTGCGACGAGCTGGTCTTCATCCCTTGCGACTCCGATCCCGGCCAGGTCGACCTGCTGGCCGACGCGCTCCCGTGACCCGCCCCGCCTCCCTCATTCCCACGCTTCGATCAGCGCGCACCACTGGTCCGCAGTCCGGACACCGTCACCTGAAAAGTTGAGGTTCACGACATGTACGAAGATCGCGCACAAGGAGATTTCGTCCGCCAGCACCCGGGTTGGCACGCGGGGTGGGCGATCACAGCAGACGCCGCGCCCGCGTTCTGGAATGTGGGCACTTACTGGCGTTTCTTGTCCACGGACGCGACGACCAACGGCCGCTCGACCACCTTCGAAGAACTCTGTCCGCCCGGCGTTGTCGCCCCACCGCACGTGCACGACAATGAAGAAGAAGCGTTCTTCGTGCTCGAGGGGAACCTGGTGTTCCTCCTCGGCGACCGAGAAATCGACGCGCCACCGGGAACGTACATCTACATTGCACCGGGCACACTGCACGGGTTCAGGTGCGATTCCGAGGTGGGACGGGTGTTCAACACCCTGGTTCCCGGCGGATTCGACCACGGCATCAGCGAGCAGGGGATACCAGCTCCTCAGGTGACGATGCCCCCACCTGGAGTGTCTGCGCTGTCGGTATGGCGCGACATTGAGCCTCAGCGGCCCCGACCCCCTTGGGACGGCAGTACCGACGCACAGTGGCAGATCCGAGCGGCGGACGGCCGACGCGCAAGAGACTTACCCCCTGGATGACCTTCAGGAAGGCTGCCGCCCCGACTTCCGCACGTGGCCGTGGTCGACCTGGCAAGCCGTGGCGCATAGGCACTTACAGACCACGATGCGACTGAGAACCAGGAGGCCGCAATGTTCCATCGGCTCATCGAGGCCCAGGCCCGCAGGACCTTCGACCTGGTCAATGCGCACGATTACGACCAGATACTGGCCACCGCAGTGCCTGACATCCGCCACAACTTCAGCGGGCAGCACGCACTCGGCGGCGAGCGGAACGACGCCGCGCACATGCGCCTGTGGTTCGAGCGCCTCCGCCGCCTCGTCCCCAACCTCACGCTCACCGTCACCGACGTCTGGGTCATCGGCGGCCTGCGCTCCGCGGTCGTCTTCGTCGCCTGGACCGCGACCGCCACCCTGCTCGACGGGGAGTCCTACGCCAACCACGGCGTGCACATCGTCCACCTTCGCCGCCGCAAGATCGTCAGCATCGACGTCAACGAGGACTCCCAGGCAGTGGTCGGAGCCCTCCAGCGCCAGGCGCGATCCGGACTCACCGAGGCACTCGCACCCCCCATCGTCAGCTGAGATCGATCCGAACCGGGTTACTCGGGGCCGACCTCCTCCTGGACGAGACGCGAAGCGTCGACCCTGACCTCTCCGCTCGGCTGTAGGTCCAACTCGTCCGGAGTGTGGTCGACGGCGAAGCAGCCGGTAACCAGCTGTCGCCGTAGACGAACTTCTCGATGCGCTGATCCCAGTCAGCGTGCGACCGCTAGGGCGGGCAACTACGACGTCGGATAACCGCCAGCACGATCCCGGCCCACCCTGGAATCTGGAGGTATGACTACTACGTCCGCGAGGGTTGCATTCCAAATCCGGCCGATCCCAGGCAATGTGCTCGATGAGGTGCGAGCCGGCGGCGTGGACGCCTCGGGCTACCCCGTTGAGCACCTGGTGGCCGGCGGTGGCGAGCCATTGCGGTGCTGCCTGCGTGATGCCCGCCCCGGCGAGCAGGCGATCCTGTTCGGCTACGAGCCAGAACTGCCGGCAAGCCCGTACCGCGAAGTCGGCGCGGTGTTCGCCCATGCCCAGCGGTGTTCCGGGCCTGCCAGCCTCGAGGAGTATCCGCCGGATTGGCGAGGACGACCGCAGGTGCTGCGTGCATATGACCATCGGGGATGGATCCACGAGACAACCAGGCTGCACGACGGCGACCATCCGGAGACGATGATCGCCGCCATGCTCGCGAACCCCGACGTGTCGCAGATCCACAGCCGCAACATCGCCTACGGCTGCTACATGTTCGCGATCACACGTCGAAGCTGATCCTTTCGGACCCTGGCAACTGCCGAGACGAAGGGATCCGGACCACTGCTTCAACGTCCGTCTCCCGGCCGCGGTGAACAAGGGAAGACCAGCAACGGCACCGAGTCGGGTCGCCGGTCCGGACAATTGGGCAGCCGCCGGCCGGTCGGCAGGAAACAATGAGCCGGTGTACTTCACGATGACCTCGACCGCACCGGATGCCACGAACCTCGGGTATCTGCTGCACAAGCACCCGGAACGGGTCCAGAGCTTCTCCCTGCCGGTCGGCACGGCGCATGTCTTCTACCCGGAGGCGACGGACGGTAGGTGCACGGTCGCGCTGCTGCTGGAGGTCGACCCGATAGAACTGGTGCGGGGCAAGCGGTTCGGCGGTGACGGGTTCGCGCTATCGCAGTACGTCAACGACCGGCCGTACGCAGCCTCGTCGATGTTGGCGGTGGCGCTCGGCCGGGTATTCGGCACCGCATTGCGTGGCGAGTGCACCGCTCGCCCGGAGCTGGTGACCGTTCCGCTGCCACTGACCGTCCGCATCCCCGCCGTCCCGTGCAGCGGCGGTGCCGAACTCGCCGGCGAATTGTTCGGCCCGCTCGGGTGGTCGGTCACGGCCCGCACGGAGCCCCTCGATCCGCAGATCACCGGACTCGGCGGCACCGCTTGGGGCGATTCGCGGTACGTCGATCTCACACTCACCGCGTCGATGACGGTGGCCGAGGCGCTGTCCCACGTCTACGTGCTGCTTCCGGTGCTCGACGGCATCAAGCACTACTGGGTCGGCGGCGACGAGGTCGACAAGCTGATGACCCGGGCAGGATCCTGGCTGCCGGCGCATCCGCACCGTGAGCTCATCGCCGCGCGGTACCTGGCACATCAGCGCAGTTACCTCGCCGATGTCAGCGAGCGGCTCGCCGCCCTGGACGATGCCGCTCCCAGTAGCGATATCGACGGTGCCCCCGACGCCGGCCCTCACGCCGGCCCGGGTGCCGGCGCTGATGGTGACCCGCTCGCCGGCCCGGCGAGAAGCCTGGTCCAGCACCGCAAGTCAGCGGTTGTCGCGGCGCTCAGGGACGCCGGCGCGCACCGCATCGTGGACCTGGGATGCGGTGAGGGAGCGCTTCTGCGCGAGCTGCTGACCGACCCGGATTTCACCGAGATCCTCGGCGTCGACGTGTCGGCCCGGGAACTGGACAGGGCCGCCCGCCGGCTCGACCTCGACCGGTTGCCGGACAGTCAGCGGGCGCGGATCAGCCTGCTGCAGTCGTCGGCGACCTACCGCGACCGGCGGCTCGCCGGATACGACGCCGTGGTCCTGATGGAGGTGATCGAGCACCTCGACCCCGAGCGGCTGCCGGCCCTGGAACGCGGCGTCTTCCAGTCGGCCCGCCCGGCGACCGTGGTCGTCACCACCCCGAACGCCGAGTACAACGCGCGGTACCAGCGGTTGGCGGCCGGCACGATGCGGCACCCCGACCACCGGTTCGAGTGGACCAGAGCGGAATTCGCCCACTGGTCCTCACACGCGGCCGGGCAGAACGGCTACCGGGTCGAGCACCGGCTGGTCGGCGAGGTCGATCCCGATCTCGGACCGCCGACCCAACTGGCGCTGTTCCACCGGCTCGGCCAGGCCGGGCGATGAGCGTCCTCGAGCTCCCCGAGCTGTCGCTGGTCGTGCTGATCGGCACCTCCGGATCCGGTAAGTCGACCTTCGCCGCTCGGCACTTCGGACCGTTCGAGGTGATCTCCAGTGACTTCTGCCGCGGCCTGGTGTCGGGCGATCCGAACGATCAATCGGCGACCGCGGCCGCCTTCGAAGTGCTCGACTTCATCGCCGGTAAGCGTCTGGAAGCGGGACTACTCACCGTCATCGACGCGACGAATGTCCAACGTGACGCCCGCCGCCAGCTCATCGACCTCGCGAAGGCGCACGACGTGCTGCCGGTGGCCATCGTGCTGGACGTGCCGGAAACGCTGGCCGCCGCCCGCAACCGGGAACGCGAGGACCGCGACTTCGGCGCGCACGTCATCCGCCGGCAGGGCGACCAGCTCCGCAGGTCGATCAGGGGATTGGCCAAAGAGGGTTTCCGGAAGGTGCACGTGCTGCACGAGGTGGACGAGATCGAGGCGGCCACCGTCAGCCGGCAGAAGCTGCTCAGCGATCACCGCGACGATCACGGCCCGTTCGACATCGTCGGCGACGTCCACGGCTGCCGCGCCGAACTCGAATCGCTGCTGGAACTGCTCGGATACCAGCTGGTCACCGACGATCTCGGCCGGCCGATCGACGCCGTGCACCCCGACAGCAGGAAAGTCATCTTCGTCGGAGACCTGGTCGACCGCGGGCCGGACTCGCCGGGCGTGCTCCGACTGGCCATGGGGATGACAGCCGCCGGCCACGCGCTGGCCGTTCCCGGCAACCACGAGAACAAGCTGGTCCGGGCACTGGACGGGCGGCAGGTCAAGGTCGGCCACGGCCTGGGCGCAACGCTGGCACAGCTGGACGCTGAACCGCCGAACTTCCGTGCAGCAGTCAAGGACTGGTGCTACGGACTGGTATCCCACCTGGTGCTGGACGACGGCAGGCTGGTGGTCGCGCATGCCGGGCTCAAGCAGGCATATCACGGCCGGGCATCCGGCCGGGTGCGTTCGTTCGCCCTGTACGGCGACCCGACCGGCGAGACCGACGAATTCGGCCTGCCCATCAGCTACCCGTGGGCGCAGGACTATCGCGGCCGGGCGATGGTGGTCTACGGGCACACCCCGATCCCGGAGCCGCAGTGGGTCAACAACACCCTGTGCCTGGACACCGGCTGCGTGTTCGGTGGCCATCTCAGCGCGCTGCGCTATCCCTCGAAGCAGATCGTTCAGGTTGCCGCGCAACGCATCTGGTACGAACCGGTGAAGCCGTTCCCGGTGGCATCCGATGCCGGCGCCGCGGAGCCGCGGCCGGGAGACGACCTGGACATCGACGATGTGCTCGGTCCTCGGGCGATCGAGACGGCGCACCACGGCCGGATCTCCGTCAGGGGCGACAACGCGGCCGGCGCGCTGGAGGTGATGAGCCGGTTCGCATTGCCGCCGCACTGGCTGCCGTACCTGCCGCCGACCATGTCACCGGTCGCCACGTCCGCCCGGGACGACCTGCTCGAGCACCCGGACGAGGCGTTCGCCGGCTACGCCCGCGCCGGCATCGATCGGGTGATCTGCGAAGAGAAGCACATGGGATCGCGGGCGGTGCTACTGGTCTGCCGGGACGCTGCGGCAGCCGCCGCCCGCTTCGGCGGCCAGACCGTTGGGCACCCTGCCCGCACCGGGGTGATCTACACCCGCACCGGTCGCTCGTTCCTGGACCACGTGCTCACCGAAGCGCTGCTGGAGCGGGTGCGGACCGCCGTTGGTGCGACCGGGCTCTGGGACGAACTGGGCACCGACTGGCTGCTGCTGGACACCGAGTTGCTGCCATGGTCGGTGAAGGCAGAGGGACTGTTGCGGGAGCAGTACGCGTCGGTCGGGGCAGCCGCCAGGGCCGCCCTACCCGTGGCCGTCGACGGTCTCAACGCGGCCGCGACGCGTGGACTCGATGTTGCAGACCTGTTGCAGCGCACCGGCTCACGCTCGGGCAACGCCGAGGCGTTCACCGCCGCGTATCGCCGATACTGTTGGCCGGTCTCCGGACTCGCCGGAGTGCAGCTGGCGCCATTCCAGCTGCTCGCGTCGGAGGGCGCGACGTGGCAGCACCAGGACCATATGACGCACCTGGCCCTGATCGACCGGATGGTCGAAGCCGATCCGGTGACGTTCCGCCCGACTCGCCGCCTGGTGGTCGATCTCGCCGACGATTCCTCCCGCGCCGCCGGGGCCGACTGGTGGGAACAGCTCACTGCTTCCGGCGGCGAGGGCATGGTTGTCAAACCGTTGGCGAACCTGGTGCGCACGCGGAAGGGACTCGCCCAGCCCGGACTCAAGGTCAGGGGCCGCGAGTACCTGCGGATCATCTACGGCCCCGACTACACCCTGGAACAGAACATGGCCCGGCTCAAACAGCGCAACCTCGGCGCCAAGCGATCGCTGGCCCTGCGGGAGTACGCACTGGGGCTCGAGTCGCTGGACCGGCTGGTCCGGCGCGAGCCGCTGTGGCGGATCCACGAAGCGGTGTTCGCGGTGCTGGCGTTGGAGTCCGAGCCAGTGGACCCGCGTCTGTAGCGGCCCGGCGCGGTCTGTGTGACCGATGTCGTTGACCAGTGCCATTATTCGCCTTCCCAGGCCAGACCAGCACCACCCGAACACACCGACACAGGTCGGGCGGTGGCCTCTGGCCACACCGAAACACCATCTCGCACGACCCAAGATCCCGAATCCAACATCAACTACTCATACCCGCCGGTGGGCATCGAGGCTCAACGGTCAGCGCCATGCCGGGCCGTCTTTGCATGTGCGGAAAGCAGGCTCCTCTGTTCCCCCTGTTATTGTCCGGGTGGGACGGCAAGCGCCTGACGAACAGTTGCGCTTGCAGTCGCGTTGTCGAAGCAGAAGCGGAACCCGTCGAGGTACTGGCCCTTATCAGCGCTAATCGCCGTGTATACCGTGCAGGTTGCAGTGGCTGGCGCCGTCGGGTTGGGGGTCGTTTGTGGTCCACCGGCGGGGCGTGAGGACGGCCCGACCGGGACATTTTCGTCGATCGAGAGCCAAGCCAGTTGCCGCGGCACGCTCGGGATATCGGGGCCATTGGACTGCATCTTCCCGAAACGATTCATGTACATGACGAGGCGTATGGCTGTCGGCACCGTACTCTTCTTTACGGCGGGGCCGGCATCACTGTTGAATCGGCGTTCGGCTTGGGCTCGGGTGAACGGCGGATGAGTAGGGGTGGTGACGATGGTGAACTCAGCCCCAAGCCCTGGGAATATAAAGGTACCGTCCTGCCGCACGTGCGGGTCACGATATTGGTCGGCGGATAGGGAACCTGCGTCGGCGGTCTTTCCAGCCTGCGATGCAACCAAAGCCTTATCGGCTGTCCGTCCGGCGCTCCTCGGGCTGGCTGGCGAAGCAGCCATCGATCGGGCAACCGATGATGAGCCAGTGACGGCGGCACTATCCACGCGCGGCTGCGCAGCGCAACCCGCAATGACCACCAGAGCCGTCACTGATAGCCCTAGCCTGAGAGTCTTGGTGCTCATATTCCCCACCGACCTTAGTTTGTGTGCCAGATCGAGAAATTGTGGCAGTCACTAGCGTTGATTCCAGCTGATGCTGCAACCGGAGCCGATATACTAAGGTGCACGGCTCGTTGACGAACTGGTTGTTCGAATATCAGGGCGACGAGCACAGTTCTAGCGACCACCGATACCTTTCGCAACGACGATGCTGTCATGCTCCCTCCGATCCCTGGAACTGCGGTTGTACGGATCGCGGCGCGATCAGCGTCCTCCCGCAAGATGAAGGACGTCAGTACCGGCAGACCAGGTTGCACGCGACGGCAGATATCCAAGCGAGAGGGTGCTTTCAGTCGCCTCTGCGGACGACTACCGCGGCCGGGCGAGCCGTTCCCGGTGGCATCCGGCGCCGGTGCCGCGGAGCCGCGGCCGGGAGAGGACCTGGACATCGACGATGTGCTGGGTCCTCGGGCGATCGAGACGAGCGCACCACAGTCGGATCTCCGTCAGGGGTGACAAGCCGGTGGACCCACGTCTGTAGGGGTCCGGTGCGGTCTGTGTGACCGATGTCGTTGGTGGCGCGGCGGATCAGGCCTGAGCGGCGACGCCGCGCTCGTTGGTCAGCCGGCGCAGCTGGTCCATCGCCTCGCTGACATGGTCCTCCCACGGACGTTCGGCGGGATCCTCGATCCAGCGGGTAACGGCGATCCGGAGGACGGCAAGGCCGGTCTCGGCGCCGAGCTCGGCGGCCGTGTCCGGCACCCCGCGCCGGCGCAGCGCCTCGCCGAGCGAGGTGGCGAGCGAGGCGAGCTTGATCAGCTCGCGTTCCTGCAGCTCCGGGTTGGCAAGGATCAACGCCTGGCGGCGGCGGACGAGCTCTCGCGCCGGGAACGCGGAACCGGCCGCCCGGACTCCCGCCGTCACCGCCTCCAGGGTGGTCGCCGACGCAGGGGCGGCCTCGACCGGGCCGACGAGCGCGGCGCGGAAATGATCGCCGCCTTCGAACAGCACCTCGCGCTTGTCGGCGAAGTGGCGAAAGAACGTGCGTTCGGTGAGTCCGGCGCGGCCCGCGATCTCGGCCACGGTGGTCTGGTCGTAGCCCCGCTCGGTGTAGAGCTCGAACGCCGCCTGTTGCAGGCGTCCGGGGGCATTCGGCTCCCAACGACTCATGCGCGGAATGCTACAGCGATGACAGTCACTGGCATCGTGTGTAGGATGATGACAGCAACTGACATTGTTCCCCACTGGAGGTATCCCATGCGCATTTTCGTCACCGGCGCGTCCGGCTGGATCGGCTCCGCGGTCGTAGCCGAACTGCTCGCTGCTGATCACCAGGTCCTCGGCCTCGCCCGCTCCGACGCGTCCGCCGAGGCCGTCTCCGCCGCCGGCGCCCAGGTTCGCCGCGGCGATATCGGCGATCTCGACGTGCTGCGCGCCGCGGCGGCCGAAAGCGACGGCGTCGTGCACCTCGCGTTCCGCCACGACGTCGCATTCACCGGCGACTTCGAGACCGCCGTCCGCTCGGACCTGGCGGCGGTCCAGGCGCTCGGCGAGGCGCTGGCCGGGACCGATCGGCCGCTGGCGATCGCCTCGGGCCTTACCGGCCTGAAGCCGGGTACGGTCGCCACCGAGCGCGACCTGGGCGAGCCGTCCGCGGGGCCGGGCGGCCGGGTCCTCAACGAGCGTGCGGCGCTGGCGCTCGCCGAGCGCCGAGTGCGCTCGATCAGCGTCCGCTTCGCCCCGACCGTCCATGGGGACGGCGACAACGGCTTCATCGCGGCGATCGTCGCGGCTGACCGCGCGGCCGGCTCGGCCGCCTACATCGGCGATGGCAACAACCGCTGGCCAGCGGTCCATCGCTCCGACGCCGCCCGTCTGGTCCGACTCGGGATCGAGGGCGCTCCGGCCGGGTCTGTGCTCCACGCGGTCGGCGAACAGGGCGTCGCCATCCGCGACGTCGCCGAAGCGATCGGGCGCGGGCTCGATCTGCCGGTTTCCTCGATCACGGCCGAGCGAGCCGAGGCCCAATTCGGGTTTCTCGCCGGCTTCCTCGCTGTCGACATGCCGGCCTCCAATGCGCGCACCCGCGAGCTGCTCTCCTGGCAGCCGTCGGGGCCGGGACTGCTCGCGGACCTGAAGCAGGGCCACTACTTCGCCGCCGCGGCGACCTGAGCGCCTCACCCGGCAGCGCCGCGCGACGCCCAGCACGCACCCGCGTCGCGCGGCGCCGGTCAGTGGAGCACCGGCGACGCTCCTTGCGATGGCGTTCGCGATCACTCGCCACCAAGAACCGCCCCGGACACCCGGGCGCCCTCCGACGGTAGGACGGCCGATTTTCGATGCGGTCTGTCGGGGTCGGCGGCTACCCTGCGACCATGCCCACCGCCCCGGCGATCGAAGCCATCCATCTGGTAAAGAACTTCGGTGACAAGGTCGCCGTGGACGACGTCAGTTTCGTCGTCCCGGAGGGAACCGTGCTCGGCCTGCTCGGTCCGAACGGGGCCGGCAAGACCACCGCCGTCCGGATGATGACGACCCTGTCCAAGCCGACGTCCGGTACGGCGAAGGTGGCCGGGCACGACGTGATCCGCGAACCCGACGCGGTCCGCCGGTCGATGGGGCTCACCGGTCAGGCCGCCACCGTGGACGAGCTGCTGACCGGCCGGGAGAACCTGCGGATGATCGGCCAGCTGTACGGAATGTCCTCCCGCGACGTGAAACGGGTCGCCGACGAACTGCTCGAACGGTTCTCGCTGACCGACGCCGGCGACAAGGTGGTCAAGGAGTACTCGGGCGGCATGCGCCGGCGGCTGGACCTGGGGGTCAGTCTGGTCGCCGTTCCGCCGGTGCTGTTCCTGGACGAGCCGACCACCGGGCTGGACCCGCGCAGCCGCATCGAACTCTGGGATGTGTTGCGGCAGTTGGTGAACGACGGCACCACGCTGCTGCTCACCACCCAGTACCTGGAGGAGGCCGACAGGCTGGCCGACGAAGTGGTGGTGATGGATCACGGCACCGTGATCGCCGCCGGTACGCCGTTGCAGTTGAAGGACGCGTCCGGTGAGGCTGCCCTGGTGATCACCGTCTCCCATGCCGAGGACCTGCAGACCGCTGCGGAACTGTTGCGGTCGCACGTCTCCGAGGTGCATGTCGACGAGTCCGCCCGCCAGCTCACGTCGCCGGCCGGCGGCCTCTCCGACATGACCAGGGTCGCCGCCGTGTTCGAGGGCAGCAAGATCGAGATCGACGATCTGGGGCTCAAACGGCCCAGCCTGGACGACGTGTTCCTGGCCCTCACCGGCCACCGGGCCGAGGACCCGACCGACACCGAGCAGGGCTCACTGAAGGATCAGACGGAGGTTCGAGCATGACCACCACCGCACTGAAGCAATTCAGCACCGCATCCCGGCCGCAGATCAGGCAGACGAACATCTGGCAGCAGTCGACGGTGCTGGTGCGGCGCAATCTGACGCATATCAAACGGCAGCCGGAGATGCTGATGGACGTCACCATCCAGCCGGTGATGTTCGTGCTGCTGTTCGCCTTCGTCTTCGGCGGATCCATCGCCACCCAGTCCGGCAACTACCGGGAGTGGCTGCTCCCGGGGATCATGGGCCAGACGATGGCGTTCGCCTCGTTCGTCGTCGCGCTCGGGCTCACCAACGATCTGCAGAAGGGGATCATCGACCGGTTCCGGTCGTTGCCGATATCGCCGGCGGCGGTCCTGGTCGGCCGCAGCCTGGCCGGACTGCTGCATTCCAGCATCGGCATTGTGGTGATGGCGGTGACCGGCCTGCTGATCGGTTGGCGGATCCGCAACGGCATCGGGGAGGCGCTGCTCGCGTTCGCGCTGTTGCTGTTGTTCGGGTTCGCGATGATCTGGCTCGGTATTCTGGTGGGCTCGGCGATGCGGTCAGTGGAGGCGGTGAACGGCGTCATGTTCACCACAATGTTCCCGATCACGTTTCTGGCCAACACCTTCGCCCCCAGTGAAAGGATGGTCAGCTGGCTGCGCCCGATCGCCGAGTGGAACCCGATCTCGGCCTTCGTGCAGGCACTGCGTGAATTGTGGGGCAACGTTCCCGGGCCGCCACCGGGGTCGTACTGGCCGATCCGGAACGCGGTACTGGTGTCCATCGGCTGGTCGCTGGTGCTGACGGCCATCTTCGCCCCGCTCGCGCTGCGCGCCTACCGCAAGCGCACCACGGACTGATGACGGGTCACCGCGACAGGACTCGGGGCGTCTCCAGGCCGGTGAACTTCTCCGGGTTCCGCACCAGATAGATCGCCACGATCCGGTCGTCGACCACCTCGATGGTGCCCACCGTGTCGGCATGGCCCCCGATGTAGACCACCGACGCCGGGGAGCTGTTGTACCACGCGGGTTCCACCCGCAGGTCGCCCTGGATCTTGTTGGCACCGATGCCTACCAGGAACCGGGCGGTCTTGTCGGCGCCCAGGATGGGCCGCAGGGCGGCGGCCCTGATCCCGCCGCCGTCGCTGATCAACACCACATCCGGCGCCAGCACATCCATCAGTCCCTGCAGGTCCCCGGTGCTGGCCGCTGTCAGGAACCGCTGCAGCACAGCATCCTGCCCCGGTCCGGTGACGGACCCGGCTCGAGCTGGACGGCGCTCGAGCACCTGCTGGCGCGCCCGGTGCAGGATCTGCCGGACGGCCGGCTCGGTCTTGCTCACCGCCTCGGCGATCTCCTGGTGCGAGAAACCGAAGACCTCGTGCAGCACGAACACCGCCCGCTGGTGCGGCGTCAGCGTCTGGAGTACCACGAGCATCGCCATCGACACGGAATCGGCGAGCACCACGTCATCGGCGATGTCGGGTGAGGTGAGCAACGGCTCCGGGAGCCACGGCCCGATGTAATCCTCCCGGCGCCGGGCCGCGGATCGCAGCTTGTTGATGGCCAGCCGGGTGGCGATCTTGGTCAGGTACGCCCGCGGCAGGAGCACCTGCGACGGATCGACCCCGGCCCAGCGCAGGTAGCTGTCCTGGACCACGTCCTCGGCATCAGCCACCGACCCGGTGATCTCGTAGGCCACCGTGAACAGCAGCGGCCTGTACTCGGCGAAGATCTCGGCGGGCGTGGGTTCGATCGTCGGTTCGCCAGACATCATCCGGCCGGCACCCGGCACGCCTCGGAGAACCCTTGGGAGGCAAGCCCCAGCGCCGCGTTGAACCGGGACCGCAGGTTCTCCACCGCCACCATCATGGTGAGCTCAACGAACGCCGCATCGCCCAACTCGGTCCGCAGCTGCGCCGCCAGCTCGTCGGTGACGACCGGTGGGGTGGCGGTCGCCGCGTCGGCGTACTCCAGCACCCGCCGTTCGGTGGGGGTGAAGATCCCGGACCGCTGCCAGCGCGGAACCGCACTGATCTTCGCCAGATCCATCCCCCGATGGTGTGCCTCCAGGTAACCGAAGTCCAGGCACCAGCTGCACTCGATCTGCACCGCGACCGCCGTTGTGGCCAACGTCCTCAGCATCGGGTCGAGGGCGGTGAACCTGCCGATCTGCAACTCGAACAACGAATCGGCCAGCAGCACCCGGGTGTTGTGCGACATCGCCATCCCGGGTTCCAGCATCGCCCCGTACGTGCGCCGGGAGTACCAGGCGAACATCTTGCCCAGCAGACCTCTGCGCATCTCGAGCGGAACGCGGGCCCGGCGCGCGCGTTCCTGGGCGTCCACGGCCGGGACGAGACCGGTGGCGACAGTGGTGCTGGTGGTTGTGCTCGCGGCTGTGCTGCTCATGGTGATCCCTTCGGGCTTCCAGCGCGGATCGCGACCGATGTCGCGGTCTCACACCCTGGACACCGCCCGATCGCCGATCGTGACACGGATGTGGGTGAGCGGGCCGGGCTCGGGCCGACATGGCCTGTGCGGGAGTGCTGACGCCGGCAGTGCGGGGTCCAGGACTGAGCCGAAGGCCCGGCTCCCGGCGGCGTCTTGTATCAGCTCCGTCACGCGGCCGCCGGACGTGCGGCTGTCCGTCAGGCGCAGCACGGCCGGGTCGCTCGCGTCGAACAGCCGACGACCGCGCCCAGCACGGTCGAGGTCCAGCAGATCGGCTTGGCCAGGACCTCAGTCACGTCATGCTCATCCATTCCGGCTCCTCGTCTCCGGCGGCGCCGTCGCCCCCGCTCGCAGTGGTGACGGAGCCGCCTCCGCGTTCTCTACACATCGCGGCGTCACGAGTTCGGTCCAATATTCGATCGACCTCATGTCGACGCGGAACGGGAGCTGTCGATCCTTCCTAGACTCGATCCGTGGATCGGCGGCTGACGGGCATCGGCGTTCTCGTCCTCGCGCTGCTCGCCGCCGCGATTCTGCCGGTGCTCGGTGGGCGGAGGACAGCCGGCACCGCCGAACGGGCGCAGATCCCGGTACTCGGCGACTGCGTGCTGGCGGCACTGCCGCCATGGGCGCCCGGCGGATCGACGCCGGACGAGCAGCCGCTCGCCGACCGGCCGACCGGCCGGCTGGGCTCCTGTGCCGAGGCTGGCGCCGCCAGAGTGATCGGCAGGCAGAACACCGTCCAGCTGGCCGACCGGCTCAGCCGCGGCGCGTACCTGGAGCAGACGGCGGCGCTGTGCAGCGACGCGGTGATGGCGACCTCGCAGCGGCTGCAGGGCGGCCTGTACACCTGGCAGCGCGGCACCAAGAGCATCGGCTACCAGGCGTCCCTGCTGCTGCGCGGCGAGGTGGCGATGCCGACACCGGCGGCGGTGGCAGCCGGCCAGCGGTGGACCGTCTGCTACTCGACCACGTTCTCCGGCTCAGCCGAACGGCCGACGGCGATCGCCGGCAGCCACCCGGAAGCGGACCTCGGAGTGTGCTACCGGGACACGGCCACCGCCGACCCGTCCACGGAGATTCCGGCCGAGTACGACAGCTCCGCTGGTCGCTCCCAGGAGTTGACCAGCTGCGATCTTCCGCATACGGCGCAGTACGTCGGCTACGCATCCACCGGAGCCGGCGGACTCACCGTCGCGGACTTCATCGCTGCCTGCCGCGGCTACCTGATCCTGGTCACCGGCATGTCCGATCCGACCGCGGGTGGACAGCTGCGCATCGACGCCGACTCCGGTGACCGCCAGGCGCTGGGCTACGGCGGGGGTCAGTGCGGGGTGCGGGTCGGCGAGAAGTCCCACACTCTCTCCGGCTCCCTGATCGGCATCGGCGACGGACCGTTGCCGTGGACCTGAGGCCACCACCGCCGACTCCGTTCAGTTCTGCAGGTGCCGGGCCAGTAGCGACAGGTCGCCGGTGGAAAGCCGATCCGGGGCCGTCGCGGCCTGATGCCAGAACGGGTAGATCAGCCGGGGCGCCGACGCCGCATCCAGCTTCGCCAGCTCGTCGTCGGTCAGCGTCAACTCCGTCGCGGCCAGGTTGTCGGCGAGCTGCTCCGTTGTGCGCCCGGCGATCACCAGGCTGGTCACCGCCGGCCGGCCCAGCAGGTAGCACAGTGATACCTGGGCCAGCGAGACGTCATGATCTGCAGCCACTTCGGAGATGACGTCGACCAGGTCGAACACCTCATCCGGATCGTGCACGGGTGGTTCGGTGTGCTCGTTCAGCTCGGCGTACCTGACCGTTTCGTCCGACCCGCCTCGCCTGTACTTCCCGGTGAGCATCCCACCGGCCAGCGGGCTCCAGATCAGGTTGCCCAGCCCCTCGTCGATGCTCATCGGGATCAGCTCGTACTCCGCGTCCCTGGACAGCAGCGAGTAGTGGATCTGCTGACTGGCGAAGCGCGGCAGCTCGTCCCGTTCGGCGATGCCCAGATACTTGGTCACCTGCCAGGCGGCGAAGTTCGACACTCCGATGTAGCGCACCTTGCCCTGGGATACCAGCAGATCCAGCGCCCGCAGGGTTTCCTCCGCAGGCGTCAGACCGTCCCGTTCGTGCAGCTGGTACAGGTCGATGTGGTCGGTGCCCAGCCGGCGCAAGCTCGCCTCGCAGCCGCGGACGATGTGGTGGTGGGACAACCCGGCGTCGTTGGGACCCTCGCCCATCGGGAACCGGACTTTGGTCGCCACCAGCACATCGTCCCGCCGATCGCCCAGCGCCTTACCCAACACCTCCTCGGAGGAGCCGCGCGAGTAGATGTCCGCGGTGTCGAACAGGTTGACCCCGGCCTCGATGCACATGTCGACCTGCCGGCGCGCCACGTCGACGTCCACGGTGCCGATGCGTTCGAAACCGCCGGCGGCGCCGAATCCCATGGTGCCGAGGGTGAGGACAGAGACGTTGAGCCCGGAGCGTCCGAGGCGGCGATATTCCATGGCTAGAACCTACGTCCTGGGTCCGGTGACCCTGGCCGGGAGCCCAGGGGCAGACCTACACTGGGGCATGGACCGGCGGCTGGCTGGCTTAACGGTGCTGATGGTGGCTGTGCTGGTCGCCGTGCTGGTGCCGGTGCTGGACGGCCGCCGGGTCGCCGGAACCGCGAGGGCTGTCTCGGTACCGGTCGCCGGGGACTGCCTGATCGGCGTGCACTCCAGGTGGGACCAGCCCTCGACCGTGGTGGCCGACGCCGGCTGGCCACCGTTCCCGCTGACCACCGGCAGCATCAGCTCGTGCTCGCAGCCCGGAGCCGGCCAGGTGTTGGCCGTCGACTACGCCGGTGCGGCTCCGGCGGCCGCTGACGGCGCCGAGTACCAGCGGCACGAGAACGGCCTCTGCACGCCGGCCATTGAGCGGATGTCCGACGGGCTGGTCCGCGGTAGGGACCACATCTGGCGCCGGGGGACCGTGGAGATCGGATTCCGGCCGGTGGTCCGACTGCAGGGTGAACTGGCGTTCCCGTCGACGGCTACCGGATCCGACCGGCCACCGTGGATCGCCTGCTTCGCGGTGACGTTGACCGCAAGCGGTACGAAACCATTCGTACTTCACGCATCTCGGCCGGCGGACGATCTCGGGTCCTGCGAGGTGGCGGCGCCCGGTGCCGGCGATCTGCGGGCCACCCCCTGTTCGGCTCCGCACACCGCTCAGGTCCTGGGCCGGGCCTTCCTGGCCTCCGGATCGCCCACCGGTGCCGACTACCTGGCTGCCTGTCAGGAATTCGCCCGGTACATCACCGGTGCGACGGACCCGAACGCGGCCGGGGTGCTGCGGATCCGGGTGCGCCAGACCTTTGAGTGGCTGCAGGGACCTGGCACCTGCCTGGCGGTGGTCAACGACCCGGAAAGGACTCTGTCCGGTTCGCTGGTCGATATCGGCGACGGCCCGCTGCCCTGGACGAATTGATCACCGGCGAATTGATCGGACAAATCGATCACGGACGAATCGATCACGACGAATTGATCACCGACGAGACGATCACGGCTGATCACGGGTGAGGTGGAGCAACCAATCCCGGCCGGTGTTGATCAACGCGTAGCGGCGCGGGTCGCCGTCCTGCCCGTGCAGCAGGAAGACGAACCGCCGCTGGTTGCGATCGACGAGCTCCCACCATCCGGTGTCCGCGATGGACTTGTCGGCGTCGGTGTAGCTCGCGTGGTCGAGATCGTGGTCGGGCACAGCGACCGCGAGACGATCCTGACGCGAATCGGTCGGCATGCCGAGCGGCACCGCCCAGGACCGCAGCACCCCGTTCTCCTCGAGCCGGAGGTCGAAGTGGTGTCGCGGCTTGTGATGCTCGTGCAGCACGAACACCGGTCTGCTGTGCGTCATGTCAGGTGCTGATCAGTACCCCACCGCGGCGCGGGGTGAGCAGGAACGCGCACCCGTACAGCACCGCCACCACGATCAGCAGATTGCGGTAGCCGGTGAGCAGCGCCCCGTACTCCAGACAGCCGCCGACGATCGCACCGAGCAGATTCAGCCCGAACGCCGCTTGGGCGTGGTCGGTGGCACCGAACCGCTTGGCGAAGGCGATGTTCGCGAGATAGATGGGCAGGAATGCCAGCAGACAGGCGACGATCAGCCGCGGCCAGAACGGCCAGGCGAGCAGCCAGTCCGGGTTGACGATGTAGGCGAGTGCCAGCGACGCCACGATGGCGCCCCAGACGACGGGCAGCCGCGGGGTTCTGAGTCTTCGGGTGGTCTCGACCGCCGCCAGCACGATCACCAGTACCCCGGCGAACACCAGCGCGTTGACCAGCCAGGTGGTGCCGAACAACAGCGCGAAGGTGGCGATGTTCTTGGTCTCCAGCAACAGGAATGCCGCGCCCATGAAGAACAGGTCGGCGTACGGCCGCATCGCCCGGAACGACCCGCCGAGCAGCCGCACCGCGATCAGCGAGATCAACAGGATGCCGCCCAGCGTCCAGAGGTAGATGGCCGGAATGGCCCCGCCCTTGTAGTAGAGGAACGGCCGGTCGTCGGTGGCCGGGGCGATGACGTCACCCGAAGTCGGCTGGTAGACGCTGTCGCAGGTCTGGTTGGCCTGGTCGACGGCGACCGTCACCACCGCTTGGTTGTCGGCGGTCTTGTCCACGCACGGCGAATGGCCGAACGCGGCGGCGGCTGTCCCGGCCAGCCGATCGATCAGCCAGGTCTCCCGGTAGTAGTTGTACATCGAGAAGGTGCCGTCGGGCTTCAGGTGATCGCGGGCCGCCTTCAGCGCCGAGTCGGTGAACAGGAACGACTCCAGCCGGATCTGCGACGCCCCGTTGACCAGCGCCAGAGAATCCGGCAGCGCGAACAGGATCAGGTCGTACTTGCTGCTGGTGGACTGCAGGAACGCCCGGCCGTCGTTGATGTGCACCGTCACCCGCGGATCGGAGTACGGGTGGTCGGAGTTGCGTTGTGCGCCGATCTGCACGATGCGGGGGTCGATGTCCACCGCGTCGACGTGACCCGCCCCCTTGGACAGGGCGATCGCCACGTCCGACCCGGAGCCGGCGCCGATGATCAGCACGTTGTCCAGCTTCTGGTTCTTGGCCCGGACGTACGGGGTGCGGTACTGGGCTTCGGCCTGGGTGAGCTTCCACTCGGCCGGTCCCATCAGCTGGTGCGGGACGCCGTTGACGGAGATCTTCACCAGTGTCGAGCCGTTGAACTCACCGGCGTCCTCGGTCACCACCTTGTAGTACGGCGACCAGGAGACCCCGGCGGTCGTGGACTCCGCCAGCAACACCAGCACGACGCCGACTCCGGACAGCGCGGCCAACAGTTTCAGACCCGGCCGGTTCAGCGCCACCAGCACCACCGATGCGATGACGCCCCACACCACGGACGGTGCCCGCAGGAACGACATCAAGGTGAACGTCAGGATTCCCACCAGCGAGCCGATCAGATCCCATCGGTAGGACGTCAACGGCGCCAGCTGGCCGAAGCAGCGGCCGACCACCTCGGCCGGACCGGCCAGCAGAACGGCCACCGCCGCGAAGATCAGTGGCAGCACCAGCCAGGACGGCGGGCCGGACGGATTGGCAGCGGTGAAGTAGATGATGTTCGATCCGGTGCGGTCGATGGACACGGGGAACAAGTGCACGCCGACCACCAGCACCATCAGCAGCCCGCAGGACGCCGGCAGGATCGACCAGTTCTTCCGGGAGATCAGGAAGCCCATCCCGATGCCGAGGAACGAGCCGAGCAGGACGAAGTTGGTGAAGTACGACAGGTGCAGCACGTTGGAGCCGAGCCAGCGGATCAGTGCCAGCTCCAGGAACAGCATCACCGAACTGCCCATCACCAGCCGGACGATCACCGAACGATCGGTGATTCCCGCCGCTTTTTCCGGAACGAAAGCCGCACTGGCGGGAGCGGGAGCCGGGTCGGCCACCGCGGTCGCTCCGCTGCCGGCTGCCGCTGGGCTGCCGGCTGCCGCCCCGCCGCCGGCTGCCGATCCGGCGTCGGCGGATCTCGACGTGCTCTTGCGATGCTGGTTCATCGGCGGGGCCTCTCACGGGCCGGCAGTCACCGGCCAGGTGTGAATACACGGTCAACGGCGCAGGCCCCGCGCGTTGCGGCGACGATGCCGGGCCGGCGGCGCGTCGGGACGCGCTGAATCATGCCACGGGTTCCTGATCCGCCCGTTTCCGCCGGCTCGGACGGTGGCAGTCGGCGCGTCGGCGCCGCTGTCAGACTTCGCGGCTGCTGCCGTCGTCCAGGTTCAGCCAGCGGGTACCTTCCGGGCCCATGGTCTCCAGCCGCGCGTAGTAGCTGTCGGTGTTGGCCAGCAGTTTCTCGTGGATCGGCACCGACCACCGGGGGCCGACCGCACGCTGGTAGTCGATGGCTTCCTTGACCGCCATCCACGGCGCCATCGCCGGCAGGGCCAGGATCTCGACGGTCTTGCCCGGCACCAACAGTGCGTCACCGGGATGGTAGAGGCGCTCCGCGACCAGGTAGCCGACGTTGGTGGCCCGCGGCAGATCGTCGTGGATCACCGCGTGCTGCTCACCGAACGTCTCGACCTTGGTGCCGACGTCGAACACCTGGCCGGCGGTGGCCACTGTGGCACTCACCCCGACCTTCGCCAACTCCTCGGCGGCTGCCGCGTCTGTGTACACGGCGGCGTCCGGATTGGCGTCGGTCAGGGTGGCGATCCTGGGCGCATCCAGGTGGTCGGGATGGACGTGGGTGATCAGGATGGCCGTCAGCCCGGTCAACGTCTCGAAACCGGGCGAGAACACTCCCGGATCGATCAGCACGTTGGCGTCGCGGTCGCGCACCTGCAGACAGGAATGACCGAACTTGGTGATGTCCATGACCACGACCCTACGACCCGATCGGTGGCTCAGCGCATCACCATCAGCGCATCACCAACCAGGCCGCGACGAAGCCGAGCGAGTTGGTCGCCCAGTGCAGCAGCAGGCAGAACCAGCCGGTCACGGTGGCCAGACGCACAGTGATCTCCGACGAGGAGGTCGGCGACGGGGGGTGACCACCAGGTCCGGCCGTAGCGCACGGCACAGCCGATTCGAGCCTGCCCACGCCCGGGATAGGCTGAGGTGACCGATCCCGCGCCCTTCAGGAGCAGTGTTCATGGCCCGTGTGGCAGTCGACGTCGTCATCAAACCCGAGATCCTCGACCCGCAGGGCAAGGCCATCCTGGCGGCACTGACCCGCACCGGCCATGCCGGGGTGTCATCGGTACGCCAGGGTAAGCACTTCGAGCTGGAGGTCGACGACTCGGTATCCGACTCCGACCTGGAGGAGATCGCCTCGCATCTGCTCGCCAACCCGGTGATCGAGAACTGGGCCGTGCGCCGGCCGGCCGGTGCAGCAGGTCCGGGCGGTGCAACGGATCCGGCGGCTGCCGGACAGGTGGCTCCGTGAGCGCGCGCGTCGGGGTGATCACCTTCCCGGGGACCCTGGACGATGTCGACGCGGCCCGCGCCGCCCGCTACGCGCGCGCCGACGCCGTGCCGCTCTGGCACGCGGACGCGGATCTGAAGGGTGTGGACGCGGTACTCATCCCGGGTGGCTTCTCCTACGGCGACTACCTGCGGGCCGGCGCCATCGCCGCGCAGGCGCCGGTGATGCGCTCGGTGATCGATGCCGCTCGCCGCGGCCTGCCGGTATTCGGGATCTGCAACGGTTTCCAGGTACTGTGCGAAGCCGGGTTGTTGCCCGGCGCGTTGATGCGGAACGCCGGGCTCAGGTTCGTCTGCCGGGACCAGCGGCTCAAGGTGGAGAGCACCGAGAGCGTGTGGACCTGCGGCTACACCGTCGGCCAGCAGATCGTCATCCCGATGAAGAATGCCGAAGGTCGTTACGTGGCACCGGGTTCCGACCTGGAGCAGCTCGAGGGTGACGGCCTGGTGATCCTGCGGTACGTCGGCGAGGCCGGCAGCGGCAGCGGGGCCGGCAGCGGCAGCGGGGGCGCCGCCGGGAATCCGAACGGCTCGCTGCACGACATCGCCGGGATCCGGTCCGCCGACGGAAGGGTCGCCGGGCTGATGCCGCACCCGGAGCATGCCATCGACACCCTCACCGGGCCCACCGACGACGGCCTGGCGATGTTCACCGCGGTGGTCGCCGCGCTGCAGGCAGCACCCACCGTGGACGCCGGTGCGCCCGAGCCCGCCGCCGCACTGGCATGACCGCCGGCATCTCCGCGGCGCAGGACACCGTCCAGAACGCCGCCCTCACCCCCGATCGTCCGCAGCCCTATCGCGAACTGGGGCTGAAAGACGAGGAATACCAGCGCATATCGGTAATTCTCGGCCGGCGGCCGTCCGATCCGGAATTGGCCATCTACGCGGTGATGTGGTCCGAGCACTGCAGTTACAAGTCGAGCAAGGTGCACCTGAAGTACTTCGGCGACACCACCACCGAGGAGATGCGGTCCAAGATGCTGGCCGGGATCGGCGAGAACGCCGGCGTGGTCGACATCGGCGACGGCTGGGCGGTGACCTTCAAGGTGGAGTCGCACAACCACCCGTCCTACGTCGAGCCGTACCAGGGCGCGGCTACCGGCGTGGGCGGCATTGTCAGGGACATCCTGGCGATGGGCGCCCGACCGGTGGCGGTGCTGGATCAGCTACGGTTCGGGCCGGCGGATGCGCCTGACTCCCAGCGCCTGGTGCCCGGGGTGGTGGCCGGGATCGCCGGTTACGGCGACTGTCTCGGCCTGCCGAACATCGGCGGCGAGCTGATCTTCGACGCGAGTTTCGCCGCTAACCCGTTGGTGAATGCGGGTTCCATCGGGGTCCTGCGAGCCGCGGACATGTACACCGCGCACGCATCCGGCGCGGGCAACAAGGTGATCCTGTACGGCTCGGCCACCGGCCTGGACGGCATCGGCGGTGCGTCGGTGCTCGCCTCCGACTCGTTCGCCGGTGACGAGGCAGGCGCCGGTCGCAAGAAGTTGCCGGCCGTGCAGGTCGGCGATCCGTTCGCCGAGAAGGTGCTGATCGAGTGCACCCTTGAGGTGTTCGCCGCCGATCTGGTGGCCGGCATCTCCGACCTGGGCGCCGCCGGATTGGCCTGCGCCACAGCCGAACTGGCCTCGGCGGGCGACGGCGGCATGCTGGTCGACCTGGACCTGGTTCCGCGCAGGGCAGACGGGATGACACCCGCCGAGGTGCTGACCAGCGAATCGCAGGAGCGGATGTGCGCCGTCGTCGAGCCGTCGAAGGTCGAGGCGTTCCTCGCCGTCTGCGCAAAGTGGGAGGTGCCGGCGGCGGTGATCGGTGAGGTCACCGACACCGGGCGGCTGGTGATCACCTCCCTGGGCGAGGTCGTGGTCGATGTCCCGCCGCGTACCGTCGCCCACGAAGGTCCGGTGCTGCGGCGCCCGGTGCAGCGGCCGGCATCGCAGGATGCGTTGCAGGCCAACGGCTCTGGTTCTCTGCGCCGGCCGCCACCGGAGGAACTGGGCACGTTGATCCTCACCTTGGCCGGCTCGCCCAACCTGTGCTCCCGCGAGTGGGTGACGAACCAGTACGACCGCTACGTCCGGGGCAACACCGTGCTGGCGCAACCGGCCGACGCCGGGATGATCCGGATCTCCGGTGATGCCGCCGATGGGTCGGACAGCCACCTCGGGGTGGCGATGGCCACCGACTGCAACTCCCGGTTCACCATGCTGGATCCCTACGCCGGCGCCCAGCTGGCGCTGGCCGAGGCCTACCGGAACGTGTCCGTCACCGGAGCGGTGCCGCTGGCCGTCACCGACTGCCTGAACTTCGGCTCCCCGGAGGATCCGGCGGTCATGTGGCAGTTCTCCGAGGCGATCCACGGGATCGCCGACGGTTGCAGGGAACTGGGCATCCCGGTCACCGGCGGCAACGTCAGCTTCTACAACCAGACCGGTTCGACGGCGATCATGCCGACCCCGGTGGTCGGCGTGCTGGGAGTGATCGACGACGTCCGGCGGCGCATCCCGGCCGGTGCCGGCGCTGCGGGTGACACCGTGTTCCTGCTCGGCCAGACCCGGGACGAGCTGGACGGCGGCGAGTGGGCGAACGTGGTGCACGGTCACCTCGGCGGCCTGCCGCCGACGGTCGACCTGGCCGCCGAACGCCGTCTGGGTGGCGTGCTGGCGGCAGCGGCCTGGGCCGGCCTGCTCACCGCCGCGCATGACCTGTCCGACGGGGGGCTGGCGCAGACCCTGGTGGAGATGTGCATCATCGGCGACCGCGGGATGTCGGTGCGGCTGCCGTCCGGGCCGGAGCCGTTCGTGGCGCTGTTCTCCGAGTCGGCGGCGCGGGCGGTGGTGACGGTGCCGGCCGGGAAGGTCGAGGCGTTCGTCGCGCTGTGCGCCGACCGCGGTCAGACCTGCGCCGAGCTGGGCGCCGTCGGCGGGGATGCGGATGTCCCGGAGCTGAGGATCGCCGGCGTCGCGGACCTGCCGGTGGCCGTACTGCGCGAAGCCTGCCGCGCGACGCTGCCCGCGCTGTTCGGCTGACCGCTCCTCCAGCCTGCTCCGGCGACTCAAGTCCCGCGCGTTACAGTGCACCAGGCGTCAGACCGACGACGGTCCGGACCACCGCAGGTGAGGAGTCGAGGATGAGCCGCAGTGGCCTGGAGGGGGCGTCGCCCAGGGCCGGATCGGCGAGCGCAGGTGTCGGATTCGCCGGGCGGGCACAGATCCCCGATCGCACGCTGCGAACGGATCGGTGGTGGGTCCAGCCGGCCGTCACCTTCACCCTGCTGGTCATCTGGCTGCTGTACGCGTTGATCAGGACGTCCTCCCAGCGCGCCTACTTCGTCGAGAAGTACCACTACCTCTCGCCGTTCTCCTCGCCCTGCGTCTCCAGCTCGTGCCACCCCGCCGCGCGGGACTTCGGCACCTGGTTCGGCCACTTCCCGCCGTTCGTGCCGTTCGCCCTGCTGGTGCTGCCGTTCCTGCTGGGCTTCCGGTTGACGTGTTACTACTATCGCAAGGCCTACTACCGGGCGTTCTGGTTCTCCCCACCGGCCTGCGCGGTCGCCGAACCGCACCGAACCTACACCGGGGAGACCCGCTTCCCGCTGATCATGCAGAACATCCACCGCTACTTCTTCTATGCCGCTGTGGTCGTGTCGCTGATCAACACCTACGACCTCGTCCGGGCCTTCCGCGGCGGGGACGGCGGATTCGGCATCGGGCTGGGCACGATCATCATGCTCGCCAATGTCGTGCTGCTGTGGTGCTACACCGCCTCGTGCCACTCGTGCCGGCACTTGATGGGCGGCCGGCTCAAGCACTTCTCCGCCCACCCGGTGCGGTACCGAGCCTGGACCTTCATCTCGAAGCTGAATACCAAACACATGCAGCTGGCCTGGACGACACTCGGCACGCTGATGCTCACCGATGCCTACATCGCCCTGGTGTCGTCCGGGGCCCTGAGCGATTTCAGGCTGATCAACTGATGACTGCCGAGGTGGAGCAGTTCTCTTGCGACGTGCTGATCATCGGGGCGGGCGGCGCCGGTCTGCGCGCCGCTATCGCCGCGCGCGAGTCGGGTCTGCGGACAGCGATCATCTGCAAGTCCCTGTTCGGCAAGGCGCATACCGTGATGGCCGAGGGCGGGATCGCCGCCAGCATGGGCAACGTCAACAGCCACGACAACTGGCAGGTGCACTTCGGCGACACCATGCGCGGCGGGAAGTTCCTGAACTCCTGGCGGATGGCCGAGCTGCATGCCAAGGAGGCGCCGGACCGGGTCTGGGAACTGGAAACCTACGGCGCGCTGTTCGACCGCACTGCCGACGGCAAGATCAGCCAGCGCAACTTCGGCGGTCACGAGTACCCCCGGCTCGCCCACGTCGGTGACCGCACCGGCCTCGAGCTGATCCGGACGATGCAGCAGAAGATCGTCTCGCTGCAGCAGGACGACGAGCGCGAATCCGGTGACGCCGAGGCCCGGCTGAAGGTATTCGCCGAATGCACTGTCACCGACCTGCTGACCGACCCTCAGGGCGCGATCGCCGGGGCGTTCGGCTACTGGCGCGAATCCGGCCGCTTCGTCCGCTTCAACGCGCCGGCGGTGGTGCTGGCGACCGGGGGCATCGGCAAGTCCTTCAAGGTCACGTCGAACTCGTGGGAGTACACCGGTGACGGGCACGCCCTGGCACTACGCGCCGGCTCGACGTTGATCAACATGGAGTTCGTCCAGTTCCACCCGACGGGAATGGTATGGCCGCCGTCGGTCAAGGGCATCCTTGTCACCGAGTCGGTCCGCGGTGACGGCGGCGTCCTGAAGAACTCCGAGGGCAAGCGGTTCATGTTCGACTACGTGCCCGACGTCTTTCGCGGTCAGTACGCCGAGACCGAGGACGAGGGCGACCGCTGGTACACCGACCCCGACCACAACAAGCGTCCACCGGAGCTGCTGCCCCGCGACGAGGTGGCCAGGGCGATCAACTCGGAGGTCAAGGCCGGGCGGGGATCCCCCCATGGCGGGGTCTTCCTGGACATTGCCTCCCGCCGCGACGCCGCGGAGATCATGAAGCGGTTGCCGTCTATGCACCACCAGTTCAAGGAACTCGCCGACGTCGACATCACCGCAGAGCCGATGGAGGTCGGCCCGACCTGCCACTACGTCATGGGCGGTGTCGAGGTCGATCCGGACTCCGCGGCGGCCGCGCGGGTGCCCGGGCTGTTCGCCGCGGGCGAGGTGTCCGGGGGTATGCACGGCTCCAACCGGCTCGGCGGGAACTCCCTGTCGGACCTGCTGGTGTTCGGCGCCCGGGCCGGGCTCGGTGCCGCCGCCTACCTCCGGGGACTCGGTGACAGCCGGCCGACTGTCGACCAGTCGGTCATCGATGCCGCGGCCACCCGCGCCCTTGCCCCCTTCGAGGCGGAAGGCGGCGAGAACCCCTACACCCTGCATCAGGAGCTGCAGCAGGCGATGAACGACCTTGTCGGCATCATCCGCAAGGCCGAGGAGATCGAGCAGGCGCTGGCCAAACTCGCCGAGCTCAAGGCCAGGGCTCGGCACCTCACGGTCTCCGGTCACCGCCAGTTCAACCCGGGCTGGCACCTCGCCATCGACCTGCGCAACATGCTGACCGTCAGTGAGTGCGTCGCCCGGGCCGCCCTGCTGCGTCAGGAAAGTCGCGGCGGCCACACCCGCGACGACTATCCGGGGATGGACCCGGCCTGGCGCCTGAAGAACCTCGTCTGCTCGATCGAAGGAATCCCTGCCGAGGCTGAAATCAGAGTCGAGGAGCAGCCGATGGTCCCGATGCGCGCGGACCTGCTCGCCCTGTTCAAACGGGAAGAGCTGACCAAGTACCTCACCGATGACGAGCTGGCCACGGTGCCGGAGCGGAGCGAATCATGAGCTACGACGCGCACTTCCGGGTCTGGCGGGGTGACGCCGACGGCGGCGATCTCGTCGACTACACCGTTGAGGTCAACGAGGGTGAGGTCGTCCTGGACATCATCCACCGGCTCCAGGCGACCCAGAGCGGCGACCTGGCTGTCCGCTGGAACTGCAAGGCCGGCAAGTGCGGCTCCTGCAGCGCCGAAATCAACGGCATGCCCAAGCTCCTGTGCATGACCCGGATGTCGACCTTCACCGAGGGTGAGACGGTCACCGTCACACCGATGCGGGCGTTCCCGGTTGTCAAGGACCTCGTCACGGACGTGTCCTTCAACTACACCAAGGCCCGGCAGATCCCGGCCTTCGCCCCGCCGGCCCTGGCGCCCGGCGAGTACCGCATGCAGCAGATCGACGTCGAGCGCTCGCAGGAGTTCCGCAAGTGCATCGAGTGCTTCCTCTGCCAGGACACCTGCCACGTGGTACGCGACCACGAGGACAACAAGGAGGCCTTCGCCGGGCCGCGTTTCCTGATCCGGGCGGCCGAGCTCGACATGCACCCGCTGGACGCCCGCACCGACCGGGCCGACTTCGCCCGCGCCGAGCAGGGCATCGGCATGTGCAACATCACCAAGTGCTGCAGCGAGGTCTGCCCCGAGCACATCAAGATCACCGACAACGCGATCATCCCGATGAAGGAACGCGTCGCCGACCGCAAGTACGACCCGCTCGTCTGGCTCGGATCCAAGATCCGCCGCCGTACGGGCTAGGCGGCGCCGACTCAGTTCTCGGCTCGCACGTTCGAGGTCAGCCAACCAAGGGTCGTCGCTGTTCAGCGTGAAGAACGTGATCAGGTCGGCGACGGCGATCTCGTCCTGCCAGCCACTCAGCCGGGCGGGTGGGCGCTAGGCGGATTGGTCATCGAGGGACGCGTCGATGACGGTGGACAGCGCTTCTCGAAGCTCAGCGCGTGACTCAGATCGGTGTCACTGATTCGGACGTATTTGGCCGCTCAGTTCAGGTTTGCGCGCGGCCGTGAGCTCCGCTCTCCGTCCTGGACGTTGAGCGGTTCGGTGCTCGGCTGGCGCCACACCGCAGGGCGGGGGACCGAGCGCACCGTGCGGCTCAGGGTGGGGATCAACGCGACCCCTGCCGTCAACAGGCCCAGGATCACGATCGAAGCCGGTCCGCCGAGACCGGCGAGCAGCGCGCCGCCCAGCAGCGGGGCGAGGGGCATGGCCGACATCGAGACGAACTGGGTGGTCGACTGGACCCGACCGATGAGATCCCTGGGGGTGACGGCGATCCGGTAGGACTGAATGCCTGCATTGCCGGCCGGGTTGAGGAACAGGCCGAACGAGAGCGCGGCCGCGACCACCGCCGGATGGTTCCACAACACCATCGGAACCAGCAGTGGAAGGAAGCTCCAGGCGATGACGACGGTGAGTCGGCCGGTAGCGAAGCGTTCGATCAGCCACGGCGCCACGATCGCGCCGAGGATTCCGCAGGTACCGGCGGCCGTTTCGACCAGACCGATCTGCCAGGGCACGAAGCCGCCCTGGATCAGCCGCAGGACGGCGACCACGAACAGGGCGTTCACCATCAGGTTGGTCAACGCGCTCCAGCAGGTGAGCACCCGGAAGAACGGGCTGTTCCAGATGAAGCGGATGCCGTCGGCGATGTCCTGTCGTGGTCGGCGGGGTGGCCCGCTGCGTTTCGGTGCGGACAGGTCGGTCCGGATCCGCCCGAGCAACAGCCACGAGATGACGAAGCTGACGGCGTCCGCGGCGAACGGCAGCCATCGGGTCAGGCCGTACAACGCACCTCCCAATGGGCCACCCACCAGCGATGCGACGTGCTGACGGGCCTGGTTCTGGCTGAGCGCGGTCGGCAGATCCTCGTCCGGCACCACGGAGCGCAGCGCCGAGATCTCGGCGGGCGCAAAGAGACCCGCTGCCGCGCCGGTGAGCAGTGCGACCACGAGCAGGTGCGGCAGGGTCAGCACACCCTGACTACCGGCAACCGCCAGCGACAGGTAGAGGATGACGCCGATCCCACTGGACACCCGCATCAGCCGACGACGGTGAATCCGATCGGCGAGCACGCCGGCGGGGAGCAGGGTCGCGGCCAGGCCGAACAGATGCAATGCCTCGGCGAGCGCAGCGATGAAGGCAGATCCGGTCATCGCCCAGGCGATCAACGGGAAGACGAACATGCTCACCCGGCTGCCCAGCTGACTGATGGTCTGACCGATCCACAGGGCGGTGAAGTCGCGGTTCTTGGCGAGCGAACGATATCCGGGCATGGTCCGCACCATATGGTGCGCACTATATATTGCGCAATAGAGCGTGCGAATTATGCTAGGCTGTTTCGGGTGACCGAGCTCCGTCCCGTCCACGACCCCAAGTTGTTGCGCGCCATCGCTCATCGGGTTCGCAACCGGATTCTCACCGAGCTGTCGGCGACCGGGTCGATGCGAGCGGCCGACATTGCTCGCGAGCTGGAGATACCGGCGAACCAGGCGAGTTTCCACTTGCGTCAGCTGGCCAAGTACGGCCTGGTGGAGGAGGACCCCGCGGCGGCACGCGACAAACGAGACCGGGTCTGGCGGGTGAGTTCCGCTGATGGGTATTCCGTCAGCCTCGGTGAGATCGAGCGGCTGCCCGGTGGCAAGGCAGCTTCCCAGGTGTTCCGCCGCAACGCCGCCGGCTGGGCGCACCTGGTGGTCGACCAGGCGTACAGCGCGGACCGCCGATCCGACGCGCATCGCTCGGTCAGCGATCACGCCCTCAAGCTCACCAAGGCCGAAGCGAAGCAGTTCAACCAGGAGATGATCGATCTCGTCTCGTCGTGGGCCGACCGCACCCGGGGGAGTGATCCGGAGCGGCGCACCTACCTACTGTTCTCCGTGCTGCAACCGCACCCCGACCTACCGCGAGACAAGGACTGAAGGGGGTGCTTCGATCCTCACGGGGCCTTCTGCGGCAGCGTGAGAGAGTGCTGCCATGGCAGCCGGGCCACCGACCTACTCACCATCCAGGACGCCCAGCGAGCCAGAGCAGGCTTCAGTGAACAGCCGTTAGCGGACTCGGATTTCGACCTGGTGGCCGCTGGATCGGGCCAGCCGCGTGTCACGGGTCAGGACTGGGCACTGCAGCGCTTCGGCGAGCACCACGTACGCGGCGTCGTAGGCGCTGACATTGTTGCGGAGGCTGAATGCGCGCAGGCGCAGGGGCGCGGCGTTGGACCACCGCTGGATGGTCAGCGCATCGAAGTCGGTCAAGGCGTCGCGCGCTCTGGCTGGGGTGAGGTGGCCGCCAAGGGTCAGTCCGCGTAGCGCGGAAACCACCTCGAAGTCCAGCAACGTCGGCGCATGCAGATCTCCGGTGGCGATCTCTGCACGGAGGTCTTCGCTGCCCTCGACGGCGGTGAGTGCATCGACCACCGCCGCGCTGTCGACGACGATCACGCGTGCGGGCGCGAGATCAGCTGGTTATCCCGCTCGGCACGCACAGCGGCGACCATGTCGGCAGCGGAGGCAGTCGCCCGCTCAGCACGTTGAGCGGCTCTGTCAAGTACTTCGGCGACGGTGGGTCGGCTGACTTCCCGATCGATGACGTCGAGCAGGTAAGCGTTGAGCGACTGTCCACGAGCCGCGGCTCGGACCTTGAGCCCGCGCCGCGCTTCCTCGGGTACGTCTCTGATCTGCAGCAATGAACTCATCCATGCATAATATCTCTAGACATATCTAATGTGCATTAAGCGTCTCGCTCGAGGACCCTCCTCGGTAGACAGGTGCGCAGCGCGGCGTTGCCGTGGTGGTCGATGTGAATCCGGTAGCCCTGGTTGCGGATCGCCGGGCTGGGATCGCGCTCGACCACGCGCACCTCTATTCCGGCGTGATGCAGCGCCTGAGCAAGGGCCAGCCCGCCCACTCCGGCGCCGGCGATGAGGACCTGAAGATCGTGCTGCGACATGTGCCTCTCCTGCTCGTGATCGGACCGTCGCAATATTTGTAAGCCCGCCTGTATTTGTCAACCATACATATGGTTACTTGTCTCATACGTTCCACTACACTTGCCTCCATGCCGTCGTCTCGACCTCGCCGATCGCCAGAGCCGCAGGAGCGGCAGCGCGACGCGCAGCGCACTCGCCAGGCGATCCTGGCCGCCGCCGCCGCAGAGTTCGGTGCCCACGGCTACGCCGGCGCCCGGGTCAGCGCCATCGCCCACCGAGCCGGCGTCAACCAACAACTGATCTCCTACTACTTCGACGGCAAGGCCGGCCTCTACGAGGCAATGTCGCAGCGGTGGGCCGAGCGGCAGCGGGAACTGGCTCCGCCCGGCACACCGCTGCCGGAGCAACTGCGACGGCACGCCCTCGAGGCCCTGCACGACCCCGACGCCGTACGGCTGCTCGCCTGGCGGGGACTCGAGTACGACGGCTCACACCCTGCTGTGAGCGGCGACGCCACCCCTGGCCTCCTCGACGACAGCCGCAAGGAGCTCCGAGCGCTGCAAGCCGCCGGCGCGATCCCCAGCGACCTCGACGTGGACTGCCTACTCGTCATGCTGATGGCCGCCGCCATGGCTCCCACCACCCTGCCGGGCGTGATCGCCGGCGTGTGCGACGCCGACCCACGCTCAGCGGAGTTCCTCACACACTTCGCCGAACAGGTCGCCGCCGTCGCACGGCTGATCGGACTCGGACACGCTGACGAAGGATGACCCTCCGTGTCGGGCCGGCGCAGTCGCCGAAGCCATTCACAGCCGGGGTTCGTCTTCGACTCGCACTGTGAGCGCGGCAATCGCTCAGCACGTTATGGCAGGGAGCGCATTAACGAGGACGGAGAGCGGTTGCGGGAGTGACGACCACAGTCTCAGTCGGCATCAGCGGCCTACCTAAGCCGTTGACCCGTCGACAACAATCGGGCATGTGACGCTGACAATTCACAACCGAGGGCAGAACCCGGAGATCTTCATGGCGACGAACCATGCCGATTTCGACCGGTCGTGGCCGATCTTCATGCAGAACGACCCGAACGGCCGGCTTCTACTACGGCCAGATCGGCGCCGTCGCCGACTACGTGCTGCTCGCCACCGATGGGGACGAGCCGGTCGGCAAGGCCTACTCGACGCCCTTCGCGCTCGGGATCCCGGGGCGCGAGGATCTGCCCGACGGCGGCTGGGACGAGGTGATCAGGTGGCAGCACGAGGACCGATCGGTCGGTCGGGAACGCAACGCGGCGACCGCTCTGGAGATCGTCATCCTCAAAGAGCGCCAGGGTGAGGGGATCGCCTCGGTCATGGTGAAGGCCCTGCGGGACAACGCGTTCCGGCTGGGCAACGAGGTGCTGTATGCCCCGGTGCGGCCGTCGCAGAAGGCGGATGAGCCCGACACACCGATGAGCGAGTACGCCTTCCGGGTGCGGGATGACGGGTTGCCCTACGATGCCTGGCTGCGCACGCATGTGCGGGCGGGTGGCCGGATTCTCAAGGTCTGTCCGCTGTCCATGACCATTCCAGGCACGCTTGCTCAGTGGCGCGCCTGGACCGGATTGCCGTTCGACACCGACGGTCCGGTGATCGTGAAGGGCGCGCTGAGCCCCATCAGCGTGTCGGTGATGCACGATGTCGCGGTCTACGTCGAGCCCAATGTCTGGATCGAACACCGCAAGCGCTGACCCGGCCGCTCGAAGAGCTCCCGGCGTTGGCGGCGACGCCGGCAGCGCAGCCTCAGATGACGATCCTCCTGCGGAAGGCGGCCACGCCGCCTTCACGGCCGTCGTGTGCCTACGCCGCAAGAGCAAACAACCGTGTTTCGATCACAGGCGCCGAACATCGTCGAGTGCGTACCGAGTCAGAGTCGGCCCGCCTTCGAAGTGCTCTGTCGCGACCGGACGCAAGGTGCGGCGCCGCCCGTCCGCACGGAACAACGGCGTGCCGCCGCCCAACAAGAAGGGAAACCGGACCAGACGCAACTCGTCAACCAGACCCGCCTCGAGCAGACTCTGCGCCGCCCTAGCGGGAGTTTCGCCTCTAGCGTGATTGTTTGCGGGTTCCCCTTGGAGTGTATGGGTTTCGGACTGGTCGGCTGTATTACCTAAGTTGGCTGACCGGTGGTCAGCGGGTGGGGGCGTAGCGGTC
>JAABUT010000828.1_pt1 | contig 41811 bp, 45 predicted proteins | sample 5559281 | NCBI WGS metagenome assembly JAABUT01 (sample SAMN10711880, study PRJNA513359) | rock metagenome | isolation source: Antarctica rocks | place: Antarctica: Victoria Land, Ricker Hills nord | collected 2016-01-04
AAGGGTTGTTGTCAGGCTTGGCTTGGCTTGGCTTGGCTTGGCTTGGCTTGGCTTGGCTTGGCTTGGCTTGGCTGGCGTGGGAGAGCGCTTGGTTGTGGCCTGAAGGGGTGGGGAGGGGGTTTGGTGGTGATGGGAAAGGATTAGTGGGAGGGAGGGGTATGGTGGGGGGGAGTTCCTCGCTGGGAGTGGTTGTGGTGGTGTTGAGATAGTTGATGAGTTGGATATCAGGGAATGGTGGTGGGAGTCTTTTCATGCTGCGATTGTGTGGAGTGCGATGGTTTCAGGAATAGTCATTGCTTCTGTAGCCCGAAAATTGTATAGATCGTAACTCTACTGCCTCCCCCACTATATCGTATACCCTACGCCTCCCCCACTACCTACCGCCGCCCATCCCGTCAACCCCCCCAACCCCGGCACCCTCACACATCCACCATATCTCTCAACCACCCCCTCACCTCCACTCCTCCCCCTGTCACAAACGCATACTCTACGCCTTTCCACCCAAAGAACCCTCAACCGGCGCCGCCAGCCTCTTCTTACTCACTAGTCTCAATCCCGCAACCAGCATCACCAGCGCTTCAAGTCCCAAAATCGCCGCCAGCGTTACCATAGCGCCGATGACTCCTGCTACTGCTGTGGAAAGGCCCCCGGAAGATGAAGCATCTGCCTGTCTGCTGGACGTGGGGTTTGTGGCTACGGTGGCGCAAACGGCGGTGCTGTTGCCGCAGGCTTGGCACCATTGTGCTTGGGAGCCGATGGCGAATTTGTTCATGCTGTCGACGAAGGTGTTCCAGGGGATGGTAGTCTCTTGCTGGCCGAATAACGGGTAAGTCTTTGGCTCACTGGCGGGGGATGTGGTGCCGTTGTGGAAGAGGAAGCGGACGTTGATGTCTGCAGCTGCGGGGAATGGGGTTGCGGGGCCGTCGGTGAAGAGTTCAAAGGTCATGGTTGATGCGTAGTCGGGTACGCCGTAGAAGTCTGCATTGACTTGTGGGAGTTGGGCGAGGCCGAAGAAGGACTGGAAGCCTGCGTAGGCGCCGAATTGGATGTTTATCTTCGACTTTCCAGCGCCGGTGATGGTGTTATTGAGAGCTTGCAAGACTTGGCCCGCAAGAGTGGCGCCGGTGATGGCGCGGATGGAGTCAGAGACGTTGTAGGCGAGGTTCCATTCGTGGGTGTCGGCTAGGGTGCGAGCTTGAAGCGCAGATGAAGGGGTATAGAGATCGGAGGGCGGGAAGGATATGGTGGAGTTGTGGATTGAGGCGACATTGAGAAGATCGTAGACTGGTAAGAGCGAGTCAGTTTGAGTCAAGAGATGATAGGGACGTAGAAGGAACACTTGCTGGTATAGGCGTTCTTGAAGCTGATATCGTTGGGGCTAAAAGTGTTGTTGACCAGGGGTGATAGCGACTTGTAAAAGTCGGCAGTGGTGGTCAGGAGGTTCGTGTACTCGGGGGAGGTGTAATAGCCGTTTGAGCTGACGAGTGCTTTTGCGCAGTTACTAGAGCCTTGGAGCCATGCTGAATCTTCGCTGCCGGTTCCGGAGGTGACTGTTTGCAGCGGGATGAGCTGATAGCCATTGAGTGGTGTCTGCACGGTTGTGCCATTACGGAGGGGCGTAGACCCTCGTATTGAGCCCACCGGAGGATACAATCCTTGCAGGAAGCCTTGCGCAGAGTTCATCAACACTGTATCGAGTGGAGCGGAAGCCGTAATCTGCGATTGCCTGACAAGATCGGAGTTGATGCCAGCGATCCTTGAGGTCGCATTGGAGGCAACGTAGCGGTTGCGGAAGTAGGTACCGGAGGTGAAGACTTCCTCATATCCCAATTCTGTCAGATTGGCTGGTGGGGTAGACTTTGCTGTGCGATCTCCATGACGAGAGAAGATGTAGACTCCGAGGATGGTCTCAGCAGCGTGTGAGAGAGGAAGCGCGAGCGTGATCAGAAGGACCTGCTGGGCTCTCATGATTGCAGAGTTCGAAGAGAAAAGAGAAGAGACAGAGCTTGACCGAACTTAAAGTTGCTTGAGCGAGGTAGAGAGTAATGTAGTCAAAAAGGAAAAGAAAGTCCTTCCCCACAACTACCGGAGGGGGTCACAACCCTTATCAACGACCCCGCCGGCAGATGCATCATGTACTATGTGCTGTACTCTATTCGTGCACGATCATGTCCACCCGCATAGTCTGTGGGAGAAGGCCGTTGTCGTCCTTCACTTCTGACTGATCGACTGAAGGCACATACAGACAGACATCTGAACAGAGAAGAGAATTGGTTGGAGTGCAAGTCAAGGAATCGCGCTGCTCTCGTTTAGGCTTAGCGTGTTTCCTGTACTCTATGTACCTCGCCTGAAATCCGAACTCCCAATCCTCCAAACCAAAAATCCCAGGAAATTCAACCTATCTCAAGCCGCCCCCAAACACATGTAATAAACAGGGAGGATTCGATATTGAATCTCAAAATTAAACAATCGATTATCCTTGATTTACTGCCGTGATCTGATACATTGGATAGACAAAGTACTTGAGAACAGGCTTAGTGAGCTCTCATGTCCCAAATGACCCGGCACACTTTCGCCGTCGACTTTGGCGCCTAATGCATCATCAACTATAGCAACAAAGTAGGCAATCGTTTTTGATTGGGATCCGCCCTGAATAGGAAGGACGAGAGATACGGAGGTACTTCGGCGGAGACACTTCGATGGGATTCACTGTGGAGCCACTGTAGATCGTCTCTTCGGAGATACTCGCACGGCGAGAGTCAACCTCCAGATTAACCAGAAAACAAAACGTCGCGACTAGATCGAAACTCTTGTCCTCTCTTGCCGAAGCGACTACTCTACCTCACTCCCATGGTTCTCGGCATCGTGAATGCTTTGTGCATCGACTCCGAGTTCACAGTGTTTCGAAATCCCCTGCAGTACGCCTCGATAGTCAAAATACTGTGTAAGATCCGGATTGGAAACAATTACGACGTACGAACGCTGTTTTCAATCTTTATGTTGTTGAAATAGAGGCTATGTAATTTGCTTTTTCAATGAGTGATATTGTCCTCTCCTTTGGCCCGTTTTAGGGGGCCATATGTTAAGCTCGCTAGCTACAAATGTCGCTTCCTCAGAAACTCCACTGTCTGATCAGCGATTTCTTTCGCATGCGTCTCTATTGCGAAATGTCCAGTCTCTAATAGGACTAGCTTGAAATCCTGTACATCTCTAGCAAAGGCCTCTGCGCCTGCTTTCAGGAAGAGAACATCATTCGCGCCCCAAATTGCCAACACGGGAACCTTGCTTGACCGGAAGTACTCGTGGAATTTTGAGTAAAGCTTAAAATTGTTCTCATAGTCTTTAAACAAGAACAATTGAATATCAATCTGTGCCGGTCTTTCGAGAAGTGCTTGGTCCAGGTAGTACGTCTCCGATGGAATTTGGGCCAGCAACTTGGGATCGGAAACGCCATGTTCATACTGGAACTTTGTGGTAGAGAAATTGGTGAGCACAGCTGATGTCAGAGCTTCACGGGTTTCGGCAGTGTCGTTAGCCCAGAGGGCCTTGATGAGGTCCCAGAACGCTCCTATGCCGTCGAGGTATGCGTTTCCATTCTGAGATACAATGACTGTGATAGCCTCTGGATGCTCGAGTCCAATACGGTATGCGACAGGGGCGCCATAATCAAAGGCATAAATCGAATACTGGTGGATTCTCAATGCTATGAGAAATGTCATAATAGTTTTGGTAAGATTGGCGAACGTGTACAAGAAATCGAGAGATGCTGGGACCGTTGTGAAGCCAAATCCTGGAAGATCAGGAGCGATAACATGGTGGGTCTCGAAGAGGAGAGGAGCTATGTTACGGAACAGGTGAGAGAAGGATGGGAAACCATGGAGAAGTAGAATGGTTGGCTTGGACGGAGACCCTGCTTCGCGGTAGAAGATGTCGATGCCATTGGAGAGGGTAAGGTTCCTGGCTGTTGCTAGAGAGCCAGACATGTTTTCGGCGAATAGAAGTTGTGCTGAATTGAGAATTCTAGTCGATGCTCCAGGGTTTAGATTGCCATCTTCCCAAAGGGAGCCATGGTTCTTATACCCAACTTTGCTTATCCTACTGAGACCACGTCCTACCTCTTTCGTAGACGAACCTTATCAATCATGTCAGGTCGTTGTTTCCATGGTCATCCTGTCGATTGAATTGTAAGCGTTCATCAAAGCTTTGCTCGGTAAGCCATGCAAGATGAGTGATCGCGTCGTGTCGTTCGGGTCTAGCGCACTTCTGGGGGAGTTCCGCCCATCAAACTCCAACTTCAACCACATCTCACCGTAGCGAATCCCTCTATAAAGAAAGGTCTTCAACCACTTGATCTATAATCTAAATCAATACTTTTCAGACTGTGATCTCCGCGGAACAAGTCATATCCCCATACAATGCGTCAATCTCGAGTAAGCACAGCCGTGAGTCAATAGATACGACTAAGGTCCAGACTTGATTTGCTCCTGACAGATTTTCTGTGACAACTGGCACCTCGCTTTGGGGCTTTCAAAAATGGTAAGGACAGAGATCTACAGGTTTTGCTATGTTTTTCGTGTCCGTTCAATCGACCTCGCCAAAGAAGAACCACATGAAGAGGGTACTTGTATTGTGAAGATCCGGCCACCTCAGCTAGAAGCACAGTGCTTTATCCGGCCACACGATAAGAATTCCACTGCCTCATAATGCCTGACCTCAAAAGTCAGGTCCATTGCACGAGCTCCTTACGCACCGCTACCTGTGCAACTTTTACGCGTCTCCTGAGCCGTGCATGACGAGATCGTCCCAATACTATATGGTGAAAATATATCCAAAGTCAGACTCATCGAATCACAAACCGACCCTATTTACATATTTGCAAGTCTCTACTAAGGCGCCACTCCAGATTTTAAGGGGTGCAATGATCCTCGCAAGCTGAGGAGCTCCGGTCAACGCGGCTATGAGCTTATATGCCACCGCCGTTGGACCATACCTTACCGTTGGTTGGCGAGGGAGGAAGCGGCTCGATTCGAACTTGCTGTGTTTGGCGAACCCAATTTTACTTGAAGTCTCAATCTATGATATTATGAAAAGTGGTTTTGGAGCAGGGCTCTAGTACCTCGCACTGCCAGCAAGCCATTAATCTACTGACCGTCCAGTCGAGAACTCGCGCAGAAGTCGATGAAGCGCGCAGAAGAAATGCAGTTGCGAAATTGCAGGCGTGTCGTGACCAAGAAATGCGCTATTCTAAATTAGGTCACATCTATGCGCTGATCTATGCGCATTCGCGTGGTTTCAGAAAATGAATACATGAGCTTGACGGTACCATTAATCTCATGCGCTTTGCGGTCGTTGAATTAGCCGGCTCAATTAAGCATGCGATCAATAATACTTTAGGTACTGAAGCCTTAATCGTTCAAAAAGCTAAATCATTTTCTACTACTGGGGTCTTCTTGATTTTTCTTGGTCTTCGACGTTCTCTCTCGTTTATAATGCGCGTGCTCTTTTCTTTCTTGCATCCTTCGAGTGTCGTCCATTACCTATTCTTCGTATTATCGCCAGTGTCTCGAAATTAATCGTCTGAGATACCACTTTGCGTCTTGAGTCTTGCAGCCATCCTAAGCTCACCGACCCTGCATCCACCCTTCCACGCAATCTCTTCTCCAACCATGGCATCAGTGACAACCCCCATCACCAGCCAACCCGCCAGTACCTTCACGGACATCACCTCCGGCACCCCCACCCCTTTCGAATCATCCATCATCCCCACAGCCAACCTGTACCCACCATCCTCCGCCGCTACAACCCCGACCTACCTCGTCGCCATCATCGCCATCATCGGCTTCCTCATTGTCGCGGGCGGAGTCATATGTTGGTTGAAACTGAGCGCCTCAAGGGCTAAAGAGGAATTGTACAACCAGAGGCAGGAGATGGACCCGGAAGTGGGACCGAATATGTTGGTGCCAATAGGGGAGTGGAAGGCGGTGGGATCGAGGGGAGAAGCGTTGTCGATAAAGGATGCGAACGCAGGGATGCCGCCGCCAAGGTATTCGGAGCGGGTTGGGTGAGCGTGGAACGGTGTTGAGAGACGCTGGACTGTGCGATGAGAAGCGGATTTGTATTTTGGTTGGCTGTATCGCCAAACGATCCCAAAGAAACGAGGCGCATCATCATAGCCACGCAGTGCAGTGTTGGCACATTTCTCCTCAGAATATACTAAAATGCTCAAAGAGCAGTCTCATAGACTTCCGAACGGCACATGCGATGAACCCCAAAAAGGCCCCAAAAGAGACCAGGCGCATCATCTTAGCCTATTGAAATATGCTATACATCCCTAAATAGAAATTGTTCCAGACTATATTCGCATTTTGGCCGGTTCGTCAACCAACCAACATAGCCACGCACCGTTGCCACATTCCCCAAAGCACATTCCCCCAACGCTCAAAGAACCCTTGATAAAAACATCCCCAAACAGCACATGCCCTGAACCCAAAAAAACCCCCCCTATCCAATCCCTCCACCACCCCCCCCCAGGCATCTACATCCCCACCACAGCAACAACCACTATGTACCTTCACGAACCCCCCAAGAATTAAAACAAAACCCTCCGCCATAATTGAAACTGCACCACGAAAAAAAAAAAAAAACTCCAAGCGTCCCTCAGCCACCGTTGGGGGAAAGGCCACAATCGACCGCCAACAACGTCTTTTGTCATAAAAAATAATCCAGGGGCGGCAAAACCAGCAGCAAAAGAGCTGTGGGTCGCGCGGGGGAAGCTGCAATGTTTACAGGTTCTGTGCTTTAGGCTGACGCATGCTGGATATGAGTTTTTGGGGGGGTGGTGCGGTGGCTGGGTTGGGAGTGGGGATGAGCTGAGGGTAAATGGTGTTTGCTTGCGTTGGGGGTTGTTGTGGGGAAGATTTTCAGTTTCTGAGGGTATGTTTTGTAGACTGTGTGTGTGTGTGTGTGGTGAGGGGTGAAAGGTTTTGTTTTTGGGGGTTTTTGGTGGGGCTTGGGGGTTGGATGATGTACGGGGATGATTGTTTGGAGGGGGTTTTGTGTGGGAGTTTAATTGACAGAGTGATGTTTTGTTTTTGTGATTGAAGGTTGTTTGTGGAGCGTCATGCTCGGTATTTTATAAGTTGTGATTCGAGGAGAGAGTTGGTAGTTCTACTCACATAGTCTGTGATGTGATTATGTAACAGTATCTCGTTACAGATCCTCTTGAAGTTTGGGTTGATAAACCTCACGTCTTGGAAGATGCTGTCTCTGTAGATCTGTTTTGTAAGATATCGCTGAACTCTATCGATATGCAGAAGACTCGTAGCCAGTATCACGTACAGATGGCTTTTGCCGCTGGCCGCCTCTGCTGAAGCGGCTAAGCTTCCTGTAGGCAACAATAGCGTGTATGCCCTCGAACCATAACCTTCGAATGCCCCCTGAAAATCGCCACGCTATAGTTTCTCCGCTCTACGTCCTCCGGCCGTGTTACCATAAGTTTAGCCGCAAGCCGCGAAACAGCCTCGCAAACGTAGGAAGAAGCTCGGTGTTTGCGAGACTGCACCGGCGTCCGGAATCGTCAGGATTTCCTCAATTGTGACTTGAGTCCAAAAACTCCCCAATGATCAATTTGGAAGCCTCGGACCACCGCTGAGAAAGAGTGGGGAAAAGTGACAAAAGTTAGCGATGGAATCACTCACTGAATCCCCAGATACAGTTTGCTTTCGCGTGCAAACACCAACTGATTGCGGTCCAGCTCCCTGATAATCTCGCCTAGCCACCCTCCAGGAACGAATTCGCCAGCGTTTGGGAATATTGCTTCGTCGCTGTGACAGACGTAGTTGCTGTATGAGATTACGGCGCCGGCAGGAAAGAATGTGTCCCCGGATGTGGTCCTGGAAGCCGGTACGATGCGAGGAAGACGTCCTGGTGCCCCGTAGGAGAGGCGGAGAAATTCCTTGATGACTGCGGTCTTCTAAAAAGTCAGCTAATGAGTGCATTACGGATTTAAGAAGGATCGGTCAAGATGTTACGTACAAGGTAAGGCAGATCCCTTAGCTGCTCCGCTGTCATACTATGGGAGTTTTCATAACACAGAATAGCACTTCTCGATTCGCTCGTCAGCTTCTCTAAGACTTTTGGGTTGCGCAAGATGCCATAGGTGCCAATAACGAGGGGTTTGATGTGTTATTCACGCCAGCGAGTGACATGAGGATGGCTTCGCCGGTGAGATCGGCATCGCTGGGTACGGGGCAATTTTGTTTGCGTATAGGATTAGGAGTATATCGAAGATTATGGGCAGGGCAGAATTGAAGGAGGTGAAGTTTCCCTCAAGTCTTTTTGATGCTCTAGGCATAGGTCTTGGGGATAGCTTAGCATATCTGGACGCATAGTATGGAGAGACATACCATCTCCAAGTATCTGATGGCGAAAAATTTCGGGGACACGCAGAGAAGATCTCGTCCGGAATCCAACTGGCTACAGTGTCAAGCGCAGTGAATATTCTCCGAATGTTGAGTCCCCACTGCGCATACACGAATGAGATTTTAAGTTCTTCACATGAGCTTCAGAGGATGCTATCCTCACAACTGAACTTATGAGCTGAATGTTGAGTGCTCAACTTGAGAACGGACCGTATAAACCATGTGATTGAGCAACCCTGTTACAGAGATATCCATCGGGTATCAGATCGTAGCATGCACAGTAGAGATTGGTTGCGCCCACTATCTTCGGCTCGGGCAATCTAGCCAAAGGATGCCAGATCAGGCGGTAAGCAAATCGGCTGACCTCGAATACGATAGGTCAATACCAACACAAGAATTCTTCCCTGTAATAGGGGAAGATAAAGCTCTCGAGATTGCGATGCATCTTAGGTGAAGTAAAAAGCGCAACAGCTTGAGGATGAGAAGCTAACTTTCGGTTCCCTGGCCCCAGCTCGTAGCCAAATGAAGACGTTTTCGCCTGTAGATATGTGACAAAGACGCAAAGCGATGTCTATTATCTATATACTGCAAGATTGTATATCTTTTGACTTGTATAAGTGCCGACAAAACTTGAACTAAGTTCGGAACAACAGAATTTGCGAGGCGCTCCATATGTGAAGCCTGAAGTAACTGGTTATGGAGAATGACCAATGAATCCTAGATATCCTTCCAGAATTAGGGCGTTACGATGTCTCGCTATGAAAGATACATTGTGCAATATTGCTTGTACCTACTCTCGGGATTATTAAGGAGCTTAGTGGGAAATTTAGAACGGATCAAATCGTTTGGTGCAATAGCAATTCAGCTAAGATATGCTGAATATGAGACGCTGGTTCACTCCATGGCCCGAAAGCACTTGTGCCAAAACGTCCCGTGTGGTGATGAGAATCTTGGCGGCTGGCTTCTTATATTCTGCCACTGTAAATCTCGGCGAAGGCATTTCGACAAGGTCAAAAGAGACTCTGGTAATTGTTCTCGGCACAGATTCTGGAGGGCATATACAGCAGAAACAAGATCGTGCCATAGTCTTAGTTGGTGGGGTTTGCACCCTCTCCCAACTGGTCACACCAAGGATCATCAGATCGAAACGAATCGTCTGGTAAATTTCATATTCCATGCAGCACATACTGACTAAGGCAATAGTTCAGGGCTTGAGGTATGAGCATGGCCGTATGTGGTGGATTGGTCGATTGATTCTGTGCATGGCATACCTTGCTGTCGTGACTCTGTAGTGTGTACTCTACCCGTATTTTACCCTGTATTCGCGTAAGCGAGGGGTTCGCGCGTTGATTGTATTGCTAGCGCCTGTATTGCTAGCGCCTGTATTGACACGCTAATCCCGATAGAACCTCGACGTAGGAGGGCGTGGGTAGCCAGCTGTAATGTGGGACTGGGCGCTTATATACGCTGCATCCGACCCCAATCAAAAAGGCAGAACCTTCGAACCCATATTTCCTTGAGGTGGTGTTATGGGCAACGCCGACAAAGTCCTCGAAAAACCGATCGACGTCATCATAGTCGGCGCTGGTATCTCTGGAATTAATGCGGCTTATCGAATACAGACAGAGCTACCGTCGGCAAGTTATACTATCCTAGAATCGCGTGGAAATATAGGATGCACTTGGGATTTCTTCCGTTATCCGGGTTTCCGCTCCGACTCTGATCTCTACACTTTCGGCTTCGAGTGGCGACCATGGGGAGAGCTGAATGCCATCGCCGACGGTGAGTCGATACGGAAGTATATCTGCGAGTCGGCCGCGTTGTACGGCATCGATCGCAAAGTACAATTCCACCGCAAGCTTATATCGGCCAATTGGTCCTCTGACCAACAAACGTGGACTCTGCTTGTCGATGAAGACGGCAAGAGAACTTACTTCCACGCACGCTTCGTCGTGCTTAGCACTGGGTATTACGATTATGACGAAGCGTTGAGCAGCGCGATAACCGGTATTGATAATTTTCAAGGAACTATCGTCCACCCTCAGTTCTGGCCTGAAGAATTTGACTATAAGGATAAGAAAATTGTCGTTGTCGGCAGCGGCTCAACAGCCGTGACGCTGATTCCTACGCTCGCGGAAACAGCTTCGCACGTCATTATGCTTCAGCGCAGCCCCAGCTATATTCTAGCAATTCCAATGATCGATCCTTTCGGACAGTGGGCTCATAAACTATTTCCATCCTGGATCGCTCATCGCATCACACGGTTTAAATTCCTTGTCTTAACTTTCCTCCTCGTCAAAATCTGCGCCTTTTACCCTCTTTTCGCCAGGAACTTGATCAAGAAGGCCACTATCAGACAGCTGCCAGAAAATGTACCGTATGACCCTCATTTCCGGCCACACTACAATCCGTTGGAGCAGCGCCTGTGTCTTTGCCCTGACGGCGACTTTTTCAAAGTCATGCGCGCAGGTAAAGCCTCTGTAGTCACCGGCACCATCACTGCCGTGACCGAAACAGGCATACTGCTTGCCTCGGGTGAGAAGCTCGACGCCGATATAATTGTTACCGCCACAGGCCTTAAAATCAAGGTCGCCGGGGGGGCCCACATCTCCGTTGATAATGTTCCCATCACCATTAGCCAAAAACATCTTTGGAAAGGCTGTATGCTGGAAGATCTGCCGAACATGGCGACGGTCATTGGCTACACAGATGCGTCCTGGACGCTCGGCGCTGACGCGACCGCGCTGCTGGTGTGCAGGCTACTAAAGTCTATGAGGGATAAAGGCTTCACGGCCGCGGTGCCACGGCTAGAGCATATCGAGGGAATGAAATCCGTGCCAGCGCTGAATATCACGTCGACCTATGTGATGAGGGGGATGGGGGAGTTGCCAAGGACAGGAGATAAGGCGCCATGGCTGCCGAGGAGTACGTATGTTTCGGATCTCTGGGATGCAAAGTTTGGGAACCTTACGCGCGGTTTGCAATTGGGGAAGGTTTCCACGTGACGTCACATCCGAGTGTGTACCGGTAGGTGCTCTAAAGGCAATCTGTGTCCATTATGGCTTAGCACTTTATGAAACAAGTGAAATATGACGATTTGTCGTCGCATTCCTACATGATCATGAAAAGTACCCCGTATCTCATAGCCTGACAGGGTTCCCAGTATGACGGTTTCCAAGTGTTGAAGAAGATACAAAGGTGGAGGAAGATTGGAAGAAGCGCCCTGACGCCCTAGCTAGGCAGGCACTTAGAATAGGGGCTAGCGTTAGAGTATATTACAGTACAGTACACCACTTTAAGATATCTTCGTATTACAACTTCTCAAAAATCCTTCTCCTTCATTCAGCACCCTTTCACCCCAACTTAATTTTCTTTTCAAAGAAAAAGGATCATGCAAATCATTCACATCCAGTAGGATGACAACCCCAATCGACTCTCTCCGGCCGTTTTCTTCTTGTGACGTAAATTCCCCATCCAACCAAGCTTATACTTCAAAGAATAATTTGTTGGTATGGTTGTTGACGGGTAGTAGATTGGCGATGCACTCGTGAAGCTCAAACACCCGTACGGTGGGTATTTGGATGGGATCTCGATGTGGTGTCCGACGCGGCAGGGTTGCGGGGGCGAGGGTGGGGGCGAGACGAAGGTGATTGGGGGGGTGGTGACGGTTAAGGTTTGTGGTGTGGTTTTTTTTTGGTTGTTAGATGTTCTCTGTTTTGGGTTTTGGGTTTTGGGGGTGGGGGGGTGAATGTCGGTGGATGAGAAGCGATTTCTATTTATTGATGAGATTTCGGCTCTTTTCCTTTTTTTCGTCCTCTTTGCCCTTCCATTCGAAAAGCCCCCCACTTAATCAAACACGCAAACCCTAACCCCCCAACCCACCACCCAGATGGTCCCCACAACCTCCATCACTGCGCCCACCCCCCCAACCCACTTCGCCGACTCCAACGCCCCCGGCAAAATCATGTTCATCTCCCAGCCGCCCAGCCTCCCCTCCGCCTGCTTCGGCGGGCTCATGGCCGCTCGCGCAAAAGTTCTGGGAGCGGCGGGTGTGGTAGTGAATGGGCGATTTAGGGACATTGGGGAGATTCGGGGGTTGGGGTTGCCTGTAAGCTTTTGCGCCCTCGGGTACTTTTAAGGAAATATAGTAGTTCGCAAAGGCTTAACACGCCTGCACACACCAGCTGTTCGCGCGTGAGCCATCAATCCTCGGTGCCTCCTCCTTTACGCGGGCATCGGAAATCAACACGCCTGTGCAGTTCAAAGACGAGCTGTGGGTCCATCCGGATGATGTTATTGTTGGAGACGAGGATGGGGTGGTGTGTGTGCCAAGAAGGTTGGTGGGGAGGGTTGTGGAATTATGTGTGGAGAGGAGGGCGCAGGATGAGAGGGTTTTGGAGGCGGTGATGGGGGGGATGGGGATGGAGGAGAGTTTGCGGAGGTTTAGGTGATTGCTGAAGGAATTCGCTGGGAGGAGGTGGGGCGCCGAAGTGGTTGTAGGGATCAATACCAAGTGCGACACCTATGACTGACAGATTCGATAAAGCGAGGCATGAAAGGATCGAAAGAATCTTGGGAGCGCTCCCTATTAGCCTCGCTTGTAATGATACATACTTTGGGTTTGAGAGCTGATAGTCCTGTGACCATTTTAGGGTCGAGGCTTCCACTTCTAGTGTCATAGAGAGCGTTCAGGATGTAATTAGTAATGGACATGAAATGGATAGCAAGCATGTATTAGCTACGATTGGCATCACGGTGGGCCCGATTCATCATCGCCCAGAAATATGATGCTTCAAGAGGAATGGATACTTTGGTTCGTCAAAGCTTTGTCCTACTTACAGCGTTGTGTTGGTAAACGATTGGCCCATAAGAAAAAGAAGACCAGGCAGGGTGCTACAACAGGCTGATAAGGCGAGGCGGCCATGCATGCTCGCCACTTAGTTGACTGGACTTGCGGCTGCCGCACACAAGACCACAAGGCTTTTGATAAACCACCCCGCGAGCTCTTGGCTCTGTAAGGATTAGAAGAATCTTCTGCAGATTAGAAGTTGGAATCAAATGCCGTACCTTCTGGTGTTCAGAGATCAAATCTTGAAAGCCACGGATTTTGTAACACTGTAGAAGATACCAATTTCCTTGTAATCCCATTTTTAATCCTTCCGGTATCCTGCTAAGCAGTCCTTACTACTCCGATGAAACGCCTGAATCTACTGCGTTGCTCGTCTACTGTTCCGTTTTCCGGTAGATTGTATGCACGAGACAGTGTGAGGAGCTGAGTAGCTAAAGAATCGTAAGTATAATCAATAATTCTTATGCATGAAAGGTTTCTTGTACCTGACATAGTCGCAAGCTGAGCCGTATTGATTGGGAAGCTAGCTGGCACCGTGTCTGCTAATGTCTTCATAGCATCTAAAGGTGTCTGACGGCTTGTGATGAAGGCATTGTAGAGACGCGCTTGGGTGTTGTGATCGCTTTTCATATAAATGTAAGCTTTAAATATCTTCGTGTTCGAGCATGAGCTTACACGATTGCGAGCTTAGATTCAAGACGAGTTATATCGCTGCGAAATCGATCGATGTCGTCGAGTATTCTTTGCAGTATTGAGGCCTTAGAATCAGCGGACAAAGTGGTGAATAGTCCTATCTGATCTGCAGCGGCATGCAAATGATTGGCGATTTGCAAGGGATCCGGTTGAGCCATGATTTGTATATATGCTCTCCGACACGATAGTCCTGTGAGGTAGAGGAAGTTGGGAGAAATAATGAGTTGGGGGAAATAATACTTATCCTTCGCGCACCCATTCCGGAAAGAACAGAGCACAAAGTAAGCGAAGCTAATCCCGAAGGAGCTTACGTCTGGGTTCAATCCGTTCGGAAAGAGTCTGATATCCTGAGGCGATTTCATGTGATCCAACGGACCACAAGGATCTCGACCATCAGTTCGACCGCTACCGTTATTGTGATGCTTGTAACCTATCAGGGGCTGTATCTGATATTAGGGCGTCGGCTACCGGTTTCCATATCTGTGTTCCATACAACGAAGAAGTCCTTGGCAGGCTTGATAATCATTTCTTAGGCGTCTTCTGCGTACCGCCTTTGAAAGCGGGTTCAGCTAATCTCACGTTCTTAATTCGGTGTATCTGTAAGTCAAAGTCAAGAACAGACTGACATACTAACCTATATTCAGAAGAATATCCCATACTAATTGTAAGCATGTAGTTCAATACTTGCAAAAGGACCTGCTTGGAGAGAAATTGCAGACTCGTGCTTTGCGACTGCCAAGAGCCAATGCAAAATCCAAGAAATGACTCGAAAGCGTCAGGAAACGATATTCAGATACCATAGGTCCTCTCGCAGGAGACTTGAAGCCATCATCTGTTGGAATACGAGGTCATATGGGAGCCTTTTGAAATATTGGTTGTTGCTGTTAAGAGGCTAAGGTACTTACTGTAGGAGTGAAAACATTATGTAGCGGGCCCCAGCCCTACCAGCCTTATGAGGCGGAACTTACCAATTCCCCTATTTCCAACATCATCGGTTGGGTTGAAGACTCCAAATACTGGAGACACCGCCTTTCGATCTCACAACAGGCTTACGATGACTCTGAGCCCAAAGTCCTCGCTCAGTGGTTGTCCGACCGGTGTAAATGGGTCCAATGGTACATCTTCTGGATCGCAGTTTTACTATCCCAGATTCCCAGTCATCCTATAAAGAGTGAGCGACGCTAACTTCTCGCCACTCGTCTCCAATGCTAGGCCAAATCCTCTCTACTCTTGCAAGCTTAAAGAAAGATATCAATTACTTGCTATACTAAACTTTGTCGCTTTGCTGTTATGTAAGCAATTCAAGAGGCGGACTTTGAATGTTTTTACTCGCACAGCTTGCCATTTAACGAAGAAACTTGCATTTGATATCCCTAAAACAAAGATGATGTTTCTCAGCCAGGAGTGGTAATTGCGCGTCTGCCGCTTTGTTTCTTCATTTTATTGGCCTACACCATTCACACCTACTTCGAATTAATGCCGATGTTCCTTGAAAGTCTTTCTTCTCATGCGATGTCGCACTGTTCAGCGTCAATGTTATGAACCGCCAGTGTATGGCGCGTAATCAATCTGTGGGCGACAGCACCTACAAACTTTCGTGTATTCAAGTTTAGACTCCATGCCGAGACCAAATAGCTATGTGCTTAGGCCTACCCAGCACCACTAGGTAGGCTCATAGGCAAACAGAGGCCTTAGACTCCACCCGAAGCGCTGTGGACTTCTTCCATCCATGTAACTAAGTCTGTGGATTGAGCTGGCCAAACTCTTTAGCCCGATCCGTAGGAACAGAAGATGAAGATAAAGATAGGTGGGCGAGCCTTGTATGTTTGCCGTTGGTTCTGGCTAGCACACTCCTTTTACATCAGTTCGCTTTCCAAAATCCTCCGCTGTTCATGCTTGAAGTCGAGTAGGGACCTATATGATTTACCTCGATTCGTTCTTGTTACTGTCTTCTTACATTCATCCACCTACTCAACCCCTTGTTCGCTGCCTAAGACCTCAACGTACTTCTAGCCTTGCGTTAAAGGCTCTCTAGGGAGTAACTTAATGATATTACTGCTACTATTACGATATATTTTGATTATACCTTTAACTGCCTTCGAAGGCAATATCGAGTCTAGTAAAGAGCATCGCCATATCAAGACTTAAAAACGACATCGCCAAGGGCGTTTCGGGCATTTCCCATTGGCGAATCTACCATACCAACCCTTATACAAACCCACACCCCGTCCCCTAAAATTTCGAAACCACCACATCCCCACCACCACCAGCATCACAACAACCCACAGCATGACCGATAAAACTCCCAGGCTGCCCCTCTTTACTCCTCTCCTTATATATGCCTTTTGAACCTCTACACAAGAATATAACACTACTAAGATCAGAAAGATCAGCCACCAGAAATACTATGGCTGTTCAATCCACTGGGTACGACACTGCGCCTTGGCGCTAATCGCCTCCATTGCTGTATAGATCCCCTCACAGATCCGAAGTAACAGGGCAACCTGGATGCTGACCCAGCGACATTTCTTCCCACATCTAAAACATACCACCCCAAAAGCAACCCTTGTCTGCCAAGGGACAGGACCTTGAACCGACGACGGGTTTTGACTCAATGAATACTGCCACGACAGACGGAAACATCCCACTAGTCAAGTCCTTCGATTTCTGTTGCGTCTTCCCCTCCCTCCCATCCCGCTTTCCCCACCCCCCTTTCCCAATCTCGAACAAATCGCACTCTCAGGATACGAAGGAGACGTGTTGTGGAAATAAGGAAGCAGGTGAGATTGTACAAAAGAGACAGGTTTGAAGTATGGAAAAGGGGGGTGCCGGGGTTCACAGGATGGGTTATAGGAGGGTAGGTGGTGAGGGAGGGAGGAGATTAGTTTGGGATAGATCAAGGGATACAGAAGAGACGAGATTTGCTTGGCTTGACCCTTGAGAATGGGGGGGGAAGTGGGAGAGGAGGGAGTGATGAGGGGATGGGTATGGGGAATTGTAAAATTGGGAGAGGGAGAGATTATTCAGCGAGGAACAGTGATGTTTTCTGGGATTGAGGTTTTGCGGAAGGAGGCTGGCATTGGCGGCATGAATTAGGATCTAGGAATGGGAAAGCGGATTCCAAAACGCGGTGCTTCATCCCCGCAACATGCGCCACATCGGACCAACTCACACTCTTAAGGGCTACACTCACCACATTGAAGTCTTACCTCACCTCATCAACACGGAAGATCCCACGCCCACCACACTCACATTATTCAAATACAGGAGACACGAGTCCGGCATCGTCACCATCATCCACAAGATTTATCCATTCGTTATCATCACCCTATCGTATCTGAACCCGCACCTCTCTCGCGAACGGCGATACATCATCCGATCATCTCACAGCCCTCCCCCTACCACCGCATCTACGCCTCCAGCCCCCCATGGAAATCCCACCCCATCCCCCCATCCGCCTCCAAGGCCGCCCATGCCCCCTCCATAACCTCAACATCCTCATCCTTCACCATCCCCTCATTCCCATTCTCATCAGGCACTCCTTCGGCCTTGATGCCCCTCCCATTGCCTTTCTTGGTCGGCGTACCATTCTTGCTCACCCTGCCCCCCAAAACACCCTCCCTCTTCTTCGTGGGGTTTTTTGGTTTTTTCGGCGTTGTGGATTGCTGGGATGAGGTGGTGGTGGAGACGAAGGAGTTGTTGGTGGTGGTGGTGGAGGAAGTGCCGCGGGCGGGAGCGGGGGCGCGGGCGCCGGAGTCGATTTCGGAGCGGAGGGTTGTGGCTTCGCGTTTTATGATGCGGAAGCGACCTTCGATTGAGTCGTAGGTTGCGCCTGTTGAGGGGGAGGGGGTAAGTTGGTGGATGGGAGGGGGAGGGGTGGTTGAGTGGGAGGGAAGTGGAGATAAGGTGTGGAGAGAAGGGGAGAGGAGGTGGGGAGGTGGGAAGGTGGATGGGAAGGTCTTAGGAGAGTGGTGGGACATACCTTGACCGTACATGCTGGCGATGCGGCGGTAGTCGAGCTGTAGAGATGAGGGTGGTCAGTGTTTCTGTTCGGATAAAGGGGACGAAAGGCGAAGGAGAAGCTTGAAGGGAAAAGGTTAAGACATGGTAAGATGAGGATGACAAGGTATGAAAGTATGATCGATGAAGGAGGATTAGGGGGGAAACAGCAATTTGGTATCGAGACGAGAGGAGACATTGGCAGTGAAGTTGCGAGATACAGCATAACTGGTCGAAAAGAACAGAGGGACATCAGGTATAAAGGATCAGACAAAAGCGATCATAGACCAGCCATAAGATACTTCCAGACGTCGAGCCTCGACCACCCCCATATACAAAACCCACCCAATCTTGCAACCAAAAAAAAAACCTCCAACATCAAACACCCCAACGCTCCGCAAAAACCCAATGACACCAAGAACTAATAAGCACACATACCTTCATCCCATCCTGCGCCGCCATAATAGCCGCCAGCAAACGCTGATACGCCTCCGGCGACTTCCAGTCGATCGGCATCCTGTTGAACCTTGCTATTTGGTATTGTATCGTTCAAGGATCTAGTGAGATGTCGAGCGTGAGCACTCGAGTTTGTGATGCTTGTGCTGTGCAATGCTGTGTCTGATGAAAGTTGTAAGTGTGATGTTCAACGTAGTTTGTAGGATGTAGAGGCGAGGAAGTGTTGTGCTGGGCTGTGCGGGCAAAGAGAGTGGTACTCACTTCTTGGATATGGATGTGGCGGAAAAGTGAGGAGGTCGGTTCGTAAAGTTTTTGCTCGAGTGGAAAGACGGGGGTGTGTTGAAGGTGTTGAAGGTCGGTGCTGTGTTAAGACAACGGTGATAATGAGAGTTGCTCGAGTCCTCGACGAATGTGCTCGCAATGCAGATGAGATGTTCAAGAAGATCAAATCCCCAAGTCCTCTTTCCCAGCACCCCACGGCAACACCCAACCCACCACGCCCCCCTCCTTCCCACCAATCACCACCTCACCCACCAACAACCCCCAGCATCCCCTCCCCTATCGTCCACATTCCGTCACCTCTACTAGAGTCCATCTGCACACAACAGCACACAATGACTCACATCCCTCCATCCCTGCTCACCTCCCTGGCCCTCAAACCCTACGCCAGACCCCTCTCAACGAGTCCAGCTGCAGCTCCGCGCCTGCAGGAACCCAGTCGTGGCATGCAGCTTGTGGCTGCAGGAGAAATATGTAGCTTGGGTTCCTGCAGTGCCTGCGTTGGGGTTTCAAGGGACGCCAGCGGAGTTCGGCGTACTCGATGGCGTCGTGTCGGACGGGCCTGCTAGAGCCTAGCAATCCCCACTACAGTACCACCGCCTCAAGCCGCCATCATTCTCTACCTCTACCAAGGCGCAATCTAGCATCCAGCCAGACCCTCAATGCTAAATCGCAGGGTAGCCATCACCACCAAACTATCCATCGCTGACATTGGCGTGGGGAAGAAGCTTTTTCTGCAGGTCTCGATACAGGGATCACACGAGAACGCGTGAAACCGCGGAACGCGGGCTGCACGCACTATACGCGTGGATCCCTGTACCTTTGTATGGGCGGCGGCATTTGGCTGGGCGACGGATAGGGAGCGTGTTGAAGAATTGAGGATTTGTGATGGCGACGATTTTCGAAGATTGGTTAAGGGTGATTGGTTGAGGGGTGGCTGGGGGGGTGAGGGGGTGGTTTGGTTGTCGTTGTCGTCGGAATTTTTCTTAGGAAATAACATTTTGGGGAGAGAAATTGCCATTGGTGATTGCTCTCCTATGCAGGAAGACTGACTACGGTAGACTAAAGTACATCGAAAATTCTGAGACCAACGCGATAGTTGACCATCATCCGTGAAACCGCCGCATTTCACGAAGCCTACTCATACCTCCTCCTCAACCTTGATGACTTCCTCCTCGGCAGCAGTCTCGAACTCCCCATCAGTCAAGACTGTGTCCTCGCTTCCCGATTCTTCGGGCCCACCAAAGACATTCTCTCCGTTCTCGTCTTTGACATCTTCCATCTCAACGAAAGGATCCTCGATCTTTTTGTAGTCTTTTTTGACCGTCTTTCGTGGCGAAGCGCGAGGCTTCTTTACGCGACCATTAATGACTTTAGTCTTCTTCGTAGTAGGAGTTGCAGGTGTTGGCGCAAGCGCATCGTCAGAAGTTTCGGGGGGCGTAATTGCCTGCTCTGAGCCATCTTCCTCTTTGATGGTCTGCTTCGAATTGTCAGTTATAGACTTTTTGCTACCATGGAACTTGATTACCTCAGTCTTCTTTACTTGGGTTCTAATAACGGTCTGTGCACTGTTGGTCACCGGAGTGGGTGAGGGGATAATTCCCATGGCTGCGGCCTTCTTTCTCAAAGCCTTCATTTTCGTGACAATGCAAGAGGCGGGTACATTGGGACCTGGAAACAATATTTAGTAGGTTTATCGTGGGGCGAAACAACGTGAGGTCTGGATGCGGTGTGATTGTTGAGTGGCCGGAGATGGAACACCGATTAGACTTAGTAGGATCAGGATAAAACTTACCGAAAGCTTTGGCGACCTTGGCATTGTCGACTTTGATATCGTGCACCGCGATAATTGTATGGAACAGTTTTGCCTCATTTTCGGGCGTCCAGTCGACAATTTTCTGTCCCTTCGGCATTGTGAATAGTTCTCTGAGAGCAGTGGTTAGAGTTGGTGATCATCAAGTGAAGTGAGATTCCCCAATCTGGAAAGTGTGGCTCGGGAAAATTCGAAATGATCATTAGTTGACCGTAAAAATTATAACAAAAAGGGAGATAAACGCGGGTTGTCGAGAGGGCGATATGATTAGGTTTTCAGAAAAACATGAGAAGCGTTCGCAGAATGAAGAGGTTAAGGCAAGCTCGAGAATCTATGGAACTTACTTGTTTGTTCAAACTTCAAAGTGGAGTAGAAGATGTAATGAGTTGTAGTTGGCTTGCTTTGTCACTGAACAATGCCAAGAGCGTAAAAGCTGAAGAATCTAGCTTTTCTAGATGTTTGTATTGCGTGGTCGTAAAGAAGAGGTTGAAGAAGTATGATGTGACGAAAGTCAAGATCAACACACTCAGTTGTGGTTTGTCGAATGGTACCGTCGGAGCTAGTTCAAAGAAGGCTCCGGAACCTCAGCCAGAATGATATGGTACAAGACAGAAGCGTCGGATAATGATGAAATCTAAAGATCATTTAGGTAGCAGGATTCTCATGCCGTGATAGCGTCAAAGATGAAGAAGCTAGCGAGCTTCGAATAGCTTCAGAGCATGGTCAAGACGCAGAGTCTACGCCGAGACGACATGGTGTGCCAACAACAAAGCTGTCAAGTTATCTAGCAGGGCTAATTAACCGCGCGAGCGCTATGTATCAGTATTTCAACAAGAATAAATGGCAGATCTCAAGTCATTGCCCATGTCGTTCGAGTACTCCCAGTAGCTCATCCTTGCGATGCGTCGCGTCGACGCAGCAAACACGTACCTGCATGCACTCTAACAGCCTGCAGCCACCAACATTGCCCCGTCACGAATGTAATCGCACAAAGCCTTTATCATATTTCCCTCGATAACACAAGACAACCCAAGACAACCCAAGCGGGTTCGATGCCGGGAAACCCATCACACATCCACGCTGTGTCTGCCAAGTATCACCCAGCGTAAAATCCGCGGGGTCAGCGCTTGGACTTCCCAGCACGGAATGTGACACCGCTGCTTGAAGCCCCAGCATCCTGCAATCTCCTCAAGGGTGCTCTGCAGCAGGCTTAAGTGGCTCATGGGTTGAATGGCAGATACAGAGGTCTGTGGAAGTGACAGGTGAAGTTGAAGGAGAGTTGCCGGGCTAACGTAGCCTGATGTGCTGGTGCCGCTACAGTAGTTCGCTACCGGCATTCAGGGGGTAGAGAATCCCTGTCTGTCAGCTTTCGACGACATGCCCCGATGCTCGATGATTAGATGCCGTTAATTAGGGCTTTTGCCAATTGCCGTTATCAGAACCTGGTTGCTTCAAAAGCGTTTCCGCTCCTTGATCTGCGCTTCTAGTCAAGGCCTTGTAACGGCGTAGGCTTTTCCCAGCAATGGAAATGCTCGGCTTGTTCCCTTTGCCGAAAATGCCACCATGGGTTCTGCCAGAGACTTCCCACTCTGTACCTGACTGACTGAATGGAAAATATACCCTTACACCTAATACATGCAATCCAAAGCCAAGGTTGGATCGAGAAGTACTCTATACGTGCTGCAAAACGACATACGCATACTCGATCTCTTAACATATTCTCCTAATACATTCACCAAGATTCTGCCTGCAACAATCTTAGTACTATTCTATACATCACATCTTCTCTACCGTTTCTCAAACTCAGCAAACCCTAACCACCTTGCTCAACACCCCGCGCCCAACTAAAACCTCAAACCTTCCTTCTTCCAGCCAACCTCACACTTTCATCTCAAACCCTACCTCAACCTCGCTCTCAACCACAGCTTCGCACCTAACAGCCAGCTTGCACAGCTTAACCACCACATACACTCGCAAAAGTATGTTGCATCTCATCTCTCAGATTATCTTTCCGTCATTCTCCCCTCCTTGACTCGATCTCTTAATCTCTGCTAAACCCTCATTCAAGATCAACCAAAACTCAAACCACGAAATCACTGTTAATCGCTCTTAAAATGCCTATTCGTTGGACTGCAGAGACCGATCAGATCGTAAGATTCTAAACTTTCATTTTAGTTTCTTTCTTAACCCGCATCGCAGCTTCTCTTGAAAATCCTCGAAACCTCCGCCATCACCGTCGACGTTAAGAAAGTCGCGGCGGCATGGCGTAAGTCCTCATCCGCCCCTCTTTCCCCTCCTACATCCTCCCACCACCACCCTTCCCCCACACCTCCCCGCAAATCCCCTACCTAACCCCCTTCCTCTCACAGCAACCAATCTCGAAACCCCCACCCCCCGCGCAATCTCCGAGCGACTCGTACGCATCCGCTCCCTCGCAAAATCAACCAACGGCTCCTCCGCCCACTTCGCCGTCTCCAAGCCAAAATCCAATACCCCAAAGTCCAGCCCCTTGAAAATCACCAAAGCTAGAGGAACGCTCAAGTCCGGCGGCAAACGTAAGCGTGGCGCATGTGCGTCAAGGTAAGTCCTCTCTTTGCTGTTGCTGTTACTGTTGCGGATGTGGGAGCGAGAAGCGAGACTAATGACACGCGCAGCGAGGACGACGATGAAGCAGCCGAGGGTATCAAAGATGAAAGCAGCGAGTCCGAGGCTTCGCCCTTGAAAAAGAAAAATGCTAAGAGCAGCGCGATCAAGATCAAAGCCGAAGAAGTGGACGAGGGCGTAGATACCGCTTTCGACGACGCGAACGACGAGGACGAGCACGCCTCGACGGCGGAAGCGGAAGAGGAGGAGGGTGAGGAGGAGATTTTGGCTTAGGGAAGGGGAATGGGCGGGTTTTTTTGCGCAATTTTGACGCAAGATTACTTCCGTCTTACGATGGGTGCCTTGTCGTCTACGGAGGTTGCTTTGGTCTTACGCAGCTCCCTCTCTTCTCACGCCAAGCTCCTTTCCCTTCACGCACGCACGCACCCGCCCATCCATTTCCCTCACGCCCCCGTCCTAGCACAATCTCAACTTTCTTTATCACCGCAAGGGGACGCAACCATTCCTGTACGATAGCTAGTATTCAGATACACACACAATACAGTCATTCATGCGAATTACGCAATGAACGCACGTAGCCCTCTCTCAACGCTCCCTTTTTACAAGGATACATCTACAATCCTACCACCATCATAAAAAAATCACAACATCTCATTGAATTAATCCTAGAATCTCTGCATTGCATTCATCTCATCACAAAGACTTATCCACCTAAGAGAAAAACACCGCAGTTTGCTAGAAACACACGCCCATACCACCACTTCCCCCCCTCGCAGTAAAGATCCCCCGAACAAGAAGAAACCGCCAAGCACGCACCCCAAACCTCAAGCTGGCAACCGCACCAAAAGGAAGGCAGGAAGGAGCCCAAGGTCGTAGGAGACCAAGCTACTCTTCCCCGCCTCCAACAGACTTCTCCTCCGCGTCCCCATCCTGCTCCTCGGCGGCGGCGGCAGCGCCTTCCTCGACCTTGACCTTCTTCCGCATTCCAAGAAGCTTCTTGGTGGCTTCAATCTTGGCGGCGGCGGCGTCGTAGTCGAAGATGACGGTTCCGTCATCCATCGCGTCGGCACCGCGCTTCTTGGTGGTGGCGGTTGCGGTAGGTTTTTCGGCTGGAAGGCCGTCGTTCTTCTTAGCCGTAGCGACGGCGGGCTTCTTCTTAGGTGCGGCGTCGGTGTTCTGAGCAGCGCTCTTTTGGACAGTCGCTTTGGACTTGTCGGCGGCAGGGGGGGCGGTGGATTTGATGGAGTTGCGGAGGATGCTGAATTGGTGTTTTAGGGCCTTCGCAGTACAGTCTATACGCAAGGGTGATTAATAAGGGCTCGAAAAGAAAGGTTTGACGAGGGAAGAGGATGAGATGATATAGGACGAGGGAATTTACCTGGTCCCATCTCTTTCGCAACAGCATCATAGTCGATTTGGATGGAATGAACCTTAAGTACAGCCAAAAAGAGCTTATGAATCGTCAGCAGAAGTGATGCTTAGTGAGTGGGGAAAATCTCACCTTGGACTTCGTCTCAGCATTCCATGTCATAACCATTATGAAGGTAGTGGATATTGAAAGATTTGTTCGCTGAGTAGTTTTCAGATTGTAATATTGAGGTTATCTTGATGGTTATTGTTGAAAGATTAAAAGACCGGTGTGAGAACGTTGGTTGTGGAAAGTTGAGGGTTGATCTTGTAATGATAAGGCAGAAGTGTAGCCGGGTAGCTCATGGGTGGCGAGCAGTATTTTATGGTCGGGTTGTGAAAGTGAATGTTGTGGCCCTCGAGTAAAGCCCAGGCGAAATTATAAGACTCTCATTGCTGTACCGAATTCCCAGCTCATCTATTACGAAGCACCTTAACATCAAACCGAATAACCAGAGTCTCATGAACAAGTCGATCCATCTCCTGGATATATTGACTGGACAGTGCGTTGCTGCGCCGGCTCATCCCAATGACTTCGAGTCGGCAGCGGACTTGAGATCTTTGATCCTTGTTTCATCGGTTTTCGACGCTCAGGATGATCTCTCAGGTTCTGCTCTATAGATCCTTTCACTCTCTTTCGTACTGACGTCTCTAGAGCGACCAGAAACCTGTCGCTGCCGGCGTCGTCATTCCCCTTCGATTCAACCAGAAACACTCATGGATATTTCCTGCTATTCTTTCGCGAGCACGCCAACATGGTCGACACCAAGAGCACCAAGATCCGTTCTCCCGCGATATCATGTATTCAGCCCGACATGAGTCAGTAAAATACTAAGCTTGAACTATGGAGTTTTCAGGGAGTTCCTCGGTTCCAACCCCGGGCGTGGAAATCAGTACAAGTACCACGATGGCCTTCGAACGGAGAGGGAATGGAGTTTTGTTTAGTGTATGCAACAAGGTACAAGGGAAAATCCCTCCCGAGGGGCGCTTCGTCAAATACAGCTTACAGAATTTTAACGGTTTAGCAGACGGACTGATGGTGAAGACAGGTTCCAAAGGCCATTCGTTTCCACGACAGAGTTTGGCTGCTTGACAGAGTGCTGGAGATTACCGACTTACACCGTGCACTTCCAACAGTATTACTGATATAAGAACCTAGTGTATATAGGTACTCCATCTAACTTCAATCGGCTGCACAGGTTGGCACCAAGGTATACCTATCTTGAGGCGACTTGAAAAGCCAAGGCCCTTTCATTGTCGTATGAAATAATTAGGAGGTTTCTGGGTAGTTCCATACGGCTCGTGATGGCGCAAAGTCCAGAGGCATCTAGCCCAGGAAATTATCCTGTACGAATCTCGCAGGGAGAAGGTACTGAACCCCCACTATCCCACAACAACAGTATTTCTTCTGTTCATGAGAAGTATTCTAATTATCCTTTCGAAATATGTTCAACAAGCTTAGATTACTGCTTTTTCTTCGGGATCAGGATAACCCCCTCTCTGGAATAAAGTATTCCAACCTGGAGTTAATTGATCATCTAAGCGAAACCAGCTATAGAGTTCCCAATCGTATGAGATTCCTCTGTTCCCACCAAAAGGCCATTCAATAGTATGTATGCATCAGGCGTGTTTCTAATGCGAAAATGCTGGCTAGGTTCTGCATCAGCCCGTCAAACAAGGGAGTGACGAACGGCATCCTCAGTGTTCCTCCGTAAATTGTAGAGGATCAGATACTGAATGAACGATACTGTGTACTTCCGACAATAAGGGCTAGAGAGTTCCCTCTAGCGGTTGCCTTGCTCATATTTGTCAAAACTGTAGTGAAAAAACCGGAGTCTTTGTTATGCATGCCGGCAAGCAAGCAACAAAGTCTGCGTACAGCTTTGAATGAAACATCATTCTGCCGTGGCTCCATCGTTCACCGGACCGTTTATTTCTAGGATTTATCACCCCATTTCACTTCCTCTAAGATCAACTAGAACGCCATCGGTACCATCAGCAATACCACTAGCTGTGCGATCAAGCTTGTTATCCAATACTGTAAGAGAACTGCAATCACCACATCGAACAGCATCCACACATCAGCCGCGGATCTTCAAGGAAGGTCCATCAGTCAAGCTGGCGAGCCTCCGAAGAAATAGGACTATGCCAACAGATGGCGCCATCGCCAAGTTCCTCTACACCATCTTGAAGCAACTGGATCTCAAATCGGTAAGACTTCTTTGCTGGGGTAATTTAAATCTGGCACTGAACTGTTCCGGATAGATTGACTGGAACAATGTGGCTGGGCAGCTCGACATTACCAACGGCCACGCAGCTCGAATGCGCTTTTCTCGCTTCAAGCAACAAATGGAGGGTATCCCACCAGCTCCTCGCAAACCAAGATCCGCTGTGCCACGCAACAAGAAGCCGAAACCTCAGAAGCCCCCCAAACGTGAACCAAGATCTAGTGATGATGCTCCGGTGGCCGTCAAGGAAGAACCAATGCCCATGGACGGTATCGAGCCTACAATCAAGCCAGAACCCTTGATCAAGGAGGAGCCGTATTTAGGGCAAGTAGGGCCGTTTCTAGAGCCTGAGAGCAGTGCGGAGGCAAACAGTTTACACCAGATGACTCTCGAACCCAGCCCCTATCTGGAGCAAGAGGCTTTCTCTGGACAAAATGGCAGTGAATATCCTTCGCCGCCTTCACCGATTATAAAGGCAGAACCTGGGGTAAAGATGGAGCCTTCTTGGGATAATTAGAAGCTCTCTTCCGGCCTGCTTTACAAAAGAACGGATGAGCATCTGTGGCAGTGGTTCTCTATCATGTTTGCATTAGGCTGTATTTACCTGCCCACGCCCAGCTTCGGTTTGGTCATAGCAGGGGTGATTGAATTGTGAGGTTAGGTTCGTGGATGTGTCTAAACATAGCTTCCAAAAATTCGGCTGAAAATAGCCATGTGTGATCATCGTGTAGGTTTTCCGTCTCCGTAAATCCCCCATTCTCTTCCGTACCAGATTTTTACCTCTGATTTTCAACTCAGAAGCCTTCCTCCAGACATCTGGTCGTATTGCCAACCTGACATCCAATTTCAATCCATGTTTGATGATGTGAACCTTGTCCCGTAGTACACCCACAAAGTATTCGTTAGGGTCCTGCGAACTCTGGTCGACACCCGAAAATTGAACTCGACCAAACCCAAGCGCGATACCCACTGACATCTCGCACCAGAACAGCTACAAATAACGATCTCATCTCAAACGATAGGTAAACTTCATGCAAACGTGCAGTCACCGTCTAGAGCTGTCAAGCTGATGCCGAAGTCTGCAGTCATACCAAAAGCCACACCTAAGTTAAGACGAACTCAAAACCACGACACCAAACTAACAGGATCAAAATGGAATCTGAAGCAACCCACGTCCTCACAGACCAAGAGGCCCAAATGTTATTTCACGTATTGGACAACATTAAAGGCGGTATCTTGCGGGTGAGTTTTACTGTGTCGTCGTGTCGCAAAGTACGCATGCACCAGGGGGACAAGTGTAACCCTAGTATCCTTCTTCTCAATGCACTATCAATACTCCTATGGACGCTCTCAGATGTTTTCCTAGCTTTCGGCTTTGAGAATCTCAGTTTCTTGTCTAGAACCGATGTGCAAGCAGCCTTTGTCGAGAGGTGCTACAGGGTCTCTCCCAACACACGATACACCGCTGTGGCTGACCTCTAGAGCAACGCTGTCAACTTGTGGAATACAGCTATGTTGCGAGCGAAACATCAAGTCTCGGCATCCGTGGATAGATCTGTTTCTATGAATAGGTGTCCCTTAACCATCGAGAATATCGTCCGGTCCATCGACAGAAGATCCAAGAATCAGCTATCCGTGCCGCGGCTCATCCATAGATAACAGTCATATATTTAAAGCTGATATGTACAGTTCCTGCAACATGGCTGGACGGCTAGCTGAATATCTCGCTGTCATTCTTCCCACTCTTCCATGTCTTATCATTGCTGTCACCATCTCGGATAAACCGCTTGAGTGAGAAACTTGACTGGCTAGCCGAGTGTCTATGAAATCCATGGTATCATCTGATCGACAGAAAGACCATATGCTCCCTGAACGAAAGCCAGCAAGCATGCTTAATCTGTCCTTGGTCTGAATAGGGTTCTTAGTTAATGGGCCCACCCATTCATGAAATTCGTCTCATTAACATAGAAGAGCTTTTGATCCTTGAGTAATGATATCCGACAAGTTCGTGCATCAGAGTTCCTCTCGTCTTCAGCTGTTGGTTTATCGGTATCACTGAAGGTCATCAAGTCGGATTTTTTTTTCAGGACTTTTCTGTAATTTTCCGGATCTTGATAGTCTGCCGCAGGTATTCTGGTCCAGGTTTAGTTCCTGGTTTCATCATGCTCTTTTGAGCCGGGGTTGATAATTAGAGATAATTTTCCGGGTATATTTATGGCTAACCCTTGTCATAGGTTGACTGGGAAGCAGTTGCAGAGGCGGCTGAACTCAACAGTGACCACATCGCACTCTCAAAGTTCTTCAAAATCAGGAAGAAGATTGCAATGATCCCAGAAACGAAGCAAGCAGGTGCTCAGCAGCCAAACCCAGCCACAGCAATGAAGAGCGCAATGCAAAAGGGGGCTCCCACAAAGCTCATCTTTAAAAATGGTTCTGCCCACATGGCCATCACTGAGTATGATGGTAATACTATGAGGCTTATTTCTGAGGACGAGCCGGCCCCCAAGGTAGACGGCAAGAACCTCCCGTCGATGTAAGCTGCAATTGCTCCAAGCTATAGGTCTGGGCTGCCGTGGTGAAGATTATGGTGCTGACAGAAATAAACAGTAAGAAAAAGGTGACCTTTGCGGCGGATGCGTAGGCGCAGTATTGTGGGACGCAAGGCTGCTGCGAGATCGGGTGCATTTTGTTGGTCTGTCAAGGCCAAAGATAACTTGTTGATGTTCTCTATCTTCTCAGCGCTGTATCTCGTCCAATTGATGATATTGTCGTATGGAGATCCTCATGGAGACAAGATACACATTTCCTGCCGATGATTAGTCTATCATCAAACCCAGCTCACTACAACTAGCTGATTGCAATGTGTTCTTCTTTCCCACTCTGGCTCGCGGTGGAACCAATGTCCCGGTCTGGTGACCGCCTTTCAGGCTATGGTGGCAGGCCCCAAGTCTTTTGAACAACCATGCCTTCGCCTATCTCTGCGTGTCATGTATCGGACTATTGTTGCCAAGGCTTGAAGACTTGTGTAGTTCTCTTACGAGCTGGATGTATATTTGTGAAGCTCGCAGGAGTCTCGGAAGCTGTTCATGCCATTCCACTAGGATCTGGGAGGCTGTTACGCATGCCGTTGAAATTTTGGTCGTGGTCTCAAGATCAACCAAGTCTTGAGATATCTGTGGGCGCCACATATGATACAGAAACCTACTCTTGACAGTCCACCATAGGAAGACTACCAAGCATGATAACGCTGCTGATGCTGATGTCGGTACTTTACGTTACTGATACAGCATGAGTGCACAATAATGAGGGAGCATTCTCGCTTACGAGAAGCGGGCGCTCGGGCCTCTGTGGGGTCTGTGACATAGTTCTACATAGTTCTATGTACTGTAGCAACATACTGTGGTACAGTCACTGGATAAAGCTACGAGTAACAAGATATCCTCCGTTGTGCTTCCCTTTCCCCAAACCACACTTTTTATCCTCAAAAGTCTGTGAAATGAATGTTGCACCTAGACTGATAGAGTCTCAGCTTTGCGCCCGTGGCAAATTTGGGATGGCACCCAGGTTAAAGCGGCCTCTGTGCGCCCGTGTGCGATGACCAGTTAGACCATTACAACCAATGAGAGACACCTGAGAATTTTCTCAAAGGAACATCAGTTGCTTGTTTTCTGTGTCCGATATCGCACTTTATCGTGAAGTCTTGTTGTCTGTGTTTGGGCTCGATTTCGGATTTTTGGAGCGGTCCGGGTTCTGGGTTTGGCTACTGGGAACTTGCAGGCTTAAGGCAGTGCTGCTATGCTCATCACTAAAGGAGTGGCATGACTGGTGCAGCTTCCAGTATGGTTTCTTATGAAATCGTCCTGCTGTACCGGACTCCAGACCTCTCCACAGCCAAACTCGTTATACCCACAAGCTATCAGCACTTATTGACAGATCGTCTACTTAATTACTTTATCTCGTAGTACAATCGCAACTGATACGATATGGCTTCTATCTATTGGGGACTGTAAGACCACTTCTAATAGTTCCATCCTGACTTCACAGGCTCAATTCCGTTTTTGTTTGAAGCGGTCCATGCGGGCCAGAGCCTGGCGGTTGATTCTTCCACTTAGTTACTGGGACTACAGAACAAATCGTTTCTGGTTTGGGCCCTGCTGAGAAATAGATGCTATTGATGGTAAAAGCTCGAAGGAGGTGCTGTTTAGCAGATACCTTACTGCTCTGTTAGTTGGGGGTTTTCCAGACGTCAAAGCTGTCCTGATATTCTATGGAGAAAGACATGCAGGTCTCCAACCTTACTTGAACCTATGAAAGGTCCAATGCAACAAGCCAGGAAAAGGCGGTATTCTAGCCCCCACAATGGAAATGTGACGCATTTATCCTCCAGTGCCATCTCAGCATTCATCAAGAAGAGTTTGTCCGGAAAGCTGTCATCGATCTTTCAGCCGATCTCAACTGACAATCCTGCAACCCTTTCAACTCCATTGGTCACCAGTGTCTATAAGTCCAGACGTGTCAGCTACTCTTCCGACCCCTACTTAGTCGTCAAATACAGGGTCCATCAGACATTTACAGTCAGCCTTACTCTGACCCTCGTCAAGATCAACCACTTCATCGACCCGTGGGTTTCTTCTCAACACAACAGCAAGTCACAGCAATCCACAACCACGAACAAAGATGACTAACGCCAGCAAAGCCAAGATGGCGCCAGCCTCCAATGACGAACAGTTCAAGTTCCTCATCTCTTGTATCAGGTACTCCAACAATGGCAAGGTAGGCTTCGTCTTCTTCACCTCACTCCTAAACCTCCATAGCTTACCTCTACCTAGGTTGACTTCACCGAAGTGGCTCGTGAATGCTCCATCGTCAGCAAAGGCGCAGCGTAAGCTACCCTTCAGGTTACACCTTTGATTAATGACATCGCTCCTTAAAACACTATACCATTATCTTGCGCGGACTGACTAGGATACACTTTAGTGCGAAAAGATACGAACGCATGATGAAAGCACATGGAATTCATCAAACTCAAGCCAGCATTCGCGACACTCCTATCCCTTCTCGTGCCAAAGCATCTATGTCCTCCCCGTCCAAGAAACGCAAGTTAGACCCCAGCTCGGACGATACCAACATTGCCATGGAAAAGAACCATGGTATTGTGCCATTGATCAAGCCCGAGCCAGCAGGTGTACCACAAATCAAGCCTGAACCAGCGACTGTACCAGAAGTCAAACCTGAGCCAGCGGGCCTTGCCATAAAAGACGAGCCTACCGCAGCGGAGAATGAGGGTTTCATCTTTGATTCAAATGGACAACTGTCAACCTTACAAGCCCCGGTGCTCGATGAGGGCACGATGTTTCAAGACTTCCTTCAAGCTGGGGCTTTCCAACTTGAAGAACCACAAGAGCAACTTTGGAACACGGAGGAAACCGATCAGAAGCGAGGACTCAGACGAGGAACTGTGCAGGAGAGTATCCTCATCACTGATTGAGCATAACCCTAGTTCCATAAATGGGCATGAAGAAGATATCTCTGCAATTGAACTAGTTGCAAAGAGCCTATGGGGTATAGTATTTTTGTAACTAGTCATTATACTTTCTCCGGAGACTTACGTGTCTATGGCGTCGTCGCGGAATCTATCGGTGGTATTATCAAAGGGGAGGAAGCACTTTTCTTGTTACATAGCCAGGGGACAATCAGTTCAATCATACTCTGCGGTAGCAGAATCATTCATGATATCCATCTCAGGTAGCACATTCATGGTCGTGAAGTGTAGCTATATCTACAAAGTAAGTACCCATAGCACAAAATTCGCTAGATGAGTGGCAGGGTGAGAGGGAGTTTGTGAACCCCGGACCGGAAGAACATATTCCCAATTAAACGCCCGGCGGCAGTGAAGCGCCGGCAGTGACTAGCATTGATCTCCCGTAACAGTCAAACATCTCCCTTAGCCATCTTATACCAACCTGCTGAACCACCTCACCGTTGCTGCCTTCAAACCAACACATATATACATGGCTTTCAATATGACGAGGCTAAAGGCTAAGGGCGTTCTTAGCCCCTGGCACTACCTATTTCCATGGTGTCCTCTCCCCCAGAAAGACCAGATTAACTAACCGTCTTCGTCTCCAGCTAGCCCCACTATCAGTGTCCTATCGCCCATTTCGCTCCTCCCCTCCGGCTACGCCATCCGCCAAGTTTGGCGAAATTGCCTCTGGGAGCGAAGAACCTCCTCGGTCTCGCGCAACCCGTCGACCTGATTCTGACCGGATTATTTCGAAGCATTGTCTCGGTGCCAAGGAGAATTCGCAGAAGCGCAAGTTTGGCGAAATGGATCGATGGATATCTCTTTTCTCCCACTACTTTCATTGGCTCTTTAGGTGACTGTACGGGAGGGGTTTAGGGAGGGTTTTAGCTAATTATGGATATCGATGACTTGAGATGTCTCTCAAACTCGTAAGATAATGCGAGTTCAGGAATTCCCTGTCTTGCCAGTTTGTTGCCCGCTAAAATCCGATGCCGTTGTTTTATAACTACTGTCTATTCTGCGTCTGTACAAAGTAAAATTTCTGGAGGTTGTACTTTGATCTAGGCTGAGTCTTGGACCACATGGTACGATTGCCCAGCTGAAAACCTCCCCCTAAACTCCCCTACCTTCGGATTAGAGTCGGTGATCTTTAAAAATCAGACATTTCGAGAAAGTCAGGGGGGGTCTGTGGGTTCCGAGATTAGGGTAAGTGGGAAATAGTCCAGTGATTGTTTGAGAGAGATATTTTCCCGTGCTTCTATGACAAGATTTTCTAGCATCTGTTTAGATGTCTTTGGAAGGGATAGATTGTGCTCAATATCACACAAATAGCCAGCAGCACATATGACCTAGTTGATGGACGCCGGCACGAATACCGGACGCACGTTTCAGCGCTATTGAATCCTATCCCCTGCTTCCACTGTTTCAACTCCAAGCTCTTCCAACCACCATCGCACCAATGGAGATAGCTCATGGGTATTGAGAGTTCTATTGTCGATATCATGCATGCCTTCTAAGATTCGATACTAGGTCTAGAAGTACTCAAAGCCAATGAGCCGTGCTATTATCTGACTACAATGCACACCAGATTGCTTTTGAATGTCACGAGACCTGGAGATATTGGGTCTATCATGGACGAAAGTCCCCTATCCCCTATAATGATTCCCAATATATGCGGTAAGCCGGAAATATACAGTATGCCCGCCCATCCATTGTCTAAGGTCCCTACTACCAGAGACAGACTCTGTAATATGCCAAGTGTAATCTACCCTTCTGTACGTTCGCATGTGCTCAATCGGCCAGGCGTGGCAGGATTGCCGCGCGCATGAACTCTTCGAAAAAATTGGGTGATCCTAGAGTTGGGACCAGGCAGCTATGGTGATTGCTGGATTTATGAATACCTAGATGAGCTAGATTCGAGTGTGCCGTGGATGCTCCCAATGATGATCCTTGACTGCCAGCACAGTTGATCGATCGTAGGTTGTTGCATTGGCTGCAAGGTTGTCAGTGTTTTTCTAGATTGCTTGCGGCTTCTGGAATACTCTTTATGCCATAAAAATGAGCCAAGAAGCTGCAGCGGCGACATAGGGGGCTTATCCACTGGCAGCTCCAGGTATTTCTTCAATTCGAGAAATGTAGGGGTTTCGCCTCACCTACACCTCGAGGTATACCTAAATAGTGAGAGTATCGAGGGTTCAATCTTACCTCGAAATTTGTGAATACTCCAGACTCAGGATCAACCAGATTTCAACCACCTACATGTGAATAAACCATGTTGATCGCCGGTGTGCGCCCTGCATGTATCAGATAATGGTCAAAACATTCATTGAGCCTAGACGCTTCGGTTATTTGTGAATGCTTGGTTGATAACGATTTGGTAATGCTCTTCAAGCTGGTGACTTCACGCCTAGAAGCTCGATCGGCATATCAAGGTGAATGAACAAACCCGTTGATCGCCCAGGGCTGTCTACAAAACCCCTGTGTAACTCGACTCCTTACGTAGCCAAGACTATCTTCCTTTCGCAAATACATCAATTGCTTTCGTCCGGACGGTGCTAGATGACTTCTTCAATCGCCTTCGCAGCTTGAGAAACAGCTACTGTTACTGGTAGAGCTACTGTACGTCGATAGCTGCAACCGAAGAGCTGTAAACGCTTGAAACACAAAAGGTACGTACTCGAAACCCTAGTGACTGGACTTGTCTCCAGAAATTTCCCTCGTTTTGCATTCACTTTCGTTGCCTAGGGGTGGAAGGCATAGCAACATCCCAAGTATAGCTCGATTGATAGAGTGGTCGCTAGTGGCGTCTCTTGTTTTGGCGTACCGTAATCCTGCAGTTTTGCGATCTCAACCCCAGCACTCTACACCGCTTGCTCGTTCGCTAGAAATGACGAAGAAATATCGGGCAATCTTGCCCAATCCGGTCTTGACGTCTGCTGCTATTGGCTTTGGAACCATGCTGACTTATGCAGAACCAAATAGTTAGCACCACACTCGCATCTCCAGTCGTCATGGCTGGTCAAAAGACTCCGCGTCCGGCCAAGCGCCACTTGGTCCGCTGGAATGGTAAGTCTTCTTTCCTTGCTTTTGTAATGACGTCCCCCTTGCATTCTCCGTATGTATGTTCTTCAAGGCCGTCTCCATCCATGTACTCACCCTTGACCATGACATCCTCTTCCATATGGTACTGGACTTGATAGCCCTGCCTTCTCAATGCATCGTGCTACTTCCTCATTTCTCATACCCTTTCACGACCATTATAGTCTCATCGTCGCTATGCGAACAAGCCTCTGCACTTTGGCGACATCATGCAATAAGAACAATCTGCTGACTCCGATTTAGATGATTTGGACAAAAAACTTCTGCTCACTATTCAATCTGTCTGTAATTCTGAGAATGTCAAGATTCCTTGGGACAAAGTTGCCGCAATCATGGGAGAACATATCAGCGATGGCGCCGTTATCCAGCATTTGGCTAAGCTTCGTCAGAGAATGGTCGCACAAAAGCTGGAGGTGCCTCCTCCTCTTCGACGTGGGGCTGGTGTAATCGTTTCGACCGCCTTTAGCGGTGGAGGTAGTGGTCGAAGCAAGTCAGCGCCATCGAAGACTGCTAAGTCAACACCGAAGAAAGGCCGATCTAACACTGCTAATGATAATGATGATGAGGATGTTGAATACGATGTTGACGAGGCTTCGGACCCGGAGGAAGAATTTCGGCAAGCTCGCTCTAAGCGCTCCAAGCGTAATACAGAGGTCGGCCGTAATACAGTAATCAAGACAAAGGGGACAGATGAAGACTTCGATACACCTAGTAGGGCTGGGGATAAGCGAAAGGATAAGAGCTCAGCTTTTAAAGCGGAAAAGGGGAAAAAGAACACAGCTGGGAAGCAGAAAGATAAAGGTCTTATGGCAGATATGATTGCTGCTCAGACCATTTCAGGGGACCGTACTAAGTCAATCATCGACTACAATGAGGAGAAAGACGTTTCTGGCAATGATTATCAGGACAATAGCCAGAGTGAGGACAGCGGGCAGGAGTTCGATGGGGTGCAGCATGTTGCCTCGGGTGCTTCTTTTCTGTGCTTCGAGACAGATTCCGACACCGGAAAGGTGAAGCAGGACTTGAAGACTCCAAGTAAGATTGTTGTGCTTCCATTGCCAGGGCCCCAACAGCATACTGAGAATCACCCCGATACTCCAGATTATAGTGTCAGTCTCGAAACAGGATCTGGTATGACTGAAGATGTAGTTGAGCCCGATATCAAGTCGGACGCGGGATCGAACCACAATGTCATCTCAGGTCTTCCAATCATTAATGCGTCGTTCGATGAAGAAGCCTTGGAAACGGCACCCGGGCTGAACTACAACAACAACAGCGGCTCTGGCATGTTCGGTCTCTTTGGCATGGATGCGACTGCCGATACGAACCTGATCGACGCATCTTTTTTCCACCACAATGTAGACCCGGATTACACCCTGAATCAAGGTTTAGGCTCCACTGATTTTACCTATCCGTTTGGCGGCCAAGATTGGACTGCTGGTTCAAAGAACGCATCAGCATCAACGTCTCAATATGTCGACACAGGCAGTGGTAACTACATGTATGGCAATCAGGAGCGAAGCATTCTTCCTGAAACTCCCCTGAACGCCTTCAGCCCTTCATCAATCGCAACTCAATCATTCGATACTTCAGGGTTGAGAACTTCGTCATTCGGAATTCCAGGATTCGGTACTTCAGAAACGGCTTCCAGCTATAATTTTCCCGTTTTTGAAGACAACCAGGGACTTGGACAATATAGCACCGACAACAACAAGGATATACGATTCACTCCGGCTAATCCTTCCTTCTCAGCGCCTCCGCGACCTTCGGTGGTTACTCGGCAAGCGAATCAGCCAAGCGTCTCCAGTGAACCGTTCTCAGCCACCTCCTCGAACAACAACCCAACCCCAACTGTTGTCCCAGCGGGCGACGCAAATGCCATGCCGGCTCTTGATTTCGGTGGGCCGTTCTTTGGCGCAGAGCTTGATGATCCGCTAACGAATCCAATGGACCTTGATGCTCTTGATAGAGAGTGGGACGGAGCTTATGAAGATCATCGGAATGCGTGAACGACCCCATACGGTCCGAAGTCTGCATTGCCAAATTGATCTTTCAACATTCGTGGTTCAGGACGGTCTTGTGCATTGAGGTACTATCAACGCATTCAAGTCTAGAGCCACCATTGGTTTTACCTATATGGTACGAGCTTCTTATTGGTCTAAGGGGACAATGGATCCGACAATTTTCGTGGACGTGAATCTGGACAGGGGCTTTTGGAGACTCCTTCAACGCAAAGAACTTATTCTCTTGCTCATGAAGGTCTTTCCAAAGTTTCGTCATAGTTCTTACGTACCTTTCAATTCTCTCTTATTGCTCTTATGGTGGTTCGGTAGCAGGGATCTCACATTCAGTGTTTGCGGTACCACCATAGCCCTGTCTTGCGCCACCACTGTATCTTTCGATTCATGGCGTGTTCTAAGCAAGCTTCAGAGCACACCTTTTTTCCAATCACGTTGTGCAATACACCATATTCCTTTTCGAGCATTCAACACGTAAGCTCGTCCGCTCCTCTCTGTTGGAGCTTTCGGATGGCATAGAGCTATCCCAAACTCGACAGCCACCTTCGGTAGGGTTTTACTTGTGGGGAGCCTCACTTAGATAGACTGAAATTCAAGCATGTTTCTCAACGATTGGCTTCGGACATGCTGTTCTGGCTCAGACTTAGTTGCTTACCACGCAATCCATATCAGTGCAGTGACCAAGCTCGTTGCCTCGAAGGTGGTCGGCTCATGCAGTTGCAGCTATACGTCACACTCAGCCGCTTCGGGTCTTTCGCATCAGCTGCGTAAGACTATATAAGGTCGGGTTATATATTTCAGTACTTACCTTGTCTGAACTTTGATTTTGCGGTCGTTGCTGTCATTTAAGTGTGAAGTCCTGTCCATGATTGTTAAGGACACCAACCTGATTCTGAGCTTTTGAGAACAGCAGTACCTCTCAAGCAATACCTCTCAAGCACCAGATCCTTGGGTCAGTCGCTCCAAGGCTATTTGTGATGGAGGGTCTGAAGAGAAGGAAGGGAAGAACATTGACATTGGGGTGGAAGTAAACGACGATGGTGCTAAAGAGGTAATCTCACACTAGCGAACGCCGCGACGATGATGTGCTGCCTCATATGTAAACGTGGGGTATTGGACGCTTCAAGAGCTTAAAAGCATTTGCTTACGTGTTTGAACATAGTATCATCTCTTACGCATGTGCGAGCTTTCGGAAAGACGTGGTTGGTTCTCATGAGCCCTGAACAGATTTCTCGAAGCGAGGCAGGAGCCCTAAGAGCCTAGCGAGAGATGCATTGGACTGTTGAAGTGCAATATACAAACTTGTGGGGTAAAGCTCACGTTACCTTGTTCATGCTCTGCGTGAGATTCCAGGAGTGGTGGAACCCAGCCAGCTGATACTGGGGTTACTTTTCCATAGTATATCTGACTTTTGGAGGACGCTTGGCGATGCAGAGCTTCATTCCAAACGATACTACAGTTCAACTGATAGACACTGATCTGATCCTGAGCGGGCGGGCTGACAGATTATCTTTACTTCATATTTGTCTGCCTAACTGTGATATACTTTCTTTGACTCAAGAACGTGAAGCAGAAGCTGCAGGTCTTCACTACCCTAGTGTTAGAGACCCTACGTCGATCATGAATTCAAAGCGAATAGATTATGACGCAAGACTGGGGATCCAATGTGGCATCAAATTTCACCTCCAGATGGTCTATAGGAAAGGTTGTGAGTCAGTATCATCTCATCGTCAGATGTGTTTGAAGTTGCGTTACAACCACTTCCCGTTTCCCCCTAGAATGTAGTAGCAGATCTTGTATCTATAGCTAGTATAATCGTGCTCTAACGATGGTTTATAGTTGAGGTTGAGGAAGAGCTGGAGACGGCTGTCCGGAAACTGCCGGCGCTAATAGATCGAGCGGAATTACTTTCGACCAGAGATTCTCGAATTTTCCTAGCGTTGATATTTTAGCTACCTTACTCCACGATATTTTCTGTTACCATACATATTACAACACCTCTTTTCTCAGACTTCTGACATCGTCCTGTACATCAAACGTATCGTCCAATCTACGCAAACATGCAGCGGGCTTTAGCATCGAGGACTCGGGCCTCAATTCTGCCCTCAACATCCACATACTCTGGGTCTTTGTCAAGGATACGACCTGCCACAGTGACCGCAACCAGTATACAGCAGCAGAGATTCGCACACAAGGTAAGCTCCATTGTTACAGGGAATTGAGCCTTCTCTTGCTCCTCGTTGGAGCTTATACGCGAAGCGAGCTCGTTGTATTCCGGTCCTGCTCTGACAATTGAACATAGGATCTTAAATTCGGCGTAGAAGCTAGGGCTTCATTACTCAAAGGTGTCGACACTCTTTCGAAAGCTGTAGCGACAACTCTGGGACCGAAAGGCCGAAATGTTTTGATTGAATCAAGCTATGGTTCACCCAAAATAACCAAAGGTTTGTTCTTTTGGGAGAGCGCCAGATATAGCGCACAAATGCTAAATTGCCGTTCCAGATGGTGTCACTGTAGCCAAAGCCATTACTCTGCAAGATAAATTCGAAAATCTAGGCGCTCGTCTCCTCCAAGATGTTGCCTCAAAGACAAACGAAGTTGCCGGTGACGGAACGACAACCGCTACAGTGCTCGCCCGCTCTATCTTTTCAGAAACCGTTAAAAATGTTGCTGCTGGATGCAATCCTATGGACCTGAGAAGAGGCACACAAGCTGCGGTGGATGCGGTAGTAGAATACCTTAAGAAGAACAAGCGGGATATCACAACGGGTGAAGAGATTGCACAAGTAGCTACAATTAGCGCAAATGGCGATACACATGTCGGCAAGCTCATATCGAACGCAATGGAGAAAGTTGGAAAGGAGGGTGTAATTACCGTGAAGGAGGGCAAAACGATCGAGGATGAATTGGAAGTTACGGAGGGAATGAGATTTGATCGTGGGTTCACTTCAGCATACTTCATCACGGATACCAAGGCGCAGAAGGTCGAATTTGAAAAGCCCTTGATCCTTCTATCAGAGAAGAAGATATCTGCTGTTCAGGATATTATACCAGCGCTCGAAGCCTCTACGCAAATGCGTCGTCCACTCGTCATCATTGCCGAGGACATCGATGGGGAGGCACTAGCGGTCTGCATCCTCAACAAGCTACGCGGTCAACTTCAGGTCGCAGCAGTCAAGGCTCCTGGCTTTGGGGACAACCGTAAATCCATCCTTGGCGATCTTGGTATACTCACCAACGCAACCGTCTTCACTGACGAGCTCGACATTAAGCTTGAGAAAGCTACTCCAGAAATGCTTGGCTCGACTGGATCCATCACAATCACTAAAGAGGATACCATAATACTCAACGGAGAGGGTAGTAAGGATGCCATCGCCCAGAGATGCGAACAGATCCGCGGTGTAATGAACGACCCATCAACATCAGACTACGAGAAGGAAAAGCTCCAAGAGCGTCTAGCAAAATTGTCTGGGGGCGTCGCTGTAATCAAGGTTGGAGGGGCATCAGAAATTGAGGTCGGCGAGAAAAAGGACCGTGTGGTTGACGCTTTGAACGCAACACGCGCCGCTGTCGAGGAAGGTATCCTGCCTGGCGGTGGTACCGCTTTGCTGAAGGCTGCAGCAAATGCACTAGGCACCGTCAAGCCATCAAATTTCGATCAACAGCTCGGTGTAAGCATAATCAAGAGCGCAATTACCAAGCCTGCTAGAACCATTATCGAGAACGCTGGGACCGAAGGAAGTGTTGTGGTTGGCAAGCTCATGGACGAATTTGGATCAGACTTTAACAAAGGATTCGACAGCGCCAAGGGCGATTACGTCGACATGATCGCCTCTGGTATCGTCGATCCCTTCAAGGTTGTTCGTACTGCCCTCGTCGATGCCAGCGGTGTCGCGTCACTACTCGGTACTACTGAAGTTGTCATTGCTGAGGCTCCTGAGGAGAAAGGCCCGCCAGCAGCAGGTGGAATGGGTGGTGGTATGGGAGGCATGGGCGGGATGGGTGGTGGCGGAATGTTCTAAGCCTGATACCATTCTCCTTCCAGCGCTTACATATTTTTTCACCCATTCACGAGCACTTGTCCTCTCGTCCCTTCATATCTCTCCACTCAAGTCGCTCAGATCCCTTTGTGTCTTGATTTTCTTATAGCATTTTCAAAAGCGACTACCTACCTTGTAACAACACACTTGTACAAACCAGATACCTAGGAATAATACAATACAGATTGGCGATCAAGCGCAAACAGCATGCTCTGCGACTTGAGTGAAATTTATTCTTCATTCTGTGGTGGGGTTTTAGCGTATGCAGAAAGGTTTCGAATCCTTGGCATTCATTTTTGCGCTGCCCCACGGTGATCCTTTATATGAGGAATTCGAAAATTCAATCCAACCACCTATTATCGCATTCAAAAAGCTGATATTG
>JAABUT010000829.1_pt1 | contig 41811 bp, 35 predicted proteins | sample 5559281 | NCBI WGS metagenome assembly JAABUT01 (sample SAMN10711880, study PRJNA513359) | rock metagenome | isolation source: Antarctica rocks | place: Antarctica: Victoria Land, Ricker Hills nord | collected 2016-01-04
GCAACGACATGCCGGCTGTGAATCACGCCTGCGCTTCCAGCACAACCACCTCGCCCGAGAATCTGCCCCGGTTACTGGCAAGATCAATATGGCCCGCGAACTACGCGACGCGCTGGACGCACCCACGGACCTGCAATTTCAAACCGCGTTCCGCGCCTACAGCATTTCCAACTCACAGATCGCTCGATATGTTTGCCGATCTTTTGAGGCGCATCTGCGCGGCGAAAATGAGCCAGCAACCATATTCTTTGAAAATGCCTCTACGCTCAACCTTGAGCATGTCCTACCCCGTGCATCTGAGGGCTGGGACGTGCCGCCTGATATTGCTAAAGGTTACCATAACAGAGCAGGGAACCTGACGCTCTTGGACCCTAGAGCCAGTGTTGAAGTTGGCAACGACCTATTTGCTAAAAAGAAGCTCGTATATGCTAGGTCACCGTTCTTGCTTACCAGTAGGTTGGCCGAATACGAGACGTGGGGCCCGACTGAGATTGACGTAAGGCAAGCTGAATTAGCTACCTATGCACCTTTGGTCTGGCCGCTCACGTGGAAGAACTAGACATACAGGAGATGCAACGCTCCGTAGCCGCGATACACTGTTGCTGCGTTTTCCTAGCTCAAACGGTGCCTGTCCACGAAACTTTTCAAGGTCAAGTAGTTTGGGATGGCATCGTCCATGTCTTCGACCTTGAAGGGCACCCTAACGCCACCCGCGCTTACGCATGGTCCTCTCCCATTGAAGGCAGCGACAAGCGCCGGTTCTTCGCCGTGCTGCACCTGGGCGGCATCAGGTCGCCTGTTGATGCGGTGCGGGCGGCGATCGTGGCAGAGCAACGGAGTAAACAGTGAGCAAAAAGACGTTACCGAACTTCGGAAACTCTGTGCGGCCATAAATAATCTGACTGGAGCCATATACGAGGAATGGAGCGACCTGTCAGAGCGGCACCTGAGCACCGACGACCTCAACAGGCTAGCGGGCGACGTTAGGGCGTGTATCTTCCAGATGAGGCAACTCTCAATTCGCCTCGAAGCCAAGGGTGCCTCGTCAAATTAGGACACTACCGAACAACTCATCGAAGAAGCTGCTCAGGATGCCGGAGGTGCCCGCCTGGCGCATCGGCTCCGAGGCATCCCACGCCGCGCGCACGACCTGGCCGACAGCATCGCCCCATGCTGCCGGGTCGGCGTCGGCCGGTGCTGGAACGGCCAGCAACACGCGGCCGGGCACGGACAGCCGCAGGCTCTGCTTCTTGCCGCGGTCGTCGGGATAAAGCTCTGGGAGCAGCCTCGCATCCAGAACCGTCAGTCCACGCAGCCCCCACAGCGCCATCTGCGGCAGCGGGATCGGCTTCAGCGTGCGCGGCGCCATGAACTGCAGCGCGGCCCCTGTCACCGCCGCGATCATGGATTGATTGAGCTGCTGGCTGACCGTGGTTCCCGGCTGCTGAGCCGGCGAGGCAGTTGGCACGAAGTTCGCCATGCCGGCCAGCAGCAGCACCAGGAACGAAAGCCTGGTCACGTGTGCCGGGCGCGCCCTCGATGCGCGCCGCGAGCCGGGACTTCAATCTCGCCCGGCACACGTTTACCCGGCACGCCCTGCAGCATGTTGAACAGCAATCCACCGGTGACCGGGCTCGCTTCAGATAGTCGCACCTCCACCTCCTCGGCCAAGCGGAACACCAGCCTCGTGCGCCGGCCGGACAATGTGCGGGCGGCTTCGTCGTGAAGCCAGAAGTCGTCCGGCAAGGTGGAAACCGGGATCAATCCGCTGGCGCCATTATCAATAAGTGTGACAAAAATTCCGAACCGGGTCACGCCGGAAATGCGTGCGGGGAACACAAGTCCCACCCTGTCGGCCATGAAGGCGGCCAGATAACGGTCGACGGCGTCGCGCTCGGCCAGGGCGGCACGGCGCTCGGTGACGGTGATGTGTTCGCAGGTGTCCGGCAGGCGGGCGACTTCGGTTTCGGCCAAGCCGCCTTCGCCAAGGCCAAGCCCGATGATCAGCGCGCGGTGCACCAGCAGGTCGGCGTAGCGCCGGATCGGGCTGGTAAAGTGGGCATAGCGTGCCAGCGCGAGGCCAAAATGACCAATGTTCTCAATGTCGTAAGACGCCTGCGACTGGCTGCGCAGCATCACCTCGTTGACCAATGGCGCTTCCTCGGTGCCCTGGACGCGGAAAAGGATGGCGTCCAGGTCGCGTGGATGGATCTGGTTGCCCGGCGGCAGCGAAACACCGAAGGCATGCAGGAAGGTCCGTAGGCTTTCCAGCTTTTCCTCGGTCGGCGGCGGGTGCACACGGTAGACGCAGGGGCGGTGCAGCCGCTCCAGTTCCTCGGCGGCGCACACGTTCGCCAGCACCATGAACTCTTCGATCAACCGGTGGCTGTCCAAGCGCGGGCGCGGGGCGACAGCCAGCACGCGGCTGTTGGCATCCAGCTCGACCCGGCGCTCGGGCAGGTCGAGGTCGAGCGTGCCACGCGCTTGCCGCGCCGCCAACAGGCCGCGGAAGGCGGCATACAGCGCCGGCAACGGCAAGCCCAGGTCGTCGTCGGCATCATGGGCGGCCTGTACCTGCTCATAGGTCAGCCGGGCCGCTGAGCGCATCAGGCCGCGGCCGAAGCGGTGTGCGGTCTTGTGGCCGGCGGCATCGACCTGCATCTCCACGAACAGGCAGCCGCGGTCCTCATCCGGCCGCAGGCTGCACCAGCCGTTGGACAGCGCCTCCGGCAGCATCGGCACTACGCGGTCGGGGAAGTAGCAGGAGTTGCCACGCGTCCAGGCGTCGCGGTCTAGGGCCGAGCCCGGGCGCACGTAATGCGCCACATCGGCAATGGCGACGATCAGGCGGTGGCCGTCGCCATGCGCCTCAGCGAACACCGCGTCGTCAAAGTCGCGCGCGTCGGCGCCGTCGATGGTGACCAGGGGCAGGTGGCGCAGATCGGTCCTTCCGGCGACGCCGACACCGCCGGCCTGTTCAGCCTCGGCCACGGCAACGGGGTTGAACTCGGTGGGAATGTCGTGGGTGTGGATCACCACGATGCTGACGGAGCGGGCATCGCCGGCGCTGCCCAGGCGTTCGACCACGCGTGCTGGTTTCAGGCCGTGGGGCAGGGCGGGCAGCGGAGTCGCCAGCACGATCTCGCCAGCCTCGGCGCCGTTTTCCTGGCCGGCCGGGACGATCCACTCGGCCTTGGCGCGGCGGTCGGTCGGCACGATGCGGCCGTGCGGGTTGCCCGGATGGTAGACGCCCAGCACCCGACCCGGCGCATCGGTCAGACGCCTGACCGTGCGGCCTTCGTACTTGCCACGTCCCAAAGGCCGCAGCCTGGCCAGGACACGCTCGCCCGGCGCCAGGGCAGGGCGGCCGCGCAACTCGGGCAGCATCAGCACCATCGGCGGCGGACCTTCGCCCTGCCAGCCGACGGGCCGGGCGATTGCGTCGCCGTCCGGATCGGTGCCGTTGACCTGCACCACCATCTCCTCCGGCAACCGGTCGGATAGCTGGCGGCCGGGAGCGGTGAAGCGGCGGTGCCCGGCGGGCGCCACCTCGCCGCCAATGGACAGTTCCTTCAGCAGGGTGCGCAACTCGGCGCGGTGTTCCGGTCCCAGGTTGAAGGCTTTCGAGATTTCCCGCTTGCCGACCCGACCCGGTTGCTCGGCGACAAAGCGGCGCAGCTCATCGCGCGAGGGCAACTGCCCGGGCACACGGGTTTCCCGCCGCTTGGCCGCCATGTCAGCCGACCGCCTTGGCCGGAACACGTTTGGCCGCGACCGGCTTCTTCTTGGCAGCCGGCTTCTTGGCGACCTTCTTCGCCGCCGGCTTCTTCGCCACCGGCTTGGCCGTGGCCGTGGCCGCCTTCACAGCCTTCTTGGCCGGCGCCTTCTTGCCGCCCTTCGGCTTCAGCAGCTTGCCCTTCTCCGCCAGCAGCGCCACCGCCTGTTCCAGCACGATGTCGTCCATCATCAGGTCCCGTGGGAGCGTGGCGACCTTGTTGCCGTGCTGCGCATACGGGCCGAAGCGCCCCTTGCGCACCAGCACCGGCTCCTTGTCGGAGGGGTGCGGCCCCAGGTTGCGCACGCTGGCCAGCTTCTGCGCCAGCAGGTCCATGGCGCGGTTGAGGCCGACGATCAGCACGTCGTCGTCCTTGTCCAGGCTGGCATAGACGCCGCCTAGCTTCACGTAGGGTCCGAAGCGGCCGATGCCGGCCTCGATCGGCTCCTTCGCCTCAGGGTGGATGCCGACGATGCGCGGCAGGGTCAGCAGGCCGAGCGCCTGTTCCAAGGTCATGGCGTCGCCGTCCATGCCCTTCGGTAGGCTGGTGCGGCGCGGCTTGGTCTTGCTGTCCTTGATCTGCTCGCCCTGCTGCACGTACAGCCCGTAGGGCCCGCGCCGGACGCTGACATCCTCGCCGGTGTCGGTGTGGTGGCCCAGCACCCGCATGCCTTCCTTCAGCGTGTCGCCGGCATCGTCGCCGCCCTCGATCGCCAGGCGGCGGGTGTACTGGCAGTCTGGATAGTTGGAACAGCCAATGAAGCTGCCATGGCGACCCAATTTTAGCCCCAATCGGCCTTTGGCGCAGGACGGGCAGGACCGCGGGTCGGTGCCGTCATCGCGCGGCGGGAAGAAATGCGCTCCCAGGTCCTCGTCCAGCGCGTTGATCACGTCGGTGATCTTCAGTTCACGCGTCTGCTCGATGGCGGCGGAGAAATCGCGCCAGAACCGCGCCATCACCTCGCGCCAATCGGCCCGACCGCCGGAGATGTCGTCCAGCTGCTCTTCCAGCCCGGACGTGAAGCCGGTGTCGACATAGCGTTCGAAAAAGCTGGTCAGGAACGCGGTGACCAGCCGACCGCGGTCCTCCGGCACGAAGCGCCGTTTGTCCAGCTTCACATAGTTGCGGTCCTGCAGCACGGTCAGGATCGAGGCGTATGTCGACGGGCGGCCGATGCCGAGCTCCTCCATCTTCTTGACCAGCGAGGCTTCCGAGAAGCGCGGCGGCGGCTGGGTGAAGTGCTGCTCGGTGCCGACCTCGCCGCGCCGCAGCGGGTCGCGGTCGCCCATCGGCGGCAGCATACGGTCGTCGGAGTCCGCCTTCGCCGGGGCGTCCTCGCTCGCCTCCTCGCGGTACAGCTTCAGAAACCCGTCGAACGCCATGATCGATCCGTTGGCGCGCAAACGGGGGCCGGTCGGCTGGGCCGGATCGGCGATGTCGACCGCCACCTGGTCGAACTCGGCGGACTGCATCTGGCTGGCCACGGCGCGCTTCCAGATCAGCTCGTACAGGCGGCGCTGCTCGGACGTCAGATAACTGGCGACGCTGTCCGGCGTGCGGCTGATCTCCGTGGGTCGGATCGCTTCATGCGCCTCCTGGGCGTTCTTGGCCTTGCTGGTGTACTCGCGCGCCGCCACCGGCAAATACCGAATGCCAAATTCCTCGCGGACGTGGTCGCGAATCGCGGTGATCGCCTCGGCAGCCATCGATACGCCGTCGGTACGCATGTAGGTGATCAGCCCGGTGGTCTCGCCGTCGATCGCCACGCCCTCGTACAGGCCCTGCGCCGTGCGCATGATCAGTTGCGCCCCCATGCCCAGCCGGTTCGACCCGTCCTGCTGCAAGGTCGATGTAGTGAACGGCGGCAACGGGTTGCGCTTCACCCGTTTGCGCTCGACTGATGCGACGGCGAAGGCGCCGGCCAGCACCGCGTCGCGGGCACGTGTCGCCAGCGCCTCGGTGTTGATGTCAAACTGGTCGAGGCGCTTGCCGTTCAGATGGGTCAGCCGGGCGGTGAACGGCGCATCGGCCAGCGTGCGGAAATGCGCTTCGACGGTCCAATATTCGCGCGCCCGGAATTTCTCAATTTCCGACTCGCGCTCGCAGATCAACCGAAGCGCCACAGACTGCACTCGGCCCGCGCTCTTGCTGCCCGGCAGCTTGCGCCACAGCACCGGCGACAAAGTGAAACCCACCAGGTAGTCCAACGCGCGCCGGGCCATGTAGGCCTCGATCAGCGGCTGGTCCAGCTCGCGCGGGTGGGCCATGGCGTAGGTCACGGCGTTGCGGGTGATCTCGTTGAAGGTGATACGACGTACATTCACCCCCTTCAGCGCATGCTTCTCCTCCAACATGGCGCGCACGTGCCACGAAATCGCCTCGCCCTCACGGTCCGGGTCAGTCGCCAAGTACAGCGTCTTGGCCCCTTTCAGGGCCTTGGCGATGGCCGCCACCTGGCGCTGGCCGCGCTCGTCGGCGGACCAGTCCATGGCGAAGTTCTCGTCCGGCCGCACGCTGCCGTCCTTCGGCGGCAGGTCGCGCACGTGGCCGAAGCTGGCCAGGACGGTGTAGCCGCCGCCCAGGTACTTGTTGATGGTCTTGGCCTTGGCGGGTGACTCGACGACGACAACGTCTGACATGTGATCCTGTCAATGATCGGCCTGAACGCGGCGGCGCCGGGCATGAAGCGTGTCTGGAACCGAGGGTTGTGGCACCGGACCGCATCGGTTTGGCAGCCTGCGCACCATGTCGCAAGCAATACGGTGTCAGTTCGTATCCGGCACACGCAATGCAATACGGTTGCCGTGCATCATCTCGATGCGGCCGGCGAGCTCCAGCTCCAGTAGCGCCGAAGCCACATCGGCGGCGGAGAACTGGGAATGGCGGATCAGATCGTCAACCGCCGTCGGCGCAGGGCCGATCAGCGCCACCAGCCTCGCCTGCATCGCCGCGGCCTGCACATCGTCGCGCGGAGCGGTGGTGTCGAAGCCTTCGGGTTCCTCGGCCAGCCCCGGCAGGCGGCGCGGTCCAGGGGCGTCGGGTAGGTTGTCCAGCACGTCCTGCGCGGTCTCCGTCAGTGTCGCGCCGTCGCGCAGTAGGCTGTTGGCGCCGCGTGCGCGGGGATCGAGTGGCGAGCCCGGGACGGCATACACCTCCCGGCCGGCGTCCTGCGCCATGTGCGCGGTAATCAGGCTGCCGGAGCGCATGGCAGCCTCCACCACCACCACGCCCAGCGACAGGCCGGCGATGATGCGGTTGCGGCGCGGGAAGTGGCGGGCCATCGGCGCGGTGCCCAGCGGCGCCTCGGCCACCACGCAGCCGGACCGGGCGATGCGCCTCTGCAGGTCGGCGTTCTCGGCGGGATACGGCAGGTCGATGCCCCCGGCGACGCAGGCCACCGTCAGGCCGGAGCGCAACGCACCCAGATGGGCGGCGGTGTCGATGCCGCGCGCCCAGGCCCGACACCACCACCAGGCCCGCCTTCGCCAGTTCCCAGGCCAGCGCGTCGGCCATCCGGCTGCCGTTAACCGACGCGTTGCGGCTGCCGACCAGCGCCACGCAGCGTTGGCTGAGGCAGGCAAGGTCGCCGAGCACAGCCAGCACAGGCGGCGCATCGTCCAACAGCGCCAGCAACGGCGGGTAGTCCGAGTCGCCGAGAAACAGCAGCCGCCCGCCGAGTCGGTCCAGCCTATCGATCTCGCGCTCGATGTCGGACAGCGACGGCGTTTTCGGCGCCAAAGTCCGTCCGCCGGCACGGGCGAGGCCGGGCAGCGCGTCCAGTGCTGCCACCGCGGTGCCGAAGCGGCTGAGCAGGCGGCGGTATGCCACAGGCCCGACCCCCTCGGTGCGCGCCAGCCGCAGGCGATTGGGGGCGCCCTCCGTCATTTGCCGATCCGTGGCTCGGTGCCGGCCACAAGACGAGAAATATTGTCTTTGTGACGCTGATAGATCAGGGCCGCGACCGCTGTCGCCAGCACGATCATGCTGGTCTGGCCGCCCAGCAACGCCACCAGCACCGGGGCTGCGGCACATGCTGTCAGGGACGCAACAGACGACATCCGCGCCAGCCAGGCCACGGCAAGCCAGACGGCGCCCGCCGCCAGCGCGGCCAGCGGGACGGCGGCGATGAGGACGCCGAAGCCGGTGGCGACGCCCTTGCCGCCCTTGAAGCCTAGCCAGACCGGGAACAGGTGGCCCAACACGGCGAACAGCCCGGCCACAGCCATGCCGCCGTGCATCGCCGCCCGCCAGCCGATCCACACCGCCAGCGTGCCTTTGCCGGCATCCAGCAGCACGGTCGCCGCCGCCAGGCCGCGGCGCCCGGTGCGCAACACGTTGGTGGCGCCGATGCTGCCCGACCCGATGCCGCGGATGTCGCCCAGTCCGGCCATGCGGGTCAGCGCCAATCCCCAGGGAACGCTACCCAACAGATAGCCGAGCGCCGCCAGCACCGCCCAGGTGAGCACGTTTTCGAAACTCATGCGCCGAACACCCGCTGGCCGGCCTTCCAGGTGCCCAGCACACGCCCTTCCAGGGCACGGCCGTCGAACGGCGTGTTCTGTGCCTTGCCGGGCAGCCGACCGGACTCGACCTGCCACACCGCCTCGGGCGCGAACAGGCACAGGTCGGCCGGCGCACCCCGCGCCAGCGTGCCGGCGCCGCTGCCCAGCAGGCCGGCCGGGCGGCAGGTCAGCAGCTCCAGCGCCCGCAGCATCGGCAGCTCGGCGCCGTGCACCTGCGCCAGGGTCACCGCCAGCAGGGTCGCCAACCCGGTGCCGCCGGACGCGGCACGGGCGAAGGGCAGGCGCTTGTCGTCAGGGTCGCGCGGCTGGTGGTCGGACGCCACGGCATCAACCGTGCCGTCATGCAGGGCGGCGGCGATCGCCATGCGGTCCTGCTCGGTGCGCAGCGGCGGCGACAGCTTGGCGTAGGTGCGGAAACGCCCGATGGCGGTCTCGTTCAGGTCGAAATACGGCGGCGCCGTGTCGCAGGTCACCGCCAGCCCATCGTGTTTGGCGCGCCGGATCAACTCCAGCGCCTCGGCTGTCGATACATGGGCGAAATGTATCATGCCACCCGTCAGCCTGGCCAGGCGGATGTCGCGCGCCACCATGATCGCCTCCGCCGCCGCCGGGATGCCGGGCAGGCCCATACGGGTGGCAAGCTCGCCCGAGGTTGCCGCGCCATTGGCGGCCAGCTCCGGGTCCTCGGCGTGCTGCACGACCTTGGCGCCGAAGGCCGATGCATAGGCCAGCGCCATCGCCATCAGCCGCGACGACGCGACGGTGCGGCTGCCATCGGTGAACGCCACCGCGCCCGCTTCGCGCAGCAGCCCCAGTTCCGCCATCTCGCGCCCGTCGCAGCCGCGGGTCAGCGCGCCGTAAGGCAGAATCGTGAGGCTGCCGGTCTCCTCGCCGCGGGCGCGCAGCAGCCGGACCAGGGCGGGGTCGTCGATCGCCGGGCGGCTGTTGGGAAGCGCCGCCAGGGTGGTGATGCCACCGGCCGAAGCCGCCGCGGCAGCCGACAGGATGGTCTCCCGGTGCTCGCCGCCCGGTTCGCCCAAATCAACCCGCATGTCGACCAGCCCGGGGCACAGGATGGCATCGTCGCCATTGGCGATCTCGGCGCCGTCTATCACCTCGGCACCGTCGGGACGGCCCAAAGCCGGGCCGAGGTCAGCGATGCGGCCGTCCCGCACCAGCAGCCCGCCCGCCTGGTCCAGCCCGCAGGCCGGATCGATCAGGCGGAAGTTTTGGAATATCAGATCGCGGCCGGTCATGCGTTGCGGCGGAAATCGCGGGCCAGCAGGTCCAGCACCGCCATCCGCACGGCCACGCCCATCTCGACCTGCTCGCGGATGACGCTGCGGGCAGGGTCGTCGGCCACCGCGCTGTCGATCTCGACACCGCGGTTCATCGGCCCGGGATGCATGACGATCGCGTCCGCCTTCGCATGAGCGAGCTTTTCGGCGTCCAGGCCGTAGAAACGAAAGAACTCGCGCGCGCTCGGCACCATGCCGCCGGCCATGCGCTCCATCTGCAGCCGCAGCATCATCACCACGTCCGCTCCCCACAGCCCTGCCTTCATATCGTGGAACACGGTCACGCCCAGCCGCGCAGCCTCCGGCGGGATCAGGGTCGGCGGGCCGATCACGTGCACCCGGCTGCCCATCGCCGACAACAAATGGATGTTGGACCGCGCCACCCGGCTGTGCAGCACATCGCCGCAGATCGCCACCGTCAGTCCTTCCAGCCGCCGCTTGTGCCGTCGGATGGTCAGCGCGTCGAGCAGCCCCTGGGTCGGGTGCTCATGGGTGCCGTCCCCGGCGTTGATCACCGCGGCGTCGACCTTCTGCGCCAGCAGCGTAGGCGCGCCCGAGTCGCCATGGCGCACCACCAGCAGATCGCACTGCATGGCGTTCAGCGTGGCGGCGGTGTCGAGCAGCGTTTCGCCCTTGTTCACGCTGCTGGTCGATACCGCCATGTTGATCACGTCCGCCCCCAGCCGCTTGCCCGCCAGCTCGAAGCTGGTGCGGGTGCGGGTGCTGTCCTCGAAGAACAGGTTGATCAACGTCCGCCCGCGCAGCAGGTCGCGCTGCGTTTTGCCCGAACGGTTCAGCAGCACGTAGCTTTCCGCCAGGTCGAGCATGGCAGTGATCTCCGGCGGGTGCATGCCCTCGATCTGCAGCAGATGGCGGTTCAGATGCGGCAAGGCCTCAATCCGATCGTGATCGGCCCCGATCATAACGGCGACGGCAGGTTTGACCAAGCCGGCGCGGCCGGTGTCATGGCGCGGGCTGCTGCGCGACAGCGGCGATGCGGTTCAGTGCCGCGTCCCGACCCAAGGCGGCAAGCGTCGCATCGATCGGCGGCGACATCAGGCTGCCGGTCAGCGCGGCGCGCAACGGCTGTGCCACCGCTCCCATCTTGCGCCCGGTCGCCACGGCAAAGTCGCGCAGCCGGCCCTCGATCGCAGCGCGCGAGAAGTCCGTCTCCGCCAGGGCTGCGGCCACGTCGCGCAGCAGCACGCGGTTGTCCGGCGTCAGCAGGGCCTGCGCCTTGGCATCCAACGCAGGTGGCGTGTCACTGCACAGGAAGGCTGCGTTGTCAGCCAGTTCTCGCACCGTCTTCGCACGTTCTTTCAACGTCGGCATCAGGTGCAGGATGCGCGAGGCCGCCATGGGACTGGCAGACAGCATATGCACCACCTCGGCGGTCAGCCGCGCATCGTCGGCCTGGCGCAGCCAGATGCCGTTCAGGTTGGTCAGCTTGGCATAATCCATGCGGCTGGCGCTGCGCCCGACTCCATTCAGGTCGAACAGGGCGATCGCCTCCTCGCGCGTCAGCACCTCGGCGTCACCGTGGCCCCAGCCCAGGCGTAACAGGTAGTTGCACAGCGCCTCCGGCAGGAATCCCTGATCGCGGAACTCCAGCACCGAGACCGCGCCGTGGCGCTTGGACAGCTTGGCACCGTCGGCCCCGTGGATCAGCGGGATATGGGCGAACTCCGGCAGGTTCCAGCCCATCGCCTGATAAACCTGGATCTGGCGGAAGGTGTTGGTCAGGTGGTCGTCGCCGCGGATGACATGGGTGATTTCCATGTCGTGGTCATCCACCACCACGGCGTGCAGGTACGTCGGCGTGCCGTCGCTGCGCAGGATGATCATGTCGTCAAGTTCGACGTTGGCAACTCGCACCTTTCCCTGCACCAGATCGCGCACCACCGTTTCGCCGTCGCGCGGCGCCTTGATTCGGATCACCGGCTGGACGCCAGGCGGCGCCTCGGCGGCATCGCGGTCACGCCATGGGCCGCGGAAGCGGAACGGCTGCCCGGCGGCGGCGGCGGCCTCGCGCCCGGCCTTCAACTCGGCGGGCGAGACGTAGCAGCGGTAGGCTCGCCCGGCCGCCAGCATGTCGTGCGCCACCTCGGCGTGACGGGCGGCACGGCCGGACTGGAATACCGTTTGGCCGTCATGGGCGATGCCGAGCCAGTCCAGCCCTTGCAGGATGACCTTCGTGGCGGCGTCGGTGCTGCGCTCGCGGTCGGTGTCCTCGATGCGCAGCAGGAACTCGCCGCCGTGGTGCCGGCTGAACAGATAGTTGAACAACGCCGTGCGGGCGCCGCCGACATGCAGCAGGCCGGTCGGGCTGGGGGCGAAACGGGTGCGTACGATCATGCGGCAAGCCTTTGCGCAGGTTCCGGGCGTGTAGCACGCCGACACCGACTCTGTGCAGCCAGGATGGCTTGTGTGGCATCGGCATGCCGACCGGTATATCATGACGTAGATGCGCCGAAACCTGGCGCTCACCTTCACAAGCTGGCGCGCTGTCGCATCCGACGTGTTCACCGCCTGGGTGGAAGCCGAGCACGGCCGGTTCATGCCCTGGCTGCCCGTCTTCATGGCCGTCGGCGTGGCGTGCTACTTCAGCCTGGACGCCGAGCCCGCCTGGTGGCCCGCGGCGTTCGTGCTGGCCTGCGCGCTGGTCGGCGCGAGGCTGTCGCGCAACGGCGCCACGCTGCCCGCCGCCTGCCGCCTGCTGGCCGCGGCCGCCCTAGGCTTCGGCGCCGCGCAGTTCCACGCCGCGACTGCTGCCGACCTGCTCGACGTTCCCACCCGCGCCACGGTCGTGACCGGCACCGTGCGCGCGGTGGAGGCATTGCCGCTCGGCCGCCGCATCACCCTTGAGGCCGTCACCTTCGACGCCGGGCCAACACTGCCGCGCGCGGTGCGCCTGCGCCTGCGCGCCCCGGATACCCAGCCGATCGAGGCCGGCGACCGCCTGCGCGTGCGCGCCCTGCTGCAACGCCCGGCCGCACCCGCCTATCCCGGTGGCTGGGACCTGCAGCGCGACGCCTTCTTCGCCGGCCTGGGCGCCTACGGCTACGCGCTGAACCCGGCCGAACTTCTGTCCGCCGCACCGCCCGGCCGCGGTGCCTGGTTGCAGCGTCTGCGCGAGACCATCAACGGGCGCGTCGCCGCCGTGCTGCCCGGCAGCGCCGGCGCCGTGGCCGCGACCCTGCTGACCGGCAGCACGGCGGCGATCCCGGAAGCCGACCGGGCGGCGTTCCGCGATTCAGGGCTGGCACATCTGCTGGCTATCGCCAGGCTGCACATCGGCATCGTCATGGGCACCATCTTCGTCACCCTGCGACTGCTGCTGGTGCTGAACGAGCAAATGGCGCTTCGGGCGCCCACCAAGCAGATCGCCGCCTTGGCAGCGCTGGCTGCCGGCGGTGCCTACCTGTTGCTCACCGGCGCGCACCTGCCGATCCAGCGCAGCTTCGCCATGGCGTGCCTGGTGACGCTCGGCGTGATCGTCGGCCGCCGTGCGCTGTCCCTGCGCGGCCTGGCCATCGCCATGGCGGTGGTCATCCTCCTCGCGCCGGACGTGGTGATGGGCGTCAGCTTCCAGATGAGCTTCTCCGCCGTGCTCGCGTTGATCGTCGGCTACGGCATGCTGCGGCCGGTGCTGTCGGGGCTGCACGGCGACGGCTCGTGGCGCCGCCGCGTCGCCGGCCACATCGCCGCCCTGGCGCTGACCAGCGCGTTGGCCGGCGCCTTCTCGGCCCCCTACGGCGCCTACCATTTTGGCCACGTGCAGCTGTACTACGTGTTCGCCAACATGATCGCGGTGCCGCTGACGGCGTTCTGGACCCTGCCGCTGGGCATGGCCGCCCTGGCGTTGATGCCGCTGCACCTGGAGTTCCTGGCGCTGGTGCCGATGAGCTGGGGCGTGCAGGCCATCCTGCTGGTTGGCCGCTTCGTGTCCGCATGGCCGCAGGCAGTGATGGCGGTGCCGCATATCCCCAGCTGGGGGTTGGCGGTGTTCAGCCTCGGCCTGGTCTGGGCCGGGCTGTGGCGCAGCCGGCTGCGGCTGGCGGGCTGGGCGGCGGTGCTGCTGGGCTTGGCCTCGCCGATCACGGACCGCCCGCCGGACGTGCTGGTGTCTGCCGAGGCGCGGCTCATTGGGCTTTCTGCCAACGGCGCGCTCTACGTCCAGAAGATCTCCGGAGCCTCGAAGTTCACCCTGGATTCCTGGCTGCAGTTCCTGGCGGTGGCCGCCGCGTCGCCGTTGCCTGTCACCGACGCCGGCCATCTGGCCTGCACGCCGGTCGCCTGCACCCTGCAGCGAAGCGCCACCGGCCCAACGGCGCTTCTGGTACGGGGGCCGCCACCGCCCAAGGCCTGTGACGCCGCTGTGGTGATCAGCGCCGAGCCGCTACGTCTCGAATGCCCGCAGGTGGTGTCGTACATCGACCGCTTCAGCGTGTGGCGGGAGGGCGCGCATGCCGTCTGGCTCGAAACCACCGGCGCCCGGATCGTGACCGACCGCGGCTTCCGCGGCGAGCGTCCCTGGGTGGTGCCGCGCCCCACCAAAGGCCGCCTGCCACCAGGACCAGCCCTGCCGATGGCCCAAGCCGACGACTGAAGTCACCTATCCTACAAGCCTGCCAATCGGTTCAGTACTTCCGCAGCAGCGCCACCAGCCGTCCCTGCACCTTCACCTTGTCGGCCGGGTAGATTTGCAGATTATGGGCGCTGTTCGCCGGTTCCAGCGCGATCGTGCTGCCCCGCTTGCGCAGCCGCTTCAACGTCACCTCGGCGTCATCCACCAGGGCCACCACAATCTGGCCCGACTCGGCCTGATCGCCCTTGAGGATGATCACCGTGTCGCCGTCGTGGATGCCGGCCTCCGACATCGAGTCGCCGGCAACTTCCAGCGCGTAGTGGTCTCCGGCCCCGAGAAGCGCCATCGGCACCTCAAAATGCGTGCCCGTCTCACGCAGCGCCTCGATCGGCAGGCCGGCGGCGATGCGTCCGTAGAACGGCAACTGCACCGCACCTGCGGAAGCGGCTGCGCGCGCGCCGGCCAGCCGTCCGGTGAAGTCGCCGCGGATCACGTTCGGCGTGAAGGTCGGCATCCCGGCCAAGGCAGCCGCAGGCTGGACGCTGGCAACCGCTGTGCCCGTCGCATCCGGCATGCGCACCACTTCCAGCGCACGGGCACGATGGTGACGCCGACGCAGGAAACCGCGTTCCTCCAGGGCCGAGATCAGCCGGTGAATGCCGGACTTCGATTTCAAATTCAGCGCCGCCTTCATCTCCTCGAAGCTGGGCGAGAAGCCGGTCGCGGCCAGATGCCTGTCGATAAAGGTCAACAGTTCATGCTGTTTTCGCGTCAACATTCGGCATCTCCCGTCGGCCGGGCAGGGATCTGGAACAAACCGGCAACTACCGCTATGTTCTATATAGGTTCCCGGTGTCAGGTCAATAGGCAGAACATTCAAAGCCCAACGGCGTCCAGGCGGATGATGGTCACGGCAGCGCCCGCCTCCAGCGCGGGTGCATGTGGGGCGCGTAGAATCAGTGCGTCCGCCTCCGCCATCCGGCGCAGCATCGCCGAGTCCTGGCGCGCGAACGCCGTCGCCACGGGCGTTCCGTCGTCGCGTATACTCAGGGTGGCGCGCAGGTGATCGGCGCGGTGGTCGTTGGCGGCAAGCGGCGCGCCCAGCACCGCCTGAGCGATCGGCGGCGCCGCGGCCGACAGCCCCGATAGCCGTGCCAATGCGGGCACCAGGAAAAGCACCGCGCAGACCAGCGCCGACACCGGGTTGCCCGGTAGGCCCAGCACCGGCAGATCGCCGAGCCTGCCGAACATCAGCGGCTTGCCCGGCCGCATGGCGATCTTCCAGAAGTCCACCACCAGCCCACGATCCGTCAGCGCTGGCTGCACCAGGTCGTGCTCGCCCACGCTGACGCCGCCGGTGCTGACCAGCATGTCCATCCCGCGCACCGCGTCGGCCACCGCCATGATCGCCGCCCGGTCGTCCGCCACCACCGGCAGCACCACTGGCTCGGTCCCGCACGCGCGCGCCAAGGCGGCCAAGGCATGCGCGTTGGAACTTACGATGCCGCCGGGCGGGATCGGCTCACCCGGCAGCGCGATCTCGTCGCCGGTTGCCAGGATCGCCAGGCGCGGCCGGCGGTGCACCGTCACCCAGGGGTGGTTGCCCGAGGCCAGCAGGCCGATGTCGCGTGCGCCAAGCCGCCGGCCGGCCGGCAACAGGATGTCGCCGGCGGCGAAGTCCTGTCCGGCGCGGCGGATGTGCCGCCCGGGAACGACCGCCTCGTTCACACGCACGATGTCGCCGTCGCAGGTGGCGTCCTCCTGCAGCAGCACCGCATCCGCGCCGTGCGGCACGATGCTGCCGGTGAACAGCCGCAACGCTTCGCCGGCACCCAGCGTGCCGTGCCACGGATGCCCGGCCGGGGCGCTGCCGACCACGCGCAAGGCCGCACCCAGTCCGCCGTCCGCCGCCCGCAGGGCGTAGCCATCCATCGCCGACACGTCCGAGGGTGGCTGCGTCAGCCGGGCGGCGAGGGCCGTCGCAGTCACCCGGCGCCACGCCTCGGCCAGCGGCACGATCTCGCCCGCCGTCGGTTTCAGATCGATCAGGATGCGGTCACGCGCTTCATCGACGCCCATCATCGGCGTTCACCTCCGAAGCGTGATGGTTCGGAATGCACCAGCCACGCTTCGGGCCATCATCGAAGAACGCAAGGCCCGGGTCCAGATGGTGCGGTCGCCGTCCCTACCGCCGACGTGGCAGCATCACGCCGGCCGTGAGGCCGACTCCAGCGATCAGGGCACCGGCAAGCGCGGGGCGCATGCTGGCCTTGGTGTAGGCGCTGCGCAGCACGAAGAACGCCTTCCCGTTCACCCGCCCGTCGGAGTTGGTCTTGTATAGCGCGCCTTCCTTCTCGTCCGCCGGGCGGCGCTGCTGCTGTGCGGCGGTGCCGACCTTGGACGCCATCCAGTCGACCGCACCCGGCGCCACCTTCATCGTCTGGCTGAGCAGCTTGGCGGCGCCGCCGATGTAATAGTCGCGCCCGCCGTGCTCGGCGGCGAAGGCGATGGCCTCGGCCACGTCCATCGGCGAGTACACCGGCTGCGGCAGCTTGGGCGCGCGGTCCATGTAGTTGCGCGCGTGTTCCGGCAGCGGCGTGTTGATCGACGCCGGCTTGATCAGCGTCAGCGCGATCGGCGCGCCGTCGGCTTCCAGCTCCATCCGCAACGCGTCGGTGAAGCCCTTGATGGCGTGTTTGGACGCCGAGTACATGCCCTGCATCGGGAACGCCAAGTCCGATGCCACGCTGCCCAGGTTCACGATGGCGCCGCCGCGTTCGCGCAGGTGTTCGGCTGCGACCAGCGAGCCGTTCACCAGCCCCCAAAAGTTGATGTCGAACAGCCGGCGGTGGTCTTCCTCGGACACCTGAGTCATCTGGCCGCAGATCGTCTTGCCGGCGTTGTTGACCCAGGTGTCGAAGCCGCCGTGGCGCGCGACGGTCTCGCTGGCCAGGCGCTCAAGGTCCTCGCGTTTGGACACATCGACCGCCACGTGGAAGGCATCGCCGCCGCGGTCGCGGATCTCGCCGGCGGCGCGTTCCAGGGCCTCGCCGTTGCGCGCCGCCAGCAGGACCTTGGCACCGCGTTCGGCCAGGACGCGCGCGGTCGCCAGGCCGATGCCGCTGGAGGCTCCGGTTACGACGGCGACCTGGTCAGACAACGGCTTGAGCTTGACCTGCATTTTGTATCTCCCCGTAAACCACGGCGAACGTCGCCGATTCGCCGCAGGTTCCGCATCGGCGCGATGCGTGCAACGTTGGCCGCAGCATCCGGAGCATCCGCAATGACCGACCAGATCGACGCCATCATGCGCAGCCCCGCCTATGCGGCGGCCGTGGCGACCCTGGACGCCCAGCACGACCGCATCGTGGCCGACATCGTCACCCTGACCGAGATCGCCTCGCCGCCGTTCGGTGAGGATGTGCGCGGTGACGCCTACCTGGCGATGCTGCGCGCCCACGGTCTCGACGACGTGGAGAAAGACGCCGCCGGCAACGCCATGGGCTTGCGCCGCGGCATCGGCAACGGCCCGCTGATCGTGGTGGCCGCCCATCTGGACACGGTGTTTCCCACCGGCACGGACGTGCGCGTCCGGCGCGAGGGCACGAAGCTGTTCGCACCCGGCATCGGCGACGACACCCGCAGCCTGGCCGTGCTGCTAGGCTTCATGCGCGCCATGGACGAAGCCGGCATCCGCACGGTCAGCGACATCCTGTTCGTCGGCGACGTGGGCGAGGAAGGCCTCGGCGACCTGCGCGGCGTGCGGCACCTGTTTCACGAGGGCAAGTACAAGGACCGCATCAAGGCGTTCTTCACCGTCGACAGCCCAGACATGGACAACATCGCCACCGCCGGCGTCGGCTCGAAGCGCTACCGGGTGGTGTTCCGCGGTCCGGGCGGCCACAGCTACGGCGCCTTTGGCCTGGTCAGCCCGATGAACGCGATGGCGCAGGCGATAACCGAGCTGGCGCGGGTGATGGTGCCGGCCCAGCCGAAGACCACCTACAGCGCCAGCGTGGTCGGCGGCGGCACCTCGGTGAACGCCATCCCGAACGAGGCCTGGATGGAGATCGACCTCCGCTCCGAGGCGCCGGCCGAACTGGCGCGGCTGGAAGCCCGCTTCCACGCCGTCGTCGACCACGCGGTGCAGGCGGAAAACCATGCCCGCTCGACCGCGCAGGGCGCCATCACGGCCGAGGCGAAGATGATCGGCGACCGCCCGGCCGGCAGCACGTCTGCCGACAGCGACATCGTGCGGCTGTCCACCGCGGCGATCGCGGCGCATGGCTTCACGACGAAGCATGTGGCGTCCTCGACGGATGCCAATATCCCGATGGCGCTGGGCATCCCGGCCATCAAGATCGGCTCCGGCGGATCGGGTGGACGGGCGCATTCGCTGGAGGAATGGATCGACGTGGACAAGGCGCCGAGCGTGCGCGGCATGGCGGCGACCCTGACGGCGATCCTGGCAGTGGCCGGCGTGGCGCCCTGACGGTGCGGTGGGGCTTCCTTGGCGCCGCCCGCATCGCGCGTTCCGCCCTGGCGCCGGCGGTGCAGGCTGCCGGCCACCGCATCGATGCCGTCGCCGCCCGCGACGGCGGCCGGGCACGACAGTTCGCCGCCGATTTCGGCATTCCGCGTGCCTATGAAGGCTATGACGCGCTGATCGCCGATCCGGCCTTGAACGCGATCTACATCGCCCTGCCGAACGACGCGCATCTGCCCTGGACCCTGAAGGCGCTCATGGCCGGCAAGCACGTGCTGTGCGAGAAGCCGTTGGCGCTGAATGCCGCCGAGGTGGCACAGATCCGGCAGGCCGAGCACGCCTCCGGCTGCCTGGTGATGGAAGCGTATTGTCACATCCACCACCCCCAGGCCGCCCGTGCGCGTGCCATCGTGGCATCCGGGGCTTTGGGTCGTTTGATCGCGATGCAGGGCAGCCACGCCAACCCGCTGTGCCGCGACAGCGACTTTCGCTGGTCCCGAGCCATGGGCGGCGGCGCGCTGCTGGACCTCGGCTGCTATATCCTCAGCGCCATGCGGCTGTTCTCGGGGTTGGAGCCGGTGCGCGTGTCCGCCGCCGCCTCGATGCGCGGCGACGTGGACGCGACCTTGTGGGCCAGCATGGAATTCGGCCCAACGAACCTTGGGCCCGGCGTGGCCGCCCAGCTGCTGTGCTCCTTTGACGCCGCGCGTTCGCAGCGACTGGAATTGCTCGGCACCGATGGACGGCTGGCGCTGGACTGGCCGTGTTCGGCGCGCGACCGCGTCGCCACCCTGGAGCTGAACGGCGTCGCCGAGCACTTCGCCCCCACCAACCCATACATCGCCATGGTCAGCCATTTCGCCGACGCCGTCGCCGGCCGCGCATCCATGCTGTTTCCGGTCGCGGCGTCGCTAGCCCAGGCGCGGGCGCACGACGCCCTGCTTGCCGCCGTTGCCAGCGGCGGCTGGGTCACGGTCGCGCGCTGATCTCGGTGACAAACTGCTCGGTGCTGCGCTGCCGGCAATAGCCCTTGATCGCGCGCAGCGAATTGTCGTGGCGATCCTGGCTGTAGGTCGCGCAGGCGTCGGTGACCAACGTGACCAAATAGCCCTTGTCGCAGGCGCTGCGCACCGAGCCCTCGATGCACTGGTCGGTGACGACGCCCGATATCACCAGATGCCTCGTGTCCAGGTTGCGCAGGATGTAGTCGATGTTGGTCGAGTGGAACACGTCCGACGACGTCTTCGGCAGCACCATCTCGTCATCGCCAGGTGCGAGCGCGTCGATCACCCGGCCGTCCCAGCTGTCGGGCGGCACGTTGAAGCCGGTGATCTTGTAATCCAGGCTGCGGTCGCGGCCGTCCTTCGTCAGGTTGCGGATGATGGTGTACATCACCTCGATCCGTGCCGCCCGGCAAGCCGCCTGCAGGCGCCGCATGTTGGGAATGACGCGTCCCGACATCTCGTCGAAAAAATATGCCATCCCCGATTTCTCGTCCGGCGTCATCTGCGCCCACTCGCCGCCTTCGGGGATGGCGCAGAAGTTCTGCACGTCGATGAACAGCAGAGTCGTGTGAGCGGCCACGACCGGGATTTCGCGGCTGGTGGGATAGGCCATGGCGGCGGGGTGCTTCCGTTGCAGCGGGATCGTGCCGATGCCCTTACGTGTTGACCCGCATCCGGGTCAACGGCTGGCAAAGCCCAGCCGATCACGCGCGCCGCCGTTCCTGCCCGCCATCATCCTCCATCCCCACCGGGGTGCCGGGCAGCCAATGCGACACCGGGCCGGATGCCACGCCGAGCGAGGTCACGATGCGGCGTGCCCGCGCGATCTCCGCCTCGCGCTCTCCGCTGGGCACCGGAAGATGGCGCAGCGCCGGGCTGGTGGTCTCGATCTGGTGCCAGGCCAGGCCGAAGGTGGGGCTGCTCAGCGCCGCCTGCAGCTGGCCCGGCGGCAGGCACAGCGAGTGCCGTAGCCGACGCTGGCCGTCATGGGGGCCTTCGCTCCAGGCCCGGCGCACCGCACGGCGCAGCAGCGCACGCACCATGCGGGTGTTGGCCTGTTCGATGTTGCTGTCCAGGAAGGTGTCGGGCTGCGACATCCGCCGGCGCATGGTGTCGGCCATGCCTCCTTTGGCCCGCCCGTGCAGCCGGCCGGACACGGTGACGGTGATCTCGGGCGCGTGGCGGATGCGTGCGTCCTCGCGCCGCAGCGCCTCGAAGAAGGCGCGGTCCTCGCCCAGCTTCATCGCCGGGATGCCGCCGACGCGGTGAAAGGCGCACAGGCTGACGCCGATGCTGGCGCCGGAGTTCTCGGTGTGCCGCGGCCAGGGATCGGCCGGGTCGGGATCGATCAGCCAGTCGATCTGGTCCAGCAGCGTGGTCAGCAACTGCACCCGCTCCTCGTTGGCGACCATGTGCGCGGGCAGCGCGGTCTCGTCGACAGGGTCGATCAGGGCGCGGCCGGCGACCGCGTCGACGCCCTGGCGCAGCGCGGCCAGATTGGCCTCGACCCAGTTCGGCGGCAGCACGGTGTCGGCATCGGTGCTCAGCAGGAAGCCGTCGAGAGGTGTCAGCCGCGCCGCCGCCTGCATCGCCAGCCGGCGGGCGGTGCCGGCGTTGGCGCGATCCCGACCAAGGCGGCGCGTCAACGCATGGACGGGGAACGGCAGGGCAGGGCTCAGCGCCTCGACGACCGTGCGGGTGGCATCGGTGCAGTTGTTCATCAGCAGCAGCACGGCGAAGCGCACAGCAGTGTTCTGGGCGGCGAAGGAGCGCAGCATGGGTGCGATGCAGTCTGCCTCGTTGTGCACCGGAATGCCGACGACGACCGTCGGGGCATCCGCTTTGAAGGCGGTCATGTGGCGCGGCGTCTCCTGGGCAAATTTTCGGGGCGCGTCGGGTTCGGGGCGCATCGGGCCGAAGGGTGACGCGGCTGCCACGGCCAAGGTTCCCGACCGTTCGGCAAGCCGCCGGAACCAGTCGCGTGACGCCGTGTTGCACCAGCGGGGCGCATGGCCGCGACGCCACAAGGACAGGAATGCAGGAGCGAAACACAGTCGCGTGCCCCGAGGATGCGCCCGCGGCCCTAGCCCTCGATGCGCTGCGCCGGCTTGTCGCCGTCCATGGGCCGCGGACATGGACAGCGGCAAACGAGGAGCAGTTTCCCGCAGCGGCACTGGACGCGTTGCGCGATGCCGGAGTGTTGCGCGCCGCTCTGCCTGCCGCAGCCGGCGGGCTGGGATGGGGCACCGAACCTGCCGGGGGGGAACCGCTCAGCCAGGCGCTCCGGCTGCTGGGCTCCGCCAGCCTGTCGCTCGGCCGGGTGTTCGAGGGGCACGTGAACGCCGTCCGGCTGCTGCACCGCTGCGCCGCGCCGGCGGTGTTCGCCCAGGCGGCGCGGGACGTGCGCGCCGGCCATCTGATCGGCCTGTGGGTGACCTCGTTCGCCAATCCGGTCATCGCAAGCCTGGACGGCGCACACGTGCTGCTGACCGGAATGAAGGACGTGTGCAGCGGGGCAGGGCTGGCAACCCGGGCGGTGATTTCGGCCCTGGACGCGGCAGGTGTGGAAAACCTGGCCTATGTCGACGCCACCCAGGCCGAGCCGCTGCCGGACCGCAAGCTGGACATGCACGGCATGCGCGCCACCGAAACGATGGCTGTGCGGGTGCACATGCGCGTCGCCCCCGCCGCGGTGTTCGGCCGACCGGGCGACTACATGCGCGAGCCGGATTTCTCCGCCGGTGCTTGGCGCACTTCGGCGGTGACGATGGGCGGCCTGGAAGCCCTGGTGGCGGAGGCGACGGCGCAGCTCGCCGCCCGCGGCCGGCACCGCGACCCGCACCAGCAGGCGCGGCTTGGGCACATGCTGATGGCGCGCCAGACCGGCCTGCTGTGGCTGGACGCCGTGGTGAGCATGGCCGAGGCCGACGACCCGCATCCCGGCCGGACCGCGGCCTTTGCCAACCTGGCCCGTCTGGCGGTCGAGCGCGTCTGCCTGGAGGTGATCCCCCTGGTCCAGCGCAGCCTCGGCCTGGCGGCCATGCAGCGAGGCAACCCCGCCGAGCGGCTGATCCGCGATCTGTCCACCTATCTGCGCCAGCCCGCCGGCGACGAGGTGCTGGCGGTGGCGGCCGCCTGGTTCGTGGACAACGGCGCGGACCTGACCGCCTGATGCTGGCCAGTAACGCCCTGGCCGCGATGCGGGCGCTGCCCACAGCCGACGCGGCTCAGATCGCCGGTGGCCGTCCGGTGCTGGTGCTGGCGCCGCATCCCGACGATGAGGTGCTCGGCTGCGGCGGGCTTTGCCTGAGCCTTGCCGCCGCCGGCATCGCGCCCGCCATCCTGTTCCTGACCGATGGCACCGGGTCGCACCCGAACTCGCGCGCCTGGCCCGCCCCACGGTTGCGGGACCTGCGCGAGGCGGAGGCGCGGACGGCGGCGGGCCTGCTGGGGGTTCGGCCGGATCGGGTCGGCTTTCTGCGCCGGCGTGACACCGCGGCGCCGACCGAAGGTCCCGCATTTGAATGCACGGTGGCTGCGGTGGCGGCCGCCTGCACGGAATGGGATTGCGCCACGATCTGCGCGCCCTGGCGCTGCGACCCACATTGCGACCACCTGGCCGCCCACCTGATCGCCGCGCAGGCCGCAGCGCGCATCGGCGTGCGGCATCTGGCCTATCCGGTCTGGGGCTGGACCCTGGCGCCCGGGACCGAGCTCGGCGCGCTGGACATCGCCGGGGCAAGGCTGGAGCTGGGCGCATCCACGGCGATCAAGCGCCAAGCCCTGCAAGCCCACGCTTCCCAGTTCGGTCAGGTGATCGACGACGATCCAGGCGGCTTCTGCCTGGACGGCGCCACCTTGGAGCTGATGCTGCACCCTTTCGAGGTGTTCCTGGACCCGCCATGACCCCCAAGCCGTCGTTCACACCCGAATATTTCCGCGCCATGTACGAGGCCGATCCCGACCCGTGGAAGTTTGCCACCTCGGACTACGAACGGCGCAAGTACCAGGCCACCATTGCGGCGCTGCCCGTGCGGCAGCCGGCCCGCGTCTTCGAGGCAGGCTGCTCGATCGGCGTGTTGACCCGCATGCTGGCCCCTCTCGCGGGCCATGTTCTGGCGGCGGACGTGGACGCGCGAACGCTGGAGCGGGCGCGGGCGAACTGCGCGGATTGCCCGAACGTGGAATTTCGCCGGATGGTGCTGCCGGGCGAATGGCCCGCCGGCCGCTTCGACCTGATGCTGTTCTCCGAGGTACTGTATTTCATGTCCCGGGACGACGTGGCGCGGACGGCGCATCTGGCAGCATCCGGATTGTCCGAGGCGGGTGGCATCGTGCTGGTGAATTGGACCGGCCTGACCAACTATCCCTGCGGTGGCGACGAGGCGGCGGACCTGTTCATCGCCGCGACGGCGCCCGTCCTGCGCGTGCGCCACGCGCACCGGAAGCCGGAATACCGCCTGGACGTGCTGACCCGATCCTCCTTGCAGGGTGGTAGCGAAGCGTCACCCATCACCGGCGATGCCAGCGCGGAAACGATGGGTGACGCAAGGGCTTAACCCATCCTACGAAGATAGTGGCTGCGCCGCGCCAAGCACGCCCTGCCCAGCAAGCCGGGCAACCTCCGCGGCGCCGAAACCGGCCTCCAGCAGCACCTCCCGGCTGTGCTGGCCGCATTCGGGCGACGGTGAGAGTGCTGCTTCGGCAGCCGGCGAGGCACCCGGCGTGCGCGGCACGTGAACCAGGCCGGCGCCGGGCTGGTCGATGGCCGTGGCGGCTACGGCGTGCAGCACCTGCGGGTCGGACATCCAATCTGAAAAATCCTGCACCGGGTCGCAGATGATGTCCGCCGCCCGCAGCCGATCGAGCCACGCGGCACTGCTGCCGCCAGCCAGAACGGCGGCAATGGGCGGCACCAGTTCGGCCTCGTGCGCCGCGCGTGCGGGAAAGCCGGTGAAGCGCGGGTCGGCGGCCAGGTGCGGCAGGCCCAGCACCGTGACCAAGCGCTGGTAGTGCGCCTCGTTCACCAACGCCAAGATAATCCAGCCGTCGGTGGTGGCGTAGCTTCCGGACGGCACGTTCATCGCCATCGGGGGGCCGCCGGCCAGCAGATACTCCGGCAGCTTGTGGCCAAGCAACGCGGCACCTCCCTGCATCAGGCTGATATCGATGTGCCGGCCGGTGCCGGTGTCGCGGCGGGCGTATAGCGCGGTGGCCGTGGCCTGATAGGCGTACAGCCCGGTCGCCACGTCGCACAACAGGGCCGCGGCACGGTGCGGGACGCCGTCCGGACCGCGGTTGATCGACACGAACCCGGAAAATGCTTGCGCCGCGCTGTCGGTGCAGGGCCGCGCGGCATACGGCCCGTCCTGGCCGTAGCCGCTGACAGAGACGTAGATCACCCGCGGGTTCGCCTCGGCCAGGCTGGCGTAGCCGACGCCGAGCCGCGCCGCGACGCCGGGGCGGAAGCCCTCGACGAGGATGTCGGCGCGTTCTGCCAGCCGGCGCAGCGCCGCGCGTCCGGCGACGGTCTTCAGGTCCAGGCACAGCGCGCGCTTGCCGCGGTTGTAGGTCAGCGACAGCGCCGTCTGCCCGCCGTGGCGTGGGCCCAGGCCGCGCGACCAGTCGCCCTCGGGTGGCTCGACCTTCACCACCTCGGCGCCATATAACGCCAGCAGCATCGCGCAGTAGGGCGATGCGACGCCCTGGCCGAGATCGAGCACGCGCAGCCCGCGATACGGGAAATTATGGCTCATGGCGTATGCCCCTGGCTGCTTTTACCCAGTGTCTGGCCTTGCCGCAGTGTAGGACGTGTCGGGACGCAGGGGAAAGCACAGTGCAGGACGATGCCGAGCGACGCGCCCGGGATGCCGTGACCGAGGGGCAACACGCCTTCATGGTGGCCCTGGCGGCACATGACCGGCGCCCGCCCGATCGGCTGACGACGGCGATGAAGCCATGTCGGCGTCGGCGGAAATATGCTGCCATGTTACAGTAGCGCAAGATTTCGACACAATAGCGGCGTTGTCGCGTCTCAATCTACAACTATATGTCAGCTAATGAATCGGCCGCAGGAGCCTGTATGACGACGTGTGACTTACCGACCGGCCGTGGCGTGTCATTGCGGTTTCGCCACGCAGCCCATCTCATCCCGGTCACCTGTCTGGTTGCTTTTGTCGGCTTTGCAGCGGCCATGTCGGTCGGCGTTGTGAATGCCCCCGGCATCCTTTTCGTGGTGCTGGCAATGGTGGTGGCGGCGGCGGTGGCGTTGCCTTCATGGGTGGTGGTGGTGGGCACGCTGGTGACGCTGGCCGGCAGGTCCGCGGCAGTGCGCGGCCTTGCTCCGGCCATGCCTGCCGGCCAGGCTTGCACCGTTGTGCCCCGTACTGCCGTGCTGGTCCCGGTGTACGAGGAGGACCCGGTCGCGGTGTTCGCCGCCGTCGCCGTCATGCGGCGGTCGCTGCCCGCCAACGGCATCGGCGACGTGGACATCTTCGTCCTGAGCGACACGCGCAACCCCGCGACCGCCCTGGCGGAGGAACGCCAGCACGCCGGCCTGCTGGCTCGCATCGCCCGATCGGACGCGCAGGCTCCCGGTTCGCCCAGCCGGGCGGTCCACTACCGCCGGCGGGCTGCCAACGTCCGCCGCAAGGCCGGCAACATCGAGGATTTCTGCGTGCGCTGGGGCGGGACCTACGACTTCATGGTCGTCCTGGATGCCGACAGCCTCATGGTTGGCGACGCCATCGCCCGCATGATCGGGTTGATGGAAGCCAACCCGAAGGCCGGGATCGTGCAAACGATGTGCTACCCCGTCGGCCGCGCCACCCTGTTCGCCCGGGCCGAGCAGTTCGTCGCCCGCATCTACGGGCCGTTGCTGGCCCGCGGCGTGTCTTTCTGGCAGGGGCCGCACGGCGCCTGGTGGGGCCACAACGCCATCATCCGCACCGATGCCTTCATGCGGCACTGCGGCCTGCCCGACCTGCCCGGGCGCGCCCCGCTCGGCGGCGAGATATTGTGCCACGACACGGTCGAGGCCGCCCTGATGGTGCGCGCCGGCTGGGAGGTGTGGCTGGCGCCCGAGGTGTCCGGGTCGTTTGAGCAGGCGCCGACCAACCTGGTGGACAACCTGTCGCGCGACCGCCGCTGGTGCCAGGGCAACATGCAGCATCTGAAGGTGCTCGGCGCCAACGGCCTGAAGCTGGCGTCCGGCATCCACGTCGGCGGCGGCATCCTGCACTACCTGACCGCCCCGCTGGTGGTGGCGTTCCTGGTGGCTGCCGCCGTGCTCGGGGCTACGTCCGACCCGCGCGACGCGGCGCAGACGGCCTGGTCGTCGGTGGCGCTGTGGACGGTTGTGGGGCTGCTGTTCACACCCAGACTGCTGGGCGTCGCATGGACCCTGGCCGACCACGGCAGGCGCTCGTCCTTCGGCGGCACCGCACGGGTCCTGGCGGGCGCGGCCCTGGAGGCCGTCATCTACATGCTGACGGTTCCGGTGACCCTGTGCTGCCACGTCGCCTTCCTTTGGCAAACCTTCACCGGCCGCGTCGTTGGCTGGGACGCGCAAAGCCGCGACGATCGCGGCGTCGGTTGGCATGAGGCCATCAGGCGGTTGGGCGTGCCGCTTGCCGCGGGAATCGTCGGATGCGCGCTGCTGGCGGCGTCAGGCGGCACATGGGCCTGGATTGCAGCATTGCCCGGGCTGCTGTTGGCTGTCCCTCTCGTGGTGTTCACCAGCATGTCCGCGCTAGGCTTGCGTGCCAAGGCCGCCGGCCTGTTCGCAACGCCCGAGGAGACCAGCCCGCCGGTGGAGTTCGCCTGGCTGGCAGCTGAGCGACAGCTTGCGGCTTGCCAGGACGATGTGCGGGGTTCCGCGCCGAACCTGCCGGACGAGTGTCACGGCATCATGCCACGCCAACAGTTCTGGGGAGCAGGACACCGTTGGAATGTTCCTATGCCCGGCATTGCCGCGGAAGCTGACTGACCGCCGCCGGGCTCTTCATCGCCCGGGCAATATTTTCTTGGCAGCAGCGAGCGACGGGTATCGGCTACTGATAATTCACCATGATCGTCTTCTTATGGGTGAAATGCTCCAGCATCGACTCCAGGCTGGCCTCCTTGCCCAAGCCTGAGCTTTTTACGCCGCCATAGGACAGGTTGGCCTGCACCACCAGGTTCTGGTTGATTTGCACCAGACCCGCTTCAAGCCTATGCGCCAGGTCGAGCCCGACCTTCAGGTTGTTGGTCCACAACGACGCCGCCAGGCCGTATTCGCTGTCGTTGGCCTCAGCCAGCACGGCGTAGGGGTCGTCGAACGGGAACACGCAGGTGACTGGGCCGAAGATCTCCTGTTGCACCAGGCGGGAGGTGTTGGGCAGGCCGGTGAAGATGTGCGGCTGCAAAAACAGGCCCTTGGCCAAAGCCGGATCGGACGGCATAGCCGAACAGGCGCGCCCGGTCGCACCCACGGTCGCCAGGCCTTCGGCGATGAATCCCGAAACCTTGTCGCGCTGCTCGTGGCTGATGATGGTGCCGATGTCGGTGGCCTCGTCCAGCGGGTCGCCCATCACCATGGCGTCGACCTTTTCGGCCAGGGCTGCCACGAAGCGGTCGAAGATCGGGCGCTCGACGTAGATACGGCTGGCCGCGGTGCAGCTCTGGCCCTGGCGAGTGAAGCGCATCGAGGTCACGGCGCCGGCCAACGTCCGGTCGAAGTCGCAGTCGGCGAACACGATCATCGGCGACTTGCCGCCCAGTTCCAGCGTCACCGGGATCAGCTTCTTGGCGGCGGCCTGAGCTACGATGCGGCCGACGTCGACGCTGCCGGTGAAGGTCACCTTGCGCACCAGCGGATGCGCTACCAGGGGCCCGCCGCATTCCGGGCCGAAGCCGGACAGCATGTTGAACACGCCGGGCGGCAGGATGCGTGCCATCAGCTGGCAGATGCGCAACACGGTCAGCGGCGCCTCCTCGGCGGACTTCACCACCACGGTGTTGCCGGCAACCAGCGCGGGGGCGATCTTCAGCGACATCAGCAGCAGCGGCACATTCCACGGGATGATGGCGCCGACCACGCCCAGCGGCTCGCGCACAGTGACGCTCAGCACATTTGGCGCAAACGGCACGCTCTCGCCCTTCAGCTCGCCGCCCAGGCCGCCGAAGAACTCCAGCACATCGGCCACCGTGTTGGCCTCGACGCGGCTTTCGGTGCGCAGCGCCTTGCCGGTCTCAAGCGCGATCAGCCGGGCGAGCTCCTCGACATGGGTGCGGATCAGCGCCGCACAGGACGCGACCAGGGCGCCGCGCCTGCGCGCCGGCATGGCGGCCCAATCCTTCTGGGCGGCGGCGGCGTTGCACACGGCGGCATGGACATCGGCCGCGTCGCCGTCGGCGGCCCGGCCGATCTCGACCCCGGTTGCCGGATTCACCACGGCAAAGGTTTTGCCGGACAGTGCCGGCGTCAGCCTGCCGCCGATGAAATGCGATCCGGACAGGGCGCTGGCCAGTGCAGCCTGGTCGAGCACCGGCTCGGAACCCGGACCGTTGCAATCTGCTGTTGATGCGGATGCGGGTCGGTCTAGCATCATGGGTTTCCTTTTGGACCATATTGGGCGAAGGGAAGGCGTGACCTTGAAGCTTCCCGTGTATGACGGGCCAGACGACAACCGGCAAGCTTGCCCAAACATGCTACAGGAACCTACCTCATGATGCCCAAAGATCCGGGAGGCCCGTTGAAAGGGCTGCGCGTCCTTGACCTTACCCGCGTCCTGGCAGGACCCACCTGTACGCAGATGCTCGGCGACCTTGGCGCCGAGGTCCTGAAGATCGAGCGTCCGGGCAGCGGCGACGACACTCGCGGCTTTGCCCCGCCGACCATGCCCGGCACCGCCGAAAGCGCCTACTTCGTCGGCGTCAACCGCAACAAGCGCTCGGTGACGCTGGATATCGCGTCCGCCGAGGGCCAGGACATCTGCCGCCAGCTGCTGACCGATTGCGACATCCTGGTGGAGAACTTCAAGGTCGGCGCGCTGGCCAAGTACGGCCTGGGCTACGAGGAGCTGAAGCCCGCCTATCCCGGCCTGATCTATTGCTCCATCACCGGCTTCGGCCAGACCGGCCCATATGCGCCGCGGCCGGGCTACGACAGCCTGATCCAGGCAATGGGCGGCGTGATGAGCCTGACCGGAGACCCCAGCGGGCTGCCGCAGAAGGTCGGTGTGCCGGTGGCGGACCTGTTCGCCGGCCTGTACGGCGTCGTCGGCATCCTGGCCGCCCTGCGCCACCGCGAGCGCACCGGGCTGGGTCAGCAGGTCGACATCGGTATGTTGGATACGCATGTGGCTTGGCTGGCCAACCAGGGCATGAACTACCTGGCCACCGGCGAGAACCCCGAGCGCCTGGGCAACCAGCACCCGAACATCGTGCCCTACCAGGTGTTTGCCTCCCAGGACGGCTACATCGTGCTGTCGGTCGGCAACGACGCGACGTTCAGGCGGTTTTGCGAGAACTTTGAGCTGTCGCATCTGCTCAAGGACCGGCGCTTCGCCACGAACGTCGCCCGTGTCGGCAACCGTGAACTGGTGACCGACACCCTGGCGCCGGTGCTGAAGCAGCAGCCCACCGCCTGGTGGGTCGACCGTCTGGAGGGGCTGAAGATCGGCTGCGGCCCTATCAACACGCTGAGGGAGGTGTTCGCCGACCCACAGGTGGTCGCCCGCGGCATGGTGGTGCAGATGGCTCAGTCCAGCGGTGCGCCAGTCAAGGTGATCGCCAACCCGGTGCGCCTGAGCGAGACGCCGCCTGACTATCGCCTGCCGCCGCCGTTGCTGGGCGAGCACACCGAGGAGGTCCTGCAAGGCCTGCTGGGCATCGACAACGAAGCGTTCGCCGAACTGCGCGCCAAAGGCGTGGTCTGAGTCAAGGCGCCAGGAAGCGGGAGAACGCCTGCAGGGTGGCTTCCGACACGTGGTGCTCGATGCCCTCGGCGTCCTGTTCCGCGGCCTCGGCCGGCACGCCGACAGCGCGCAACAGGTCGACCACCAGGCGGTGGCGGGCCTTGACCCTGGCCGCCAAGGTGCGGCCGGCCTCGGTCAGGAACACGCCGCGGTAAGGTAGCGCGGTAGCCAGGCCTTCGCGCTTCAGCCGGGCGATGGTCTTGATAGCAGTGGCGTGGGACACGCCCAGCCGGCGGGCGATGTCGGTCGGGCGCGCCTCGCCGCCGCTGGCCAGCAGATCAGCGATCAACTCGGAGTAATCCTCCAGCAGCGCCGTCGACTGCGCCGTGCGCGCCTTGCCGAAGCGCAAGGCCTGGGTCGGCTGCGTCGGCAACGTCTCGTCGCATCGTGGCTCGGGGGCTGGGCTGGACGGCACAAACAAACTCCTGACGATCGATCCGAGCACGACGAACCGCATCACGATATCAGCAGCGGAAGATGAAGCCTATTGCGCGAAGTGTAGCCTATGCTGCATTCTAAGCCCTATGGTGCAGATACCGCAATCAGGAACCGTCGGGATGTCGCAGACCGCCGACCCTATGCTTGCCGCCGACGCCGTGCCGCGGCTCAGCCTGGCCGAGGTGCACGGCAGCGTGCGGGTGCCGCGCGGCGGTTCGTGGCTGCGCCGGCTGCTGGCCTTCACCGGCCCCGGCTACATGGTGTCGGTCGGCTACATGGACCCGGGCAACTGGGCCACGGACATCGCCGGCGGGTCGAGGTTCGGCTACGCGCTGCTGTCGGTGGTGCTGCTGTCCAACCTGATGGCGATGTTGTTGCAGGCGCTGTCGGCACGGTTGGGCATCGCCAGCGGGCTGGACTTGGCGCAGGCCTGCCGCGCCAGCTTCTCCCGCCCTGTCAACCTGCTGCTGTGGGCGGCATGTGAGATCGCCATCATCGCCTGCGACATGGCCGAGGTGATCGGCACCGCTATCGCGCTGAACCTGCTGTTCGGCATCCCGCTGCTGCTTGGCACCGCGCTTACCGCGCTGGACGCTTTCCTGGTGCTGCTGCTGATGAACCGCGGCTTCCGCTATCTGGAAGCTTTCGTGATCGCGCTGCTGGCCATCATCGCCGGCTGCTTCGCGGTGGAGATCGCGCTGGCCGCGCCGCCGATCGCCGGCGTGCTGGCCGGCTTCGTGCCGCGCGCCGAAGTGGTGACCAACCCGGCCATGCTGTACATCGCCATCGGCATCCTGGGGGCGACAGTGATGCCGCATAATCTTTATCTGCACTCGTCGATCGTGCAGACGCGCGACTACCCGCGCACCGAGCCGGGCCGGCGCGACGCCATCCGCTGGGCCACGGCGGACAGCTCCATCGCGCTGTTCCTGGCGCTGTTCGTCAACGCTGCCATCCTGATCCTGGCCGCAGCGGTGTTCCACGCCAGCGGCCGCACCGAGGTCGCCGAGATCGGCGAAGCCTTCAGCCTCATGTCGCCGCTGCTGGGCGCCAGCTTCGCCTCCGCGCTATTTGCCGTCGCGTTGCTGGCATCCGGGTTGAACTCCACGGTGACCGCCACGCTGGCGGGCCAGATCGTGATGGAAGGCTTCCTGCACATCCGCCTCCCCCAGTGGTCGCGCCGGCTGCTGACCCGTGGCATCGCCATCGTGCCGGTGCTGATGGTGACCGCCTTGATGGGCGAGCGCGGCACGGCGGAGCTGCTGGTGCTCAGCCAAGTGGTGCTGTCGATGCAGCTGCCGTTCGCCGTTGTTCCACTGGTTCGCTTCGTCTCGAACCGCAGGCTGATGGGCAGCTTCGCCATCTCCCGCGGGGTGGCGGCATTGGCCTGGCTGGTGACGGCGGCGATCGTGGTGCTGAACCTCAAGCTGCTGTTCGACATCGTGTCGGGCGGGTAGACGGGCCTGCGTCGTGCGGTCAGGCCGGCGACGCACCCTGCCGAGCCAGGTAGCGCTCGACCATCGACCCCCAAATCGTTGAACCGCGCGGCCCGAAGAACAGTTCGTGGCCGTCGCGATCGTAGGGTCCAGGCAGCTCCAGCGCCGCCTGCCACCTGCTGCGGTGGAGGCCTGATGCGGCGTGTCCGCGATCTGTAAGGCAAAATAGCTGTCGTTGGCGGCATAAACCCAGAGCATCGGCGTCGAAGCGGTTACGCCGAAACGTGCGACGGCCTCGGTTAGCCGCTCCGTGCGGCAGTTCTGGTTCGGCATGTTGTCCCGGTGCCCGCCGCGGCCGTGGCGCTCACGGGCGGTTCTCTTGTTCTGCCGGCAGCGTGTCGAACCGACCTGAAAATGTCAGCGAAATGAAAAGACAATCGTGGACCGTCTTCACATCAGCTAGGCAACGGCGAACACTGCGGCACCTACCAGCAGGTAGCCCGCGGTCAGCACGAGCGAAATCCGGCCGGAATGCCGCCGCAGCGCGGGCACCAGCCGCAGCGCCACCAGCCCGGCCATCACCAGCGCGCCGAGCCAGCGCAGGGCGGCGAACGGATCGAAACCGGGCGTTGTCACTTGCGGCCGTGCTCGTAGACCTTCAGCCGGGTGTAGGCCGCCTTCAGCATCCACGCGGGCCGGCCCAGCGCTTTGGCACGTGCCAGCATGTCGCCGATCACATGGTCGGCCTCCACCGCGCCGCCGCGCAGCATGTCGCGCATCATCGACGCGGCCCACAGCCCATCGCGGTCGGTGACCATGGCACGGGTGCTGGCGGCGTTTGCCGGCCGCGGCCCATGGCCGGCGGCTTCGGCCACCGCGGTGCAGTCGTCCACCATCGCGCCCATCAGCTCCGTCCCGTCGTCGCTGGCCCGCACGATGGCGCCGACGTTGTCGCGCATCAGGCTGGTCATGCCGGCCAAGCTGCACAGGAACACCCATTTCTCCCACATGTCGTGCACGATGGTAGGGCTGTGCTTCAGGTCGAAGCCCTTGTTCGCCAGCGCCGGCGCCAGCGCGTCGCAGAACGCCTGTTGGCCTGGAGTGCGCGCGCCGTAGGCGAACAGATGTGGCCGGGCGAGGTGGCGGATGGTGCCGTCTTCTTCCATCGTGACGGCGATGCCGGCCATGCCGCCGAGCACCGCGTCGGCACCGAACGCGGTGTCCAGACGCTCCATGTGGGCCATGCCGTTCAATTGCGGAATGATTCTGGCACCCGCGGCGGCCGGGCGGATGGCCTTGATGGCGCTGTCCAGGTCGTAGGCCTTGCAGCTCAGCACGATGGCGTCGTAGCCGGAGGCCAGGTTGGTGGCCAGCACAGTGCGCGCCGGGGTAATCAGGTCGCCCGTCGGGCTCTTGATCACCAACCCGTCGCGGGCGATCTGGGCCGCACGCCGCGGGCGCACCAGGAAGGTGACGTCCGTGCCGCCGGCCTCCGCTCGGCCGCCAAAGTATCCGCCGATGCCGCCGGCGCCGAGGATGAGGATGCGCATGTCGATTTCCTCAAAGCGTCAGGCTTGCGCCTGTGGCGCCGGATGGCAAGGTTTGGCATGGCCGAAATGCGGGCGGCCTTGCGCAAGGCCAATTCCACCGCCGCGGCCCAGCGTGATAAGGCTGCACCGTGACAGGAGTCGACGCCATGAACGAGCAGACGCCAGCCGCCAGCCTGCAGCGCTTCTTCGCCGCCCCGTTGGCGCAGACCGACCCCGAACTCGCCGCCGCGATCGGGCGCGAGATGGTGCGCCAGCAGGACGGCATCGAGTTGATCGCCAGCGAGAACATCATCAGCGCCGCCGTGCTGGAGGCGCAGGGCTCGGTGCTGACCAACAAATACGCCGAGGGCTATCCCGGCCGGCGCTACTACGGCGGCTGCGTCGAGGTCGATGTCGCGGAAACCCTGGCCATCGAGCGTGCGAAGCAGCTGTTCGATTGTTCCTACATCAACGTGCAGCCGCATTCCGGCGCGCAGGCCAACCAGGCGGTGTTCCTGGCGCTCATCAAGCCTGGCGATGCCGTTCTGGGCATGAGCCTGGATGCCGGCGGCCACCTGACTCACGGCGCGGCCCCTAACCTGTCGGGCAAGTGGTTCCGCGCCGTGCAGTACGGCGTGCGCCGCGACGACGGGCTGCTGGACTACGACCAGCTCGAGGCGCTCGCCCGCAGCGAGAGGCCGAAGCTGATCATCGCCGGCGGCAGCGCCTATCCGCGGGTGATCGATTTTCCCCGGATTCGCCGCGTGGCGGACGAGGTGGGTGCATTCTTCATGGTCGACATGGCGCATTTCGCTGGGCTGGTGGCGGCCGGAGCCTATCCCAGCCCGCTGCTGCACGCCCACGTGGTGACCACCACCACCCACAAGACCCTGCGCGGCCCGCGCGGCGGCATGATCCTGTCCAACGATCCCGACCTCGGTAAGAAGTTCAATTCGGCGGTGTTCCCCGGTCTGCAGGGTGGCCCACTGATGCACGTCATCGCCGGCAAGGCGGCGGCGTTCGGCGAGGCGCTGCGGCCGGAGTTCCGCGTCTACCAGCGCGCCGTGGTCGAGAACGCCCGCGCCCTGGCGGCGACGCTGGTGGAGCAGGGCCTGGCCATCGTCACCGGTGGCACCGACAGCCATCTGCTGCTGGTCGACCTGCAGCCCAAGCGCGTCACCGGCAAGACCGCCGAGGCCAGCCTCGAACGCGCCCATATGACCGCCAACAAGAACGCCATTCCCTTCGACCCCGAGAAGCCCGCGATCACATCGGGCATTCGCCTGGGTTCGCCAGCCGCCACCACTCGCGGCTTCGGCGTGGCCGAGTTCCAGGAGGTTGGCAGGATGATCGGCGAAGTGCTTGACGGGCTGGGTAAATCCAACGACGGCACCAATGCAACCGCCGAAGCGACCGTGGGTGCGCGGGTACAGGCGATGTGTGCCCGCTTCCCGATATATCCGAACCGTTAAGCAAAGATGCACTGCCCGTTCTGCGGCAACGAGGACACCCAGGTCAAGGACAGCCGGCCCACCGACGACGGGCTGGCGATCCGGCGGCGGCGGTCCTGCACCGGCTGCGGGCAGCGCTTCACCACCATCGAGCGGGTGCAGCTGCGGGAGCTGACGGTGGTGAAGTCCGACGGCCGGCGGGTGCTGTTCGACCGCGACAAGATGGCCCGCTCCATCCGCATCGCTCTGCGCAAGCGCCCGGTGCAGGAGGAACGCATCGAGCGCATCGTCAACGGCATCGTGCGCCAGATGGAGGCCTCCGGCGAAACCGACATCCCCAGCAAGCAAATCGGCGAGCTGGTGATGGAAACGCTGAAGGAGGTCGACGCCGTGGCCTACGTGCGATTCGCCTCGGTTTACAGGAACTTTCGTGAAGCCAAGGACTTCGAAGCGTTTCTTGGCGCACTGGGCGAAGTACCCGCGCCGCAATGAGCGACGCTGAGCACATGCACGCCGCCCTTGGCCTGGCGCGGCGCCACGTTGGCCACACCTGGCCTAATCCGTCGGTCGGCTGCGTGATCGTGGCCGATGGCCACGTGGTCGGCCGCGGCGTCACCGCGCCCAGCGGCCGGCCGCACGCCGAGACCCAGGCGATCGCTATGGCCGGGCAGGCCGCCCGCGGCGCCACCGCCTTTGTCACCCTGGAGCCGTGCTGCTTCCACGGCCGCACGCCGCCCTGCACCGACGCGCTGATCGCCGCCGGCATCGCCCGGGTGGTAATCGCCACCCTCGACCCAGACCCACGGGTGAACGGCGCCGGCGTCCGTCGCCTCCTTGAGGCCGGCATCGCCGTCGAGACCGGGCTGATGGCGGGCGACGCCGAGGAGGTCGCGGCCGGGCTGTTCCACCGCATCAGGCTCGGCCGCCCGTTGCTGACCCTGAAGCTGGCGACCACGCTCGACGGCCGCATCGCCACCCGCACCGGCGAAAGCCAGTGGATCACCGGGACGGCGGCGCGGCGCCATTCCCACGCCCTGCGCGGGCGCGCCGACGCGGTGCTGGTCGGCGTCGGCACCGTGCTGGCCGACAACCCGGCGCTGACCTGCCGCATTCCCGGCTTCAAGCCGGTGCCGCTGATCCGAGTCGTCGCCGACAGCCACCTGCGCACGCCGCTGACCAGCCAGCTGGTCGCCGGCGCGCGCGACACGCCGACCTGGATCATCGCGCGCGACGACGCCGACGCGGTGCGGCTGCGCGCTCTTAAGGACCTCGGCGTCAGCGTCATCCCGGCCGCGGCTGCTGACGGCGGCATCGACCTGGGGCGCGCGCTGCGGGTGATGGCCAGCCTCGGCATCACCCGCGTGCTGGCCGAAGGGGGTGCGGCCCTTGCCGCGTCGCTGCTGCGTGCCGATCTGGTGGACAGGGTGGCCTGGTTCCATGCGCCCGCCGTCATGGGCGGCGACGGGCTGCCGGCCGCCCTGGCGCTGGGTTTGGAACGTCTGATAGAATTGAAGCGGTTCCGCCGCACCGCCAGCACGGTGCTGGGCGAGGACATGCTGACAGAACTGAGAAGGGCCGCCTGATGTTCACCGGCATCGTCACCGGCGTGGGAACCATCCGCGCGATCGAGCCGATCGGCGGCGGGCGCGACATGCGCGTGGTGGTGCAGGCGCCCTGGCCGGACACTGCCGGCATCGCGCTTGGCGCGTCCATCGCCTGCGCCGGCTGCTGCCTGACCGCGGTCGAGGTTGGCGACGACTTCTTCGCCGTCAACGCGTCGTCCGAGACCCTCTCGCGCAGCACGCTGGGCGCGTGGCGGGTCGGCGGCAGAATAAACCTGGAACGTTCGCTGAAGCTGGGCGACGAACTAGGCGGGCACCTCGTCGCCGGCCACGTCGACGGCATCGGCCGGGTGGTGTCGTCCGAACCCGAGCACGGCTCGACCCGCTGGCGCTTCGCGGTGCCCGACCAGATCGCCCGCTTCATCGCGGTCAAGGGCTCGATCGCCATCGACGGCGTGTCGCTGACCGTCAACGAGGTGATCGACGTAGCTGGCGCCGGCGCTATCTTCGGCGTCAACATCATCCCGCACACCGAGGCGGTGACCGGTTTTGCCGCGCTGCGCCCGGGTGACAGCGTCAACATCGAGATCGACACCCTGGCGCGCTACGTGGCGCGGCTGGCGGAGTACCCGAAGATCACCGACACCGCGACGCCGGCGTGATCTTGCGATGCGCAGCGCCTCACCTCCAGCGCCCGGAGCACCGATGAACCAGATCATGACCACCAGCCTGCAGGACTACCTCGTCTCTGCCGAGGAGCTGGTCGAGGAGGCCCGCGAAGGCCGGATGTTCATCCTGGTCGACGACGAGGACCGCGAGAACGAGGGCGACCTGGTCATCCCCGCACAGTTCGCGACACCCGACGCCATCAACTTCATGGCCCGCTTCGCCCGCGGCCTCATCTGCCTGGCGATGACCCGCGACCGGGTGGAGGCGCTCGGCCTGCCGCTGATGAGCCAGTCCAACGGCACCCGCCACACCACCGCCTTCACCGTGTCGATTGAAGCGCGCGACGGCGTCACCACCGGCATATCCGCCCATGACCGCGCCCGCACCGTGGCCGTCGCGATCAATCCCGGCTCGGCGCGCGAAGAGATCGTGACGCCGGGCCACGTGTTTCCGCTGATGGCGCGCGAGGGCGGCACCCTGGTCCGCGCCGGCCACACCGAGGCGTCCGTCGACATCGCCCGCATGGCCGGGCTGATCCCCGCCGGCGTGATCTGCGAGATCATGAACGACGACGGCACCATGGCCCGCCTGCCGGACCTGGTGAGCTTCGCCCAGCACCACGGCTTGAAATTGGGCACCATCGCCTCGCTGATCGCCCACCGCCGCCGCACCGAGCGGCTGGTGCGCCGGGTGGCCCAGTCGGCCATCACCCACGAGATCGGCGGCGACTGGCGGGTCATCGTCTACGCCAGCACGGTCGACACCGCCGAGCACGTGGTGATGATCATGGGCGACCTGGCCACTCCGGGCGCCGTGCCGGTGCGCATGCACGCGGTCGACCTGCTGAATGACGTGGTCGGCACCCGCACCAGCGCCACGCTGCACAGCGCCATGCGCATGATCGCCGCCGAAGGCCGCGGCGTCGCGGTGCTGCTGCGTGAGGCGTGGCCGACGGCGCTGTCCGAACGCGTGACGCATCTGGCTAACCCGGAGGCGCCCGGCCGCATCCTGCGCGACTATGGCATCGGGGCGCAGATCCTGCTGGACCTGGGCGTGCGCGATCTGGTGCTGCTGTCCAACACCCAGCGCAGCATCATCGGCATCGATGGCTACGGCCTGAACATCGTCGAGCAGAGGCCGATTGGCGGAGCGCTCGGATGAGCACTGCCGACGCGCCGTTGCCGACCGCCCCGACTCTGGACGGCGCAGCCCCGCGCCTGCTGATCGTGCGGGCGCCCTACTACACCGCCATCGCCGATGGCTTGCGCGACGGTGCCCTGCGCATCCTGACCGAGGCGGGCGCCGGCTTTGAGGTGCTGGACGTGGCCGGAGCGCTTGAGTTGGCCGCCGCGATCCGCTTCGCCCATGTCGGCGACCACGTTTATGACGGCTACATCGCGCTGGGCTGCGTGGTGCGGGGCGAGACCGACCACTACGACCACGTCTGCCGCGAGGCGATGGCCGGACTGACCCGGGTGGCGCTGGACGGCCTGCTATGTGTCGGCAACGGCCTGCTGACGGTGCACACCGAGGACCAGGCGCTGGCCCGTTCCGGCCCGGACGGCCACAATAAAGGTGCCGAAGCCGCCGTCGCCGCACTGCTGCAGATACGCGCTGCCCGCTTGCTCGGAGTGCTGTGATGGCCGTCGACAAGCCCCGCCCGCGGACGGCTGCGCGCGTCGCCGCCGTGCAGGCGCTGTTCCAGAGCGAGCAGGTGCAGACCAGCGCCGAGACCGTGATCGACGAGTTCGTGCGTCACCGGCTGGGCGTGCTGCCGGGGTCCGATCGCGGCTTCGAGGACGGTCGTGCGCCGGACGCCAACGTGCCGCTGTTCAGCCGCATCGTGCGCACGGCGACCCTCGAGCAGGACCGTATCGACGCCATGCTGTCCGGGGCGCTGGCAGCGGACTGGCCGATCGAGAAGCTGGACCCGGTGCTGCGGGCGGTGCTGCGCGCCGGGGCCGCCGAGCTGTGCATGTCCGACGGGCCGCCGGCCAAGGTGGTCATCAACGAGTATTTGGACGTGGCGCACGGCTTCTTCGACGGCGACGAGCCGCGCATGGCCAACGGCGTGCTGGACCGCCTGGCGCACCAGCTTCGTCCCCGGGAGTTCCCGACCGTGGCCCAGCCGTGGGATGGGTAAGCGAAGCGTCGCCCATCGACCGGCACGGATGGTGACGGGTGACGCTTCGCTTGCCCATCCTACGGAGCTGCCAGCTGAATTCGCGTTGATCGACCGGCACTTCCGCCCGCTTGCCGGCGGCGGCGCTCTTGGCCTGTCCGATGATGCCGCTGTCCTGATGCCACCACCGGGCCGCGAGCTGGTGATTGCGGCGGATGCCATGGTCGCCGGGGTGCATTTCCTGCCCGACGACCTGCCCGATCTGATTGCCCGCAAGCTGCTGCGCACCAACCTGTCCGACCTCGCCGCCATGGCTGCGACACCGCTCGGCTACCTGCTGACGGTATCGGTGCCGCGCGACACGTCGGACGCCTGGTTCGCAGCCTTCGCCGCCGGCCTGGCACAGGATCAGGCCGAGTTCGGCATCCACCTGCTCGGCGGCGACACCACTTCGACCTCGGGGCCGGTCAGCCTGTCGCTGACCATTCTAGGCACGGTGGCGCCGGGCTGCGCGCTGCGCCGCGTGGGTGCATGGGCCGGCGACGAAGTATGGGTCACCGGCACCATCGGCGACGGCGCGCTGGGCCTGCTGGCGGCGCGCGGCGAGCTGGCCGACCCGACCGGCCACCTGGCCGGACGCTACCACCTGCCGCAGCCGCGGGTCGCGTTCGGCCAGCGTCTGCACAGGATCGCCGGCGCCGGGATGGATGTGTCGGACGGGCTGGTCCAGGACCTGGACCACCTGTGCCGTGCCGCCGGGCTGGCTGCCGTGATCGACGCCGCCGTGGTGCCGCTGTCCGACGCCGCGCGCGATGCCGGGCCGCAGTGGCTGGAACGCTGCCTGACCGGCGGCGACGACTACGAGCTGCTGCTGGCGGTGCCGCCGGCCAACGCCGCGGCGTTGCAGGAAGCCGCCCGCGCGACCGGCATTGCCGTCACGCGCCTGGGCGACTTCCGGCCGGGGGAGGCGCGTGCGACGGTCCGCGCACATGACGGCGCGTCCATGCGGCTGTCGCGCGGCGGTTGGAGTCATTTTTGGTGAAGAAGGTCCGGTTTTGAACAAGAACGTGTGGCTGCTGTTCCTGTGCCAAGCGCTGGTCAACGCCGCCGGCATCAGCCAGGTGACGATGAGCGCCCTGATCGGCCATTCGCTCGCCGACGACAAGACCCTGGCGACGGTGCCCTATGCGCTGCAGATGCTGGGCACCATGTGCGCGTCCATCCCGGCCGGCATCATCTTCGCCCGCCTCGGCCGCCGGGTGGGGTTCATGCTGGGGGCGGGGGCATCACTGCTCGGCACCGCGATGTTCTTCGTGGGCGTGCTGCGCGGCGACTTCCTGATCTACTGCCTGGGCGCGTTGCCGATGGGCGTAGGCTTCGGCATCGGCCAGCACTACCGCTTCGCCGCCTCAGAAGTGGCCAGCGCCGCCGCCCGACCGAAGGCGATCGCGCTGGTCATGGCCGGCGGCGTGCTGTCGGCGATCCTGGGGCCCGAATTGGTGAAGAACACCAAGGACGTGCTGTCACCGCTGCTGTTCCTGGGCACCTACGCCTTCCTGGCCCTGCTGCCGCTGGCCTCAATGGTGCTGATCAGCTTCATCCGCCTGCCGCCGCCGCCGCCGCGCAACACTTCGCCCACACCTCTGGGGGTCATTCTCGCCCGGCCGGGCTTCGTCACTGCCGTCGTGGCCGGCTTGGTCGGCTACGGCACCATGAATCTCATCATGGCCGCGACGCCGCTGCAGATGCTGTTGTGCGGCTTCGGGGTGAACGACAGCGCCGATGTCATCCGCGCCCACGCGCTGGCGATGTTCGCGCCGGGCTTCGTCACCGGCCGGCTGATCCAGCGTTTCGGCGTGCACCGGGTGATCGTGGCGGGCGGCATCCTGTCCATCGGCTGCGCGTCGATGTCGGTGACGGCGCCGACCCTGGTCAACTTCATGGTGGCGCTGGCGCTGCTGGGGCTGGGCT
>JAABUT010000830.1_pt1 | contig 41784 bp, 41 predicted proteins | sample 5559281 | NCBI WGS metagenome assembly JAABUT01 (sample SAMN10711880, study PRJNA513359) | rock metagenome | isolation source: Antarctica rocks | place: Antarctica: Victoria Land, Ricker Hills nord | collected 2016-01-04
GATGAGGGGTGGGCCCTCATGCTCGGAGGCCGGCGCAACCCGCTCAAGCGCTCGCTCAGATCTCCAGTTGTGCCCTACCTCTCAGGAAGCCCTCCCGCGAGAGCGGGTTCGTCCATGGGTCAACTCCGGTCCACCGCCGGCCGAAGAGGTCCGCAGGGGTGGGCGCGATCTTGGGGGAGTGGTTCATGGTCGAGTAGCTCGGCCATACGGGTCCGCCCTCACAGATCCGGGCATGCGGCTTTCCCGCACCCGGCTCTTCCTGGAAGTCACCCGCATTGTGATCCTCGTGGTGTCCAAGGGTGGGTGATACGAGGAAGCGGCATTGGCAGATGCGCGGTCAGCGCCTCGAACCAGTCCCAGCCCATGGGCCGGCTTCTCTGGCTGCGCCGTCGCAGGCAGTTGAACTAGATGCGCCGGACATCCTGCCGGAACCCGTTGAGTGTCAAATCGCATCCAAGCGCGGCTCTGGCGCACTTTTGGTGCAGCGGCCGATGAATCCTGAGTGACTCCAGCGGCGTAGGCGATCTGGCCTTGGAGGGCCAGATCGCATGAGCTTTCACACAGCGCCGCTCAAGCTCGTCCCGACCGGATTGATCGTCGATCATCACGAGATCGGCACCGATGGCATTACGGTTCACGCCCATGGAGCGTCGGGGACGAGCCCTTGTCCGGCCTGTGGCCGGCCGTCGTCTTCTGTCCACAGTCGCTATTTGCGGACCCTGGGCGATTTCCCGGCTCATGGTCGGCGGCTCAGAATCCGTTTGAAGGCACGGCGTTTCCGATGCCGGGAGGTGGCGTGCGAGTGCCGGATCTTCACGGAACGCTTCTCGCGCGACCTGATCCAGGTCTACTCCCGACGGACCTCGCGTCTCGACACACTCACCCATGCGATCGCCCTCGTGCTGGGCGGCCGTCCCGGAGAAAGGCTTGCCGAACGCCTCGCCATGCCGGTGAGTGCCGACACGCTGCTGCGCCTCCTGCGGCGCCGCGCAGCACCGACACCGTCCACCGTCCGCGTCGTCGGCATCGACGACTTCGCCTGGCTGAAGGGCCAGCGCTATGGAACGATCGTCTGCGATCTCGAACGTCGCCGCACCATTGACCTCCTGCCGGATCGAGAGGGCGCCACCATCGCGAACTGGCTCGCCGATCATCCCGGCATCGAAATCGTGTGTCGCGACCGCGGCGCCGGATACCGCGAAGGGGCTGACAAGGGCGCTCCTCGGGCGCTGCAGATCGCCGACCGCTGGCACTTGCTCGAGAACGCTACCGCCGCCTTCGTGGAGGCCGTCAAGGGACAGATGCGCCATCTTCGCCGAGCCATCACGAGCAGCGACGTCGATCCCGATGTGCTCACCACGGCCGAGAAGCTGCAATGGATTGGGTGGCAGCGCCGCGATGAGGTGAACGGCATGGTCCGAGGGCTCCACGGGTAGGGCCGCAGCATCAAGGCCATCGTCAGGACGACCGGCGTGTCGCGCCAGACCGTTCGCCGCATCCTGGCCGGCACCCGCGACAACGTGTTCCGATCCCGCGAAACCACGCTCGATCGCTGGGCGGAAACGTTAAACGCCAACTGGAACGGAGGCTGCCGGAACGGTTCCGAACTGTGGCGGCGACTGCGAGCCGCGGGGTACGGCGGCAGCCTGCGAGTCGTCACCGAATGGACGACCCGCAGGCGTCGCGCCACCAGAGCTGGCGCGGATCGTCCGGGCCCGATCACGACGGTGCCCCCGGCCCGCACCATCGCACGGCTGCTGACCTCCGAGCGGGACTGCAAGTCGGCCGAAGCCCTGCGCATCAGGGTGGCGATCGAGACGGCCTCGCCGACGATCGTCGCGGCCCGCAATCTCCTTGACCGCTTCCGGACCATGATCGCAGCAAAGAAGCCCGACGATCTCGCGTCGTGGATCCGAGATGCGGCCGAAAGCGAACTTGCGTCCTTCGCGTTCGGCATTGAGGCCGACGAGGCCGCGGTGAGAGCTGCAATCGTCGAGCCCTGGTCCAACGGACAGACCGAAGGGCAAGTCACCCGGCTCAAGCTCGTCAAACGTCAGATGTACGGCCGCGGCAAGGTCGATCTCCTACGCGCTCGGATGGTCCAGCCCGCGTGAGAAAGCCGCCGATCAGCACCAAAAGTGCGCCAGAGCTACTATTGCGGGCGATTTCAAAGCCTGCCCTCGTCGCCGTGCCGGCTAGCCTCCCCTACCTGTTCGCGGCGGCCAAACTCGCCGTACCCCGGGCCTTGCTGGGCGTGATGATTGCTGAATGGCTGGCGACCGGAGGCGGCCTCGGCGACCTCCTCAACCGCTCCCGCGGCTACCTGGATTACGGCATGATCTGGAGCGTCGCCTTCGTCTCAGTCGTGCTGTCCATCGTCCTCTACCGGTTGGTCGTCCTAGCGGAGCGCCTCATGCTGTCCAAGAGCCGCTGGACGCGTCGAGAGCGCTTGATCAAAGGACAAGTTCCACACTTAAAGCGGTCACGCGATTGAAGCTGCCCGAGAGATCACCTCGGGTCGACACAGTCGAAACGAACTGAATAGCTTGGTCCCTTTACGTTGGTTTCCTGGCGCGGCGCCAACTTCAGGATTGGGCGCAAGCAATGATCTGAAGGGGCCGCCGGCTCAGAGGCGGCGCTGCGCCGGAACCTCACTGCGCCTTTGGCCGAATCGCGCCCAAGCACGTGGTACAGACGCGCAGCAGCCGCGCCCGGAACCGGTCATTCGGCCAGCTTGCGCGGGCCGATCTCGGCCTCGCGTTAAGGTGGCGGAGACCAGCGTTCAGTTGGACACTTGCAGAAATGTCGGAGACGGTCCCTTATTGGCGTGAAAGTGCTGGCGCCCTGGCGATGCTCGCTTGACCCGCACATCACGGCCACGAAGTTCATGGGGCCGGGCCATGCGGCTCAGAGAACTTCTCTGCAACGCATGAAAACTTGCTGTTGTCGCCCGTGATCTGCGAAGGAAATAGGGCTTGCCCGAAGGTCACATCCGACGGGGGAACGTCCCTGATGGTCGTCGAGCCCTGTCCGACCTGTAAACCTTGTGCATCCCGTGCGTCGCACCGAACAGCAAGGTCCTGCAGCTTGTGCTCAGACGTGTTGATGACGAGAACGTCGACGTAGGTGTTGCGCGCGTCGGTTTTAATCTGACCGACATTGACCAGGACTGGGCCCGGTTCAAGTGCTGGCATGGATGCGAGGTCGCCCGTGTGTGGTTCTACGACCAAGGCCGGATCGTCCCGGGGTCCTTTTTCGGGGTCGGTCAGAGTCGGCGCGGGCGCTGGCTGGGCGACATTGGAGGCCTTTCCAGCGGAGGGAACCTCGCTTCCGCCTCCCCCCGGAAGCGGATTCGGCAAAGTCGCGATTGCAGTGTGGGGTACCTGCTTGTCGTCGAGTTCGCGCCCTGCCTCGCCCGGTTCCCGCTTGATCTCAGCCGGAGCGTTGAAAGTGTTCTCGGCAGGCTCCCGCGCCATCTTCGGTGCCCGAGTGCCGCTCGGCGCGGGTGCCGGCCCGACGACACCTTGGACGGCCGGTGGACGCGCAGCAGCGTTCGACGCAGGCCGCGTGACTTGATCGCCGCTCGCCGACGCAGCGGCGCTTTTATCTGGAGCGCGCAATTGATGCGGTTCGAGGGAAGGAAGCTCAGAGGAAAAAGCCGGGAGCGGACGCACCTCGACCACCGTCACCGCCGGCGGAACAGGGAAATCGGGTCGGGGAACCGGCAGAGGCACGCTCCTTGGAACATGCGTGGCCGCAACGTGCGTTGCCGCGGGCCGGGGATGCCGTAATGACGCCGGAGGCTCTGAATCGCTCTCAACTAGGGATGGCACCGTCGGAGGGAGGGCGGCAGTCTTACCCGGCTCCGGCCCCGCATGAGGGACCTTGCCCTTTGGCGCGGCAGAGGTAGCAAAGCCTTCGCGGAGGCGAGCGCGCGGTTGCGCTGGCCCTGTGCTCTCGCCGGTCGAGTCGGTTCGATCAGACTTGTTCGATCCGAGCCAAGCTTGGCAGAGCTCATTACAGGGTAGTGGCCTGCGCTGATAGTCGTAGACACTTTCTGCTCGCGCGTGAGGGGTCACCACCATGGTTACCACAAGCAGCGCGGCGGGCCCGAGGCGTAGCTGTGCTGCAGCTTTAGGCGTTTTCATGTTATGCCCCAGTTGGACGCCTACGAGGCTACTATCGTAATGGTTGTGTAGATCACCTGTCCACCCCTGAGCGTCACGAGGTCGGCCGTGGCCCATCTTTGCATCGCGCTCTTGACCACCCTGGCGGTCTCCTTCGCGGGCGCCGATCGCTGTGCGCCGGAGGCTGGTAGGCAGGGACGAGAGACACGCGAGCGACCTTTATTGTCTGCCTGCACCGCAACCGATAGTAACATGCTCCGATTCGGAAGTCGGTCAGCCGTGAGTCGATCGCTGTGGAAAGTCGAGCATGCGAGCCCGAGACGCTTCCGTCTTGTCCATATTGGGCCTGCTCGTCGTCGGCTTGTCAGCCTGTGCGCTCGTGCCGGACACGGCCAAGCTGCATGACGTGGCGCCGGGACCCAGCGTGCCGCTGCCGGTGCCGCGACCGCACTTCACTCACGCCCGTCCAGCACATCGCGTAGTGGCCTCCCTACTGCGGCTACGGGGCACCATAGCCCCAGTCGACAACCATCGCTCACCAAGCGTCTCGATCCGCAAGGCTGTGCCGGCACCGCCGACTCCGATCGACCCGGCGACCACAATGGGTTCGCCGCATGTAGGGAAGCCCGCAACAGCAACGCCTTCGGGGAACTTGGCCGTGCAGCCGCGCCGTGACACTGGGTGGGACGTGCCGATCTCTGGAAGCGTACGGACACGATCGGAGACGTGGGAGCTGGCGCGCTGATAAACGGAACCAACGTCCGCATCTTTGGGGCGTGGTGAGGGCCGTCAACCTCGGCGCGGCCCTACCCGCCGAGTGCAGCGGCGTTACGTAGAAGCTTCATGGGTGCTTCTCCGTCTGGACGCGCGATCGCCGGCTGCCGTCGCTTCCGCCTCACACATGTACGCGCCTTGTTTCGTGTTCCCATAACTTTTCGTGCCGGCGAAATGATAGATGCCGGATTGCGTGTTGACCCAGACCACGACGGCGCCAGGGCAACGGCCTTGCGCTTGGTTGGCAGCCGCGAACTGATTGGCGCTCGACGGGTTGGGATTCACAGATGGGGGAGCGGCCGTCCTGCGGCCGAAGAAGCCAGTCCGAGCGGGGGCTGGTGCCGCAGCGGCAACCGGCGCTGCAGATGGTGCTACGCCCGGGGTGACCTCCGTTCCGCCAGACAGGCGGTGACACATGCAGCCCTGGTCTGTACCCCCTGAACCGCGGCCTTGTTGGCGGCATATTCGGCGTCGCGCGGCGGTCGAGGCACTGGTTGCGCAGGACGCGATTTCGATCTCGACCATGTTGAGCCAACTCGCGTGCTTGGGCGTGTGATGGATAGCGGGGCAGGTAAGGGCGTACGGCCTTGCTGCGCCCATCCAGCGATTCCTGCATCGAGCGGGGTTGCCCGGAGTTGATGCCGTTCGATCACATCAGGTCGTTCAGGATCGCAAACTCCACGGCCGCACGTCTTGCGTCCTCCAGGACCCGCAATGGTCCGGGGATGGGGAGATCATCTGCCCGGTTGTCCACCCGCGGTGGTCGGCGGGCTGCCTGAAGCTCGGTGATCGGGAATGTGAAGCGCTGGTCGTCCTCGGTGGTGACCTCGACGCGATCCCCGTCGGGCGAGACTATGACTCGCATATGCGCCTCCCTATCCGAAGCTTGCAGCTTGCCACCTGCCTTGGGATGAATTGGGGCTAAGCCGTCAAGAAGATCGCGAGCGTGGCCGCGTAGAGAGCGTCGGCTCATGGTGCCCTTGGCGGCCTCAGCCATCGCGATCTGCTTGGTGAGACCCTGCACGAGGCCCTGTGCCATGGTGAGGTTCATCCGAAGCCGGGTTGTGATAACGGGCTCGTTCACCAATTCCGTTTCGTCGACGGCTCTCGCGATGAAGGCAAGGACCATGATGTCGAGGTGCGATCCCCCAGCAGGGTGGAACGTAACTTGGTCGACGGGCCGCACTGGCTCCGATTGGGATCGACGAAAACAAGGCGCTTTGGCGGCTCGGGAATCGTATTCATGCAGGCTCTCGCGCACGCTCGCGGCAGCCCGCGATATCCGTGCCCGGCGGCCGCTCACGAGTCGCTACCGTCAGATTCCGGGCGGTAGGAGCGCGACGCCTACAAGCCAAGGTCAGTCGCCGAGCCGCCGCAGCCACTCAACAGTGGAGATGATCCGACTGGATCGGCCTTCCGCCTCGTCGATCACGCGTCGGGCCTCGTCGAGGGCAAGGCCCATGCAGTAAACCGGCATTGTCAATCCGCCGGACCTGGCTTGCTCGATCAGCGTCGGCAGGGCTTCCAGGAGAGCGCGGGCGGCTGGGACAGGATCGGGGCGAACTCCAGTCATGTCCGCAGCATCGCATCAAGCGGATTTTGGTCAAGGATGTGCCGGTGCGTCCGACGGAGCGATCTCAAACTCCGACCCCGGCACCCCAGCCTCGAGCGGACCGTTGTCGCCGAAGAGCACGTTCAGCGTCTCGACCCCGTCGATCTCAGAGACGTCGACCACGATGCCGACCTGGTCGGCCATGGGACCCAGCGTGCCGCGGTGCTTCGCGTCAGCCCGAAACCGGACGGTGTCGCCTATCTGCATGCTGCTGTCTCCCGCGGTTGCGCCGGGCATCAATCCGGGTCGTGCACGGAAGATGGGGGGCGCTGGCCAGTCGGCCATGCGAGCCACTGCTGCAGCTGTCGGGCGTGATACGAGAGGCTGTCCCGACGCGGCAAGGGTTGGTCGGGGATCCAGTGGAGCAGGCAAAACCATGGTGACGGAAGACAACGTGCTGAACGCCTTGGACAAGCCTCGGAAGCTATTCTCGATCCAGCAGCTCACTGATCCCTCGGGATCCAGTGACGCGCTGCAGATCCTGCTGATCAGAATGCGAGACGCTGGCAAGGTCGCGTTCGACATCAAGAAGGGAGCGTGGCGGAAGCTTTGAATGTCAGCGTGAAAGGGTAGTTGGGTAGTTGTCGCTCGCGAGCGGTTTGTCCGACTGAACGCTAAAGCGCCGCCGTGCTTCGGGCTCGGCGCTCGCTGCCTCGGCGTTTGGAGCTTGCGTCGGCTCGCACGCACCCACCAGCGGCTGGGCCAAAAGCAGAGAGCGGAGGAAAAGGCGTGGTCGGATCGAAATTCTTGGCACTGATCGTAGCTGCTTCCAACGCGGCGCCGGCGAGCGCGGCGGAACTGCACTACGCACCTCTTGAGAACCTGGAACGAATCGACGTCCAGACCCTTAACTCGGCGCGTAAGACCATCGACGTGGCCGCCTACGTGTTGACAGACTGGCCGGTGATCCAGGCCCTCGTGGCGGCCGCCTACCGGGGCGTCGCTATCCGCGTCTATGTGGACGGGGGCCAGGCAGGGCATGACGACATGGATCCAGCTGGGCCATTCGGGAAGCTCGTCGCGGCGCCGCACGTGACAGTCAAGGAGAAGCGCCCCGGCCGGCCTATCATGCACCTCAAGAGCTATTGCGTGGACGGACACCTGTTTCGCACGGGGTCGGCCAACCTCTCGGCTTCCGGCCTGAAGCAGCAGGATAACGACCTCCTACTCTTCGATGATCCGAAGATGTGCGAGGACTTCACGATCGAGTTCGACGAGATCTGGGCGGGCAAGGACGCCGAGTAGCGTCTACGGGTGATGCTCCGTTTTCGACGCACGGTCGCCGGCCGCCTTGGCGTCGGGCTCGCACATGTAGGCGCCTTCCTTGGTGTTCCCGTAGTTCTTCGCGCCGGCAAAATGGTAGATCGCGGATCCGGTGTTGACCCAGACGACCGTCGCGCCCGGGCAGCGACCGCGGGCTTGGGCTTCGGACGAAAACTGGTTGGCGCCCGAAGGTGCGGCCGTGGCCGAGGAAGGCGCCGGCGCAACCAGTGTCGGCTTCTTTCGCCCGAAGCCGAAGCCGCCGGATGTCGCAGGCGCGGCTGGCGAAGCCGGCGCGGGCGCAGGGGAGGCAACTTGCGGCGCGGCCGCCGCGCCTGGGATGGCCTCGTTACCGGCTCGGCATGCAGCTACGAAAGTGGCCTTGGTCTGAACGCCCTGGATAGCGGCCTTGTTGGCCTCGTAATCCGAGACGCATTCCCGGATGGTCTTGGCCGACGCGGGTGAGAACGTCAGCAGCGCTAGAGCGGTACCAAGTAGGATTCGGCGCATTGATCGTTCCCCCTGCATGGTGAAGCTGACACTGGCCTGGGTCTCGGGTCAACGGGGAATGCCAACGCTGCTTCGCCCAGTTCGTGGCGGACGATCAGGCACAGGTGCTGGTGACGGTGCTTCTGTAACATCGGTTTTTGAGGATCCCCGATCCCTGATCCGCCCAGCAACGGGCGTCCTGACGATCGCGCCGGTCCGCAGCGCGATGACCATTTCGTTCTGGCCGATGTCAACGCGGGAAACGAGCCGCCGGAGAATATCAGGGTCGCTCGTTCCCTGCCCATTGCGGACCTCAGTCGGGATGAAGTCTGCGATCGCCGCCAGCACAGCAGCGTCGAGGTCGGCGGCTCGGTAGTGGTCGCCGCTGCCGTGGCGATGGATGCCGGTAGGTATATAATAGCGGTGAAGCCGGTTTCGGTGGTGGCAAAAGGTCTGGCTGAGAGGCCAACCCAAGGGTCCGAACAGGCAGCCCCTGAGGGGGTTGGGAACAGACGGCCGGGCGAATGGTCTGTGGATCCGGTAGACATCGGCGAGAGCCTCTTGCACCCGAGCCCAGCTTTTCTCGGTAACGATGGGCGTGTGGACGCCCGGAACGGACTTCCCTCGGTGGACCAGATCGCCCCGGTAAAGCCTGTTCCTTAGCAGGTCAGTGACGCTCTTTTTCGTGAACGGCATGCCCGTCTTGTTGAGAATACCCTTCGCCGTCAATTCCTGGGCAAGCAGCCTTGCTGCCCCGACCTTCGGATAGCGCCTGTAGGCATAACGGATCGCCTCCGCCTCGCCTTCGTCGAGAATCAACCGCCCTCGCTCGACCTGATACCCGAAGGGACGCGGCCCCGCCTGCCATAAGCCTCTCGCTCGCGAGGCGGCGGCTTTGTCGCGAAGGCGCTCGCTGGCCAGTTCGCGCTCGAACTGGGCAAACGACAGCAAGACATTGAGCGTGAGTCGCCCCATCGACGACGTCGTGTTGAAGGCCTGCGTCACCGCCACGAAGCTGACGCCGTGGGCCTCGAAGCGCCCGATCAAGGAGGAAAAGTCGATCAGCGACCGGGATAGCCGGTCGATCTTGTAGACGACCACCGTGTCCACAGTCCCAGCCGCGACATCTGCCATGAGACGCCGGACGGCTGGACGGTCCAACGATCCGCCGGAGAACCCGCCGTCATCGTAGCGAGTGTCCAAGGCTGTCCAGCCCTCTCCCGCCTGACTTGCGATGTAGCTTTCGCAGAACTGCCGTTGAGCATCGAGCGAGTTGAAGCCTCGGTCGAGCCCCTCTGACGAGGACTTCCGCGTGTAGATGGCGCAGCGCTTTATTATCGCCTCCCAACTGGCGTTCAAGGGTGTTTCGCGGCGCGCCAGCGGCGATGCCCTTATCAGGACACGCATGCGGTGGTCCCCCCGCTCCGGCATCAGACGTGTGGCCGACACCGTGTGCGATGAACATAACGAACTCGCGATGGTGATCACGGGCAACCGGGACGCGCTCCTGACCCCGATTCAAGACGCCGTGACCGACGCGCTGGTTCAGGTCTGCGGTGAGCACAGCAGCGCACCCCCGATGCACGGCAGGACCTTAGGCTTGCCGTCCGGGGTGGTGAAGGCACCGGGCGGGTAGTCGAGTTCGGGACGCGTGCCGGGTGCGGTAGCACAGCCCGCAAGAGATAGGGTGAGGGCTGTCAGTAGGAGGATGCGCAGGCGGGCCATAAGGCCGAATATGATGCGATTGGTCTTTGACGTCTACGCCAGCCCGCGTTGGCGTGAAGCCTGCGGACCGATATGCGTGTCGGGCATGGCGCCACGAGAGCTCACGTGACTAGAACGTCGCGTCCGTTGTAGATCGAGTCGGCGCCGTACACGACGCATTCACTGCTTCGTTTATCGGACGCGCGGTTTGCGCCGGGAGGCTACCGTCGACGACAAGGTCGCGCCGTTGGAGGCCATCTTCGGACTGAACCAACTTGCCAGCGCCGAACGGCTCGAGGTCGAGACGGCCTTGGGGTCCCTGCACACTCATCCCGCCCTGATCGATGCCGAAGTCGGCGAGACCATCGAACATGCACGGCACTGTGTGGCGGCCGTTCCTGGCGGCGACCACAAGCACGAGGCCGTAGCGCGTTATGCGGTCAAGCGTATTGCCCTGGTGCTGGACCGTCACTTACGGGAGGCATGAGGGAGCCGGACGCGGAATAGATCAACGCGGCATCAGCGCTTCCCGCGGGGTTTGACGCCGACAGGCTGATCGTGCGCCCGAGCACCTCCCCTTCGTCGTCCACCGCCCGCAAGAGCCAGTGCCGCTTGCCCGCGTTCGGCTGCCTTTGAGGCTTGCTCTTCCCATGCGCGTCATCCTCGCGGGCGGCTGTGTCGCGGTCGCGACCCCGCAGAGGGAAGTTCTGTGGCCTCGGGTTGATTCAAGCTCAGACGAACCGGCAAGGTGCTCGAATAACATTCAGGGACTTACCTCATGTCTGAGCCTGCTTCGCAATTGCCCAAAGCGATTCCGCATTTGCGTACGGTCGCCATGCCGCGCGACACCAACTCCAGCGGCGCGATCTTCGGCGGTTGGACCTTGTCACAGATGGACCTCGCAGGCGGCACGTTTGCCGCCCGTGAGACACGCGGTCGCGTCGTCACCGTCAGCATCGATGCCATGCGCTTTCTTCGCCCTGTCGAGGTTGGCGACGAGGTGAGCTGCTACTGTTCGCTCGATCGTGCCGAGGACACGTCACTGGCCGTCAAAATAGAGACTTGGTCGCAAAGTCGCGACAGCGACGACGCGGAAAAGGTGACCGAAGGGATATTCACCTATGTCGCCGTCGACGAAGGCGGCAAGCCGCGTAGCTTCTGAGAGCCTGCTCGCAGGCCAGCATGTTGGAACGCGACGTCGGCGCTTGAATGCGGTGGAAACCTCTGCTCCGGGTCGATCCTGGCAACGTACAGATTGCGGGCTGAACGGATCGATGGCCGTCGCGAGCAGCCGCTCGGACCGAGAGTGGCCGATCAAACTGGCTGAGAGTGCAGCTCTCAGTTTGGAACGCGGCGCTCGTGCTTCGTGTTGACCGAGGCAGTCGTTAGCGCGTCGTCGCTGATCAATCGGCCGCGCTGGAGCCTTCGATGTCACAGACAATCTCAGCCGAGTTCGAAACCCGCCGCGATGCCGAGATGGCGGTCGAGCATATCGTTCAGGAGCATGGTCTCGATCGAGCCTCCGTATCGGTCATCTCGGCATCGGCTCAAAACAGCGCTGGAACGAAACTGTCAGGAAGCGATCTGGAGGATGGACATGAGAAGGCTAGCTCGACCGTCCATCCAGCACTTGGAGGTAAGCTAAAGGTGTCGGTGGAGGTGGACGATGGATCAAGGGAAAACGTCCTTAGCTCCTCTACCTATCGCGGCAAGCAGATAGCTTGCTGACAACTGGGCGATCTGTCCGCGGCCGAGCGCGTGCAGCAACGTGCGAGCCAAGCGCTCGTCTGGGACCTTGAGGTCTTCGATCGGCGACATAGCTGCGGCAATGCGCGGGTCCGGCGGAGCGCAAACGTGCCTCAGCGATGATCATCTCGGCCTCGCAGCCAGTGCCTCACCTCGGCGGACAGTTTTGCCATGGCGAGCAGCGGAGGCGGTATCGTCGGGATGATTAGCGCCAGAATATCGGAGCGGGTCATGGCCGTTCTCCAGGCACAAAAAAACCCGCCTCGGAGGGCGGGCCTGGGGGAAGGCACTGGGCTTAACAGCCCCAAGCGCGCCATCCGCAACATATCGATCGATGGCATATTCCGCGCCCAAACGCAAGATATGTTCTTGCTTCGTTCTTCAGAGAGTGATGGTCGTGCAGCGCCGGCGAGCGGCGCAGGGGGGCCGCACGGGACCCTTCATCTCCGATCAAGGTCGGAGCGGCGAGGGCTTGGCGGAAGGCTCCGAGCTCTCCAGCATCGGCTCGCCGACCGGTGTACCATCCTGGTAAAGCATGCTGACCACCCCGCTCCAGCCCTCCGGCACAGTCGGCATCGCGGCAGCGACCGCCACGGCGGCTGCCGCCTGGAACAGCGCCGCGATCTTGGACCCGATGGGCGAGCCCAGGCCCGTGCAGGCGTCCGGGCCGATGCGGGCACGGTAGAAGCCATTGTCGCCCTCCGTGATGTCATTGAAGTCGACGTGGTTCAGCCACAGCCTCGGCGTTACGAAGCCGAGCTTGCGCCCGAAGGCCGCGAAGAGCCCGGCATAGAGCGGCGCGACCGCACTGGTGCCGCCTGGCGTCACCACCTCGCCGCGGAGCACGATCTCGTAGCCGGTGCGGGGATCCGCGTTGGCCGCCACGTCGGGCACCATGCGGCCGGGGCCGGTCGGGGCGCCGGCCTGCCAGGACTGGGTGGGGAATAGGCGCGAGAAGCCGCCACCCGTGCCGTGGCCGTCCGGATTGCCGGGATCGTTGTTCCAGACCACCTCGCGGTCGCGGGTCTTGGTGGTGCCGCCGCAGCCGATCACGTGGGGGCAGCCGGCAGGCAGGTCGACGTTGGCCGGATCGGGCCCGCCATCGGACGCGTCGTTGTCGCCGGCTGCGGCGAACACGACGGCGCCGGCATCGGTCGCAGCCTGGGCGGCCGCCTCCAGCGCGTCGGCGTAATCCCGCCCAGTCTGCCGGTTCAGGTCCTCCCACACGGCCTCGTCGGCGCCCCAGGAAACCGAGATCGCGTCACAGCCATCGGCTGCCGCGGTGCGGATCGCGGAGGCGATCGAGCCGGGCGCGTTGCCGGCCCAGTAGACCCGGAGGGTAGCGGGTCGGCCGGTCGCGACCGAGTAGGCGGCCGCCGCGACCTGGATGTCGAGTGCCACTTCGCCGTCGGCCTCGCCCCCGGGCTGGCTGGTGCTGCCGTCCACCGACACGTCGGTGATGTTCGGGCCGGGCAGACCGACCGAGGCGAAATACTGGTCCACATCGGATCGGACCCAACCGCCGCCGAGTTCGACGACACCGATCACCCCGCCACCTGCGAGGCCCCTCGGCCAGGCGTGGGCAGCGCAAAGGTCGGGTATGCTCCACGAGCTGGCGCGCGCCGCCCGGGGATGGAGCGCTCCCGGCTCGGGCTCGGGCCACATGATGTAGGAGCGGAACGGCCTGATCGACCGGGCGATGCGGGCGCCCGACGCATGGCGCGCCGTGGCGGCGCGATAGAATTGCGCGAGGTCGGCCTTCATGGCGGTCCGCGAGGGACCGTCGAGGTAGACCATGTGACCGGAGGGGTAAGTGTGAATGCTGAGGTTCGCCCGCGCCCCCGCGTCCACGAGCGGCATGGCGGCGAGCGTCAGCTCGGTCTGGAAGAAGGGCGTGACGGAGTCGTAATAGCCGCTCGCCTGGAACACCTTGAGGTCAGGGTTGAGCGCCATGGCGGCCGCGAGGTCGCCCGCCGTGTAGAGCACAACGTTGCCGTTGACGTCCTTGCCCTTCTGCGCACCGGTCGGGTCGATGTGGCTGAAGTCCCAGTACCGGAACGTCACATCGTTGAGATCGGTGAAGGGCGACGTGGAGGTGAACTTCAGCTCGTCGTTGAGGTAGCTGTTCCACATGGCCGTGTAGACGCCGCTGACATTCGTCAGCGTGGGGTCGTTGCCGCCGGCATTGGGATCGACGGTCGCGGCGATGCCGGTGTCGACCGCGGTCGCCCGCCCGTCGTAGCCGCCGATCGCCAGCCCCCGGTCGCGCAGCAGCGACGTCAGGAACAACAGCCCGATCGAGTTGCTGGCCGCGACGTCGAGCCCCCAGGAGATCAGCACGTTGCGGTCGATGCCGAGGTCCCGGCTCAGGGTCTCCAGCACGGCCTGGTCGACCTTGGGGAAGGCCGCCACCGCAGGGCCGTAGGGGCCGGCGGCAAAGCGCCTGACATCCTCCATGTAGGTGGAGAGATCGGGTGGCGGCGGCTCGATGCCGGTCTTCTTGTGATACCAGGCATCGGCCGCGAGCGTCGGCAACAGGCCGATCGGGTTGCCGGTCTGCCCATAGTCGAGGATGGAGGATTGCAGGACGACGCCGTTGAGGTCGACGCCGTCCTCGTGCAGCAGCCACGTCACTACGCAGCTGCGCGCGGTACCGTAGGACTCGCCGAACACGAACTTGGGCGAGTTCCAGCGGTCGTAGGCGCTGAGATAGCGCTTGATGAAGCCGATAATCGAGCGCGCGTCCGTGTCGACGCCCCAGAAATCCCGGTTCCTGTTGGGCGCCACCGCGGCGGAATAGCCCGTGCCGACCGGATTGATGAAGACGAGGTCGCTCTGGTCGAGCAGGGTGTCGGGGTTGTCCTCGATCGTGTAGGGCGCGGGCGGCGTAAACTCCGGCAGGCTGGTCCTGATGCGGCGCGGCGCGAAGGATCCGAGCAGCAGGAACACTGCCGAGGAACCCGGGCCGCCGTTGTAGAAAAAGGTGACCGGCCGTTGCGAAGGCACCAGACCGTCGGCCGTGAAGCTGACGTAGAAGAACTTGGCATTGGGCTGTGCCGTCGACGGATCCACGGTCACCAGATGGCCGGCCCGCGCCGTGTATGGAAAGCTCTTGCCGCCGACGGTCGCGACGTGGTGGGTGACCGCGGCGCTCTCGGTCGTGTCGGTGACGGATGCGTCCGGGCCGGCGCCGTAGGGCGTCCTGTCGATGAGGGGCTGATCGGCTGGCGGGGTCTGTTCGACAGGGTCGTTGGCCATGGCACGAGTCCTGGATCGGCGCCGGACATTACGCCGGCGATGTTCAACATGGCGACCGATGATCAGCCCTCGCGGACGAACTCACGAGCCGCCGCGCTCACCCGCGCCTCGACCGTCATACGATTGCGCGAAACAAGCGGATTGTCACCCGATCGAATTGGCGCATGCGACCTCAAACCCATGAGCAGGAGCACGAGGATGCGCGGGAGACAGCGCGTCGGGTGAGGGGGCCGGGTGATGGTGCCCTACCAAATCGAGGGACCATCACAGAATCAGTGAGCGGAGGAAAAGGCGTGGTCGGATCGAAATTCTTGGCACTGATCGTAGTTGCTTCCAACGCGGCGCCGGCGAGCGCGGCGGAACTGCACTACGCACCTCTTGAGAACCTGGAACGAATCGACGTCCAGACCCTTAACTCGGCGCGTAAGACCATCGACGTGGCCGCCTACGTGTTGACAGACTGGCCGGTGATCCAGGCCCTCGTGGCGACCGCCTACCGTGGCGTCACGATCCGCGTCTATGTGGATGGCGGCCAGGCAGGGCATGACGACATGGATCCAGCTGGGCCATTCGGGAAGCTCGTCGCGGCGCCGCACGTGACAGTCAAGGAGAAGCACCCCGGCCGGCCTCTCATGCACCTGAAGAGCTATTGCGTGGACGGACACCTGTTTCGCACGGGGTCGGCCAACCTCTCGGCTTCCGGCCTGAAGCAGCAGGATAACGACCTCCTACTCTTCGATGATCCGAACCTCATCAGCATCAGGCGGCCTGCTTGAGTTTGCGCGCGAGCAGGGCCCGGACATAGCGGTCCCATTTGGCCATCGCGCTACGCTTTTCCGGCATGTAGGTCCAGCGGTCGTAGCTCTTCGAGCTCACGTCCTGGAGCGCATGGTTCTGGATGCGGTCGCGGATCTCTTTGGCGATGCCGGCCTTGCCGGCCAGCGTCTTCCAGGTACGCCGTAGATCGCGGTTGGTCGCGAACGGGATAACGCCGCGGTCGCGTTGGCGCCAGGTGAAGCTGTAGAGCGTCCCATGGCTGACTGGCTTCGACGGATCCTTGGCCGAGGGAAAGAACCAGCCAGCGGCTGACGGCTTGATCGACGCGATCAACTCGGCCGCGAGCGAAGGCAGCGGAACCGCATGCGGCTGCAGGTTCTTGGTCTTTGACCAATCGATGATCCGCTCCTTCGCGTCCCACTGGTCAACATGAAGGCTGGAGATCTCCTCGACCCGCTGCCCCGTGAGCATGATGAGCTGGACGGCGCGAGGATAGGAGGGGTGGACGGGCGTGTCGGGGCAGTCGAGCCAGCGGTAGAGCTGAACGAACTCGTCTTCATTAAGCCAGCGTGTGCCCAGCACCTTGGGTTCGGTCGGGATGCCTGAGGCAGGGTTGAAGGGGATGCGGAAGCGGCGCGGGGAAGAGCTCCGATAATCATGTTCCGACTTCATGCCCCAACTGTAGGCGGCATGCAGATACCCCCGCACATGGTCAGCCATGGACCGAGCGCCGCGCTCGTATATGGGGCGGATCAGTTCGACCAATTCCTCGGGCTCGACCTCACGGGCCAGCCGGTTAGGCCCGAGCGTCTCAGCGACTTTGTTCAGGCCCTTCTCTGTCTCCTTCCAGGAGGGCTTGCCCGCTGATTTGAGCGAGGCGACGTAGCCCTCGAACAAGTCACCCACTGTGCCCGGCCGAGCGTCGCCGCTGATTTTGATACAGCGACCTTTTTGGATGGCATCGGCATAGTCGCGCTTGAACACCTCGCGTGCTTGCGCGAGCGACATGGACGGGTAAGAGCCCAGCTTCTTTTTCACGCGCTTCCCGTCGCGCCACTGCTGCGCCATCCAGTCGGCGATCACCCTGCGAGGCATCGGGCGGACGATCAGCACCAAACGCCCGGTGCCGCGCCCCTCGCCGTCGGTGAGGTTCTCCTGCTTATGGGTCACCTCGACGCGCTTCAGCGCCTGCCGGATCGCGCCATCGGTCAAGCCGCCCATGCCGGCACTCCAAATCGTTGAGAACACCTGGCTCAACCGGGGTCGGTAAGCGGGTACTGTACCGCTCCCGATCCCCGCGAACAGCCCCCAATGTGCCTGAGCCACCCACAGTACGCAAGGGCAGAAAAGCGGAGTGTATCAACGGTACTGAACGTGATCTCGCGTGATCGAAAGAGGGCAATCAGGGTGGTTGTGCGTCACGATCAGTACCGCTTCATCACTTATGATCACACCAGCATCAGTTTGATCATGAAAGGACTGCGCAGCTGGCTCGTGTTAGCTGTGCTTGGGTCAGGCAGAGCGGGGAAGGGGTGGCGGCCACGCGCTCATCCCAGTCGTTCCGCCAATTTTCGCGGCCGCTCCGAAACAGCCGTTCGGCTCACGGCTCGTGAAAAGAGCGTTAGGTGCAGAGCGGCCTGCTGGCGCGGCTGAGAAAAAAATCATAATGATCGCCTGCCGCTCATAAACCGACAGTGGATCTAAAACACGACCAGAGTATAAAGTAACCTGTATTTAATTTACAACACTCAACCATTGATCTCGCTTTTCACGCAGCCATTCAAGGAAGACACGCACTTTTTGCTGCCGCAATCGATCATGCGGGCACACAATCCATTGCGTCACCAAATTGATGGTAGGGGGATGGACTATTGGATAGACTAGGGTTCCTCGATTGATTTCACGCTCGATCATCAACGTGCTTTCGAGCGCGACGCCCATGCCGTCGGTGGCGGCGTCGATCGCCATGTGAGATCGATCGAACAGGACGCGTCGCCAGCGCTGGAGCGGCGTCACCTGTGCTAGGCTGAACCATCGTGTCCACTGGACCTGCGACTTCACTGAATGAATCAGCCGACAGTTCAAAAGATCGGGTGGAACAAGGCTACCCGGAGCGGCATAAGTCGCGGAGCAGACAGGAAAAAAGCTTTCCTCGACCAAACCTTCGACAAACAGGCCAGTCCATCTTCCGTCGCCGTGCCGTATCTCGATATCCACCAGATCCCGACTAAAATCCGTCGGTTCGTTGGTGCCGTCCAGGCGGACTTCGATGTCAGGGTAACGATCGAGGAATGACGACAGGCGCGGCAGCAGCCATTTGTTGGACAACGTCGGTGTAGCTCTCACGGTCAGTGTCATGACAGACCGGAACCCGCGGATCAGGTTTGTGGCCTCCGCAATCCTTTCGAGTTCGTCGGTGATGCTAGCGTAATAGCGCTCGCCGGCTTCGGTCAGCGTGACGCGGCGACCGACCTTGACCATCAGAGACGTGCCGAGTTGCAGTTCCAGCGCCTGGATCTGCTGGCTCACCGCTGACGGCGTCACGTTGAGCTCCTCCGCCGCTTTCGAGACGCTGCCAGCCTTGGCGGCCGCGTGGAAGACCGATATGGCGCGGAGGGGAAGCTGCATGGACGGCATCGCTCGATGGGTCGGGCTGTTTCCCCGATAGCTAAGCCAGGCTAACGAGTCGGACAAGACTTCTAAATTGCTCTTAAACGAGAAGTCGCATTATCTTCAACTTGTCTGACATCGGTCGCGACATGCGACGATGTCGGTGCCGAATGAAGACGTCGACCGGCGACGAGCCGAAGCACACGCGACCACGCGTGGCTCAAGGGGAGGATATGATGACGATGCAGCGCGGAATTCTGTGCGTGATGTCGGTGCTTGCGCCAGTATTGGCCTCGGCGAGTGTCTCAGCGGCACCTGCTTGTTCGACTTATCCGGCGGGAACAACCGACAAGATCGAATCGTCTGACATCGACAAAGACTTCGGACCGGTGCCAAAACCGGCCAAGGACCTGCACTTCGCCTATGTGACCAAGACGCTGATCAACGAGTTCTGGCAGGACGTCGCCGCCGGCGTGAGGAGCGAGGCTGCCAAATACGGGGTTAAGGTCGACGTCCAGGCCGCGAAGGACGAGTCTTCCATGGTCGAGCAGCTCAACCTCGCCCAGACGGTCGCCTCGCAGAAGCCCGACGCCCTGCTGCTGTCGCCTCAGTCCGACTCCAACCTTGTTCCCGTCATCAAGGCCGCCAAGGCCGCCAATATCCCCACGATCATCATCGACGACGCGCGCACCGACGGAGCGAGCGTCTACATCGGGACCAACCAGACGGCGATTGGCGCCAAGGCGGCGACCTTCCTTCACGAAACCTACCCGAACGGCGGTGAGATCGCTCAGATCGAGGGGGCGGCCGGATCGCCCAACGCGCGATTGCGTATTCAGGGCTTCAAGGATCAGCTCAAGGCCTACCCATCGCTGAAGCTCGTGGCGAGCCAGCCCGGCAATTGGGATCGGTTGGTGGCGCTCAACGCCACCTCCAACATCCTTCGCCAACACCCGAGCCTCGTCGGGATCTACGCCAACAACGACGGCATGGCGCTCGGTGTCTACGAAGCCATCAAGGCTGCCGGCAAGGCCGATGCCGTCGCGGTCGTCGGGACGGATGGCATCCGCGAGGCGAAGAAATCCGTGGCGTCCGGCGCCATGCGAGCGACCGTCGCCGAGTTCGCCGTCGAAGAGGGCCGACTCGGGGTCGACGTGGCGATCCGGTTGCTGGCCTGCCAGCCGATCCCGCTATGGGTCGTATCGCCCAACGCCGTGATCTCGAAGAGCAACGTCGCCGATTACCCGGATCCCAAGGTCGACTAGAACATGTCATGCTGTTGCTGATACCATATCTGGCTGATCACAGCCGGACATGGTATCAGGAGCCCTCGGGGCGCCTGAGCGGAGCCGATTTCCGCGTCGCGAAGCGATCAATCGGAATTCGTGTGAGAGCCTGTCTACGGGCTTACGCCTAAGCTCCGCTTCAACGTGAGCCTGGTAGGCTCTAGCGCCCTTAACATTACAGTTGCACGGCAAAAAGACCCCGGGAATCCTCAGTTTCAGCCCAACATGATGCCGCCGTTTGCAGGCAAACGTTGAGCTTTACCGAGGTCCGATTCGGTGCCTTGAAGCTTCCATCCGGGACGATTTCGACGGTGCAACTGTAATGTTAAGCCACGGGTAGCTCCGAACGAGGTCCGGGGCTCGCCATGCGGCCGTCCGCCGCATTCCTTCGCCATCGCGGAGTCTTGGAATGGGTGGTTGGCCGCCGGTCGGTCGCCACGGCCGCATCGTGAAGCATCGTCAAGGACCACGATGGAACATGTGATCGAGACCGGGCCTGAGTCGCGCCCCGCGCTGCTCGAGATGATCGGCATCACGAAGGCCTTCGGCCGGATCTGCGTTCTCGACCACGTCGATCTGGCACTGGCGCCCGGCGAGGTCCACGCCCTGCTGGGTGAGAACGGGGCCGGCAAATCGACCTTGATGAAGGTGATGTTCGGCATCGTGACGCCCGATGCCGGTACGGTCGCGCTCGAGGGCATAGGTCCAGTCCGGATCGAGGGGCCGCGGCACGCCCTGGCGCTCGGCATCGGCCTCGTTAGCCAGGAATTGAGTCTCGTGCCCCAACTCGACGTGGCCCAGAACGTGTTCCTCGGGCAAACCGCTGCCATAGGCCTCGTGCCGCGCCGGCGTCACCGGGCCGCCGCCGCCGGAATCCTGCGCCGGCTGGCGCCTCACCTCGACGTCGACACGCCGGTCTCGGCGCTCGGCATGGCGGACCGCCAGCTCGTCGAGATTGGCCGTACCCTAGCGCGGGGTGGGCGCGTCATCGCGTTCGACGAGCCGACGTCGAGCTTGACGCCCAATGAGCGCGACGCCCTCTTCGCCGTTATCCGCGGTCTCAGGGCCGACGGAAAGGCCATCGTCTACATCTCCCATCGCATGGACGAAATCCGTGCCATAGCGGATCGCTCGACCGTGCTGCGAGACGGACGCGTCGTCTCGAGCGCCGCCATGGCGGACCGGACGGATGCAGAGCTCAACGCCCTGATCGCGGGGCGGGAACTCGCGCGCGTCATGGACAACCGCCCGACGCCGCTCGGACCCGGGACGGCCGGCGCCGCCGGAACGCCGCTCATCGAGGTGCGCGGGCTCACGACGGCGCGCCTCACCGGCATCGACCTGTTGGTCCGGCCAGGCGAGATCCTCGGTCTCGCGGGGCTCGTGGGGTCGGGCCGTTCGGCTATCCTGCGCACGCTGTTCGGCATCGACGCGCGGAGCGGCGGCGAGATCCGCATAGACGGACGGCAGGTCACCATCGCGTCCCCCTCCGACGCCATGGCGGCCGGCATAGCGCTGATTCCCGAGGACCGACGGGGGCATGCCGTCGTCCCCATGATGTCCATCGAGCAGAACTTCGGCCTGGCGAGCCAACGGCGCTTCTCGCGCCGCGGCATCCTGCGCGGCTCGGCCCGGCAGGCAGCCGTCAGGCAGCAGGTCGCGGATCTCAGCATCCGCCCCGCTACCATCGCCACGCCTCTCGTCAACCTATCGGGCGGCAACCAGCAGAAGGTGGTTATCGCCCGATGGCTCGCCACCGGCGCCCGCGTGCTCATGTTCGATGAGCCGACGCGGGGCATCGACATCGGCGCCAAGGCCGAGATCTACGCCCTGCTGCGGCGCCTGGCTGAGGGCGGCGCCGCCATCCTGATGGTGTCCTCCGAACTGCCGGAACTGCTGCTGCTGTCGCACCGAATCGGCATCGTGTCGGGTGGACGCCTGTCCCGAATCGTCGATAACGACCATGACCTCACAGAGGAACGACTGATGCGACACGCAGGAGGTGCCGCGTGAAGCCGGCCGTCAGAGCCACTAGCCCCGGCACGCGGGTGCCACGCAGCGACATCCTGCGGGGGGACGTCGTCCGGCAGGCCAGCAACCTTCTCGGCTGCCTCGCCCTCTTTTTGATCTTCTCGGCCCTAACCAGCAGCTTCTACCAGCCCGCCAACCTCATCGACATCCTGCTGCAGTCGGCCATCAATGCCGTCATCGCGGTCGGCATGACGCTCGTCATCGTGACGCGGGGGATCGATCTGTCGGTCGGCTCCATCGTCGGCCTGTCCAGCATGGTCGCATCCGACGTCCTCAATCATAGCCTTGTCGGCGGCATCGCGGCAGGCCTCGGAGTCGGGCTCGCCTGTGGCGCGTTGAACGGGCTGCTGATTGCCAAGCTCAAGCTACCAGACTTCATCGTGACGCTCGGCACGCTCAGCGTGTTCCGCGGCGCGGCGCTGATCTACACCAACGGCCAGCCGATCTACGGCTTGCCGCAGGAGTTCAGGGACCTGTTCGGCGGCCAGTGGGGCGGACTGCCAACCCCGGTGCTGCTGGCGGTGGCGATTGCGGTGGCGGGCTTCGGGCTCATCCGCTACACGGCGCTCGGCGAGCAGATTGTGGCGGTCGGCGGCAACGAGGAGGCGGCTCGGCTGTCCGGCATCGCCGTCGATCGCGTCAAGATCACGGTCTATGCCATCTCGGGGGTTTTATCGGCGCTGGCGGGTTTCGTGCTCATCGCCCGGATCGGAGCGGCCGAGCCGATCGGCGGCAACGGCTTCGAACTCCAGGCCATCGGCTCGGCGGTGATCGGCGGGGCGAGCCTCTTCGGCGGAATCGGCAATCCCCTCGGATCCCTCATCGGTGCCGTGACGCTGGGCAGCCTGCAGAACGGGCTGACGCTGATGAACGTCCCGTCGTTCTGGCAATACGTCGCCTCGGGCGTGGTGGTCATTCTGGCCGTCTATCTCGATCGTTTGGCACGGCCGCGCCGGTGAGTTCGCCGGCACCGGCCGCGGACGACCTCGGGATCGTCGACGCCCACCAGCATCTCCAGGATATCGGACGGCATCGCTATCCTTGGCTCTGCGACTCCGATGCTCCTCTCAAGCTCGAAGGCGATCTCGCGCCGATCAGGCGCGACTACCTGCCGGACGGCTACTGGCGCGACGTCGAAGGCTTCGGGGTCTCGAAGACGGTCCACGTCCAGAACGGATGGGATCCCGCGGACCCGCTCGGAGAGACGCTATGGCTTCAGGCTCTCGCAGATGCGAGCCGGGGACCGGACGCCATCGTGGCCTTCGCCGACCCCGAGGTCGGCGCGTTGCTCGCAGCCCATGCCGCTGCTCCAGCGGTCCGCGGCATACGCCAGATCCTCAACTGGCACGTCGACCCGGCGCTGCGCGTGGCGCCCCGCCCGGATCTGATGGCGGCCGCGGATTAGTCTAGCGCCGCGGCTTCGCCCTCCTGGAGCGCCACCGCCTCGCCCTCGATCTGCAGATCTACTGGCCACCGATGGACCTGGCCCTCGGCCTGGCGCGACGTTTCCCAGCCACGACGCTCGTCCTCGACCATGTCGGCATGCCGATCGACCGCAGCCCCGAGGGTCTGACGGCCTGGGCAGCGGCGCTGACGCGGCTGGCACAGGCGCCCAATGTTGTGGTCAAACTGTCTGGCTTAGGCCTCGGCCATCCGCGCTGGACGCCAGACGACACCGTGCCCCTGCTGGCGCGCGCGCTCGAGATCTTTGGCCCGGCCCGCACCATGGTCGGCAGCAACCTGCCGGTCGACCTGCTCTTTGCCAAGCCAAAAGCCGTCTTCGAGGCCATCCGCGCCGTGACGGCGCCCCTCTCGCAGGACGAACGACGCCAAGTGCTGCGCGGCACGGCGGAGCGCGTCTATCGCATCTAACCCCCGAGGCCTCGGCGCTACGGGGCACCCCTCACGGATGGACTCGTGCGGCGAAGCGGACCGGCCGCTCCGCCAGGATGAGAGACGGGAAGGCGGCACGGAACCGCGCCAGATGCGCGGTTTCGAGATGGAGGTCGAAGGCGGCCCGACCGTCATAGACCTCGTAGAACACGACAGTGTCCTCCGCCCCCTCCGGCCGGATCACGTCGAACTGCCGGCATCCGGGCTCGCCGGCAACCGAATGTCGGGCGTCGTCGAAGGCTGCAGCCAGGAAGGCCTCCATCCTGCCCGGCGCCACCTGGAATTCCGCGATCACCACGAAGGCGCCGCTTTCCCCTGTCCCGTCCGTTACCTCGCTTCCCTCCGCTATCAAGACGCCGCACCGGCGGCCGGCCGGAACCGGTTTTCCATCTCGTGGCGCAGGCGGACGACGTCGAGATCGTTTACAATCTCCACATCGTCGAAGCTAACGATCTGGTCGCGCTTCACCGCCCGCTTCAGCTTGACGTTGTGGGCGAGGCCGATCGGCAGGGCGTGGAGATCAAGGCTGCGGCGTGCCGGGATGGCATTGGCCCAGACCGCGAAGCCACCTTCCCCGTCGAGCATATCGCCGGGCTGCATGTCGCGCTTGGCCGTGGCGACGGCGTCGCCCCGGAACTCCTTCGACGAACCGGTGGGCTCACCGCGAAGCACCGCGGCGAGCACGCTGATCGAGGTCTCGAGACCTATTATGTGGAACGGGCGCCACATGGACGCGTACCAGCCGGAGGGATCCGTCAGAAGGCCATACTGCTTGAAACATCCGCGCGTATATTCGTTATGAGCCTTGAAGGTGACGAAGACGCCATAGCGGATGTTGTTCACCACCTCGCGCCCATCGGGCTCTCGGCTGGCCGCGATATCGACGAGGCCCGAGCGCGCCATGCGGCCGCCGTCCGCCGCCGGGCGGAAGACCTTGGCGAGATCGTGCAGGCCGGCGGGCGGGAAGGCGAGCCCGTCGTTGGGGCAATCGAGTCCGGTGCCGTTGGCCACGGCCGCCATCTCGATGGCGGCCTTGGTGCCGTCGGTGAAGGAATTATACATCTTGGGATTGAAGTCGCCCTTGGCCACCTCCTCCTTGGTCCAGCCAAAGAAATCCCACACCGTGTCGGGGGTGGAGTAGCGATAGCGCGGTTCGAAGTTCATGCCCTTGCCGGCCGAGGTCAGCTCGAAGCCGCAGGATCGGACCCAGTCGACGAGTTCGCAGATGAGCGCCGGCTGGTCCCCATAGGCCATCGAATAGACCAGGCCCTTGGCGCGGGCCTTCTCGGCCAGGATAGGGCCCACCATGACGTCCGCCTCGACGTTGACCATGACAACATGCTTGCCGTGCTCGATCGCCGCCAGGGCGTGACGCGTCCCCGCGATCGGATGGCCCGTCGCCTCGATGACACAGTCGATCTCCTCGCAGGCGAGCAGGGCCGCGACGTCGTCCGTGGTGAAGGTCCGGCCCGAGCGGATCGCGTCGCCGGCACTGGCGGCGCTATAGCGTTCCTCGGGCCACCCGACCCGCTTCATCGACTCCCGCGCCCGCGAGACCGCGAGGTCGGCGACGCCGACCATGTGCAGGCCATCGATCTTCTGCGCCTGGGACAGGACCATGGAGCCGAACTTGCCGGCGCCGATCAGGCCGACGCGGACGGGGCGTCCCTGGGCGGAACGGCTGAGGAGCATCGTCGAGAGGTTCATTGATCAAGCCTCGTGGCCGCGACCGCGGCCGATGGTGGTTCTGGGGATGGGAGGGGGCCGGGTGTCCCGGGCCGGTCCCTTGCGGTGTCGGACTCGACGACACGATCGTGACACAACGAGTGGCAGTCTAAGACACGTCATGGAAGCGGGACAATTTAGAAAAACAGCCGCATCTCTTAGATGTCCTCAGAGCAGGCATGTCGAGATCCAGGGCACGAAGGTGATGACGAGCAGTCCAAGACTCAACCAGCCGAGATAAACCCAGATCCTCGGCATACCCGCTTCGGGCGGAACGTCGCCGATGATGCAGGCCGCGTAGTAACAGAGACCGAAAGGAGGAGCGAAGATGCCGAGTCCCATCGCCAGGACGACGATCATGCTGTAGTGGATCTCGTTCACCCCGAACTGCTGCGCGATGGGGAACAGCAGCGGGCCGAACAGTACAATGGCGGGAATGCCTTCCAGCAGGCTGCCGAGGACGACGAAAGCGACGACGGAGACCAGCAGGAAGCCAATCCTGCCGCCCGGCACGCCGCCCATCGCTGCCGCTAAGTCTTGGGAGAAGCCCGATTGCGTCAGCGCCCAGGCCATGGCACTGGCGGCACCGACGATAAACAGGATAGCGCCCGAGAGCGCCGCCGTATGGGTCAGCATCGGCAGCATGCCCCGCCAGCTCAGCCCGCCGCGGAACACCAGAAGCCCGAGCAGCAGCGAATAGGCGATGCCTATCGTCGAGACCTCGGTCGCGGTGGCGAGCCCCTCTACGACGGCGGCGCGGATCAGGAACGGCAGCGCCAGGGCCGGCAGTGCCACGGCGAGGCTCCGCAGCACCACTGCCCGCGGTGCGCGAGGCACCGGCGCGCCGCCTTCCGCCCCCGCGCGATGGCGTGCCACCAGCGCCAGCACGAGAGCCAGGGCGAGTGCCGGCAGGATGCCGGCCGTGAACAGCGCCGCGATCGAGACGCCCGTGGCCGACGCGATCGCGATCAGCACGATCGAAGGGGGAATGGTCTCGCTCATGGCACCGGACGCTGCCAGCAGCGCCAGCAGTTCGCCGTCCTGCATGCCACGCTTCCGCATCTCGGGAAACAGGACCGGGGCCACAGCCGCCATGTCGGCAGTCTTGGACCCCGAAATGCCCGACACGAGCAACATGGCGCCGAGCAGGACGTAGGACAGGCCGGCACGGACATGCCCCAGAAGGGCAGCCAGGAAGGCCACCATGGCTCTCGCCATACCGGTGGCGTCCACCAATTGCCCGAGGAGGACGAACAAGGGGACGGCCAAGAGGATCAGGCCGCTCATTCCCTCGTCCATCCGTCCCACGACCACGCTGATGGGTGTCGATGTCGTGACCAGAAGGTAGGCCGTCGTGGCGAGGGCGAAGGCGAAGGCGATAGGGACGCCCGCCAAGACGGCGGCGCCCAGCAGGCCGACGAAGAAGACCAGAAGCGCCCAATTGCCCATCGCCGCGACGAGTGGCGTGCCGAGGGCGAGCGTGCCGCAGATGAGGCCCAAGAGCAGGGCCACCATCAAGATGTCCCGGCCGTCGTAACGGATCAGCCGCGCTGCGGCGCCGAGCAGCGCGAGCCCGCAGCCGACCGGCATGGCGAGGGCACGCACCGAGCCGGACCAGCCCAGAGCAGGCGTCTCGACGACAGCCTGGTCCGACATATAATAAAGCGTGGGTTGCATCAGCAATGCCGTGAAGGCAGCGATGCTGCCGATGGCCAGGACCTCGCACCAGCGCTGCCCTCGCGACGAGAGAAGCGACACCACGAAGGTGAGTCGCATATGGCTGCCGCGCTGGATCGCGACGACGCTGCCCAGCATGGCGAGCCACAAGAAGAGGACGGAGGCCAACTCGTCGCTCCAGACCAGCGGGTGCCGGAACACGGCGCGCGCCAGGATGCCGGCGAATAGGATCAGAACCTCGGCGACCACGAGGGCAGCGGCGGGCACTTCCACGAGTCGACGCAGCCAAAGATCGAACGACGCCCACGCGAAATGGTGGCCTACGATCCCGACCTCGGGGCCGGCCGCGGCGCCCGCCGTCGTTTTCACGCCAGTGGTCCCACGACCTGCTGGAGCGCGTTCCAAACTTCGGCACCGAACTTGTCCTGCCATTCCTTGTAGAACCCCGCGCGCGACAGCGCGTCACGGAAGCTCGGCGTATCGGCCGCCGCAAAGGTGAGCCCTCTGGCGGACAGCTGGTCCTTCAGCGTGGCGTTGAGGCGCGTCACGTCCTCGCGCTGCTCAAGGGCGGCGCGGTCGAACTCCTGGCGAACCAGCCCTTGCAGGTCGTCGGGCAGCTTGCCGAAGGAACGACGGTTGGCCATGACCCAGAACGGGTCCCAGATGTGGTTGGTCTCCGCCAGATACTTCTGAACCTCGTAGAGCTTGCCGGCATCGATGGCGACGAGGCCGTTCTCCTGGCCGTCGACCAGATGCGTCTGCAGGGCGGTGTAGAGCTCGTTGAAGTTGATCGAGGTCGGACTGGCCCCGAGAGACTTGAAGAGTGACGTGAAGATCGGGGAAACCGGCACCCGGATGCGGTATCCTGCGAGATCCGACGCCGTCCGGATCGGCTTCTCCGACGAGGTGATCTGCCGGAAACCATTGTCGGACGCCTTCGAGACGACCTGCACACCGACCTTTTCGATCTGACTGCGGATGTAGGCGCCGAGGCTGCCGTCCACGCCACGCCAGACCTGATCGTAGTCGGAGAAGGCAAAGCCGACGTTGGTGATCGCGGCGGCCGGCGCCACGGTTGAGATGACGGAACCCGCGAGGTTGAGAAAATCAACGCCGCCAGTGCGGACCTGGGTCAGGAGGTCAGTGTCCGATCCGAGCTGGCTGGCGGGAAAAAAGCGGATCTCAAACCGGCCGTTCGACGACTCGCGGATGCGCTTCGTCGCTTGATCCAACCGGGCGTTGATCGGCTGCGCCATCGACTGGCCGGTGGCGAGCTTATAGGTGAATTCCGCGGCCCTGGCTGGGCCCGTGCGGATCGCCAGAAGAGGGAATGCACTACCGGCTGCGAGAAGGGTCCGACGCGAGATCGGTCCGGTCCTCAATAGCCGACCCTCTACATCACGAGGCGACGAGCGCCCGGCATCTCTCTTGCTGTCCATCGTTTCCCCCGGTCGCGACTGGTCATTGCCATCGGCTCGACGGGAGTCGAGGCGCTTTGCTTGCGCCTCGTCCTCTTTCGCCGGCCTTCGTTTTCGCACCGAGTGTCGTTTCGACCCCGGCTTCAGCAAACGCTAGGCGATCGCCGGAGTATAGGACAACTTAGTTCTTCTTCCTTACCGTGTAGAAAATCTATGGCGGGTCAAACCGCGCCCCACAGCTCGAACGCGGGATCGCGAGCGGCCGCCGACGGGACCCAGCGAACTGCGGTGGTAGCGCGCTGTCGGAACGCTCTCGCGTCCGCATTGGGACATCGAGCATATAATCGACAGTCGGCGGAAGCCGTCGGTCGCTCTCAGCGAAGAGGCTCCGGAGTCGACACGATCCTGGCTGCCTCGCGATTGGCAGCGTCGAGGCTCTCCCCAAGGGTAGTTCCCTTTGCGAGCGCGGCCGCGAATGTGCCGACGAAAGCGTCTCCGGCACCATGAGTGCTGGCCACCATGATCGGGATGGCGGGCATCGTCACCGCCAGCCCCTTGCGATCCGCCGCCGCTACGCCATAACCGCCCGCCGTCACCACCACGGTCTCGCACGTTGTGGTGAGCGCTCTCGCGGCCGCCAGCGCGCGCTCCAAGCTGTCGACCACGCCGCCCCCCAGCATCTCGGCCTCTACGGCGTTGACGACCAGGACGTCGACATCCTTCAGAAGATCGGTCGTGAAATCCCGGGCGGGGGCGGCGTTGAGCACGACCGTGAGGCCGTGCCGGTGCGCCCGCGCGGCCAGGGCCGCGTTGACGGTTTCCAGGATCTCGTTCTGCAGCACGAGAACCTTCGCTGCCGCAAGCCGGGCGTTGTTGAGCTGGTCCGGCGTGATGGCGAGGTTAGCGCCCGAGACGATCACTGCGCCATAGTCGCCGCCGTCGTCGAAGATGGCCACGCTCATCCCCGAGCCGGCGCCCGCGATCGTGACGACGGCGGAACGCTCGACGCCCGCGCGCTCGAGGTTGGCCAGGAGCGCATGCCCGAAGTCGTCGTCCCCGACCGCACCCACCATCAGGGTGTCGATGCCGGCCCGTGCCGCCGCCACGGCCTGGTTGCCGCCCTTGCCACCGCACTTCGGAGCCCAGCTGCGGCCCGTGACCGTCTCGCCCTTGCGCGGCCGGTCGGGGGCGTCGACCATGACGTCATAGTGGAGGCTCCCGACGACGACGACAGTGGCGTTTCGTTGGGTCATGGCGATCCTTCAGGGTAGCGGTTCGGTCTGGTGTCTCGGCATCGTCGGCCGTCAGCTCCGGCCGCGCGAGCGGGCGACCTGGGGGATCACGGCGTCGTTGACGTTGACCACCGGGATGCCGGCCCGCTTGGCCTCATCGAGCGCGGGCTGGAGGTTGGCGTCGGTGTGGAGCGACAGAAGCAGGACGCTCTCGCCCTGGGTAGTGAGATTCTCGGTGATCGACAGCTGGCCGAGTTGGTCACCCTCGCTCTGCGTCGCCTGATAGACGACCGGCACGCCTGCCGCCTTGCCGGAGTTGCCGTAACCCTGGCCGAGCAGGCGCCAGTCCTCGTCCGTGAGGGTCTTCGACATGCCGGCCGCCTTGGTGCCGGCCGGCATCTTCGGGAACGGCCCGAACTTCGCGGCGAGCTGCGACCAGTCGATCCGGTCGGGCTCGCTGTCCGAGTTGAGGGGCTTCAGCTCCTGGGCGACGAGTTGGGATGCGGCCAGCGCCATGACGCCGGCGAGAAGAAGCGCTTTTATACCTGTTTCCTCCTGGGCGAAGCTTGGAGCGAGCCGGCCGCCTCGTTGGGGCGCCGGCGGCCGTCGGGCCTTTAAGGGCCGAACATCGCGTCTTGCACGATGGACTGGGTCGACACCGCGTCCTGCAGCGCGATGGCGGCGGACAAGCGGTTATCGGCCTCGAGCCGCTGGACGATGCGCAGCATCTTGCCGACGGTGGCGATGTTGGCCTCGCATTCCCGCACGGGGTCGAGGCCGGTGAGGTCGGGGAAGGTGTCGAAGTAGATCGGCCCGTCGAAGCCGCCCCTCTTGACCTCGCGCAAAAGCTCGATGGTCTGGATGGAGTGCACGGCCCCCACCATCAGCCCGTCGTCGCGCTTGGCGTAGCCGTCGTTGAGGTGGACCCCGAGCAGGCGGCTGTGCCGGGCGATGAGGGCGGCCGCGAAGGCGGGCTGCTCGTCGGCGTAGAGGACATGAGCGAAGTCGAGCGTCACGCCCGTGTTGGGCAAGCCGACCTCCTTCAGCGCCAGGAGCGTTGTGGCGCAGTCCGGCATCAGCGAATAGGAGCGGGGCTCGTTGGGCTTGTACTCAATGCTGATGAAGCAATCCGGGTCGTGGATCCCGACCTCGCGGATGCCGTCCACCTCCTGGGCCCAGACCGTGTCGTAGTCGGCCTGGAACGCGTAGTCGAAGCCGTCCTGGCCGAGCCAGATGGTCATCAGATTCGAGCCCGCCTCGCGGGCCGCGTCGATGCCGCGCTTGGTCATGTCGATGGCGTCCCGCCGGACCGCGGGGTCGGGGTTGGTGAAGGCGCCGATCTTGAACGCCGGGTTCGAGTAGTAGCGCATCGCTAAGCCGCTGACCGACAGGCCGAGGTTGCGGATCGCCTGGCCCGTGGCCCGCGCATCATTGCCGAGGTGGTCAGGGAAGTTCAGGTCGACGTCTGTCAACCCATGTGCTGTCGCGGCTCGCTGGGCCATCTGCAGGGGGGTGGGCTTGCCCTGGCCCGCGGGCCAGAACGCATCGGGTTTCGACGCGAAGGAATTGAGGCGCGTCGCGAAGCGCGTGGTGGTGGACTGCACCGGGTTTCTCCCCCTTTGATTGAGCCAAACTTCAGGTCTATAAAACACCTTGTACAGTGCCCGATTCAGAAACTTTCGAAGCCGGGTTAGGGCTGACTGGCACAGTTCGTCGCCCTGGCGGTCGCGAATTCCTACGGAACGGGCTGGGTCGAGGTCACCGCGATGCTCGCCCGAAACACGCCGTACCGCAGTCGGCCAGCTGTCGTCGAACGGGGCTTTGCACCCATGGACGAACCCGCTCTTGCGGGAGGGCTTCCTGAGAGGTAGGGCACAACTGGAGATTTGAGTCAGCGCTTGAGCGGACTGCGCCGGCCTCGGAGCATGAAGGGTCGACCTTCATCTCGCGAGGAAACCCGATGTCCCAGCAACAAGTCCCTGTCTCCGTCAGCCCGCTCCTCCGCCGCATGCTCGACGACATGGCCATGCGGGAAGAGACGCAGCGCAACTACATCATGTTTGTCCGGACCTTCGCGTCCTTCCTCGGGCGCTCGCCCGATACGGCGACGGCCGAAGATGTCCGTCGCTTTCAGGTCCATCGAACCGAGAGCGGCGTGCAGCCGCCGACCGTCAACTGTTCGGTCTCGGCGTTGCGCTTCCTGTTCACCGTGACGCTGGACCGGCCGGACCTGTCGCGGCGGTTCGTCCTGGTCCGCCAAGCCCGCAAGTTTCCGACCGTCTTGAGCGTCGAAGAAGTCGGGCGGCTGCTCGAGGCGGCGCCAGGACGAAACACAAGGCTGCGCTCGGGACCGCCTACGGTGCAGGGCTGCGCGTCTCCGAGGTGGTCGCCCTCAAGACCGGCGACATCGACAGCACGCGCATGCTGATCGGGGTCGAACAGGGGAAGGGCGGAGCAAGCCAGAGGCTCCGGCACGCGTAGCGTGTTGGAGTGGCGCGCGGAGGGCGCAAGGACCGGAACGCGATGCTGTCGCCCCAACTGCTGGAACTGTTCAGGCAGTGGTGGCGCAAAGGCCGGCGCCGCGGCGTGATGCTGCCCCAGGGGTTGGCTCTTCCCCGGCCGCAGCAGCCTCGAGCCGCTGTCGACGCGCCAGCTCAACCGCGCCGTCCATGATGCCGCGGAGGCCGCCGGCATCAAGAAGCGCGTCTCGCCCCACACGCTGCGCCACAGCTTCGCCACCCACCTGCTCGAGCAGGACGTCGGTTCCGGCCGTGCACGACCGACGGCCGTCACGACCTGCCGATCGCGCAAAACCTCCTAAAGCAGCAGTTCTCCGCTGCGCTACCCAACACGGCCTGGCTCGCGGACATCACGTATCTGCCCACCGGAGAAGGCTGGCTCTACCTGGCCGCCGTCCTAGATCTCGCGACGCGCAAGATCGTCGGTTGGTCCATGCGCGATCATATGCGGACCGAGTTGACGTCGGCCGCCCTGATGATGGCCACCCAGCGGCAGCGACCAGCTGTTGGCCTCATCTGTCACTCGGGATCGCGGCAGCCAATACGCGGCCGAGGCCTATGGAAAGCAGCTTGCCGACATGAAGGCGACACCGTCGATGAGCCGGACGGGGTGTTGCTACGACAATGCGCCCATGGAAAGCTTCTTCCACACCCTGAAGGTGGAACTCGTCCACCAGCGACGATGGGCGACCCGGGACGAAGCCCGACGCGACCTGTTCGCTGATATCGAAGGCTACTACAATCGGCAGCGCATCCACTCGGCTCTCGGCTACATCACGCCAGAGCAAGCCGAACGGAACGCGAGTTAAACTCCCGTGTCCGCGGAACCGGGGGAGGATCAGCTTGTGACTCCCCGTTTATCCCGAACGCGCCAGCATGCCAAAGGAGTCACGGGGGATCGCTCACGCGCCTTCCGCGCCCATGAATTTGACGCACATCGGGGTGCCGAGCGGGATCGTGCCGTGGGTAGGCGACAGCCTCCCATCCCGATCGTCGATCGTGAAGACCGACAGGGCGTCGCTATTCTGGTTCGCGACCACGAGGAAGCGGCCCGAGGGGTCTATCGCGAGGTTGCGGGGCGTCCGGCCACCACAAGGGTGATACCCCGCAAGGGACAGCATTCCCTCCCGAGGATCGATCGCCGCGACCACGATGGAGTCGTGCCCACGGTTCGCACCATAGACGAAGCGGCCGTTTGGGTGGATCTGGACGTCGGAGCAGGAATTGCCAGACCGCCCATCGGCGGGGGTGGTCGGCAGGCTGTCGATGGGGGTGAGGGCGCCCGTCTGTGCGTCGAACCGGAACGACAGCAGCGTGGAGTCGAGTTCGCAGATCACCATCGCCAGCCACCCGCCCGGGTGGAAGGCGAGGTGGCGGGGGCCGCAGCCGGCGGGCAGCGCTGCGCGTGCCACCGGCGCGTCCGAAAGCGCGCCGTCCGGGCCGAACCCGTAGCTGAGGATCGCATCGAGCCCCAGGTCGACCACGGCCACGAAGCGCCCGTCCGGGCTCGGCAGCACGCAATGGGGATGCGCCCGCTCCTGCCGCTCGGCGTCGGGGCCCTGTCCGCGATGGGCGACGCTGGCCCCCGGCGCGCCGAGGCCGCCATCCGCCCGCAGGGGATAGACCACGACGGCCCGGTCGGGCCCATCGTCGTGCGGTCCCATGCCGTAATTGGCCACCAGAAGATGACGGCCGGCCCGGTCGAGGCTGCTATAGGCCGTGATGCTGCCGAGGCTCGGCTGCTTGTTGATGTAGCGCAGCCGGCGGGCCGCGGGATCAACCCGGTAGGCGCTGACGGTCCCCTCGTGCCAGCCGAACACCTCGGTGTTGGCGTAGACGCACAGGGTCGCGGGATTGACGGTCAGGAAGGTCGGGTTGTCCACGCCGCCGTCCTCGCAGAGCAGCGCGGCGGTCCCATCCGCCGGATCGAAGGCGAAGACCGACAGGCCGACGCCTCGCGCACCCTGGAAATAGGGCGCCTCCCGGTTGAGGCTGCCGACCACCATGAGCATGGCATGTTCCTCGTAGGCTTCGGCAGGCCGCCTAGCGATCCGCCGTTTCCAGCACCTGATTCAGGAGAACCGCCCCCAGGATGATGGCGCCGCGCACGACGTACTGCCAATATTCGGAGACGTCGAGCAGCGTCATGCCGTTGGTGATGGAGCCGAGCAGCAGCACGCCCAGCAGGGTGCCCCAGATGCGGCCCTTGCCGCCGAACAGGCTGGTGCCCCCAATGATCGTCGCGGCGATCACGTCGAGTTCCATGCCGGTCGCCGTGTTGCCCGTGCCCGAGCCGATCTGCGAGGCGATCAACGTCCCGGTGACGGCGGTCAGCACCCCGGTGATGGCGAGCGTCATGGTCTTCACGAAGAAGACGTCGATGCCCGACAGGCGGGCGGCCTCGGCGTTGCCGCCCACCGCATAGACGGCGCGCCCGAAGCTCGTAAACTTCATCAGCAGGTGCATCAGCACGAAGACGGTGAGGAAGACGTAGACCGGGAACGGCACGCCGAACAGGTCGCCGGCGCCCAGGAACCCGAACCAGTCGGGCAGGTCGGTCAGCGGGAAGCCGCCCGTGATGAGGTTGGCGGCGCCGCGCAGGGCGGTGAACAGGGCCAGGGTGGTGATGAAGGTCGGGACGTTGAACCAGCGGCGCATGCTGCCGGTGAATACCCCCGTCAGGAAGCCGATCGTCATGGCGACCAGCACGCCGATCGCCACCGCCGCGACCGAGCCGATCCGCGCCGACAAGGCGCCCGAGAACCAAGCGACCACGCATCCCGCCAGGGCCACGGCGGCCCCGACCGACAGGTCGATCTCCCCCGCGATGATCACCGCCGTCATGCCGAACGCGATGATGCCGAGCATCGACACCGTGCGCAGCACGTTGAAGAAGTTGCCGAGCGTGGCGAAGCCCGGCGCGAAGACGATGAGGACCACGACGATGACGAGCAGGATCGCCTCCATCGTGTAGATCTTGAGCATCGTCGTGCCCATGCGCCGGCGCTTTGTCTGCGCCAGGGGACTGGCGGCGTCGCTCATGTCTGGCTGCCTTCCATGCACAGGCGGTAGAGTCCGGCGAGCGTGACCGTGCCGGGAAACACCTCGGCCACGATGCGGCCGAGCCGCATCACCAGGATGCGGTCGGCGACCTCCAGCAATTCCTCGGGCTCGCTCGACACGAAGACCGAAGACAGGCCCCGGTCGGCCTCCCGCCACATTATGTCGAAGATCTGCTGCTTGGCCTGCACGTCGATGCCTCGGCTGGGCTCATCGAAGAACATGACCTTGGGATGCGTGTTGAGCCAGTTGCCGATGACGATCTTCTGCTGGTTGCCACCCGACAGCGACGACACCGGCAGCAGGGCGTCCGGCACCTTGATGGCGAGCCCCTGGATCTGCCGGTCGACGAAGGGCTGTTCGCGCCGGCGGTCGATAAGGCCGTGGCGGGCAATACGGCCGAGGCTGGCGAGACACAGGTTGTCGTGCACCGAGCGGGCCTGCACGAGCCCCGCCTCCTTGCGGTTCTCGGGCGTGTAGCCGACGCCGAGGGCCTTCATCCGGCGCAGCGAGCGTTGCCGCACCTCCTGGCCGTCGACGACGATGCTGCCAGCATCGAAGGGGTCCGCGCCGAAGACTGCGCGCAGTACCTCCGTGCGGCCTGCCCCGAGCAGGCCCGCGAAACCCAGCACCTCGCCGTGATGGAGGTCGAAGGAGACGTCCGCGAAGGCCCCCGCGCGCGTCAGGCCGCGCACCTTGAGCACCGGGGCGCCGCTGGCGGCCGCCCGGCGCGGGGGCCGCACCGCGCGGGCGACATCGCCGAACATCATCTCGACGATCCCCTCCGGGGTCGTGGCCGCCATCTCGGTGGTGCCGATGGCCTTGCCGTCCCGCAGCACCGTGCAGGTGTCGGCGATTTCGAACAGCTCGTTCATGCGGTGCGTGATGTAGATCATGGTCACGCCGCTGCTGCGCAACCGCCTCACCAGCCCGAACAGGAGGTCGACCTCGCGCGAGGCGAGGGCGGAGGTCGGCTCGTCGAGCAGCAGGATGGGTGGCGAGAAGGACATCGCCTTGACGATCTCCACCACCTGCTGCTGGCCGACGCTGAGCGAGCCGACGGGGGCCTTGGAATCGATGTCGAGGCCCATGTCGTGCAGGAGGCGCGTGGCATCGGCGTGGACGCGCGGCCAGTCGACCAAGTTCCGGCCGAGAACGCGCCGCTGCGGCAGGCGCCCCAGGTAGATGTTCTCGCCGACCGACAGGACGGGGACGAGCGACAGTTCCTGGTGGACCGTGACGATGCCGGCCTTGAACGCGTCGCCGGGACTGTCGAACGCCACCGGGTCGCCGCTGATGGTCAGCCGGCCGAGGGTCGGCTGCACGGCCCCGGCCAGGATCTTGATAAGGGTCGATTTGCCCGACCCGTTCTTGCCCATCAGGGCATGCACGCGCCCGGGTGCGAACCTGTGCGTAAAGGGCGCCAGCGCCAAGGTCGGCCCGTAGGCCTTGGCGATGCCCTCGAGGTCGATGGCGCCCAGGGTCATGGGTCGGTCATGGCGAGAGCATCCGGGCGCGTGCCTGTCGTCACTGCATCGTCTTGGCGCCGGCCAGGAAAGCCTCGACGCCGGGCTTGTCGTCGCGCGCAAGCGGCAGGGCCGGGACCAGGACCTGCTTGTCGACCGGCTTGCCGTCGATGGCCAGGAGCGCGGTCTGGATCGCATCCTTGCCGACCTCGACCGGCTGCTGGGCGGTCGTGGCGATCAGTACGCCGTCGGGATCGAGCAGGAAGTTGGCGAGCTGCTCGGACCCGTCGGTGCCGAACACGAAGACCTTGCCCTGCTTGCCGGCCCGCCGCACCGCCTGGACGGCCCCGACCGTGCCGCCCTCGTTGGCCGCATAGATCACGTTGATCTCAGGATGGGCGGTCAAGAGGTCGCTGGCGACCGCGACGGCCTTCTCGGCCAGGAAACCATCCTGCTGCGCCACGATGGTGATGGTGGTGCCGTCCTTGGCGGCGGCGAGGAAGCCATTGGTGCGCGCGTCGCTCTGCTCCGCGAGCTGAGACCGGAACGCCAGAATGCCGAGGTTGGCCTTGCCGCCGAGCTTATCCTTGATGAACTTGGCCGCGATCTTGCCCGAACCCATCCCGATGTCGCCATCCGACGTGCCGATGAACGCGACCGGGAAGTCGGCATCCATGTGGGTGCCGTAGAGCACGATCTTGACGCCCTTGTCGTTGGCGCGCTGGAGTGCCTTCACCGAGGCCTTGGCGCTGATCGGCGCGATCACGATCGCTTTCGCGCTGCGCGCCACGAAGGTGTCGACCAGCGTCGCCTCCTTCTCGGCCTTGGATTCCGAATTACCCTGCAGCAGGGTCGCGTTGTCCTTGGCGCCGGCTTCCAGGCCGAGCTGGATGCCGCGGAAATATTGGTCCTGCTGGAATACGATCCCGCCGATCGTGGGCAGCTCCGCGGCCAGGGCGGGATGGGCCAACATGCCGGCCCCGATAATAGCGGCGCCGGCGACATGCTTCAGTGTCATCGTCATGGACGTGTTCCTCTCCCGATCGTGTTGTTCGTGCGTTCAGCTGCCGATTATTCGGCGGTGGCATCCGTCGCGCTGATGAATTGCGCGCCGTATTCAAGGTGACGGCTGACCAGGTAGGCGTAGGCGGTGCGATCGCGCTGCCGCACCGCCTGGATGATGGCGTCGTGCTCCTGGAAGGTGCCGTCGATCACCGGCCGCCGCGACTTGCCGAGCAGCATGAGCCGCATCACGGCCGGCTTCAGGAACCGGTAGATCTCGTCGAGCGTGCGGTTGCGGGCGAGGCCGATCAGGGCGCTGTGGAAACAGAAATCGGCCTCGGCTGCCGCTTGCATGCCGTGCGCGACCCGCATCTTCGCATTCAGATCGTCGAGCCGGGCGAGGTCCGCCGCGGCCACCGCCATCACTGCGTCCCCGATGCCGACCTCGACGATCCGGCGGAAGCCCTGCACGTCCGCGAAGGTCTCGAGCGACACGTCCATGTTGGCCGACAGCAGGTCGAAAGCCGCCGCCACGCCTCGGTCGACGATGATGGCCCCCACCTTCGGTCGCACGTCGATCAGGCCGTAGGTCTTGAGCGTCCGCAGCGCTTCGCGCACGGTGTTGCGGCTGGCCGACAGGTGATCGCCGAGCTCGCGCTCGGTGGGCAACGGATCGCCGACCCTGAGGCCACGATCCCGGATCAGCGCGCGGATCTTCTGAACCAGCACGTCCACGGTCGTCCCGTACGGGGCGGCGGCGGGCGGGGCAAGCAAGGGAAGGATCGCGACTGCCATCACATGATCCCGAACTGCTCGAAGGCCGCGACGGTGGTCATGCCGTCCTGCAGCGCCTTCAGCACCGCGTTCTCGCCCCGCACCTTGTCGAAGGCTCCCGCGAAGGCTGGCTCGACCACCGCCTTGGGCACGATCAGCACGCCATCGCGGTCGCCATAGACGACGTCGCCCGGCTCGACCCGCACCCCGTCGAGCTCGATCGGCACGCGCCAGTCCACGACCTTGCCGCGCGGCCCCTGGTCCTGGGCGTAGCTGCCGAAGGAGGCGACCGGGAAGCCCAGCCGCCGGATCTCGTTGGTGTCGCGATGGAAGCCGTGGAGCACAGCCCCGGCCGCCCCGCACATCCGCGCCCGCGTCGACATCAGCCCACCCCACAGCGCGTAGCGGTGCGAGGCCCCGGCGCAGATGTAGACCTCGCCGGGCTTGAGGTCGTCGAGCGCCGCGAACATCAGGCCGAAGGGCTGCGCGCTGACGGCGGCCTGCCCGGACGACCGCTCGGCGAAGAAGTCCGCCTCCAGCACCGGCATGGCACGCCCGAGCACGACCATCGCGGGATCGATCGGCTTGAGGGCGGGCGACAGGAACTGCTTCTGGTAGCCCAGCCTGTCCAGCACGTCGCCCACCACGGCGACAAACAGTTCGCGCCGCACGGCGTCGAACAGCGCCGTGTCGTCGGCCCCGGCGCTCACGGCCGGGCCTCCGCGCCGCGCAGCGGCAGCGCCGCGATGCCCGGTCCCATCAGGGCGTTGATGTAGCCCATCGAGAAGGCCATGCCGGCGTGCCAGGGGGCGGCGCAGGTCATCTGCGGCGCGTGGTCGGGCACGATGACGCCGTCGAAGCCGGCCTCGCGCAGCAGCTCGATCACGCGAGGGACGTCGATGTCGCCCTCGTCGATGAAGGTCTCGTGATAGTGCGGGACACGGCCGCGCACGTTGCGCAGGTGCACATAGGCGATGCGCCCCTGGCGGGCGTGCCGGTCGACCGTCTCGTAGAGGTCGCCGTCCGCCATCTCGGCGACCGTGCCGACGCAGAATTCGAGCGCGTTGGCCCGGCTGGCCGCGAGGTCGACAAGGCGCTGGTAGAGGTACGGCTGATAGACGAGGCGGGGCTGCTGGCGCACCACCGGGAGCGGCGGGTCGTCCGGATGGGCGGCCATGCGCACGCCGGCCGCCTCGGCCACGGGCAGGATGCGGTCCAGGAACCATTGCAGGCGCGCCCAAAGCGCCTCCGTTGGAACAGTGGGGCGGAGGCCCTCGGCGGCGGGGTCCACCACCATATTCCAGGCGATGCTGGCGGGCAGGGGGCTCTCCGTCACGGCGTTGGGTCCGTCGAGCCCAACCGAGGGCGCACCGCCGCGGGCGACGTTCGCGGTGACGCGCCCCGCAACGCCCGCCAGGCTGAAATTGTAGCCGAACACCTGGATGCCGGCCGCCCCCACGTTGCGGATGAGACGCTTCACGCCCTCCATCTGGATGTCCCGGCGCGGGCCGTCGAACAGGATGTCCGACCACAAAGCAGGATCGAAGTTCTCGATGGCGTAGAAGGTCAGCCCATGCGCCGCCATGGCGTCGCGGATGGCGACGAGTTCCGCGACCTCCCACACGCGCCCCTCGGCGATGCCCCATCCCGATCCGTCGCCGATGGGCTGGTCGGCGCGCGCGGTCTGGTCGTTGCCGCGGAAGTAGTCGCACATGTGCACTACGATGTGGGTCGCCCCGCACTGCCGGGCGAACGCGAAATGCGCGTCGTCCAGCATGTGGCGGTAGAGCCCGAAGCCGAGTTTCATGGACGCCAATCCTCCAACGCCCCAATTTTGAGCCGGAGTCTGACGAAGGTATTTGTTGGACCACTGACTGTCAATGCCGCCGCGGATGTTGATGCGGTATGCAACTGCGGCTACCTGTCCGCTATGAAAGCCGCTCGATCGGCTGAGCTGGTCCAACGATAGCAAGATGCCTGAGGGATGGAACGATGGCACGGGAAATGGAAGGCAAGGTCGCGCTGGTCACCGGGACCTCGGGGGTGGCCGCGGCGGCGTCCGGCCGGTTGATCGAACTCGGCGCGCGCGTCCTAGCCTGCGGCATCGACGAGGCCGCCAACGCGGCCCTGCTCGCCAGCACCCCAAGTGTTGCGGTGCGCCGGGCCGACATGGCCGTGCCGGCCGAGGTCGAGGCCTGCGTCGCGGACGCCGTCGAACGCTTTGGCGGGCTCGACATCATCGTGAACGCGGCCGCCATCCATCCCTTCGGCACGGTGGTCGACACCGACGTCGCAACGTGGACGCGGTGCCTGTCCGTCAATCTCGGCTCGCTCTATCTCACCAGCCATTTCGGCATCCCGGCCATCCGCAAGCGGGGCGGGGGCTCCATCGTCAACCTGGCCTCCGTCCAGGGCCATGCCTGCCAGCAGGGCGTCGCGGCCTATGCGGCCACCAAGGGCGCAATCCACGCGCTGACGCGCGCTATGGCGCTGGATCACGCATCCGACAACATCCGGGTTAATTCGGTGAGCCCCGGATCGGTGCGGACCCCCATGCTGGCAGTGGCGGCGCGGCACTTCGATGGCCCGGACGCCGATGTCGAGGCTGTGTTCCGCCGGTTCGGGGAGGCCCATCCGCTCGGCCGCATCGCCGAAGCCGAGGAAGTGGCCGAGATGATCGTGTTCCTGGCCGGTCCGCGCGCCAGCTTCTGCACGGGCGGCGACTACCTGATCGATGGCGGCCTGAAGGCGGGGATCGGGGTCAGGTGATGCCTCGGTTCCGTACGATCGCGGCCGCGGGAATTCGGGTGACGCTCGACCTGCGCGTCGCTCCAAGCGCGACCGACCTCGAAGAGCGGCTATTCAAAGAGGCCGGCCAAGACAGCGAGAAGGCGAACGTCGTTGATTATGTGGCCGACCGTTAGGCCTCCATTACCACCGGCGTGGTCACCGCGCTTGAGGCACGCCCGGACCTCAGCATGGAGCCGGCCAATACATGCTGCCCGCGCCCTCCGCACCGCCATGAGAGAGGTGTCGCGCATCGAGACGGGAGTGCCTGGATGGCAGCTGGTCGAGAACGGGATCCGACTGTTGAAGCCTCTGCAGTCCCGTCGACGCGACGCAGTCATCCGCGCTCGGCACAGGCCTGATCTTAGTCAGGATCGAGCGCCATGGCACCATCACGGGATCGAACGCTGAAACCAAGCTGCGTCCGCTCTGCGCCCAAGGACGAACCCGCTCTCGCGGGAGGGCTTCCTGAGAGGTAGGGCACAACTGGAGATCTGAGCGAGCGCTTGAGCGGGTTGCGCCGGCCTCCGAGCATGAGGGCCCACCCCTCATCTCGC
>JAABUT010000831.1_pt1 | contig 41773 bp, 45 predicted proteins | sample 5559281 | NCBI WGS metagenome assembly JAABUT01 (sample SAMN10711880, study PRJNA513359) | rock metagenome | isolation source: Antarctica rocks | place: Antarctica: Victoria Land, Ricker Hills nord | collected 2016-01-04
ACGAGGTCCGGAAGCTCTTAACGAAGATAAACAGATAAACTGTTTATCTTCTTAAAAAAAATTTGGAAAAGAACGGTATAGTTAAAGTGTTTGCGATGTGGCGGCAATAGAATTACCGTCACCCTGGCTAAAGATATAAAGTAAAATTGAAAAACTGACCTTGAGCCGCGTTCCGTCCGCCGACATATTGCAAACACTCATGTTATGTGCCGCCTTCGCTTCGCTCAAGTCCAGCAAAACATAAGTCCAGCAAAACACAAGTCGAACAAAACGTGAGTTCAGTAAAACATAAGTTCAGTCAAAACATGAGTTTGGTCAAAATATGAGTCCAAACAAAACATGTTCAGTCAAAACACAAGTCCAACAAAACGTGAGTTCAGTAAAAAATGGTTCAGTCAAAACATGAGTTTGGTCAAATGCGAGTCCAAACAAACATGGTTCAGTCAAAACATAAGTCCAGCAAAACACAAGTCCAACAAAACATGAGTTTCTAATTGCAAAATCGATTCGTGTTCAGGTGGCACATAACGTTCGGCGGCTTTGTGAAGGTTGGGTATTTGAAAAACCAAAGCTACATTTTACTCATTCTGTTCATTAATGTTTTATTGTTGGGATATAGTTCGTTCAGCCCAACTTTTACAAAACCGATTGTTGTAAGCCGTGCCTGCCACTTTCACAATAAACCTGTTTAAACACTTCAGCAACTTACTATCGCATGATGTTTCCTGCCTGGCTTTGTTCTACTGCTGAGTTTGCATTGAAGCAATTGTCAACCCAAACGTTTTAAGAACTAATGCCCGGCTCTGCGCCTGCGGCGGCATGGCTGACAACGTGTTAATACACGAATGTATTTCTTCGGTTTCATTTTTCCAAACAATTCATTTATTTCCTGAAAGTCAATAACATACGGACTCGTATATTTTATACCTTAATCTGTATTACAACCCCTTTTTCGTATTAAGATATATTGTATACGAGTCTTTATAAATGCAGTTTATCCAAAGGACTTTGTATCTTTTTTATAGCTTTAGGCGTCCTCAAAAGGTTTGCAAAGTAAATGCATGATCCTTAAAAGTAATTCCTGCTGTAGCCTATGGCAGACAACAGGAAAAGCTCTATAGCGTCAGAGTCTTTAACCGTCGCAAGGATAATTAACCAGAGGCACAAGAGCCTCTACAAAAAAAATCATTTTACTTCCTGCATGTCTACTAACCGTTTGTACATTCCGCCCCGCGCTAATAGTTCGGTATGCGTGCCACGCTCGGCTATTTCGCCTTTTTGCATAACAATTATTTCATCTGCATGGCGAATTGTGCTGAGCCGGTGTGCAATTACAATCGAAGTGCGGTTTTGCATCATACGATTTATGGCATCCTGTACCAGCCTTTCACTTTCGGTGTCTAATGATGAGGTGGCTTCATCTAAAATTAAAATCGGCGGATTTTTCAGAACAGCACGAGCAATAGTAAGTCTCTGTCTTTCACCACCACTCAGTTTGCCACCACGGTCGCCTATATTGCTTTTGTACCCTAATTCTTTCAGTTGTATATAATTGTGTGCGTTAGCAATTTTTGCTGCTGTTTCTATCTGCTCATCTGTCGCATTTTCCATTCCCAGGGCTATATTGGCTGCAATGCTATCATTAAATAATATAGGCTCCTGCGTTACAATCCCCATTTGTTTTCTTACAGAAAATAATGAATAATCTTTGATGTTTTTTCCATCAATCAATATTTCACCTGAGCTAACATCGTGAAAACGCGGAATGAGGTCGGCCAAAGTGCTTTTGCCTGCCCCGGATGTACCAACTAAGGCGATAGTTTTCCCTTTTTCAATTTTCATGTTAATATTTTTCAAAATAACTTTATCGTCATACGAAAAAAATACGTTCTTAAATTCTATGCAACCGGTGAAAGCAGACAGTTTCAATCCATTTTCATTCTCATCCACTTTTACAGGCGCATTCAATATTTCTTCTATGCGCACAATGGCTGCACTTCCTTTTTGCATGTTGTAAAACGACGTAGAAAGTGCCTTTGCAGGATTAATGATTTGGGTAAAAATGGCTACGTACGTTATAAAAGCTTCTGCCTTGAGACCTGACTGCCCGCCTAGAACCAAACGCCCGCCAAACCATAAAATGCCACATAAAACCATCACACCCAAAAATTCACTGAGAGGCGAAGCAAGATCCCGCCGAAATTGCATGCGATTGCGCAGGTGATATAAATCGTTGTTAGTAGTATTAAATTTTGTTTGCAGCACCTTTTCTGCATTAAAAGCTTTAATTACCCGCAGGCCACCCAATGTTTCATCAAGCACTGATAAAGCCTCTCCCAACAGAATGGCTGCAGTATTTGAATGTTTTTTTAAAGAACGGCTTATCCGTCCGATCAATAAGCCTGTAAGCGGAAGAAAAATTAACAGGAACAATGAAAGCTGCGGGCTGATGAAAATAAGCGTTCCAAGGATGATGATTATATTTAAAGGGTCTTTTATAAATCCCTCCATAGTACCGACGACAGAACCTTCCAGCTCTCCAATATCGTTTGTCATACGGCTCATAACATCACCTTTTCTCTGTTCTGTAAAAAAACCGATGGGCAACTGCAATAATTTATCGTACAATTCTTCTCTCAATCTTGTCATTATTGAGTTTTTCATCGGTGCCAAAACATAAAAAGAAAGATATAGGAAAAGGTTCTTCAGCAAGACAGAAACAATAACAAAGAGGCATATAATACCAAGTGCTAAAACCGGCCCTCTGCTTCCGTTTGATACTATAATATTACTTATCTGGTAATTAATATAATTAATTACATCTTCGGAACCATGTATACCGTTGGGTTTACTCAGCACTAATTTGTCAGGTTTAAATATTAAACTCAGAAAAAAAGTGACCGTACCGAGAGAAACCAGCGAGAAAATAATTGATAAAATAGTAAATAAAAAGTACAGAACAATATTTCCCTTGAAAAAGCGCAAATATTTAAAAAGACGCGAATATTTTCTCATTAGTGTTTTAAATCGTTCAAATAGCTACAAAGTAACTAATTTTACAATGATAAATAACAGAACAGATGCAGGAAGGAAAACGACAAAAACAAGTGGCAGCAGTCATTCAGCAGGAGTTGAACGATATTTTTGTGCGGCTCGGGCTGAATATGATAGACGGAGGAATGGTTTCTATTTCATCAGTAAAGGTTACGCCTGACTTGCTGGAAGCAAGAGTATATATAAGCTTCTTTAAGGTGAATGATACGCAATCAGCGCTAAAAAAAATACAATCACAGGCCTGGGAAGTAAAAAAAGAATTGAGCGAAAGGGTAAAACACCAGTTGAGAAGAATACCACTTTTGCAGTTCTACCTGGACGATACGCTGGATTATGTTTTTAAAATGGAAGATATTTTTAAGCAAATCAGTAGCGAAGAAGAAAAAAACAAACCTCATAATTAAACGCCTTTTACCTACTGCCGGAAAGATCGCTGTAAATGACAATTTTATTTGCCTGGAGATATTTTAAAGGAAAAAAGACAACAAATGCTGTTAACCTCATTGCCTGGATAAGTATTCTTGCCATTGCAGTGGGCGCTGCAGCGCTCATATTGGTTTTGAGTGTGTTTAATGGTTTTGAAGACCTCGTTAAAGGCTTATATGCTGATTTTTATACTGACATAAGAATAGTGCCTGCAACCGGTAAACTGCTTACACTGTCGGCTGCCGATTTACAAAGAATAAAACGAACTGACGGAGTAAGGCAGATAAGCACAACTGCAGAAGAAAAGGCCATATTGGTAAATGAGGAGTCTCCCACTATAATATATTTAAAAGGCGTTGATGATCAATACACGCAGGTAAGCGGTTTAAGCAAACACATGTTTAAAGGTAAGTTTGATAAAGGTACTGCTGACCGGCCTTTACTTATATTAGGCGCGGGTATCGAAAACGCTGTAGGAGCCGAGCCAGGTATGAATATTACCCCGCTCACTGTGTATCTACCTAATTTAAAAGCAAAAAGCTTTTCAGGTTTAGATGCCCTTAATTCTTATAATGCAAATGTCAGCGGCAGCTTCCGGCTGCAGGAAGACTTTGATAATAAGTATGTGATCACCAATATAGGGTTTGTAAAATATATGCTCGACTTAAGGCCAGACCAGTTTAGTGCGGTAGAGGTGGCCTTGAATAATAATGCATCAACCGGGTCGGTAAAAGGAAACCTGCAAAAACTAATGGGAAGCACTGTGAAGGTGGAAACACGCTACCAGCAAAACCAAAGCCTGTACTCGGTGATGCAGGTAGAAAAATGGGTTATTTACGGTATTCTGTCGTTAATACTTATCGTTGCAGCTTTTAATATGATCGGAGCCCTTACTATGCTCGTTTTAGAAAAGCAAAAAGATATTGCTGTACTTAAGGCAATGGGTGCAGATAATAGCTATATACAACGTATTTTTTTAAATGAAGGCTTCGTGCTGGCAGCATTTGGAGGTCTTGCCGGAATAATTTTAGCCATATTGCTTTGCCTTCTTCAAATAAAATATCACCTGCTCAAATTATCGGGCGGCAGTTTTATTATCGATTATTACCCGGTAAAGATGGTTCCAACCGATTTTTTTCTGGTTATCGGCACTGTTGTACTTATTTCCACATTAGCTGCCTGGGTGCCGTCAAAAAAAGCAAGCCTTCAGCAGTATTCATTAAAAAGTTAGTCTTTTTAAGAAACCGTTAAAATAATTTTTTTTATAAAACCTCCCTTATTTTTCATTGAATCTTTACTAAAAACGGATGTACTTCAGCCTTACCGCCAATGGTTTATATAAAACATTTTGCCAGCTAAAAAAATTATCAATGTTTTACCCTAACCTCCTTTTAAACTTTTTTAAACAAAAAATGCTTAAATAAACAATTTTTTTTAATATTAATTATTGCTGCTGCTGAAAGCTAAATAAATCAAAAAAGAAATGAATAAAAAATAACAGAGGCAGCTATAACTCTTTTTTTCTTGTCAATGCCAAATTAATTTCAATACATGTGCTAATATTTTTCTATGAAAAAGGCCGTAGAATTGCATTTTATCATTAAAAAGCTTTTATTTGCCATTCATAGTTTAAGACTATCTGCCGTCACCCAAAAAAGAAGTTAATGGAAAGAATTATTGCCGGTGGGTTAATAGCTTTTCTTATAACATTTATTGTTATACCTGCTATAATAACTGTCGCCAAAGTAAAAAAGCTATACGATGAACCGGACGATAAACGAAAACTGCATAAAGAGCCAATACCTTCCTTAGGAGGATTAGGAATGTTTATAGGATTCATTTTTAGCATTCTGCTTACCGTTAGTTTTTCTTCCGAAGCGCCCGAATTTCAATATTATTTCGCTGCTTTTCTCATTATTTTCTTTTTAGGAATGAAGGATGATATTATAATTATATCTCCGATAAAAAAGGTTGTTGGTGAAGTGGTAGCCGCAGGTATTCTTATATACAAGGCAAAGCTGGTAATAACCAATATGCATGGTCTCTTTGGCATTTATCATATTGATACTGTATTCAGTTATTTGCTTACCCTTTTTGCCCTGGTAGTTATTATTAATGCCTTCAATTTAATTGACGGTGTTGACGGTCTTGCAGGAAGTCTTGGCCTTATCTCATCTTTAGTATTTGGCGTATTTTTTCTTATCAACAAAAATATTCCGTATGCAGTTTTGGCCTTTACCTTTGCGGGAAGCCTGGCAGCTTTTTTAATTTATAATTTTCATCCCGCAAAGATATTTATGGGCGATACAGGATCTCTTACTATAGGCCTGTTAAACAGTATACTCGTCATAAAATTTATTGAAACCGGCGGCAATTATGCTTCTTACCCTGTGGTTTCTTCTCCTGCTATTGGTTTCGGCATTTTACTGGTTCCCCTTATGGACACTTTACGGGTTTTTTCTATAAGAATCCTTAGTGGACGCTCTCCTTTCAGACCTGACAGAAATCATATACATCATTTGTTGTTAAACTATGGTTTTAATCATAAAAGAGTAACCCTTACCTGCACTATTGCAACAATCCTGATAACCGCCCTTACTTTTTTCTTCCAAAAGGTTGGAATTGGTATTCTGATTGCCGGGCAGTCAGTTTTATTTTTTTCCCTTGTATATTTTCTTAAACTGAAAACGTCGAAATACAAACTTCGTATTATAAAAGGAGAGGCAAAAGCCACACAGCAGGAAGAAAAAGTAAGGCTGCTGCCTTTGTACGATAAAGCTGCTGTAGTTGAAGAAGATTGAAAAAAGTGTGAAAAATATCGGAAAGGTTTTTATCCGGCTTTTATATTTCGCAAATGTTCTTCGCGGTCACATTCGTGTTACCTTCATTACAACCCCTGGTATTTGTCAGCTTCTTCTTACTTTAGCTGAAAAAGTTTTATTGATAGTCTATAATATACAGTTGGCACATTCCGGAAATAATCCGTGTTTTCGGAAAAACAATAGGAGATAATTAATTAAAAGGTTTTCAAAAAATACGGCTAAGGTTAGCAAAATTCTTTGTCCTTGTAACTTCTCCGGTATAAATTGTTTGCGCTTATTTTAATTTTGTCGCATTTGCCACACCAGAATGTCATAATACCCTCCGCAAGACAATAACCCGAACCACTAACTTTGTCTCAGCAAGTTATAAAGCAAGTACAAACATCAATAATTCAAAAACTTTAACATGAATAACGATATTTTTCCCTGCCTTTGGTTTGATGGTAATGCCAAAGAAGCTGCCGGTTTTTATTGCACTGTTTTCAGCAATTCAAAAATAACTGCAGACACGCCGATAGTTGTGCAGTTCGAGATTGAAGGTAAAAAGCTGATGGGCATAAACGGCGGACCTATGTTTACCATTAACCCTTCAATTTCGTTGTTTGTTACTTGCGGGACAAACGAAGAAATAGACTACATTTATAACAAGCTTTTTGAAGGTGGTAAAGCAATGATGCCGTTAGATAAGTATCCATGGAGTGAAAAATACGCCTGGGTAATTGATAAATTTGGCATGACATGGCAGCTTATGCTTGATAAGTTACCGGAAGGTGCTCAGAAAATTATTGCTTCTTTCCTTTTTGTGGGCGAACAATATGGTAAAGCGCAGGATGCAATAAAACATTACACTTCAATATTTCCAAATTCTGCTATTTATCATTTAGAAACTTATAAAGAAGGCGAAGAGCAACAGGAAGGCAATTTAAAATTTGGACATTTTTCTTTGGATAAAGAAATGTTTGCAGCAATGGATGGCACAGGCAACCATAATTTTAAATTTAATGAAGGTGTTTCTTTAATGGTAGAATGTGAAACACAGGAAGAAATTGACAGTTATTGGACTAAACTTACCGAAGGTGGTGAAGAATCGCGTTGTGGTTGGCTTAAAGATAAGTTTGGGGTGTCATGGCAAATAGTACCTAAAGTTTTGGCCCGCCTTATGACCGACCCTGCAAAAGCACAAAGAGTTATGGCAGAAGTTATGAAAATGAAAAAGCTAAATATTGAGAATTTGGTAAACGCCTGATATTTTAAAAGCCGGTGGGTACACTTCCACTCTAAAATGAAGCTGAACGTATACCTGCCTATCGGGATATTTTAGTATGAAAGTTTGTTTTTACCACGCATTTTATTATCCCAAACCGTCTCCTTTACTCTAACTCCTTATTTCAAAATCCTCAACTCCTGCTTTATCCTACATTTGCAGTCAAATAGAATGTAATGGCAAAAATAGGAATCAATATAGCTACCGGAAGTTTACAAAAAGAAGAGATGATAGTGGGCATTGACCTGGGAACTACAAATAGCCTTGTAGCAATTATTCATCCTGAAGGCAGGCAGCCGGTTGCGCTTAAAGAGCATAACAGCAGCACCCTTGTTCCAAGTATTGTACATTTTGATGAAACCGGAAATATAACTGTCGGTGAAGAGGCTAAGCAATACCTGGTAACAGAACCGCAAAACACTATTTTCAGCGCCAAGCGTTTAATGGGGAAAAGCTATAACGATATTAAAGATAATGCATCATTTTTTACATTTAAAGTAATTGACGATAACACCGAAAGCCTGGTAAAAGTGCAGGTAGGCGATAAGTTTTATTCTCCCATAGATTTGTCCTCTTTTATCCTGAAAGAACTAAAACAGCGGGCTGAGCACATTCTAAAAACTCCCGTTACAAAAGCCGTTATCACCGTGCCCGCTTATTTCAATGACGCACAACGACAGGCAACGCGCGATGCAGGAAAACTGGCGGGTCTCGATGTGCTTCGTATCATCAATGAACCGACAGCCGCAAGCCTTGCTTATGGATTAGGTTTGGGCAAAGAAGAAATAAAAACAATTGCAGTATATGATTTAGGCGGAGGCACTTTTGATATCTCCATATTGCAAATAACCAACGGAATATTTGAAGTCTTAAGCACAAATGGAAACACCTACCTTGGTGGAGATGATTTTGACCGGATAATCGTTCAGCATTGGATGAAGCAATCAGGCATATCAGAGAATGACGTTGCACAAAATAAAGAACTATCGCAGGCACTGAGATTAAAAGCCGAAGAGGCAAAAAAACATCTCAGCAGCAATGATACTTTTGAAGCAACTGTCAAAGATATACCTCTTGCCTTATCAAGAAAAGAGTTTGAAAATTTAATAGCACCGTTGATAGAACGAACTATACAAAGTTGCCGCAATGCTGTAAGTGATGCACAGGTTGCGGTAGAGAAAATTGAAAGTGTGGTAATGGTAGGCGGCAGCACAAGGGTTCCTGCAGTAAAAAAAGCGGTAAGCAATTTTTTTGGAAGGCCGGTAAATGATACTGTAAATCCTGATGAAGTGGTGGCTTTGGGAGCTGCTGTACAGGCAGACATCCTTGCAGGTAATAACAAAGAATTTTTGTTGCTTGATATCACCCCGCTAAGTCTCGGTATCGAAACAATGGGAGGTTTGATGGATGTGCTCATTCCGCGGAATTCAAAAATACCAACCAAAGTTGGCCGCCAATACACAACCCAAAAAGATGGACAGAGCGGTATGCGCATCAGTGTTTATCAGGGAGAAAGAGATTTGGTGCAGGATAACCGCAAGCTTGCTGAATTTGACTTATCAGGTATTCCCGGCATGCCGGCAGGACTACCTAAAGTGGAAGTGTCATTTTTGATAAATGCTGATGGAATTCTTGTTGTAAAGGCAAAGGAACTGCGCAGCGGTGTTGAGCAAAGCATAGAGGTGAAACCGCAGTATGGACTAAGCGACAGTGAAGTGGAAAAAATGTTACTCGACAGTCTTACTCATGCAAAAGACGATATTGCAAAACGAGCACTGGTGGAGGCAAGAACAGAAGGCGGGCAATTGCTGGAAACTACAGAGAGATTCATTGCAAAAAATGCAGCGTTCTTAACTCAGCATGAAATGATCGAAACTGCCGAAGCTATGCAGGCACTTCAACTGGCCCTTACAATGGAAGACAAAGACCTCGTTCACAGAAAAGTGGAAGAACTGAATGACATCAGCCGACCGTATGCAGAGAGAGTAATGGACCAGGCAGTAAGCACAGCTATGAAGGGAAAAACTATTTGAGGCTGTAAGAGTGTCCCAATCAGGAAGCGGAGCTGCACCACTGGTTCTTCCTGCTAATATAAAAGCGCTTAGGAACAGGTATGCCTATATTTATGTAAGCAACGAAAATGATCAGGCGGTATATTTTGATAACCTGCAGGTAGTACACAACAGGGGAAGAATAATAGAATAAGAAGGTGATAGACGATGGTGATTTTGATTGGTATGATTACAGCAGAGCGAATCCAGTCACTGTACAACCATACACTGTTCATTTATGATGCTCCTACCACCACCGATCAACAGTTTATCCGATTCTATCTTTCATTTACCGGGAAATTATTGACGGTCTTTATACCGGGTCTTTACAATTTCGTAAAAGCAACAGTATAAGTTTAAAAGACTTTTTGGTAGAAAATGAGCCTGCAAAACAAAGTGCCAAATTAATTATAACGAATATTGATTAAAAAATAGGACGATATAGCAAACACCTAATCTGTCTGATTTTTTTAGTCATGCCCAATTATTTTAAACCCTAACAGATTTTGCGATCACCAAATTTTTGATAGCAAATAAGACGATTACTGTGTATGCCTAAAATAGGTTGACACATTTATTAATATTTAAATTTCCTTTTCGAACAAATTTAGTTGTTTAGTGATTGATGCATCTGCATTTATTTTTACTGTGTAAATTTTCAGCTTACTCCTTTTTTCTGCAGGCACTTTCAGCAAATAATTTTCATACTCCACATGTGGCACGATGAAAAACCTGTTTTATAGCCAATACTCTCATACTTCAAAATAAAATTCCCTTGTAACGAAGAAATGATTTCATATTTCCCATTCTCTTTAGTAATGACCTGCATTAAGAGCGAGCTGTCCTTTGCATTGAGTAAAGACACATTTGCAGATGGTATTGCAGCTTCTTTATCATTCAGCACCATTCCCTTAATAGTCAATCTTGACTGTGCATTTACCGTGAATGCAGTTATAATTAGCAGTAACAAAACAATCAATTTAGATAATGGCATTTTTATGTGGAGTAAGCATAATTAAATGTAGTTAAGCATGTCAAACTGCATCGCCTAATTAAAGCAAAAGGTGTAACCAGAATGAATGATTTTTTGTATACTAACCACCCAGAAAAGCAACTGTTACTTTCGTTACCATGTCAGATTTTGTTGACAGAACAAAATGAGTGGTTGCAGGCAAAACACAAAACTGTGCATTTTTAATTTGCCGGTATATCATAAGCCCATGGTCAATGGAAACAATGTCCTGGTCACCCTGAAGAATCAATACGGGATTTTTAATTTGCTTCAACTTTTCTTCTGTTACAAAAGGTCTTTCAGCAAACATCTTTCTAAACTCATTTACAAAACTTTCCCATTTAGCTGCAGCAGGAGATTTTGCTTTGTAATCATCCAGCCACCATTTCATTTGAGGAGCTGCGCACATTTCGGGAGTTACATTACTTAAAAAATATGCGTCAAAATACTTGAAGAGATCGTTAGCAGTGGGATATTTCGTTCCGGTATTTGCAGTTTAAATTACTTCCGTGCATGACTCTTTAAACTTGCTGCCAGCTCGGAATGCTTGGGCCGTCACTTCCGCACATAGGAGACTTTCGCCCACTGACTTCTCATTTCTAAGAACTATATTTACCATTCACATGCATCTATAATATTCGAAATAGGCAGCGGCGCACTCCTCGATTTTGCAGAAGTGCAAAAGGAATGTTCATTTTTTTATACACGTTCAGTTAAAGTTAAATGACAAACCAGGCAGATTCAAATAACACGAACAAGCCTTTGTTGATAGTAATTACGGGGCGACCAGCATCAGGGAAAACTACTTTGGCACATATTCTTTCAAAAGAAATTAAACTTCCTCTCCTTTCCAGAGACGAACTTAAAGAAGGTTATATAAATTCTACGGGTGCTCATCATAATCAATCAGACAATGTAGTTGGCTGGTATATTTATGAGACATTTTTTGAAACGATAAATTTATTGATCTCACGAGGAGTATCATTAATTGTTGAAGCAGCGTTTCAACATAAGCTATGGAAACCTAAACTTTCAGACCTTTTAGAGAAAGCTGATGTTAGAATTGTAGTATGTGAAATTAATCCGGCCATAGCTAAAATGAGATTTACTAAAAGACTTTTAATTGATCCCAACAGAAAAAAATTTCATGGAGACAACTTAGACGAAAAACTTGGTTTATTGATTGAAACTTATGAACGCATTAACATTCACACCCCAATCCTGGCCGTTGACACAACTGATAATTATTATCCACGTCTTGAAAAAATAGTCTCCTTTATTAACCAAAAAACAGTTGCTGACAAGTAGAGACTGTTGAGCAACTGTTTCATTAAACCCTTTTTGCCTTGCCATTATTGTTTGAAATTTTTTAGAACAATTGCATTTGCAGCCCGATTTACTGATTGCTGCAACTCTTTCAGGAAACCTTTTAAAATTCGTTCTTTTCCCGGCAGCTTGAGTAATAATGGAAGCATGATTGTTTGTAACCATAGCTGCCACTTCGATTTAGATACCATTTCTTTTAAAACGGTTACCCGAGTTGCTGATTCATTTCAATGAACGTCTGCATCTCTTTCTGATACGCTTCAAAAGCAATTTGATAGTTACCAGATGCTTGTGCAAGTTCGCCGGCTAAAACATAAGCGCCAATCAAAGCTACACTCGTACCCTGTCCCGAGGCCGGGGAGGGACAATAACCGGCATCGCCAAGCAATACAACACGACCCTTATGTAACTTTTCCATATGTACCTGGCTAATAGAATCAAAATAAAAATCATGAGCTTCGTCCAGGAACCCTAAGACTGTAGATACTTCCTGACCTTCATTTTTAAAATGATTTAATAGAATTTGCTTTTGCTGTTCTATATCCTGGTAATCGTAATTTATTAACGGAGATGCAAACATAAATAGTGCCTTAGCTTCCCCCGTTTCATTTGTACTATATATATTTAGAATTTTATTAAGCGCAGGATAGCTCAGTTCCCAGTGATCCAAGTTGCGATAATTAGGGATAGTGAAGACGGCCAGATAATAGTTTAGATGGTGAACGAAATCAGGATGTGCTCCAAAAACTAATTTCTTACATTAGAACGAAGGCCATCTGCAGCTACGACCAAATCAAAAGTTTGCTGTTCTCCATGTTTAAAATCAACAATAACATCATTTTCTGTCTCAACAATATTTGTAATCGAATCATTAAAAATATACCTAGTTTTTTCCTAAGTTATTTGATAAAGAATGCCTGATAACTCTCTGCGCATTATTTCCACATCTTTAGTTTGACGCATGCCAAAGATATTTGGATCGTCCAGGTTAACATACCTTTTACCCTTCCTATCCATCATTGAAGAGCCCCTCATAGCCGTATTTTGTTTTTGGATGTTTTCTGCGATCCCCATACGTTCTGCGACTTCTGTTGCAACTCCCCTTAAATCAATCCGATAACCGCCTTTACGAAGAACGCTTGCCCGTTCTGCAATTGTTACAGTAAAGCCGTATTTGTTTAACCAGTAAGCCAATGCAGGGCCGGCAATACTGGCACCGGAAATTAAAACGTTTTTGTTTCTATGATCTGCCATCTTTTTAAATATTTAAACAAAAGTTGCACAGTTATTATTGTTACAAAAGCGATATTCGGCCAGCTTCTTTAAAACGGCGGCCAAGCATTTAATTAATTCGGCAAACTTTTAAGGTAGATTTAAGCCACCCTTCATGCCTCTTCGGCTATTTCAAAAAACAGTGCTTCCAAATTGTGCCAGGAAGATTGGTTCTATCTAAACTAATTTTTAAAAGAGTAAAGAAGAAGTACTCATCGTGGAAGTAGAAACATTGTAAAACAAATTACTAAAAGTCATAAGATTAATCATAAAATAATTTGCTGTCGGTCGGTGCTTCTTTTCTGTCAAACATGCTATAATCTCTTACCACATCTGCTATTCTTAAATGATAATCTTTAAAAACAAAACTGCGACCTTTTAACTGCGCTTCGCGGTGCATTTCTATATTTCGCCATTGCTGGATTGCCTTTTCATCTGCCCAAAACGATAATGATAATATTTTCTCAGGATTTGTTAAGCTTTGAAATCTTTCAATCGAAATAAAACCTTGTATGGTTTCCAGTACCGGCTTTAGGTTTGCAGCTATGTCCAAATACTCTTTTACTTTACCATGACGGGGTACAACTTCAAAAATTACTGCTATCATTTTTCTGATTTAAATTAGTTTATGAAATAGTGACAAAAAGCTCTTTAATCGATCTCGCATTCAATTGAGGTTCATATCTAATAACCTGTTCAGGTATTACAATATGCCTAAACTGGTAAAAAAAATTCCTGCATGTTTCTGCAGTTATATCAGTAATCAAATGTTTAGCAAGGCACATGTGCCCTCCAAGACCAAAAGTGAGATGATCATTGTTATTCACCCTTGAAATATTATAGCAAAGGGGGGATGCAAAAATCTTTGGATCCAGATTAGCCGCAGCCAGTACTATTAAAATTTTTTCACCTTTCCTGATCGTTTTTCCACCAATTAATATATCAGCATCTGCAATTCGTCGCGTGTTATGAATAGGGGGGTCAAAACGTAAAGTTTCGATAACGGATTGCCGGAAAAAGTTTTTATCCTGCTCACGCAACTCAATATGACCGTTATTTTTGCAAAGTTGTATAAGCGAGTTGCATAACAATCCTTTTCCGGCGTCATAACTTTGTATAAGCAGACCAATTAAATTGCATACAAATAATTTCATCCGTTCTCCGCTGTGGAACTGTAGAACGTCTTTAATATAGTTAGATGCGGTAACATGTTTTTGTGCGATGCTAATTAAAACATCTACTGTTCGGTTAACAGCATCGATATCTTCAATGGCATTTAACGGAGACATGATTTTAACCAAGCATTGTATATTATCAAGGACATAAGCACATTCATCATCTTTAAAGCATAGACCCTTTAAGACAATTAAAACGGGTAGTTTTTTACATACAACGCTTACCCAGTCAAACGTACCTCCATCACGCACTTCTGCAACAAGTGAATGGAGAATGCTACTAACAGAAATAGACTGCATGCTCTTATAGATAATCTCTGCAGCTTGCCTTGAAGCCCGATGTTGTTCGTTATTCGTTAAACGCACAAGCTTTTTAATTAATAAAACTGACAGAGCACTTAGTGAATTATTATTGGCATTCGGTTCTGGTATTTTAGCATTGTCATTTAGTAATACTTCTTTGCAGTACGAATAAGAGCAGACTACCCATGTGCCCTGCTCTTTGTCATAAAATATCGGATCGTTCTGAAGCGCCTCGGTGTAAAAATCATAAGGGTTAATGTCGCTCCAACTTAAAATTATTCCGGTTTCCATTGTATGTTTCCTATTTTATCTGCTCAAATTAGGTACATTTAACTTTTGACATTTCAGCAGAAACTGAACTATGAAAATTTATGGAAAATGAATTTAGTAAGGTAGCAGCCTTGATTGGGGACACTGTGAGAGCTAAAATTTTATGGGCATTGCTGGACGGAAGGGCATATACAGCTACAGAACTTGCTGTATATGCAGATACTACTCCTTCAAACATTAGTATGCATCTAATCAAACTTGTAAAAGCTGAATTGCTGACAGTTGAAAGTCAGGGTCGGCATCGTTACTACAACTATGCGAGACCTGATATTTCTTTCGCCATTGAAGCATTAGCAAATCTTATCCCAAAAGGCAATCCAGGAAAAATGGCAATAACGGAATCGAAACCGGTTGAATATTGCAGAACATGCTATGATCATTTGGCTGGAAAAGTGGGAGTTTTACTGACAGACAGTCTATTAAAGCATCAGTTAATCCACAAACAAAATAATGATTTTGAAGTCAGTCAAAGGGGTATTGCCTGGTTTACTTCTGTAGGTATTGACCTTAATATTGTTAGGAAAAGAAAACGATCGTTTGCAAAATCGTGCCTTGACTGGAGTGAACGACGCCATCATCTTTCCGGCTCGTTAGGAGCTGCCCTACTTGATAACATGATCTCTAATGACTGGATGCGAAAAAGCAGAAACTCAAGAGCTGTTATCATTACTAGTAAAGGAAGCACGGCTTTGTATGAGCATTTCCAGTTACAAGCGTAGGCTATAAAAAGGAGTTGCCGTAACATCAACTCTACACGGTAGTAACTTTCTAATTTTTCCTACATACCCGCTTTTGAAGAAAGCTTTTAAACTTTATTGAGCAGAATAGTTGTTGTACCGAAAGTGGCGACTTCCTTTACCAATTCTTTTGATACTTTATCAATCCATAGGTAGCCCTTTTCATAACCATTGACAAAGGATAGGACTTTACATTCATCATTCATTCCTTTTTCGCCACCTAAGTAATCGTCAAACAAATATTCTATCTGGTAACGATTTATTCCCTTGCTGGTTTTACTTTCATACCTGAAACAATCCAGGTTATATTTAATGCCTTTTTTGAAAGGAAGATAGCCGCAGATATCTTCTAATATATTATCATCAAAATAACCTTCGGTCATTTTAAAAACCTCGTTATTGTGAACGCCTTTAATGAAAGAGCGAACTTCAACTGTCACAGGTTTAAACGTTACATTTAATTCATACTTCAATGGATTGTCTAAAAAATGCATGCTTACAGGTGCGGGACTAATAATAGAAGAGTCAATACCAATTCTGCCCAACGGAACTTGTCTATACCTTGAAAAGGTAATAAGGTGTGTTTGTTCATTAATTGCTATAACGCTTTCGTTAACGAACTCCATTTTTTTGTTTCCTGCACTGTCAAAAATGATAACTTTTGAAAACGTATGAGCAGGTTTAATTAAATCATACCTAATTGATGGATCATTTGCTTTAAGCACCATCTGTGCAGGTGCGTTAAATGCAAAAAGTAAAATAGCTATTGTAATTCTAATTCTAATTTTCATACCTCTTTTTATGGTCGTAATTAATAATTTTTATTTAGGTGTTTCACTTCATCTCCCCCATCTTTCAATTTTTAATTGTCCTCTTGAAAATGAGGTGATCTCCCTCTTTCCAGGCTACACCATCGTAGCTAACTTCATAGGTCATTTTAAATAGATCATGACTTATTTTTTGATAGATAAAGTGTTGAAAGAAAATTTTATTTTGATGTTTAGTCGTTTTAGCCGTAAAAGAGATTTGGGAAGGCTTCCAACCATCGCTTGTCATTTGTTGGTAGCCATCGAAATTGCTGATTCTGTTATTAACCCACTTTCCACTTGTATCAATACCCCACGCAGACACAGCAGTATAAGTGCCTGGGGGTATATCTTGATGAGTATTGATTAGCCAGCAGCTATCTAAAGAAAGCTTAAACGTAACATTAGCGGCAATCTTTTTTCCATTGGAAAACATTCCTTCACCTACCCAATCGCCGAAAAAATATTTAATTATATCATTATCTATTTTAACCTGGGCATTAGCTGGAGAAAATATATTTATCAGGATAAAAAGCAGGAATGAAAGTTTCATTTTACCGCTGTTAGCCGAAACTATATAAAGAATTTTTTTCATGCTCATTTACCTGTTTCGCCTACGTGAATAGGTATCATTAAAATGTTAGGTTGAGCATTAAATAAGCCTGCGTTTTCACTTTCTAATTCTTTATAATCTAGCGGATGGCTTTTAAAATCTCTTTTATAAAATCCCTTTATTCTGGAAGATGTGTAGTAAAGCGTCTTGCCATCCCTCGAAACATACGGAGAGGAATTTCCATCTCCATCATTAATTTCAGCAGTCAGCTTTCGGGCCGGAAACCATTCATCGCCATTTCGCATAGAAATATACATGTCACCTCCACTAACAAAAATTAAATATTTCTCATCAGGTGCTATAAATGGATCTTGTATTTCCTCAACACCTCCAATCGAGATTTTTTTTGGAACGCCATAGTGATCTCCATTCCAAACTGAATAAAAGCTTTGCATGCCTTTGTTACCTTCACGATCACGTGAGCACCAATAGAGGTTTCCTTTACTACTAATTGAAGGACCATAATTACTTGAAAGAGCAATATTTATACTATCTCCTAATACTTCAGGTATCCCCCATTGACCCACTGCTGCTTGCTCTACATACCATATATACATCTGTTTGTTTGGTTTCTCTTGGGAAGAGGCTTTTAACGGACGGTCTGAAATAAAAAATATTTTTTTTCCATCATAACTTACAACAGGATCTGTGTCCCTCCATTTTCCTGAAAATGGTGCAACTTCAAGATCGCCCCATTTTCCATTTATATTTTTTGCCGACACTATTGTCCAATAGACAGCTCCTCTGGAGAAATAAACTGTTTTTCCGTTTGGCGTAAAGGATGTTGCCCATTCCGTAAATGGTGTTGAAACTACTCCCGGGGCAAAAATTTCTGCTTTCGCTTTTGTGTCAATTATTAAATCTTTATTGCTATTTATGTGTTGTGAGAATGCTTTTGAGGGAGCAATTACAAAGCAATAAATTATTGCATAATATTTAATTCCTCGAAATAATAGTTGCATAAGTATAAATTTCCAGTTTTTTTATATTGGTCAACCGTAAAATAAAAATTACTATCATTTAAGTTTTTCGCGGAAGGCAAAAAGTATTAATCTGAACTAACTCAATAACAAAACATTCAACCGTTAGTTTCCTATTTATTAAACCTTGCCATTAAGTTAACAGCTGCCACAGGAAGTTTTATTTTGTAACGGTACGTATTATTATAATAATCCTCCTCTTTCAAAAACTCATGATTCTTTTTACTTATCCAATACGTTTCCGAATAGTGAATGCCTTTAGAGTCGCCTTCTGTAAATAGCTTCCAGCAGTCAACAATATGATTATCGAGGGTACTAAGCATATCGCTTCCTATTACTTTGTAAATGACATATGCAGGAGCATCTAAACCAGCGTCATAAAAGTTAATCACAAACGATTTACCTGCAGAAAGAGGCAACATTTCAAAAGTTTCTATATCGAGATTCCAGTTGAAATTGGATGCTGAAAAATTAAGTGAAAAGTTTTTTTCTGCGTTGTTTATGACACTATCTGCTCCAACAATTTTATTGGTAAACCAATTGTAAGCCTTTATTTTACCGTGAACCGTTTCTGAATGATAGAGTGGCGAGAAGTCGAGGGTTTTATTTAAAGAATAAATAGTGCGATAACTACTGCTATCGCTTCCATACCAATGCTGTGTTGTCGCAAATACTTTTTCACCGTTATGCTCTATTATTTTTATATCACGAAGCCAAAACCAAAAACCAAGACTTTTATCTTTTTCAGGGTCTTGAGAATAAACGAGGTATTGTTTTAGCCCAGGCTTAAGAAAGGCAGTGTTTAAAGGTTTGTTTTTAAGCCCTATCGTATCTGCCTGTGCCGATGCAGTTGCAGACATTAATCTAAGCAAGAGCAATAGCAAAAAATAAAGTTTTTTTCCATTATATATTAGTAGCAAATAAGAGAAAAAACCTTTGAAAATATATTTCATGCCTATTTTTATATTGATACAACAATGCAGTTAATAATAACCAGCCAATAGCAGTTTTCAAATTCTTTAAAATTTTAAAAACAATAAAAACTTATGATAGTCCTTAATGAGTCAAAGCTTTTTAAAAAATTCTTTTTAAAAAATTAATATCAATCGATTTGCTGTTTTTTTAAGTGGCCTCTGGTAATGTTTCAACAGTTGTTTGAAATAAAGTTCTTGATTTTCATGATTATAAAAGAAAGATTTATAAACACGATATCTTGCGGTCAGACGGCGTTAACTTGTAGCGATGTTGATCTGCAAGTGACAACTAATTGTTTCTGTTAGACAATTAAAAGAAGCATTTTTAGTTAAAGCAATTTATGAGAAATTAACACTAATATTTTCTCTTTTATAGAATTTAGTCATTGCGAAAGGCGGATTAAATACCATGAGATTTAGTATAAATAAACTTTCTGTAACTCAACTGCAATGGCTGGTATGGGCATGTGTCTTTTTTATTGTATTTTTTACTTCTTTTTCCGAAGATAGTTTTGCTCAGTCCATTTTAAATGCAGTAATAAATACAACTTTTTATGCTGCTATCATTTATGGCAATATCAGTTACCTCTATCCTCGATTCTATGAAAAGGGACATAAATTAAAATACGCTGCCTATGTTGCTGTTTATGTGGTAATTTTTGCTTTAATAAGGGGCTTTTTATTAATAACACTTTACAATAGCTATTTCGCGAAGCAGCCTGAAAAAATAACAGTCAGCTTACTGCTTACGTTTATTGCCAGCGCCACTTTAGATTATCTCCTCAGTTTAATTTTCAGAATAGCACTTGCCTATTTTAACCTTAAACAAAAATCAGAAGAGATTTTGCTGCAAAAAAGCAAGGCTGAGCTGAAACTTTTAAAATCGCAGGTGCAGCCTCATTTTTTATTCAATACTTTAAATAACATCTATTACGAAGCCTATACTGAATCGCCAAAAACTGCAGGGCTGATCGAAAAACTGTCTGACATTATGCGATATTTTTGCGATGAGAGCCCAAAGGACCAGGTGCACATCTCATCAGAAATAAAATTCCTCGAAAATTATATAGAACTCGAAAGGATAAGGATAAGATATGGCGTAGACATACGGATTGAGAAAAAAATAAAAAGTGACTTTTTGGTTCCGCCTATGCTGCTGATAACCTTTGTGGAAAATATTTTTAAGCACGGGATAGATAAACAAAGCACTGTTAATAAAATTGAGATCAGGCTGGAAGAGCAGGAAGGTTATTTTATTTTTCAAACCCTAAACAAAAAAGTAGAGGCAGGTATTTTGAAGCATGGCTTTGGTCTTAAAAACCTGCGTGAACGACTACATTTATTATACTACGATAATTTTGTACTAACCTCCCAAGATAACGGGCACGAATATGCGGCCTATTTAAAAATACCTGTACCATGAATTTACATTGTATCATTATAGATGATGAGCCCAATGCTATAAAACTGCTTAAAGTATTGATCGAACAATACACCAAATGGCAATGTATTGGAGAGTGTTATAATGCCATAGAGGCCTATGCTTTTTTAAAACTTAACAAAGTTGATTTTATTTTTTTAGACATTAATATGCCGCAGCTTACCGGCATGGAACTGGCCGCTTTACTTCCTTCCGAAACCAGGATTGTATTTACAACCGCATATTCAGAATTTGCTGCAGAAAGTTTCAACTTTCAAACGATTGATTATCTACTGAAACCTATTACCTTAAAGAGATTTATGTCTGGTGTAAACAAAATCGAAAGTTTTTTCAATAGCTTGGGAGGAGAAAAAACACCACCAAAAGCAGCATCAGAACATTTTTTCTTTAAATCGGGAAAAGTACTTAAAAAAATACAGCTGACTGATATTTTTTATTTTGAGGGAGAACAGGAATATGTACGAATTGTAACTCAAAAGGATCAATTACTTATTTATAAAAGGCTGAAAGAAATACAGGAGCAATTGGACCTGCCATTTATAAGGGTCCATAATTCATATATCGTTAACAGCAAACAAATAGATAAAATACAGGATAATCAAATCTACATTAGTGAAAAAAAGATTCCAATAAGTGAAAAATTCAGAGAAGATTTTATGCAAATGATCACGAAAAGAATATTTTGACTCAGGAGACGGATTGAAGCTAACAAACAACGTTATTGGTAGACCGAAACAATTTAGACGATACAAGGGTTATTGCTGTCCGGTATATTGCAGACTTGCAGTTTGGATAGTTTAAAAAATGCAATAAAAATGATCATATTGGTTGTAATTCCAAAGAGACTATGAAAAAATAAATACCACTAATTTAAAAATTTCAAAATGAGTTCGCCATACAGTTCCTCAGTTGAAAGCACATATAGATGCGGCAATCAAGCTTGGCGGAAGTAAAGAACAAATAGTGAAAGTAATTCTACAAATGGTTCTTTATGCCGGCGGAGCTGCAGTAAGTAATGCACTAAGCTACGGCAAGGATGCATTCAGCGCATAATCTATAGCAAGTCATTTTATGAAAATAATTATTGTAGGTGCACCCGCACTATCGGCAAGCATTTATGGCAGACCTTAGAAGATAATAAATTTTGATCAATAAGCCAGGCAGCTAGCTTATTTTCAGGTTTCAAATGATCACCCTGTTTTATCTTGATCTGTCGTTCCATGCTACTTAAATGCAATTACCAAATAAAGTATACCTGTAAGACGTTAACTTCGGGCTGTAGGCTAATGGGCGCCGACATAACCAATACGATTATAAAGACAAGCAATTATTTAAAATGGATGATCAACATTTTTTAATAACAGGCCGGCTTTTAATAAAACCATTATCAACAACGGATGATAATTTTATTTTTGAATTGGTCAATACTGCGGGCTGGATCAGGTTTATTGGAAACAGAAACATATCATCTCAAATGGAGGCAAATGCTTACATTCAGAAAATTTTAGAAAACATAAATATCTTCTATTGGGTAGTGAAACTTAAGGACAATCGACAATCAATAGGAATAATAACGTACATTAAACGAGACTATTTAAAACATCATGACATTGGTTTTGCATTCTTACCAGGCTTCTTTCAAAATGGATACGCCTATGAAGCTACAAATGCTGTATTGAATAAATTAACTCGTGAACAGAACCTCTCACATATTCTTGCTACGACAATCCCTGAAAATATAAATTCCATCAAGTTGCTAAAAAAGATTGGATTGGTCTTTGAAGAAGAAATTGAAGTTGAAAACAAAAAGTTACATGTATATGGAGCTTTGACAGATAAATTAAACCTCTAAAAAAGTACGAACGCATAACAAGCTTAATTAAGCAATATTGGCACTACTGCGATCATTGCGTTACATTTTACCCGCCTTCGCGAGTAACGCGAGCAATTGGCTATTAAACGTGTTTGTTTTGGAACCAAGAGCTGAAAAGAATTCTTTGTCAAAAGCTTCTACTGTTTTTACAGCTTGCTTAATGATTTTCTTTCCATTATCAGTTAGTGCAACTGTTTTAGCTCTTGTGTCCGTTACATGTTCCTGTCGTTGTAATAGCCCTTTGGCTTGTAAAGTACGCAAAACAGTTGAAGTGGTCATTTGGTCAATTTTGGTATGAGAAGACAGCAAAACTTGTGTTACGTCCTGGTTATTTAATGTAAGCCAATGTATGCTTGCCATTAAAACATATTGGGAATGAGTGAGATTATATTTCTCTAATGCTTTTTTGATTTCTCTTTGCCACAAATTTGTTACCTGCCACAATAAAAATCCTGAACTGTCTTCTGCCTTTTCAAAGCTGAATGTGTTGTCTTTATTTTTCATTTTCTGACATATTTAAACTGATAAGCTTAAAGTCGGTTTCGCTGATTTCAAAGAAACCAAAACGAAATGGAAAACCCCAGGATTTTTTATTTAGAATAAATGTAAGGTCGTTAATGAGTGGCAAAATGGAAGTTTCTTTACATTCATAAAATTTTATGTTTCGTCTAAACGGAATAAAGTCCGCGGTCATTTGAAACTGATAAATTTCTTCATCGCTTGCCTGTCCTATCGCTGTAAAACACTGACATTTGACATCCCCTTCCATTGCCAGTTTCGGTGAATACACTATTACCCAATCGCGTTGTTGAATGCGTTTCAAAGGAGCTTGTTTGCCATGATTAACTTGTATATACCCACCACTTAAACCCCACATTGCGTGTTCTTTTGAAGCAACAGCTATCCAATATTTCTGCTTTTTCATAATTTACTTGCTGCTTTAATTTGAGATTGCATTTCGTTTGGTAAACCATCCACAATTCCTTTTGCTACTAATTTTATCCATAAAAGAGCAAAAAGACCTTCAACTTTCATCGTAGTGGTAATTTTTAAACCTTGTGGCGTTTCTTCAAATTGATGTTCGCCATACATTTTAGATAGTGGAAACTTTGTACAATCAATAAATCTTACGTTTTCAATAGCTTCTATTAATTTGATAGTTAATTTTGGTCCGCCTTTTTGCTTCAACAAAAAGTGATTGCCTTTTTCAAATTTCCCTTCCATTTTTGCAAATTCTATTCCCTTATCCCATGTATGCCAATTGTTTACATCTGCAAAAAGTTTCCACATTTGTTCTTTTGTGGCTTCTGTTGTTACGATTGAATGAGATCTTGTCCACATAGGGTCTTATTTAATTGAAAATAAAATTAAAAGTGCAAATATAATAGGTACACTTATTATTTAGGAATCTTATTTACTAATCCGCTTCTGAAATTATTAACGTCAACCTTTTCCGTAAATTGCAGCTATAAATGTTTGATTCGTGGAAGGTAAATAAAAGAAGAAATAGATGTTTTCTATCTACAGTCCTATCGAATTACTTTGATCACATTCATCAATGCATGGTAATTGGAACATTAACCACTAAAAGAGTAAATATATTTGTGTTACCCTCATCATATCTAATAGAAGACGACAAAAGCTATGACAGAAATAATTATCGGATATTCAATTATTCTTATATTCTTTATTATGGATTTTATTGTAAGAAAAGATAAAGTCGCAACAAGTATAAGTAAGACGAAAGATGACAATAACACCACAAAAATTATCATTGTCATATTTTTTATTATCCTTATCGTTGCAGAGCTATTAACCTATTTTCATACCGGACAATTCGAAGGTAAAACAACAGCAAGAGTTGCATTAGTCATCATGTTAGCAGGAGTTATTATCAGAATATACTCTATGACGAGATTGAAGAAATTTTATACAAGAACATTAGTGACAACGGACCGGCAACAACTCGTGAAGACAGGATTATATAAAATCATAAGACATCCGGGCTATTTAGGCACTATTCTCATCTGGTCATTTTTTGGTCTTGCAATTCAAAACTACATCGTGTTTATCCTTGCGTTTCCTCTTATTTTTATTGCTTACGTTAACAGGATCAAAAAGGAAGAAAAGATGTTATTGACACAGTTCGGACAGGAATATCTTAACTATAAAAATACATCCTGGAAACTTGTTCCTTTTATTTGGTAAAAAAGTCACTAATAGAGCTGCCACGCAGTAAAAAGTGAGTATAGACAATCAATATTTTTGGGTGTATAATAATAAAAGGCAGAATAATGTTTACCTATAAGTTTTTCTGATAAACAGCAGGTGTATTGCCCGTCCATCTTTTAAAGGTTCGGGTGAATGCGCTTAGCTCATTATAACCCAACATATACGATATCTCTTTTAAAGGGTACAAACCAGCTTTTAAATAATTTATGGCTAAGGTCTTTCGTGCTTCATCAGCTAATTGTTGAAAGTTGATGCCTTCTTCTTTTAATTTTCGTTGCAAGGTGCGGGTGCTAATATTAAAGTTTGAAGCTATATCGTCCAAGGATAATATACCCAGGTAAGAATTGGTCAATAAATAATTATATATTCTGTTTCGCAAGGTTTGCTTATTGTTTGAAGCAGTTGTCAATTTTGAAACTTTTTCCAGCAATATATTTTGAAGTTCATAGTTGGAAGTCATGATAGGTTCATTCCAATATTTTTTGTCAAATGTAATGGCATTCTCTGTTGCTTTTGTTACAGGCCTGCAACGCATTATACGTTCATATTCTGCTACGCTATCTATTTCCCTCATATAGTTAACTTGCAACGGCTGTATTTTTTTGAGCATAAGCCCGTCAAGTTCATGTATCACGAAAACCATAAGCAGATCAAGGGTTTGTGTAGCAGAGACAGAATTTTGCCACCCAGTAACAGCAGGAACAAATCGAACAGTGAAAGAATTTTCACATTGCATCACCTCTAATTCAAAGTCAGAGGTAATTAAATGTGTTAACGATGCCGCAATGCTTAACGCGCCTCCAACCGTCTCACTGCTTTTAATGATCTCACCTACAACCCCCAGGGCGGGAAGCTGTAATGACTCGCCAAAATGAAGACCAAACAATTTGTCCTTACTTAATTGTACAGCATTAACCCACAAGTCATCTACCTGTTTTTGCCTGAGAGGTTCGGTATTCTTCTGCAGTTCTTTTATGCTGATATAGGATAAGCGGCATAAAGTATCGGGCGATATGTCACGTTGCACTGCATAAGCCAATAAGCTCATCACTAATTTCTTAAGCTGATCTTCCATCTTTTTTAATTGTTCAACGAATGTATTAATACTCTTTTAGTAAAAAAGAAGATTGGCGCCAAATGGTAATTCAATGTCGTCTTTAGGTAACCTCTTACATACTTGGTCAACCGACCTTTACTCCATCAAAATAAATCGTATGCCATTTATTAAAGCAAAAGACGGAACAAACCTATTTTATAAGGATTGGGGAAACGGCAAAACAGTTGTGTTTGTACATGGCTGGTGCCTGAACAGCGACACATGGGAGTATGTAATGAACGAGCTGACTTTTAAGGGTTACAGATGCATTGCCTATGATCAACGTGGTTGCGGAAGATCGGATCCTGCGTTTACAGGTTATGATTATAGCTCCTTAGCCAATGACCTTGCCATCATCCTGGAAGAACTTGATTTAAGTGATGTAACACTGGTTGGGCATTCTATGGGTTGTGCCATTATTACCACTTATTTATCAGAACATGGAACCTCACGGGTAAAGAAAGCAGTTCTCATCGCAACTATCACTCCCCAGATTGTAAAGAGTGAAAATAATCCACATGGGGTAGACAAAATATATTTCGATGAGGGCATAGCCGCCATAGAGAAAGACCGGCCGGCTTATGTGCGAAGCATGGCGAAAGGGTTCTTTAACCTGGAAAGTCCAAATAACAACGTATCTCTTGAGATGGTAGATTGGGCAGTGGACATAAACCTTCAGTCCTCCTCATGGGCAGCCATAGAATTAATGAATACCCAAATTTCCGGTAATCAACCCAATGAATTAAAAACAATAAATATCCCTGTATTACTTCAGCATGGTGATAGTGATTTAACCAGCCCTTTGGAGCTAACCGCAGAACCAACAAGAGATTTGCTTAATAACGGTGAATTAAAGATTTATAAAAATCATGGACATGGTATTATTATGAGTGGGTGGGATCTTATAAGTGCGGATATTATTGATTTTGTTAATCAAAATTGAGTACAAGAAAATTTATACGAAAGAGATAATAGCTGATAATAGAGAAGCCAGAGAAACCTCCCAACCCAATTAAATTAAGATTAAGCATCGCACAAAAAATAAACAAATGGAATACGAAGAAAAAAAATCACTAAACACAAAAAGAATCGTCAATGACTTTTATTCAGCATTAAACGAAAGGGAGTTAGATACTGTTGCCGGAAAGTTTGCTGACCAAATAGACTGGTACATACCTGGTGAACAGTCACTGGCTCCGTGGTTAGGTATAAGAACACAGAGGTATGAAGTAAAAGATTTTTTTGAACTGTTACTTCAAAACATAGAACCGGTTAGTTTAGATATAGAGCACATAGTGGTTGAAGGCAATTTTGCTGTAGCTACAGGGCAGTTTGTTTCTAAGATGCTTGCTACAGGAATAGAATATAGCTCTCCATTTTCTGCTCACTTCACCATTCAAGGCGATTTCATTGTACGTTATCGGTTTTTAGAGGATAGTAATGGGTTAGTAAAAGCATTGAAAGGCAAATAAACTTCATTATAAGGTTGTTGCGGTAGTTATAACACATCTTTATCAATTTCTATTTAATCAAAATTAAAACAAACAAAATGACAAACAAAGCAAAACAGGTGGCAACAGAATTTCTAAACGCAGTACAACAAATAAATACTGAGAAATTAGGAGCATTATTACATCCGGCTGTTATTTGGAGCCAGCCAGGCAATAATAGTATTTCAGGCATAAAGCAGTCAAGCGCAGAAGTGTTTCAAATGGTAGGTAAAATGTTTGAGTTATCGGCGAACACATTGAAGCTTGCCGAAATAAAGTCAATAAGCGTTAATAGCAATAAAGTCGCTTGTTTGCTTAGTTGGAAAGCGGCGAAACCAACCGGAGAAGTCTTAGAGGTTGACAATATAGACGAATATACTGTTGAAGATGGTAAGATTATTCGTGTAGAAGTATTCACGGCTGATGAAGCCCAGGAAGATAAATTTTGGACGAAATAAAGGATAAAAAAATCTGTGGATTTAAGCTTCTATATCCGGATTTCTAAGTTTTAGTTTCATAGCGTTTAATTGACTATTGCTCAAAATCAATATTTATTTAAACGCTATTTCACTTGTTGTAAAGTGGAGCAAATTAATGATACATTCTTTATATAAATGGCTATAAAATCACGTTTTTCAATACTCGCTTAAGCAAACACCCTTATGAATAGTTTGCCTTAAGCTCTAAACAAAATTTCCAAAAGCTAGTTCGATTTCCTTGTGATAAATTTTCTATACTTTACATTACTTAAAAAGAAGTTAAATTCATTTTGTTACCTGCGTATTATTCCGAAAAGCTTACAATTGCTTTATTAACTTTCTTTTCGCTGTTAAAACTCATTACCTCTACAGATTTCTTATTTGATGAAGTATTGAACAGGTAAAGCGCCACGCTGTTTACGCCAATAAGTAAATCTAAAATTTCAAATCTTAAATCAGGGCTTCTTTCCAGCCCGATTGTCCAATATTTTTTGACTTCACTTTTCCCCACTACAACTCCAAGACTTTCAGGGTATAATTTTACAGCCATAGGTGATTCAATTGTAAAATCTTCTGAATAATGTGATAGTATTTTTTCAAGTTCGTGTGAATTCCAGGAATCTACCCAGCTTGTTGCAAATACAGTAGCAAATTCTTTTGTCATTATTGTTGTATTTTTTGAAAGACCAGCACGTTTTATCAATAAGCACAAATTTTTCGTAACGTTAAATATCTTTCTTTTATTATTTAAATATGATGCAATTCATGCCCTCCAATGTGGTAGATGAGCGCTCTAACTCATACAGGTCTGCCATTTATACAACTGAAATAGAAGGCTATACTTGTTCAAGCACTTCAATATCAGCGTAAGCTTGTCAAATCTCTACGCCATTTCTATTCATGGCATCACGCGCCCAAACAATTTCAGAAGCCTCATTGATTGTTTGCTTTTTTGATTGAGAGAGCACCAACGCTGTCCCGCAGAAAAGCAAGGCGTCAAAAGCACTTACAATTTTATTACCTCGACCTGCATAAGGATCTGCAATGGCGCCGGGTACATGAAGAAAAACAAACCATAGGAAAAGCATAGTCGCCAAAAGCAATCCGACAGGTTTTAAAAAGATTTTGAACATTATTGCTGTTCCGGAGGCGATGAGTGCAGCGCCGCCAAAATAGCTCCAAAACGTAGGCATGCCAAACCACTTAGGCACCATCGTTGAAATGTCATAGACAAAATGATTAAACCCAAACAAGATGATTGTTGTGCAAAAAAATATCCTTCCCACAGGGATAAGTCTCTCTAGTAGAAGTTCAAAAAAATTATTTTTATTGGGTGTAGAAGGGGCGTCTAAAAAAGAGCTTGCCATTACAAATGCGCCACCTGAAAATGCTAACCCTTTCAAAGCATCCCCCCACGAACCTAAATGGCTTAGCTTATGAGGATAAACGAAAAGAAGATAAGGAATATGACTAAGAATGATGAGTGCAAGAAAGTAAAACCCTACATAAAGGCAGACCTTTTTTGTATTGACCGCTTTAACTTTAAGCAATCCTGAAATTATAAGTCCTACGATTATCATAGCTGCTCCTGTCACTATTGGCAACGCAACAATTGTGTGAGCCCAGCCGGGAAATCCCGGTAATATTTGCGGACGAAAATCTCTGATTACAATTTGTTGTATTCCATAGGCAATGATGCCTACGCCGTAAAACAAACGCCCTGCTACGCTAAGATTAATCATACTCAAACTTTTTAATTATTTGCTTTTAAATGTTAGGCAATTAAGTTCATTAAAAAGCTTAAGAGTTTGATTGAAAATCAACGAACGACTGTTTTGTACGAATAGATAACGCTTTGTTTACGCCCGTTTGTTTATTATGTTCTATTTTCCGGAGTCACTTTACTTAATGATTAAAATCAAATCAATAATGATTGCTTTTTGAAATGGCAAAAGCTGTAGGGAGTTAACAACAGAACGTTTTTCAATTGTAGCTTCCGGGTGCGGTTTTACGGACTTTTTTTACCTTATTATTATACGTTTAGGAGAAGCTATATGTGGATGTGATAATAGATTGCATCAAATATGAATATAAGTTGTTGCATAAATTGTAGTGTAGCGGTCATTGTAAAGTGTATCGGTAAGATTATACAGTTATATTTTTAAACGCTGATGGTACAAACCCCAATTTTCCAACTCATCGATAATAGGCTTTATTGACCTGCCGACTTCGGTTAAACTGTATTCGACAGTGGGCGGAACAGTTGCAAAAATTTCTCTTTTCACTAAGCCATCATCTGAACGAAGCAGACCCAAGTCAAATGAAGTTTAATCGTTTTCCACCAACATTTCTATTGGTCGGCAGCAACGAAATATTGTATGACGATACGGAAAACTTTTATAAAACTATCAAGCCCCTACAAGCAAATACAACAATGAAAGAATATAAAAATCAGAACCACGTTTGGTTACTAACAAACATACATTCGGATGCCTCAAAAGCTGCAGTACGGGAAATAAAAGAATTTATAGAGAAAACAGCGAAACCCTGACATCATTATGCTTAAGCCCAGCGAACACATCCCCCTATTAAGAACATCTAAAGCCTTTTACCTACCTTCATCCTACCCCCATACTAATTTTATAGTTAACATATGATTGACCATCTTCTTTCGATTAACGGTTTAAAAAATGAAGACGTTCATTTATTTAAATCAGAGCTACAGCCCTATAAACTGAAAAAGAAAGAAAACTTTATTTCCATCGGTCAATGGTGCAGGAACATCGCGTTGATTGAAGAAGGTTTTTTAAGAACTTACCATTTAGATAAAGATGGCAAAGAAGTAACAACTGACTTCAACCAGCCAAACACCTTTTGTAGTTCATACTATAGCTTCTATGCACAGCAGCCTTCTTTCGAGTTTATAACGGCTATTACTGATTGCGACATGCATTTATTAAGTTATAATTCACTTCAAAAACTGTACGCCTCAAGTTGGGTGATGAATGTATTTGGAAGAAGTGTATTGGAAAAAGCTTGCGTTGAAAGAGATTTTCGATTGAAAAAGATTATGCATCTTTCTGCCAAAGCAAAATATGAATGGTTTTTAGAGAAGTATTTAGAAGTTTATAAAGTAGCGAAATTAGGTCATATCGCTTCCTTCTTAGGCATCAGCCCCTGAAACTTTGAGCCGCGTACGACGGTCTTTCATTTCTGGACTTTTGTCAAAAATAATCTCTTCTTTAAAAACAACTTTTGCATTACAAATTAGTTAACAATGCAAAAGATTATCACAAAAGAAGTAAAGTTCAAAGATGGCTTTGGTAAAATCCACGCGATTAGTACAGGTATGGTATCTGTAAAGAAGGGTTTCAAACATGCTAAAGGCGGAGGCCTGCTATCCAAAGTCAACTTCGTGATGGATAAAGAATACACAGAACCACTTCCCATTTGGGTATGGGTTATCGAACATCCTGAAGGTATCTTTCTTGTCGATACGGGTGAAAATGCGAATGTCAACGATGAAGGATATTTTAAAAAAGAAGGAATAGTTGTCAACTGGATTAATACCACGCAATTTAAGTTTCAGGTACAACCATCAGAAGAAATAGGAGTACAACTTTCAAAAATCAACTTATCACCTGGTAAAATTGATACAGTTGTTTTGACACATCTTCACTTAGATCATATTGATGGACTGAAATACTTTGAAAACAACGAAATATTGGTAAATGATTATGAATGGAAGCATCCGAGCTTCGCCCTTCCTTCCCTGTATCCTGAATGGTTTGCCCCGAAGCAGGTGAAGCTACGTGAAAAGAAAAACTCCGTATTTGCAAAAAGTCTCTCCTTAACCGAAGCAAATGATTTGTTATTAGTTGCCACACCCGGACATACAAAAGGTCACTGCTCTGTCTTGGCTATTACCGAAGACTATTCCTGTTTATTTGCAGGGGATGTTACGTATGACCAACAACAGCTAATAGATGAAAAGTGTGCAGGAGCACACCAGGACTTTAAATTGGCTAAAAGCACTTATGATAACATTAAAAGGTATGCAGCCACAAACAAAACTATTTATTTGCCTTCACATGACAATGATGCCTCCCTTCGTTTGGCAAATAATAGCTTTTTAACCATCTAATATAGTTGCTAACCTTATCTCATCTCCTACAGTAACCGTGACATTAAAGGAAAGAGATCAAAATATTGTGTAAAAGGCACAGTTCACCACTTCTTAGCTTCCAAACTTCTAAACTCATACAATTCAAGCAGATTATCTCCTTTGCCATTTGCACAATAAAGCCAACTCTCCCGGCTAACGTGAAACGAGCAGGGTCCGTAAGTAAAAATTCTAATCATTCTTTTCCAGGATTCTTTTTGCAATATGTCCAGCACATCTTGCAACATAGAGCCTTCAAAAGGACTATACATGAAGAATATTGTTCCTTCAGAATAATCTCCTTTACGAACATCTGCATTTATGAATTCAACATTCAATAAGTCCAGTTGTGACACACATGCTTTTGCGTAATTGCAATAACCGGGATCATATTCAATTCCCTTGCTTGTGCAACCGCTAATCAAATTCATTAAGATAACTACCTGACCCAAACCGGATCCCAGGTCAAAAAAGACATCATCCGGTCTTAATGCTGCCAACTTTACCATCTGAAATATTATTCTTGCGGGTGTCTTTTGGTAGAATACCATTTCAGGTTCACTCTCTTTTGTTGCGTCAGGAACGACCTGGTCAGTTAACAGGCGGTTAATAAAAACATCGAGATTATCGTAGCCAATGCTATCAGGCTGAAAAGGATTCATAAAATAAGATCCTAAATATTTACGAATTACTTTTTCAAAGGGCGAATTAATGTAATTATTAGCTCGGATATCTTCCCGTAAGCGCTTAAATAAGTTGATGTCGATTTTTTCCAACTCACACTTTACCTTTTCCGCACGATGCTTTAGTATATGCAGTTTATTCTTTAACTGCCCTTTTTGTTGCAATCCTTCTATTCGATCAATTATATGAAAGTCAATAAAGTCTATCACGTCCGTTCGACTTTCGAAATTCGTTTCTTCGTTGAGAGTTGTATCTCCTTCGATTGTTTCGATGTGCGATTGTATTTCCGATGCAGTGCTGATTGAATTAGCATCCATGAATAATAGAGATATACGCCAAAGGATATTTTGTGTTAACAATAAGAAAAGTTTTGTTATTCCTTATGTTTATTGCTTACTATCTTCCAAAGAAGCAATTACTAATTCTTTATAACTTCTTCCAATAGGTATTTGCTTCCCGTTTATTTCGATATCCGTTGCCGAAAATGCTTCTATTTTATCTTTAGCAACAATAAAAGACCGGTGAGTACGAAGAAAATTATTTAACTTAAGCAACCCTTCAATTTCTCCTAACTGAAATTTGGTTAGAATAGTTTTATCCTTAGCAATAATTCGCACGTATTCCTTCAGGCTTTCGATATAAAGAATTTCATCGAGGAAGGTTCTTACTTTCTTCTTGCTAACATTGAAAAAAAGGAAGTCTCTTTCCTTTGATGCTGAAACTTGATGGGTTAATTGAACAGTGTCCCTTTGCAGTTTAAGCTTATTTACAGCCATAACAAACCGGCTTAATTCGACGGGTTTGAGCAAATAATCCAACACATTTAATTCGTATCCCTGCAATGCATATTCCTGGTAAGCAGAGGTAATAATAATTTTGGGCGGCTCGTTTAATGTTTTTATAAAATCCAGCCCTTTCAGTTTCGGTAAATGAATATCTAGAAATATTAAGTCTATTTTCTCTTTTTGTAACATTTCCAGTGCATATATGGCGTCGTTGCACTTTGCTGTTAAATGTAAAAAAGGAACCTGGCTGATATAATCTTCCAGCACTTCCGCAGCAAGGGGTTCGTCTTCCACTATCAGGCAATTAAATTTTTGCATCACTTTTAAGATTAATTTTGAGACAGACTTTAGGTAAAGAGTTTTCACTCTTTACATGCATATTGTATTCTTTATACATCAATTCCAACTGTCTTTTTACATTACTCAAGCCAATATTTTCATTTACCTCATTCCTTTGATTGCTTTCTTGCGTGTTTTTAATATGAAAATTAAGGATGCTATTGTTCAATCGCAAATCTATATGAATATATGACTTAAACCGGCTTTCACTCGCTCATGTTTAAAAGCATTCTCCACAAACGGCAGTAAAAGCAATGGAGAAATTTGTTCAGTTTCATTATCTATTTCCCTTAGAAAATTTATTGTTAGCCGACCACTGTAACGGATTTTTTCCAATTCAATATAATCATCAAGCATTTTAATTTCGTCCCCGATTTTTATTGAACGTTTAGCTGTTTCATACAACATAAAACGTAATAACTTTGACAGCTTCATTACTACTTCGGGCGTCTCATCAGACTTTTTCCTTGCTAATGCGTAAATATTATTCAGGGTGTTAAATAGAAAATGTGGGCGAGTTTGAGAGCGTAGAAATTTTAATTCAGCCTCTAGTTTTTCTCTGATGAGATTCTTTTCTTTTTCTTTTCCAATTAACTGTAACCTAATCTGCTTTATCGCAATGGCAACCCCCGATACAAAACCTATGTCCATTAAGGCGACAAGGAATCCGAAAAGGTCAAAATAGGGAGGAACGTTTACGGTCCACTTATAAATTAATGGATTTACAAAATAGATAAGCAGCGCCCTGTATATAAATAAGGCTGCTAATAGCGCTAATGTTGAATAGAAAACTCCCTTTCTTATTTCAATACCATCTTTCCCTATCTTAGGTAACGCGACATACAACATAAAGTAGGTGAAAAACAATTTTGGCAGCAGAAGTACACAACAGTTTTCATTAGCTGTACTTATGGCGTTTCCGCCGGAGGTTTGCATCCGGGTCGTATTTAAAAGAAATATCAATAACACGTCCTGAAACAAATACACAAACCAGAAAATAATGTGCAATAAGACTCTTTTCATGTAAAGTAAAATTCATAAAAAAGCATCAGTTGTTTTAAATAAATTGTAAATGATGCTTTCCAACGTATGAATGACTGTCTGGGGTGTGTGAATATAAAATCTTCGTAAAACAAAAAAAATTAAATTACGTATCTATTTCGCTAAATTCTTATAATGCTAATTTCAAAGCTCAAGCCGCATGGCTTCGTTCTTTCAACGGGACTCCTCCAGCTGGTTTCGAAAACTGCTTCGCATGTTTTCGAATGCCTTCGCCTTCGCTTGGCACCCAACCGGAAGATGTCCCTTATCCAAGAACTGTTGTCAGTGTGCAAATTCTTAGCAATATTAGTTTTGCCAATAATCTACCTAATACTATAAAAAAGCTTCTGCCAAAATACCTCAATAAAAAATAGAAGCGATCATGCAAATTTTCGTAAAGGTGGACGAAGTTCCCACGAGGTAACTGCGATGCCTGCAATGATAAGAGGTGCGATGAGATGTCCCGCGCCAAGACCGCATATTGCACTCGATGCAACTGCACCAGTCATATTGAATATGATACCTGCATAAGCCCATTCTTTCAGCATAGGAAAACGAGGCATAAGCAAGGCAAGCGCTGCAAGAATTTTCCAAACACCTTGAATTGTCAAAAAATACATTGGGCAGCCAAGCTGATTGACAATCCCTTCAACATTCCCTGAAAAATGCATCAATTCTGCAATACCTGCCGATAGAAGAACAAATTCAAGGATTACAATAATGCTCCAATAGGCAATACTTTTCCACTTTTTCGTAGCGGTGCTTTCAGCCTGACTCTTATCTTCGAAAATTGGTGATGGCTTGAGACGACGGGAAGCAGGACGCAATGCCCGGGAAGCGACCGTTATGCAAGCGAAGACAACGGGACTCCACGCAGCACTAACATCACCCATAGCTAAATGGGAAGCGGCTGCACCAGTGTAAACGAAGAAAACACCTGCATAAGCCCATTCTTTAACCCGTGGAAAACCAGGAATAAGAAGTGCAATTACTGCGAAAACTTTCCAAAAACCTATTATACTTAAGATGTACAATGGGTAGCCTAAATGCTGCATAACGTTGCTGACGAATGGTATCTTCATAATGTCCCACCAGGCCCCTACACCTGTTTCTAAAACAATGATAGCGGTGGTAACCCAATAGGCAATGGTTCGGATTTTGGAAACGGTTGCTGCGTTTGTATTTTGTTGCTCGGTCATTTTGAAGTCTTATTGTGATTAATTATTTGATTATATCACAATAAGAACTGAGGAAACAAAAATTGGACAGGCGAAATAATTATTTTATCAATGTCCAATTTCAACAAACCAAATCATTATTGATTTGATATTTGTAAACACTCAAACTTTGAACGAATGGAGTCAATTAAATTCATTGGTAAAATTCACTCACCCTTAAAAGAAATCGGTGATTGTCCGCTATTGGAAAATGAAGGTGCTCCTCAGGTTTTGGTGACAATTGATGAAAAATACAGAGCGGCACTGTCGGGGTTAGAAGTTGGTGATCAAATTTTCTTATTTACATGGTTACATAAAGGCGATAGAAATGTATTAACTACCAAACCAAGAAACAACCCGAATGCAATAACTAAAGGCGTTTTTGCAACCAGGTCTCCCGACAGACCTAACCCTATCGGAATTCATGTCGCTGAAATTTTATCAGTAAGCAAATACGGCGAAATAAAAGTTCAAACATGGAAGTAATAGACGGCACGCCCTTAATTGATATAAAGCCGTATCTATAGATTCTGCGATGAAAAAACTTTTGTCAAAGAAACTTCTTCTCCATTCATTGAAGCAAGTTTATCAATCTGAAAACTCACCTTCAGTCAAATTTTCAGTTCAGTTCATCTATCTTATTCTGAATCGTTTGCCTGTCAGTTTTTGTTTTGGCTAAAGAGAAAGCCTTATGAAAATTTGCTTTCGCTTTTATGTTGTCAATGTTGGTGTAGAGTTCTCCGAGTAAAGTAAAGTAAAAATGACTTTGCGTCAGTTGTAATTTTTCTGCTTCAATCAATGCTGTCTTTTTTCCTCTTGCTTTGTATAAGGCATAAGTTCGGTTAAGTGCAACGCCCGGTGAATAGTTTATTTGGAGCAACAAATTATACAAGTGTAAAATGTTTTCCCACTTTTCTTTTGTGTCTTTTTTCTCACAATGCAAAAAGGCAATCCCCGCTTCTAAATGATAGGAAGTCATTTCGTTTCCTTCTGCCGAAGCATTTAAAAAAAGTTTGCCTTGATCTATCAAATCTTTGTTCCACAATTTTTCATTTTGATTTTCATACAATACAAAATCGTTGCTGCCTGTTTGTCGCGCATCAAATCGTGAAGCATGAAAACACATTAATGCTATTAACGCTTTTGTTCGTGGTTGGCTGGTTTGATTGAATTCTGTGAGGGCGATTCCTAAACGCAATGCCTCTAGACAAAAATCTTTTCGTAAGATTTCATTTTGTGTTGTTGAATAATATCCTTCGTTAAACAACAAATAAATAATATGGAGCACATTGTCAAGACGTTTATTTATTTCATTTTCTGACGGCATTTCTAATTCAACTTTTTCAGTTCGCAATTTTTCTTTTGCTCTGAATAATCTTTTGTTGATGGTTTCTTTGTTAGTTATAAATGCTTCGGCAATTTCAAAAATTCCAAAACCACAAAGAATTCGCAATGCCAACCCTATTTGTGCTTCGCTTGCTATTGCAGGATTGCAAATAGCAAACATCATCTGCAACTGACTGTCTTTAATGTTTTGTTGTGAGAAATCCACTTCCGCAATTTCTATTGTGCTTTCATGTGTAGCTTTTATTTCAGGAATAATTTTTTCATCATAGATTTTATTCCTTTTGAAATGATAAAGTGTTTTTTGTTTCGCAACTGTGTAAAGCCACGCTGTCGGATTGGTTGGAATGCCATTTACTGCCCACGATTCGGTGGCTGACAAAAATGTTTCGCTAACGATATCTTCTGCTATTTCAATATTGTGTAAGCCAAAAAGTTTGCTGATAACAGCAACCATTTTTGAAAATTCGATTTTGAATAAATTTGATAATGCCTCTTTTTTGCTTTGCATATCTCACAGATACTAAAACCTATCAGAAATTTACTGCGATAGGTTTTGTTGAATTGTTTTTGGCTTACTCAATATAAGGACGGATTTCAACACTTCCATTAAAATCAACTGCCGGACATCCGTGAGCTAATGTAGTCGCTTCATCAATATTTTCAGCCTTAACAACTATGAAGCCTCCTAACGCTTCTCTGACTTCAACAAAAGGTCCGTCAGTAATAATGCCTCCTGCTTTAAGAACTTTTCCTTGAGAAGAAAGACGGTTGCACATGCCTCCTAATTTACCTTGTGCAGCGATGCCGCCAATCCAATCTTCCCATCTTTTCATGATGATTTGTTTTTCGGTTGTTGTTGCCTCGCTGTTGTTAGTGTCTGCTTGTCTGAATAATAAAACGAATTCTTTCATTTTTAATGGTTTAATTGTTCTTTAATTCTTGATTACACTTCAAGAATCAATGATGTTTCTCAAAGTGATTTATAATTTGAGTAAGATTCTTTCTGATTGTTTCCTTAGTATGTTTTGTGCAAGTGATGGGAAAAGGCGATGTAGGTGATAAAGCATGTTTGCCATGCCGGGGCGTATTTCAAAAGTGTTATTTTGTAATCCTTTTACAACAAGCATAGCTAATTTATCAGGTAACATTTTCGGACTGTTATTTTGAATACCAGTAATTCTTTCGATTTCTGTTGTCATTTGTGTTTCAATAGAAGCAGGTAATACTTCAAAAACTTTTATGGAAGTTTTTTGTAATTGCTGACGTATTGAAATTGAATAGGAATGAATAGCTGCTTTTGTTGCGTTGTAAATCGGGGCTGCCGACATTGGCACAAAAGCAAGTACAGAAGATACATTTAAGATGGTGCTTTGTTTTTGTTTTGAAAGGTGTGGAATGAGTGATTGTGTAACTTGAAAAGTTCCAAAAATGTTAGTGAGAATTTCTTCTTTCTGTTCTTTAATAATGGTCGATTCTTTTTGAATGTTCCACATCTTCATCAACCCCGCGTTGTTAATTAAGAAATTTAAGTCTGGAAACTTTTGCTGAATTTCCTGAACCTTTTTTTTTACATCATCTTCTTGTGAAATATCGCATTGAACGATTTCTAACGCTGGAAATTTATTTTGTGCTTGCCTTAGTTTTTCAAAATTTCTTCCGCTAATAATTATTTTGTTGCCATGCTTTAGTAATTCCTCTGCTAAAGCAAGTCCAATTCCTCCCGCCCCGCCTGTTATTAAAATTGTATTGTTGGATAAATTCATTTTGCCTATTTTGAGTAATTACGATATTTTTAAATCTCCATGTAATTTCATGTTATTATAATTGCGCCGAAGCTGTATGCTCTGGCAAAATAATCACTTCCCGGTCATTTTTTTCTACTCGATTGAAAGCAAAAAAAGCGGCAGGTTTTTTCTACCGCCTTTTAATTTTTTACTTCATAGAGTGAAGTGCCACTTTGTTTCCTTCCGTATCAGTGAAGTGAGCCATGAAACCATTTTGTCCGATTGAAACTTTCGGCATTACAATTTTACCTCCTGCTTTTTCAACTTTTGAAAGCGGAACACTCAAGTCATCTCCGCCATTGAGATAAACTAATGAGCCCTTGCTTGAAGGTTCGCAACCTTCGCCTTCCGACAAAGCACCACCTACATGTCCATCCTCCATATCGGCAGGAAAAACTCCATACTTGTTTGTCGGGTGTGGCACTAAATGTATTTTAATGCCTAATACAGTTTCATAAAATGATTTTGCTCTGTCGAAATTTTTGGCTGGAATTTCTAACCAGTTGATTGCATTTTTCATTATTATTAAGTGTTTTATTTACTCTTCAATAATGACTCAGTGTGCCTAAATTGGACAATGAATAGAAATATTTTTTTACTGTTGTTTTTTTGAAGCTGCAGCACCTACCTGCTGCTAGATGGAAAGACATTTATGCATATAGACCAATTTGAAAATGAAGAAGAGCATCAGGCTTTGATCGCGCTTGAATCGTTTAAATAATTTTCGTCCGAATTAGGCAAGTGGACTCGAAGTCGAACCGAAACTCGAACTATTATCTTTAGTCGGATCTTCCGAAAATTTTATGTGTAATTTCAATTACCTAAAAAAGTATATATTAAAAATAGCCTCCGCTCTTCAGTCAGCGGGAGCACGTAAACATTAGCATCTCAACTTAGTAACGCATAGTTTGCATAACATTTAATAGTTTGCATAACATTTAGTTATATTAGAAATAATTCATGGTATAAAGTCTTTATGCGGTTACTTTGACAGTTTTTTGACCTTTTAAAAAAGCGAGCACTACATCCACCTTGAGCGATTCGTCCTGTTTGCTCAACGCTCTGTTCTAATCATGATTGTCAGCAGATCAAATTAGGCTTCTAAATGTTGACAAACAGCCATATTAAGAGTAGTCCTTATTGTTCCAGAAGTGCACAAAAGCTTTTCCAGAATGCAAAGTTTTTTGCGGGAATAAAAAAGGACGTTTCTTTTCATGTGCTTCGCCACAGTTTTGCCACACATCTCCGGAACAGGGGATTGATGTAATCTATATAAAGGATATTTTGGGCCATTTCAATATAAAAACAACAGAAAGGTATCTGCATGAAAGAAATGAGCAATTGGTAAGGATAATAAGCCGCTTCGATGACCTGAGGAAGATAGGAGGAATAGAAATTGAAAAAATGTGTTTACGCCACTACAATACTGAAAAAAGAAACGAAAAGCTCTGAAAATCAATTCGTACTTTTTCGCAAATATTTTTCAAAAGGGCGCATATATTTGTGTTAGGCGTCAGCTATTACAGACCGTGTAAACAAAATGAAAGTAGAAAATTTAAAACCGTTTGACGGACAACATTGCGAAACGACAGCAACAGGGACTTTGTTGCGACAACTTGGAATCGAACTTTCTGAACCAATGCTTTTCGGACTTGGTGAAGGACTTGGCTTTATTTTTTGGAATATGAAAACAATGGATTTTCCTTTCATTGGTGGACGTATTAAGACAGATTTACTTACACAAAACATAGCAAAAAACTTAAACCTTGACTTGGAAGTTAGAGAAACTGCATCACCTCAAAAAGCTTGGGACAATGTAAAGCAACTCATTGACAAAGGGAAAACTGTTGGACTAAAATTAGACTGTTATCATTTAGAATATTTTTCAAAACCATTTCATTTTGCAGGACACTATGTTGCAATTTATGGTTACGACAACGAAAATGCTCTCCTGGTTGATACAAAACAGCAAGGTGGACAGGTTAAAACAAGTTTGACAAGTTTAGCAAAAGCCAGAGCAGAAAAAGGGCCAATGTCTTCTAAAAATCTTTGCTATGTTTTGAGTATGACAAACAAAAAATTTGAAATTAAAGCGGCCATATTAAATGCAATCCGCAACAATGCAAAAGATTATATCAATCCACCAATAAACAACATTAGCTATAAGGGAATTTTAAAAACAAGTAAAGAATTGTTTAAATGGTTTGACACAAGTAAAGACTTTGAAAGTGAATTTGCATCATCTGCTATGATTATGGAAAAAGCAGGTACAGGTGGTGCATTGTTCAGAAACTTGTACAGAGATTTTCTTAAAGAGAGTTACGAGCCTTTAAAATTTGGCACACTTAAACAAGCACATCAAGACTTTATTGAAATTGCCACCTTATGGACACAGATTTCGGACTTGTTCATTAAAGTGAGCAAAACCAAAGACAAAAAATACATTGAACAAGCATCTGAAATTTTAAAACAACTTTCATCAAGAGAAAAAAATGCAATGGAAAGTTTGATAAAAATTTAGCCGAACGCCTAACATTAAGTGGAGTAGACGAAAAGCCCCCAAAACGAAGCCCCGATAAGAACGACTTACCGGGGCTTTTCGTCTACTCCATGTTGACCGAACCCGGTGCAACTGTAGGGTGCAAAGTAGCTCTCCTG
>JAABUT010000832.1_pt1 | contig 41717 bp, 42 predicted proteins | sample 5559281 | NCBI WGS metagenome assembly JAABUT01 (sample SAMN10711880, study PRJNA513359) | rock metagenome | isolation source: Antarctica rocks | place: Antarctica: Victoria Land, Ricker Hills nord | collected 2016-01-04
AGGGTGGGAAAGAAGAGGTGCGTGAGCATGGCAGTCGTGCCCTTTCTCCAAGGCGGAACAACCCTTGGAGTCGTAGGTTACCGCTCACCGCGGATCATCGAGACTGCCGGAGAACCAGTTAGCGATCAAAGCGACAGCCCGCCCGTTTCCCCAACAAACCGCGTTCAGTCATCGGTGTATACTGCCGCACAACGGACGACAACTGACGTCCCGGGTTCTACAGCGTGAGCAGCGCGGCGCGATCCGGCGATTGCCGACTGCGAGCGGGCACGAGAGGGGGGTTTACCATGGCCACAGGTGCAGGGACAGGGCGGTTGACTGACGCGCGACTCGGCCGCCGCGCCACCCTGCGCGGTATGGCGGCGACGGGTGCGGCAGGCGCGCTGGGCGCGCTCCTCGCCGCCTGTGGTGGGGGAACCACAACCGCGACCGATACTGCGGCCCCGAGCGCAACCAAAGCGAGTGGGAGCGCAACTGCCCCGACCGTCCCGCCGCAACCGGGGACGACCATCGCGAGTCAAACCCCGAGCGGCGCCGCACAGGGTGGGGGCACGCCCAAGAAGGGCGGCACGATCAAGGCGGGCCTCGACAGCGACGTGATCACCCTCGACCCGCTCGACTCTGGCGCCTATACGGACCGCGAGGTCTTCTACAACATGTACGACGCGCTCGTCGCCATCGACACGCGCCTGCAGATCATCCCCGCGTTGGCGGAGAAGTGGGAGACCCCCGATCCGAAGACGTACATTTTCCACCTGCGACAGGGTGTGAAGTTCCACGACGGCACGGACTTCAACGCGGACGCGGTGAAGTGGAACATCGAGCGCTACCTCACAGACAAGAATACCCGGCGCAAGACCGAGTTGGACTCCATCCAGACGGTCGAAGTGATGGACCCGTACACCGTGAAGTTCGCACTGAAAACGCCGTTCGCGCCGCTCCTGGCGAATCTAGTGGACCGCGCCGGGATGATGCTCTCGCCGAAGGCGGTGCAGGCGGGCGGCGCGGACTTCGCGCGCAAGCCGCTCGGCGCGGGCACCGGGGCGTTCAGGTTCGTCGAGTGGGTGAAGGACGATCATGTCGCGCTGGAACGCAATCCCAACTATTGGAAGAAGGACGCGAGCGGCGCATCATTGCCGTACATCGATAAACTGATCTACCGGCCGATCGTGGATGAGACGGTGCTGCTGACGAACCTGAAGACCGGCGATCTCGATGTCTACTACACCGTGCCGGGGAAGGATTATGCGAGCGTTAAGGGAGGGAGCGAACTCGTCCTCCAGGAGACGCCGGGGCTGAGCTACAACAGCTTCGAGTTCAACACGACGACGGAGCCGTTCAACAAGAAGGAGCTGCGGCAGGCGGTCTCGGAGGCGATCGATCGGGCGCAGATCAACAAGACGGTCTTCTTCGGCGTCCGGCAAGTCGGGTACGGGCCGATCCCGCCGTCGAGTTGGGCCTTCGATGCCAATCTCAAGCCGTATGCGGGCGATGTGAACAAGGCGAAGGAATACCTCAAGGCGGGCGGCAAGCCGGACGGCTTCGCCTTCGACATGAAGATCACCGCCGGCTCCCCGCAGGCGACCCAGTTCGCGCAACTGATCAAGGATCAAGTCGCGAAGGCCGGGATCACGATGAACATCGTCCAGTTGGAGAATGCGAAGGCGGAGGCGGACCGGCAGGCGAGCAACTTCCAGGCGACGGGATACAACTGGAGCGGCCGGATCGACCCGGACGGGAATATGTACAACCAGCTCCACACCGGCGGCAGCCTGGCGGACACGAAATACGCGAACCCCCAGGCAGACGACCTGCTCGAGAAGGCGCGCGCCGGGACCGATCAGGCACAACGCAAAGCGCTGTACCAGCAGATCCAGAAGCTCGTCGTGGACGACGCGCCGTTCGTCTGGTACACCTTCATGCCCGCCTATCTCGTGACGCGCCCGAACGTGCAGGGGATGCAAGTGTACGCCGACTTCATGATGCGCTTCGCTGGGGCGTGGCTGAAGTGATGCCGCACGGCCCCGATGGGTGGAGGGCGAGCGCCTTCCATTTACCGATCTGGGTAGGATGGACACCGTACTCGGTGGCCAACTGCGTGATGGATTTCTCCTCCTTGAGGAGTTCCTGAACGACTTGCGCCTTGAAGGCTGCCGAGAACTGCTTGCGCATGGCTGCGACCGATTATGAAGAGCGACCCGTTCCCACTGTCCAGATTCCGGGCTCTTCCGAGCTTTGTGTGAAGCAGTCTTGCCGACATTACTCGGCGTCGCGGGAAGAAACGGCCCCGGGTGCAAGACTCACAGTGCGCTCGAACCGGAAAGGCGTATTCTCGCGCCGCTGCATGGTGGAACCGATTCTTCCCATCACACAAAGCTCGGAAGAGCCACGAAAGCGGCTCTTCCGAGGATTGTGTGAACCGCTGATGACTGTCCAAGAGATCAGGAAGTGCTCGCGTAGAGTACTCGTTGCCGCAACAGATCAAACTTGGCGCGACCATACATTGACCGTTTGATGAGCTTCAGACGGTTCACTCGTCCCTCCGTCTGCCCCTGACTGTACGGCAGCGCGAGCGCGGCAACGACTGCGTCTCCATCCTGCCGCAACTTCGTCACGAAGGCTTGCAGTTCGGGGACGTTCGTCTCTGCTGTCTCTCCCATCCATTGGTCAAGCAGGTCTCTGGGATGGTCGTCACCCCGGTCGCGGAGCATGTCGGCGAACGATTCCCACCGTGCGACGACCGCAGCGACTTCGGGATGCAGTGCCAGTAACCGCACCAGCGTCATCCGCTCTTCATCGGTGCGGTTCTCGGGGCGAAGCACGAGGATGCCTGCGGCTTGCCTCGGTGACAATCCTGCGGGGGATGGCAGCATCGCGCATCCGGAACGCTCCTGTCTGCGTAGGTACCCGGTCAGCCGCGACACGTTCCGGTAGGAGCCGACGTACCCTTGCGCGGTGATCTCCCGCCACAGTTGCATCGCATTGCGGCACCCGCTGCGCCACTGCGCCAGGAGGTATCCCTCATACGGCGCGAGCATGCTCGTCTTGCGGGTGTAGTGGCGTCGCTCGGGCGGGCTTCTCGTGGGCCAAGTATTTCTGGACGGTGTGGCGGTGGACGCCGAGTTCCCGTGCGATTGCTGACCGATTCATCCCCGTCGACGCCAGGTGGTGGATGTCGGTAAAGCGCGCGTGCCTCTCCCCGCAGGTCTGCGCTTTGGACGCCTCGCGATCCAGGCGCAGGCGCGTCAACGTTTGTTGCGCGGCACCGGGTGCCGCTACCTGTGCGAGGCGCTGCGCATGCCGCTTGAATACTCGCAGGGCCACATCGTGCAGGTTGCGAAGCAGGTGGAACCGGTCGGCAACTTGGATCGCGTCGGGTGCGCCTTGGCGGGCACCCTCGGCGTACTCGCCACTGCGGTCGCGACTGACTACTTCCACGCCGGGATGCGCCAGAAGCCATGTCGCAAAGGTGCCCGAGCACCGGTCGGAGAGCAGATCGATGGTGCGATGCCGCTCTAGATCGACGAGGATACTGCCGTAGGTGCGACCACGCCGGAAAGCGAAATCGTCCACGCTCAATATCCGAGGAACAGGCGGGTCCGCGAAGGTGAAGGCGCGGATGCGCGCAAGCAAGGTATCGCCGCAGATGTTCACGCCGAGATGATGGAGGAGTCGCGCCCCCGCTTCCCCACCGAGGGCAAACGCGACATGGGTGAGCCAGTCATCGAGTTTGCGAGTGCGGCGCGCATAGGGAGCGAGGAGGGTGGGGAAACGCTCGGCGAAGGTGCGACGCGGGCAGCGCGGATTGACACAGAAGAACCGGCGGACATGGAGTTGCAAGGTGACGTCAAAACCATTGATGGGCACGTCACGGGGATGTCGCCAGTAGGAGCCATGGATTCGCCGGGACCTGCGGTGGCAGTGGGGGCAGGAGGCGGTGTGGCGGCGTGCAGCCAGCGTGAGGGTGAGGTGCCCTTCGCTGGCGCGAACCTGCTGAATATGCAAACCGGAAAGATGGGGGAACAGGGTGCCGATACGCATAACTTCGACTCCTTGTGACGCCAAATGCACAGGGAATCGGTTGTACACTATGGGTGCGGCAGCGGGGCGCTCGCAGCTAAAACCGCTTCACACAATCCTCGGAAGAGCCACGAAAGCGGGGTAACTCCATATTTTCATCGTCGCGACATCGCTGGAAATGGACCAATGGATCGAGGACAGTATAGCGACTTATTCTCATACTCGCTCAATCTGTGGATGCGGTGGGCTTTGCGGCCCTCCGCCCAACCCTCCCTTTGTGTTCTCGCTCATACCGCGCCGCTTCGGTGTCCGAGACGAACCAATCGCGCCCATATTTTTCAGCACGCAACACGCCACGCATAATCTGGGCGCGTAGGCTCCCTGTGCTTTTCAATCCCAAGCGCCGCGCCAATTCCAGTAGCGTCATGTATCCCTCCATGCACAGTAGCGTATGCGTCTCATCGTCAAGGCACAAGTCGTTGCCTATTAGAACGTATACGTTTATAATCTACATGTAAAGGTGCAATGCGGAATACCGACATCCATGCTGTGAGGAGTGCAACGTGAACGCAGCGATTTATTGCCGGGTGAGTACGACAATGCAAGAAGATAACTACAGCCTGCCGACGCAGGAGGACGCCTGCCGCAAGCATGTCGAGTCATTGGGATACACCGTCGCAGCCGTCTATCAGGACGTGCATTCCGGCTACGAGCTATGGGAGCGCCCGCAACTGACCGCTCTACGGAATGGAGCACGCGACGGAGCTTATGAGGCAATCATCGCGTACGATCCGGACCGGCTCTCGCGGCGGCAGGTGCATTACGCCGTGTTGGTGGATGAATGTGAGCGGCATGGCGTGGAGCTCCTGTTCGTCAATGGCCAGCACGACAAAACAGCGGTGGGAGAATTCCTCGCAAACGCCCGTGCCTTTGCGGCGGAATTGGAACGGGAGAAATTCCGGGAACGCAGCCAGCGCGGCCTGCTCGCGCGTGCGAATAGCGGGAAGTTGCGACCGAGTAATCGCCCCCTCTACGGCTATCACTGGACGGACGACACCAAAGGTGCCTATGCCATCGACGAGGAGAAGGGCGCAATCGTCCGCAGGATTTTCGAGATGGCCGCCAGTGGCGAGCCTCTACGCAGCATCGCGCGCTGGCTGGATGAAACGGGCGTGTCGACGCCGAACGGTGGTGCGATGTGGAAGCATGTCGTGGTGCGCGGCATTCTTCGCCACGAGGCATACATGGGCGTCGCGATTGCCAATCGCTACGCCGACACAAAGGTTGCCGGGAAACGTAAGCGCATAGAGCGTCCTAAGGAGGAGCACATCGCCCTCCCCGAAGGCACGATCCCGCCCATTGTCTCGCCCGAATTATTCGCCGTTGTGCAAGCCCGCCTTGTCCGCAACAAGGCCGAGGCCGTTCGAAATAATCGTGACCCTGAAGCGTTTCTCCTCCGCTCCGGCTACATATACTGCGGTTACTGCGGCAAACGGATACACACGGCTTGGTTCCGCAGTCGCCGTGGAGCGCCGCCGCGCCCCTCGTACACAGTGATGTCAGCAGACGTAGAACACCGCGACTGTCCAGCATTTGCGATCACTGCAAAGGAACTGGACGAGGCAGTCTGGACGAAGGTTACTGCCATCGTCACGCAGCCGGAAATCGTCACCGACGAAGTTGCCAGGCTCCGCACCAATAACCCAACGCAGGCCGACCGCGAGGGTGTCGAGCGCGCCATTGCGCAGATTGCACGCAGGCAAGCAAATCTCAGTCGTTCTCTCTCACTGATTGATGATACGGATACCGCTGCTCCGCTTGTCGCCGAACTGAAAACCCTTGGTGATCGCAAGCGTGAACTAGACAGTGAACTCGAAGTTATCGCCGCGCGGGACGCAGGTTGGAAGGCGTCACAAGATCGCCTTGATGACCTGCAAGCATGGGTCGGCACCATCGCCCGCAACCTCGACAATCTGCCATATTCGGGTAAGCGCGATCTCCTCACCGCGCTCGATGTGAAGGTGAAACTGTATCGTGCCGACCACGCACCGCGATACGAGATTACTGCGTCGATCCCGCTCGATCCCACTCCGAATAGGCATATTGTGGTAGGACAAGCAACGTCTTTCTCCCCTTCGCCCTCGTCTACGGGCTGCGGACGGAGCACGAGCCACTCGTCGGCGCGGCGGAGCGGGCATGGGATGCCTACCCCGCGACGCGCGGCAATAGCGTCACCCGCGCGATGACCGAGCAACTCGGCGGGCCAGGCGGGTTGCGCGTCCGTACCGGGCGGCTCCAGCAGGGGTTGATCGCGCTCTACAACGACCGCTGCAAACTCCGCATGTGCGCCACCTGCCCCGTCGCGCACCTGATTACATTGGCTGAGAGCCAGGAATGATGTGTACCTGTATTTCCAGATCCGCGCGACCGTATCCAACCGTTGTTGCGGTATCGGCCTCGTAAAGGCCTGTAACAACAATTTTGCACTTTCATTGCCAAAGTCGCGAATCTTCCTCTGTCTGTGGCCGTGTCTCCTCTAGCGGATTCCCGGGATGCACCGCTTGGGACCATCGATCGTCATAGGAGGACCAGACCCATGAAACGATTTCTCTTCACCGCCACGGGTGCGCTCGCGCTGCTGATGCTCCTGTCCGGCTCCGTCCTCGCGGCAGCGCCCAAGACGGGCAAGACGGATGCGGCGCCAAGCGTCGCTGCGGGCGTCGCCAACGGCCAGCTGGCAATGGACAAGGACAAGGACAAGGACTTCGGCTACTACCTCTGGTACGATGGCGATCACTTCCAACTGCGCACGACCGACCGCGGCAACGGCCCCGGCCCGAGCGAGTACACGGGCACGATCACGGCGCACGGCGAAAAGAAGAACAAGGCCACGATCACGGACGTGCATCTGCTCCGCGCAGAGCAGGACGACTCGGCGGTCGCATCGGGCAATAAGCTGGACTTCCGCTTCCAGACGTTCAACGCTACCGACGGCGTCGCGTTCGCGGCGAAGGGCGCGAAGAGTGTCACGTTCAGTCTGTACCGGGACGGCCACCTCGTCAGCACGGATCACATCTACCTCGGCGCGGGCGAGGTGAACCCGCCCGGCAACCCGTTCAAGGCCTTCGTCGGCTAACCAAGCCACACAGCCAACGGAGAGAGGACGCGCCGGTCGCGTCCCCTCTCCCTATCCCGGCTTTTCCCCACGCCAACGGGCCGCGTCTTGAACCCTACCGTTCGGCCAGGGCGGGGATGACCCGCTCGGCGAAGAGTTGCACCGGCTCAACATCGACCCAGTCCGGCGTGCGGAAGACGACGTACTGGCAGCCAATCCGCGCGTATTCCTCGAAGATCGCGATCAACTGTGCGGGCGTGCCGATCAGCGCGCCATCGGGGATGAAGGCGCGCAACCGCTCGCGCTTGGCCGCGACATCGGCCTCGTCCACGCCGACCACGACGGTCGTGTAGATCGACCGGGTAATCTCCTCGTACGGTCGGTCAAGCCGCGCGCAGTGCTCCCGCAGGCTCGCAAAGAGGTGGCCAACCGTCTCGGGGTCGCCGGAGACGTTGCAGAACTGGGCGTACTGAGCGACGAGCCGCAGCGTCACCTTCTCGCCGCTGCCGCCGACCATGATCGGCGGGTGGGGCCGCTGGATGGGTGCCGGGTTCTCTTGTGCGCGGTCGAGATGGTAATACGTCCCCGCGAAGTGCGCGGGCTGCTCGGTCCAGATTGACAGCACGACGCGCAGCGCCTCCTCCAGCCGCTTCATCCGCACCGGGGCCGACTCGAACTCCCCCCAGCCGTACGCCTCGTACTCCCGCTTGTGCCAGCCGGCCCCCAGCCCAAGGATCGAGCGCCCGTGGCTGATCAGGTCGAGCGTCGTCGCCATCTTCGCCATCATCGCCGGGTTGCGGTAGGGCACGCCGAGGACAAGCTGGCCAAGCCGGATGCGCCGCGTCATGGCGGCGATGGCACCGAGCGTGGTGAAGCACTCCATCACCGGCTCGGAGTGTGGGTGGCTGGGGTAGCCGCCCTCGTACAGGAAGTGATCGTAGACCCAGAGCGAGTCGAGGGCGCTCGCGTCGGCGGCCTGCGCGACGCGCGCGACGCTATCCCACGGGTTTCCGGTGGGACCGTCCAGGTACGGATTGATCTGCAAGCCAAACTGCATCGCCAAGCCTCCTCGAATCGTCGCCAACCACCCGTTGGAGCATGGTGGGCACGCTATTGCTTCGCCACGTCGGGGCAATAGTATCCTAACCGACCGGAACCGGCCTCACCCACAACCCCCCGGCGGCGCGCTTGACGGCGCTCGGCTTCACGGATAGCCTTCCGGCTGAAGCGGAGAAGTCAGCGCCTACGCGGGCGTGGGAAATTCGGGACAACGGGAGGATGATGCGATGCTCGATTTCTTCGCGGTCGATGGGCTGCTGACGCTGGATCAGCGCGCGATCCAGCGGACGACCCGCACGTTCGTGGACCGCGAGGTGCTGCCCGGTGTGCGCGATTGGTGGGATCGGCACGAGTTCCCGCTGCATCTCGTCAAGTCGTTCGGCGCGTTGGGCATTCTTGGGGCGAATCTGCCGGAGGAGTACGGCTGCGCCGGGGTCGATAACGTGTCGTATGGGCTGATGCAGTACGAGTTGGAGCGGGGCGACAGCGGGTTGCGCTCCTTCGCCTCGGTGCAGGGCGCGCTGGTGATGTACCCGATCTTCAGCTACGGCTCGGAGGAGCAGAAGCACCGCTACCTACCGGAACTCGCCGCCGGGCGGATGATCGGCTGCTTCGGCCTGACCGAGAGTGACGGCGGCAGCGACCCCGGCGCGATGCGCACCCGCGCCCGCCGCGACGGCGACGGCTGGGTGCTGAACGGTTCCAAGATGTGGATCACCAACAGCCCCATCGCCCACATCGCCATCGTCTGGGCGAAGGACGACGAGGGCGTGGTACGCGGCTTTATCGTGCCGACCGACACGCCGGGCTTTAGCGCGCCCGAGATCACGTCCAAGATGAGCATGCGCGCCAGTGTCACCGGCGAGATCGTGCTGCAAGACTGCCGCGTGCCCGCCGACGCCCTGCTGCCGGGGTCGGGCGGGCTGAAATCCCCCCTCGGCTGCCTGACGCAAGCGCGCTACGGCATCGCCTGGGGCGCGCTCGGTGCGCTGGAGGCGGTCTACACGACGGCAAAGGAATACGCCGAGACGCGCACGACCTTCGGCAAGCCCATCGGCGCGCGCCAACTCGTGCAGGAGAAATTGGTGCGCATGGCGACCGACCACAGCCTCGGCCTGTTGATGGCGCACCAACTCGGTACCCTCAAGGACGCGAAGACGATGACCTTCGCGCAGGTCTCGATGGCCAAGCGCAACAATGTCCGCGTCGCCCTCAACGGCGCGCGCCTCGCCCGCGAGATTCTCGGCGGCAACGGCATCACAACCGAGTACCCGGTCATTCGCCACATGCTCAACCTGGAGACCGTTGACACCTACGAGGGCACGCACGACATCCACACGCTGATCGTGGGCCGGGCGCTCACGGGTTTGGGCGCGCTGGAGTAAGCATCGTCACGAAGGCGGGGCATTCCGCATAATCACGAGGCAGGGGTGCCCACCTCCCCGGCGGCGCTGAGGGCGAGGCCGGTGACGACGGAGGTGAAGGCGTCCTGGAAGCGGAGTTTGTCCGCGCCGAACTTCTCCGCGAGCAGCCGCTGGAAGCGGGGAATGGCGGAGGAGCCACCCGTGCGCACGACGATATCGACCTGTCCCAGCTCGATCTCCGCCGCAATGAGCGCGTCATCGACGCAGCGCTCGGCCTGGTGCACGCGCCGGTCGATCAGTCCCTCGAACTCGTCGCGTGGCAGCGGCTCATCAATCGCAATCGCCTCCGCGCCGTAGCGAATGCGTTCGTGCGCGTGGGTCGAGAGGCCGACCTTCGCGCGCTCGATCTCGCGGAAGAGCGGCCAGCCGTGATTGCCGCGTGCGAGCGACAGCAGGGCGCGCGCCTGCCGCCGCGACTCGCCCGCCGTCTCGCGCTCCAGGTTCTGCAAGAAGGCGACCGTGCGCGCCTCGTTGAGGTCGGGGATCGTGTACCAGCGGCGGATCGCGTCGAGGATGTGGTTCGGCATTGGCAATTGCTGCGCGCCCCACCGGATATTCTCGCCGACGTAGTGCAGCAGTCGCCCGTCCATCACATCCTCGTCGAGGACATTGCCGCCGAGGAGGATACCGGCGGTCGAGAGGACGGCGTGCTGGCCGCTACCGACCCGCATCACGGTCACGTCCAGCGTGCCGCCGCCGAAGTCGAAGACGAGGACGGTCTGCGGCGCGGGCAGGGTGGCGGCGAAGTGCAGCCCGGCGGCGATTGGCTCCGCGACGAAAGTGAACTCGGCGAACCCGGCCGCCCGCAGCGCCGTCTCCATCCGCCGCAACGCTAGCGCGTCCCCTTTTGGATCATTCTCCGCCCAATGCACCGGCCGCCCAACCGTCGCCCGCGTGATTGGCCGCCCCAATTGCTCCTCGGCGCGCAGGCGCATCGCGCGCATGATCGTCGCGATCAAATCCTCCATGGTATAGTAGCAACCGAAGACGTTTGTGCCACGGTAACTGCCGTCCGCGAGGAAGCTCTTGAGTGACTGGAAGAAGCGGCCTGGCTGGTTAGCGTCAACCTCCGTCCACACCGTCTGCGGGCCGAGGCCCGTGTCGATCTGCTGCCCCGTCGCCTGCCGCGCGCGGCGCACCGTTCGTCCCGCCTCCGCAGCCACGAACGCCTCGATCGCGTCGTCACCGATGCGGGCCGTGCCGTCGCGTTCGAGGTAGAGGACGGTCGGGATGTGCGCCGCGCGCGGCCTGCCCGGATCGAGCCGCAACACCCGCGCCGCACCGCCCGGCTCAACGACCGCAATCGCCGAGTTGGAGGTGCCGAAATCGAAGCCGATTGCCGGTTCAGCCGCCACGTTCACCCCTTCCCTATGCTGCTCGTCGCGCGGCTCTGGCCGGAGATGCGCCGGTTGCGCACCTTCACCGAAACCGAAACCGAGCCGACGCCCCCGGCATGATTGGGGCGGTGCGCCAGGCCATTGCGCTACAGCGAGGAGCCGCGCCGTCCTGAGAGCAGTTGGACGACGATCACGATCACCGCGATCACGAGCAGCAGGTGGATGAACGCACCCGCCACATGGACGGCGAATCCCAGAAGCCAGAGAACCACAAGAATGACCGCAATCGCCCAGAGCATCCGTACATCCTTTCCGATACGACGTGCCACGCGCCGGGTGAGGCGCTCCATCGCGCGCTGCTTTCACCCCGTCATCCACGAACGCACATTAGGTGCCGCGAGTTTTCGTTCGGATGCAATCGGCTCTTTGAAGCCTCCACGGAATATTCGTGTCGGGAGACTACCGATTGGGGCGGGATCGGGGTAGGATGGTGCATCGTCCAATGTCATGTTTTTCATGGGGGTGAAGCATGAGCGAGCAGTACCTCGTCAACACGGTGCGATCCTACAGCAGCGGCACCGTTGGTCGCAGCCTGAACACCGTCCGCAATCACCACTTCGTCATCGACAGCCCAACGATTGGCGAGGAGATCACCTCGGGCGACGCCTTCCTCGCCGGTGTCTCCTCCTGCGGCGTCACGCTAATCGAGCGGGCCGCGCAGGAGATGCGCATCCCGCTGCAACGCATGGAGGTGACGATCGAGGGGCTGCGCGACCGGCAAGCGCCCACGTCGTTCGCGCGGATCGACATGAGATTCCGGCTCGTCGGCGTGAGCGACGCGCAGGCCGAGGCGCTGGTTGACCGCTACAAGGACGGCTGACCGCTCTATCGCACGGTCGCAGTTGCGACCATCGTTCAGATCGCTGTCGTGGCCGAGCCTGCGCAGAGCGAATAACGGGGCAGCTTCCCTCGCTTCCGGTTGCACACGAGCGGTGTCGGCAGGGTACGCCACGCGCGGATTGGAGAATGAACGTGCTCACCGTCTTGATGACCGGGCAATTGACCGACACCCATGCGGCGCAGATTCGCGCCGCCGTGCCGGGCGCGATGGTGCGCTCCTTCGCCACGCAGCGCGAACTCGAAGCCGCGATCGAGGATGCGGAGGTCGTTGCGGGGAATATCTCGCCCGCCGCCCTCGCGCGGGCGCACAAACTCCGCTGGGTGCAGAGTTGGGCGGCGGGGCCGGACGCCTTAATGTACCCGGAAATGGTGGCCAGCCCAGTCGTCTGCACGAGTTGCAAGGGGAACGGCGCGATCCCCCTCGCCGAGCACGCGATGATGTTGATGCTGATGCTCAACCGCGACGCGCCACGCTGGGCACGCGCGCAGGCGGAGCACCGGTGGGATCATTGGTCGCATCTCGAACTCAACGGTCTGACCTGCGGTATCATCGGTCTGGGCCACTCCGGGCAGGATTTGGCGCTCAAGTGCCAGGCGTTTCACATGCGCGTCCTCGGCATCCGCCGCACGCTCCGCCCGACGCCGCAGGTCGATGCCCTCTTCCCCCACGAGCGTCTGCACGATTTCCTCGCGGAGGCGGACTTCGTGGTCGTCACGGCACCGCGAACGCCCGAGACGGTCGGGATGCTCGGCGCGGCGGAATTCCGGGCGATGAAGCGGAGCGCCCACTACATCTGCTTCTCGCGCGGCGGCATCGCGGACGATGGCGCGCTCCTCACCGCGCTCCGCGAGGGATGGATCGCGGGGGCCGGTCTGGACGCGCACGGCGAGGAGCCGCTGCCGCCCGACAGCCCCTTCTGGGACTTGCCGAACGCGATCGTCACGCCGCACAATGGCGCATCGACGCCGATGACGCGACAGCGCGGCGTGGACATCTTCGTCGAGAATCTCCGGCGCTACCAGGCGGGGGAAACCCTGCTGAACGTCATCGACAAGCAAGCCGGTTATTAGGGAGTTTTTCGTGGCGGCTACACCGCCAACGTTCCCGGTGATGGCGGCCTTTAGCCTGCTAATCCTTGCTATGGCAGGCTAAAGCCCGCCACCACCAATATGGTGCGCTGCCGCCTGCTCGACCAGTGCCGTCGCGATGGCGGCGAGGTCGCGCGCGTCCGCGAGCGGGTCCTCCGGGTGCCACTGCACGCCGATTGCCCAGGTTGTCGCGTGCTCGATTGCCTCGATCACACCGTCATCGGCGCGGGCGACGGCCGCGAAGCCCTCCGCCACGTCCCGCACGGCTTGGTGATTGCCGGTGCGCACATCGACCGTAGTCCGGCCAAGAATGCGGCCAAGCCGCGAGTCGGTATCGACGCGCACCGGCTGCGTCACCATGATCGCGGTCGGCGGGCCGTGATGCGGCGTCTCCGCGCCGAGGTCCTGCACCAGCGTGCCGCCGCAGGCTACGTTGAGCACCTGCATCCCCCGGCAGATGCCGATGATGGGCGCGCCCCGATCGAGCGCGCCGCGCACGGCGGCGATCTCGTAGCGGTCGGCGTCTGCGTCCACGCCGTAGGTCGCAGGGTGCGGGCGCTCGCCGTAAAGCGCGGGATCGATGTCCGCGCCGCCGAGAATGAGCAGCCCCGCGAAGCGGCCGCTCAACGCCTCCGGGCCGAGGCGCTCGTCGTCCGCGATGTCGATCAGCGTGGGTGCGCCACCGGCCACTTCGAGTGCGCGCAGCGCCCGGTCGGCGAATTCCCGGACGACAGCGTCCACGTCCGCACCGAGGCCGGAGGGCCGCAGCGAGACGAGGACGCCGAGCGCCGGTCGTTGATCGTGCACGGCGGTAGATTCGCTGCTCATGCCGTTGGGTCCTCCCTCTGCGTCTATCGCCCTCGCTACCGTCTGCTCGCGTCGAGGGCGGACTATCGACCTCCGCCCGCAGTCTCGCACAATTCGCGGCTGTCTTCGCGTATCGCCGGGCGAATCTGTCGCTTTCGGAATGCTAGACTATGCGCGACCCGTGTGGCGACCTGCCTGGTACGTCGCGTGGGCACTATGGAGTGCAAGGGGAGGAGAGTTGGCACATGTTCATGCCATCAGCAGCAGTCCAGCGCATTGTCGCCCAGTCGCAACGCCCCGCCGCGCGGCCGGGGCCGGGGAGCATCTCGCTCGCGTCGGGCGATCCCGACTTCCCGACGCCCGACTACATCCGGCGGGCGCTGATCGAGGCAATCGACGGCGGCTACACCCACTACGTCGATAATCAGGGCGACCCGCAACTGCGCCAGGCGCTCGCCCAACAGGCGGCGACGGCGAGCGGGCACGCGGTCGAACCGGAGCAGATTGTCGTCACGCACGGCGGGAGCGCGGCCCTCTCCGCCGCGCTACTCGCCACCATCAACCCCGGCGAGCGCGTGCTGCTGCCGGAACCGACGTACTCGCTCTACGCCGACCTCGTCCAACTCGTCGGCGCGGAGCCGGTTTTCGTCGCGTCAACCGCCGATTTCCATCTCGACCTCGCCGCCATCGACGCGGCGGCCGACGGCGCGCGGATGCTCATCCTCTGCCACCCGTGCAACCCGACCGGCGTCGTCTACCGGCGCGACGAGTTGGAGGCGCTCGGGCGCATCGCCGCGCGGCACGATCTACTCGTCCTCTCCGACGAGGCGTACGACCATATCGTCTTCGATGACGTGCCGTTCGTCTCCACGTTGGCAATCGCGGACCTGCGCGACCGGTTGATCTACTGCCAGACCTTCTCGAAGACGTACGCGATGACGGGCTGGCGGGTCGGCTACCTGCTCGCGCCCGCGCCGATTGCCACCACCGCCGCACGGATGCACCGGACGGTCAACGGCCCGATGAACGCGGCGGTGCAGCGCGCGGCGCTCGCCGCCGTCACGACCGCGACGGACTGGCCGGAGCGGATGCGGCGGGAATATCAGGCGCGCCGCGAACTCGTCTTTGAACTGCTGGCGGGCTGCCCCGGCGTCGCGAGCGCGCCACCGGAGGGGACATTCTACGCCTTCGTCCGCTACGATGCTGACCTCCCCGCGCGGGATGTCGTCGCGGCGGCAATGGCGCGCGGCGTGGCCATCCGGGGCGGCACCGAATACGGCCCGAGCGGCGAGCATCACATCCGCATCGCGTTTTCGAGCAGTCGCGACGATCTGCGGGAGGGCCTGGGGTGTCTCCGCACCCTGTTCACGGAGATCGGCCAACACTGAGGGGGCAACCAGATGGGGGAGCGCACGCGCATCGACAGCCGCCTGATCGTGGCGTACCAGGAGGGCAAGCACCGCATCCTGGAGAACGGGTGCGTCGTCATCGACGGCAATGAGATCATCCACGTCGGGCGGGCATTCGGCGGGCCGGTTGACCACATCATCGACGCGCATGATCAGATCATCACGCCGGGCTTCATCAATACCCACACCCATCTGAGCGAGTCGCCGCTCGACAAATCATTCGTCGAAGACCGGGGGCGACGCCAGTTCGCCATGTCCGGCCTCGCCGAGATGCTGCCGGTGCGCGGGGCGGCGATTGATGAGGCCGCGCGTCATGCGTCGATCGACTACTCGATGGCCGAGTTGATCCGCACGGGCACGACGACGGTGATGGAGATTGGCGGGCAGGGGGACTACACCGCCGACGCCGTCGAGCGCAGCGGCCTGCGCGCCTACATCGCGAACGGCTACCGCTCCGGGCGCTGGCTGACGCGCGACGGCAGGAGGATGGAGTACGAGTGGGACGAGGCGGCGGGTCTGGCCGGCTTCCACCGGGCCGTTGAGTTCGTCGAGCGCGTTGATGGCCGGGCGAATGGCCGCGTCAGGGGCTTCCTCTCGCCGTCGCAGGTCGATACCTGCACCGAGGAACTCCTTCGCCTGAGCCGGGAGGCGTCCGACCGGATGCGGGTGCCGCTCGCGCTGCACGTCAGCCAGTCCGTCTTCGAGTTCGACGCGATGGTGCAGCGCCACGGGATGACGCCCGTCGAGTGGCTGGAGTCGATCGATTTCCTCGGCGAGTGGAACATCCTCGGCCATGTCATCTTCGTCGCCGGGTACAGTTGGGTGCAGTACGGGGGCGACGACCTCGCGATCCTCGCGCGGCATGGCGCGTCCGTCGCCCACAACGTTTGGGTCTTCGCGCGGCGGGGGATCGCGATGGAGTCCTTCCCGCGCTACGTGGACGCTGGCATCAACATGTGCCTCGGCACGGACACCGCCCCGCAGTCGATGATCGAGGGGCTGCGCTGGACGGCGGTGATCGGCAAGATCATGGCGCGCGACACGCAGAAGGCGACGGCGGGCGATGTCTTCAACGCGGCGACCCTCAACGCGGCGAAGATGCTGCACCGCGACGACCTCGGCAGGGTCGCCGTTGGTGCGAAGGCGGACCTGCTCTTCTGGCGGACAGACTCGCTCTTCATGACCCCGGTGCGCGACCCGATTAAGAACATCGTCTACAGCGCCGAGGCGGAGGATTTGCGCGCGGTGATGATCGACGGCGCGTGGGTGATGCGCGACGGGAAGGTGCTGACCGTGGATGAGCGCGCGGTCGTGGCGAGACTACAGGGCGCGGGTGAGCGGATGTGGGATCGCATTGGCCCCGGCGACTGGGCGCGACGCACCGCCGAGGAGCTGGCTCCGCAGACCTTCAACGCTTTCAAGGGCTAGCGGCTGCCGTGAGAAGTGTCGTGTGGTAGTACCCCCATTGAGCCGTGGTCAGGCGGCACGGGCCACCTCCTGGGACCAGTTCGGTGGTCGCCCCTGCTGGTTCACTTGCGGGAGCTGCGGTGAAATTAGCATTGACATATTGGGATATTATTGATTAATCACATGTATGGTCACAGCAGCGCGTATCGAAGTGCCGTCTCAGAATGGTTTCCATCGAGCACCGCTCAAGCGGGAGCAAGCGTATGCAGCGATCCACCGGGCGATCGTGCGGCTTGAACTGCCGCCCGCGATCCCAATCGACGAGACGGCGCTCGGCGAGACGCCGGAGACATTCACGACGGTCGAGGATACGGAACGGGGTGCGAATGTCGATCGGCGCTTCCATGCCGGCATCGCCGAGGCGACCGGGAATCCCTTCCTCGTCGAATTGGTGGAGCGATCCCGGCATTGCAGCGCGCGGCTCGCATTTCTGTTCTTCCGTCACGGTGTTTACGATCCCGTCTCGGAGCAGCACGATCGCATTCTTGAGGCATTGCGGCGGGGCGACGGCGACCGCGCGGCAATGCTGATGGAGCAGCACATCGAGGTGACGCGCCAGCGACAGGTGCGTATCTTACAGTAGGCCGGTGACGGCAGGGGGGAAGCAGTATGGCTGCACTTCGCATCGGGCTCGTCCAGTTGAATACGCAGGATGATCGCGCGGCGAACCTCGCGGCGATCGAACGGCTCGTCGGTGAAGCCGCCGAGCGCGGCGCGCGCTTCGTGATGCTGCCGGAGTACGCGCCGTATCTGGGCCTGAAAGAAGGGTACCAGGAGGGCGCGGAGACCGTCCCCGGGCCGCTCACGGACCGTTTCGCGACGCTCGCGCGCCGTCATGCAATCTACCTCCACGCCGGATCGATGGTCGAAAAGACGGAGACGCCCGGGAAGTACGGCAATACTTCCGTCGTCTTCAACCCGTCCGGCGACATCATCGCCAAGTACCGGAAGATCCACCTCTTCGATATCGAGATTCCCGGCAAAGTGAGCGCAAAGGAGTCGGACAGTGTCGCGCCCGGCGATGAGATCGTCACGGTGGAAATCGAGGGAATCACGTTCGGCCTCGCGATTTGCTACGACCTGCGCTTCCCGGAACTCTTCCGGCTGCTCGCGTTGCAGGGCGCGGAAGTGCTCTGCAACCCGGCCGCGTTCACCCTCTACACGGGCAAGGACCACTGGGAAGTGCTGTTGCGGGCGCGCGCGATCGAGAACCAGGCCTGGATGCTCGCCGCCGCGCAATGGGGGCCGCACGAGCCGAACGCCGCCTGCTACGGCCGCTCGCTCGCGATCGACCCGTGGGGGACCGTGACGGCGCAGGCGTCGGACGGCGTTGGCGTGGTGATGACCGACATCGACACCGCGCTTGTTGCGAAGAATCGCACCGAGGTCCCGTCGCTTGCCAACCGGCAACCCGCAGCATACACACTCGAAGCGCGCGGCGCGGCCGTTCTGCGCTAGAAACCGTCGTCCACATGACGGTGGTCGTACGGTATCGGGAGGTGCATCATGGTAACGGAGAAACCCGGGACACGGATCTCGCGGCGCACCATCCTCGGCGGCACCGTGGCCACCGCGATGGCGGCGATCCTCGCGGCCTGCGGCGGTGGGGGCAGCGCGACCGACACACCGAAAGCGGCGCCCACGACCGGCGCCACTGCCCCCGGCGCACCTGCCACGGGCGGTACGGCGAAGCCGGCGGTTCAAGGAACACCCGTCGTTGTGGAAGGCAAGAGCGACGGTTCGCCCGTCACGGGCGGATCACTCACCATCGCGTACAACGAACCGCCGACGCTCGATCCCCGCGTCTCCGGCGCGACGGATTGGTGGCGCGCGGGCTACGCGCTCTTCGACCTGCTCATCTATCAGGAAGCGGGCACGCTCAAACTCGTCCCCGGCCTCGCGCAGTCGTGGCAGGCCTCGGACGATGGCAAGTCATACACATTCAAGCTCCGGCAGGATGTGATAGTTCCACGACGGGACGCCGTTCAACGCGGATGCCGTCAAGTACACCTTCGATAGCATCATCGATCCGGCGTCAATAGCCACGGGCATTTCGACCATTACCACGGTAACCAAGCCTTCGCAGACTGCGCAATCATCGCGACAGTATCGACGCGCGCCATGATGGTCACCAAGGGCGTCGCGTTCCTTGCTGCGCGAGGAGTGGCGGGCGACCTGGCGGAATATCGGCACCTGGCAGCGGTATTGCCCACGCTCGATGTACACCTGCCCAACGTGACGTTTCGACCAGCGCCTCGCCCTCTATGGCACCCAATACACGGCCGAGATCGTCTCCTTTCGCGGGCGACCTGCTGGCGGTCCAGGTCCATCCGATGCTGCGGGGGGTGATCCGGAAACGTGGTATGACATCCTCGGCCGACTGGCCGTGTCGAACTACTACACCTTCGCCCCGGGCCATGGTGACATCGGCACGCGGCAGGATATTCTCGATCAGCAACGGTACGTCACGGCTGTTCAGCACCTGGTGGATGCGATGCGCGCGGCGTCGACCATCGCCGCGACATCGACGGTCTGGTTGGTGCGCGAGGCCTCGATTGCGGCGAAGACCATGGCGACGCTCTTGATGTTGTCCTCGATCACCGCCTCGGGCGCCGGGCCACCATCCAGCCAGGTCACGAATTGATCGATGATCGCAACGTGCTCCTGATACGGGGCGTCCACCGGGGCAGTCTCCTCCGTCTGCAAACCCCGCCCGCCACCGATGTGGTGCACGCGGACGATGTGGTCGCGGTCCACGACGACTGCGCCGCCCTCGCACTCGACGCGGTAGTACTCGTCGTGCCAGATGTTCTGCTGACCTGCGGCGGTCCCGGACCCCTCGTACGAGGCGCGCACATCATTGGTCATCTGGAGGACGTAGAGGTTGCAGAACTCCCCCTTCGCGCTGCTCCACGCCGGATTCCACTCCCAACCGGTGAGGCGGTGGCAGTCGCCGCCGCTCAGGTTGCGCATCATATCGAAGTGATGAACGGCACCCTCGATGAGCAGGCTGTGGGGGATCTCGTGCCGGAACTTCGCCCCCCACGAGCCGTACACGCGATAGTCCTTGGCGAAACGACCGACGATGTAGTTGACGCGCCCGAGATCACCCCGCCGGACGATATCGCGCATGGTCAGCATCGGCGTGTAGTAGCGGTAGTTCTGGACGATCTGCATCTTCACATCGGCCCGCTGCACCGCCGCGTAGATTTCGCAGCACGCCTGCCACGTATCCGCGATGGGCTTCTCGCTCAGGATCGGTAGCCGCCGCTCCAGCGCATGCATCACCGCCGCCTGATGGAAGGCTGGCGGGATGACGATCGCGCAGAAGTCGGCGTCCACCGCCGTGAACGCCGCGTCCATCATCGTGAACCGGCGGTTGGCTGGCAGGCCGAGGAAATCGCCCGACTGGGCGAGCGCCGCCTCGTCCACATCAACGAGGCCAATGATTTCCACCCGCTCCGCGTGCGGCGGGAAGAATTTGCGAATCCAGGTGGCGGCCATGCCGCCCGCTCCGATCATCAGACAGCGTTTCTTTGCCATGCTCGCACTCCTTCATGGGATGGCCGCCGTCATCGCCATGTTCGGAGTCGTGCGACCGCCTTCGCCGTGCAACGCCCTGCGGGGCGGCGACCCTATTTTACGATTGCTCGCATCTTGTCCGCCATATCCTTGATTGCTTGCTCGGGACTCTTTTGCTTCGTCAGCGCTGCACCGAGGTTCGGCTGGATGGCGTCGGCCGAGAACTGGCTGTAGTACGGCGTCACGGGGCGCGGCTTGAGGTCCTTGAAGGACTCCTGCGCGGACTTCGCGTACGGATACTTGGCCTGCACCTCGGGGTTGTCGAAAACGGCGAGGCGCGCCGGGAGACTGCTGGCATTGATGACGCGCCAGACCTGCTGCTCCTCGGATGTCAGCCATCGGACGGCCTCAGCCGTCTCCTTCGGTCGCTTTGAGAAGGTCGAGAGGCCGAGGTTCCATGTGCCGAGGCAGCCGGGGCCGGGTTTCATCCCGTCCTTGGATGGCAGGGTCGTGACGCCCCACTTCCCCTTGATCGTCGTGTCATCCTTGTAGAGGTCCGCGCCGCTGCTGTACCAGAGCCGAAGAAAGACCGCTTTGCCGGTGCGGAAGATGTTCATCGCATCCTGAACCTGCGCGAGGCCGAGGGCGTACTCGGGGACGATCTTATCCTTGTAGACGTAATCCATCACCTTCTGCAACGATTCGACGCCCGCCGTGCCCTTATCGAGGACGACATTCAGCTTGTCGTCCACGATTTCGCCGCCATAGCCCCAGAGATGCTCCATCCAGTTGATGACACCCTGCTCAATTTGCGGCAGCGGCAGGACATAGCCGACCATGTCCGGCGTCTGTAATTTCTGGCTGGCCGTGATGAGATCGGCGTACGTCTTCGGCGGTGACAAGCCGGCGCCATCGAGCAGGTCCTTGCGATACCAGAGGCCGGGGCCGTTGTTGTACCACGGGATGACAAAAAGTTTGCCGTTGTACCGCGCGCCATCGAGCGTGCCCGCGAAGAATTTCGCTAGTTCCTCCTTCGGCAGGAGATCGTCGGTGGGGGTGATCCATCCGGCGGCGGCGAACTCCGAGACATTCGGCACGTTGACGGAGAAGAGGTCCGCGACCGGGTCTTTCGCCGCGCCGACGACGACGATCTTGTTGTGCAGATCGTCGCTACTCGCGCCCTGCTCCTGATAATTAAGCTGAATGCCCTTGCTCTGTTTGTTGAAGTTCTCCGCCTGCTTCTGAGTTAGCCCGGTGGCATCGCGGCCACCGAACCAATTGACCGTGACCGCCTGGCCGGAGTTCTGAACGGCAGGCACGGCGGATGCGGCGGGTGTCGTGCCGGTCGTCGGGGCGCTCGTCGGCAACGCAGCCGCGCCGCCCGCAGTCGCTGCGGGGGGCGATGTGCTCGTTGCCGCGCCGCTGCCGCCGCACGCGGCGAGGATCGAACCGCCCGCCATCGCCGCGAGACCGGAAAGGAAAGCGCGCCGACCGAACGGCCTCGGTGTCGTTGCTGGTGTAGGCATCGGAGTTACCCTTCCCTATGATGCGTGCCGCGCAAGGAGATCGGGCGCATCCCGCCCGCCGATTACTGACTACTCAGGCCATCCCGAAGGAACCGATAACACGCGCCCATCGCCCCGAGGAGTTCGCTGCCGCTCTCCTCATCGGCGCAGACCCAGCCGTCGTACCCGATCTCTTTCACGGCGGCGAAGATCGGCACGAAATCGATCTCACCCTGACCGAGGACGCGCCACTCACCATCCGCGTAATCCTTCGTGTGGATGTTGTCGATGACGCTGCGGAAGTCCCGGATAAGACCCGCGACATCCTCGACACCGGACTTGACCAGATGCGCGGTGTCGACGGTCAGCCCGACGCTCCCATCGGGCACGGCGTCGAAGAAAAGATCGAAGTCTCCCCGATGCATCACGACCTGGCCGTAATGGTGGTGCAGCGAGAGCCGCGTGCCCGCCGCGATCGCCTCGTTGCCGAGCGTCGCCATTGACCGGGCGGAGGCGCGAATGTCATCGTCGGTAAGCCCCTGCCGCGCGATGTCAGGCCACAGGATGATTCGCTCCGCGCCAACCGCGCCGGCGAATGCGATCAGCCGCCGGAGCATTGCGATCCCCGCGTCGTCTAGTTTCCCGCCGTGGATCAGCCCGGATGCCATACCGGGATACATCGCGTACCGGTCGCGGAAACGCGCAGGGTCATCGAGGTAGTCGCGATACTGGCTGCTCTTGAGTTGCAGGCCGTCGAACCCGACGCCCCCGAAGTGCGCGAAGAGCGCATCCTGCTCCGCTGCGGTCTTGGTGGGCTTCGAGAATCCGAGTTTCATACCGGCGCCCCCTCGCGGAATAGCACCGGCCGGTGCTCGGCTGCGGAGCGATACGCGCTGTCGAGGAGCGCGACGGTTTTCAGGTTGTCCCGCCCGCTGTTCGGCGGCTCGGTCCCTTCGTCAATGCTGGTAAGGAGCAGATCAAGGTCGATGAACGTCGCCTCCGGCTTGCGCCCGCCGCGCAGGGGGTTCTCCCATCGGTCAATCGGTTCGCCGCGCCGGTCGCTCGTATACGTCGTCATGTCGTCGTACGTGAGAACGAGCGCGCCCCGATCCCCGGTGACGACGGTCTCAATCGTTTGGACCGGCGTGGAGAAGCTCTGCGCGTAGGTGACGATCACGCCACCCTCGAAGATGATCTGCACGCTCGCGTCCGTCTCGCCCCTGCTCTGGATCGCGGGTGACACCCGCGTCTCGCACGAGAGTGTGCGCGCCTCGTCGCCGAGCATCCAGCGGAACCCGTCGAACCAGTGGATGCCCATGACCGAGAGGGCGTGCCGCTCCTGCTCGACGCGCCAGCCCGCGTCCTGTCGGAAGACGAGTTCCCGATGGGCGATGCTCACCACGTTCCCAATCCGGCCCTCGGCAATCGCCCGGCGCGCGGCTTCGAACGGGTAGTGGTAACGGAAATTCTGGTTCACCGCGAGGCGCACCCCGGCCGCCGCGCACTGGTTGACGATGCGCTCCGCCTGCGCGTAGTCGTCCGCGAGCGGCTTTTCGACGAAGACGTGCTTCCGGGCCGCGACAAGCTCCGCGACTGCCGCCTCCCGCACCACGGTCGGCGTGCAGACAACGGCGACATCCCAGCCCGTCTGCCGGAGCATTTCGCCGATCGACGCATAGCCGTGCGACACGCCGTAGGCTTGTTGCGCGTTTGCCACGCGCTCCGGGACCGGGTCGCACGCGGCGACGAGACGGATGCGCTCCGGATGCGCGATGTACGCCTCGAAGTGCATCCGGGAGACATTTCCACAACCAACGACGGCAACATTAACGACACTCATAGTTGAATGAGAACCTCCTGAGACGGCAGGGTGGGCCACAATCGTATGCACAGTTGTGCGGGAGTACCGCAGTCGTTATACAATACACAATATGGTATTGTCAAGCCGCTCGCTTGACCTTGTCGATTGTCGATTGTATATATTCTGTTATCTCATAGTGCGTTTCACCCGTTCTGGTACAGTTGTTCGGGGATGGGGCAGTGTGTGAAGTAAGGATGCATCTGTGGCGAAGTTGGAGCACTATACCCTCAATGAGCGCGTCTATCGGCGCATCCGTGAATCGGTCCTCATGGGCGCATTCATGCCGAACAGCCGCCTCGATGAGCAGTCCCTGGCGGACGAGATGGGAGTCAGCCGCACGCCGATTCGTGAGGCGATTGGCAAGCTGACCAAGGAGGGATTGGTCGAGCACCGCCCATATCAGGGCAATTTCATCCGCAGCTTCAACGCGACGCAGGTGAATGACCTCTACGAGGTGCGCAAGGCGCTGGAGGCGCTCGCGGTTCGTCTCGCCGTCCCGCACCTGACGGACATGCAGGTGGAGGAGTTCGGCGCGCTTCTCGATGCGGGGCAGCACGCACTCGACACGGGCGATCTGATCGCCTACGGCACGGCGGACCGGCAATTTCACGGGGCGATTGCCCGATACAGCGGCAATGAGACGCTGATCGAGAGCCTCGACCGCCTCAGTTTGCAGATTCAGATCGTGCGTACTGCGGCGAATCACGACCCGGCGGTCGTCCGAGAGACGGCGCACCAGCGGACGGAGATCGTCGCCGCGCTGCGGGCGCGCGATGCGGAGGCCGCCGCGCGGCTGCTGGAGGAGCACATCGACGCCGTGCGGCGCAAGGTCGTCGCCCACATCGAGGCCGATGGAGCGAACATGGAGGGGGACGCATGAGTGCGGGAAATCTCGGGACACGCCAGACGGATCCGGTCATCGCGGTAGATCACGGCCCGGACAATCGGACGCCGTGGGGGTACATGCAGTGGCTGTGCAGCGGCACACTCTTCGCCGATGCGCAGCAAACGTTCGGGTACGTCGAGATCAACCCCGGTGAGAAGAACCCGCGCCACCTCCACCCCAACAGCGACGAGGTCCTGTATCTGCTCCAGGGTGAACTCGACCATAGTCTCGGCGAGGCCATTCACCATCTCACGGCGGGCATGTCGATCCACATTCCTGAGGGCGTCGCACACGACGCCATGAACCGGGGCATCACCGTTGCGAAGATGCTCGTCGCGTACCCGACAGCGGATCGACAAGTCGTGATGTGCGAGGCGGGACAGGAATAGTAGCCAGTAGCCAGTAGTCAGTAGTCAGTGGCTAGTAGTATGAGAGGCAACATCGGCATAGAGACGAGCGCGGACGGCGGCAGGTATGCGCCCGGTCACTGACCACTGGCTACTCACGGAGGTGTTCCATGGCGAAAACGATCGGCATCATCGTGGCCCTCGATACGAAGGGGGAAGAGGCGGGTTTCGTGCGCGACTACCTCGCGGGGCAGGGTCTCACCACCCTCGTAGTCGATACGGGCGTGCTCGGTGAGCCGTCATTCGCCGCCGACGTGACGCGCGCGGAAGTGGCGGCGGCGGGTGGCGACGATCACGCCGCGCTCGTCGCATCGGGCGACAAGGCGCGAGCGATGGCGGCGATGACGCGGGGCGCGGCGGCCATCGCGGCGCAACTGCACCGCGCGGGGAAGATCGACGGGTTGATCGGCATGGGCGGGTCGGCGGGGACGACGATCGGCACGAGCGCGATGCGCGCCCTGCCCGTCGGCGTGCCGAAGGTGATCGTCTCGACCGTCGCGTCCGGTGACACCCGGCCGTACGTCGGCGAGAAGGACATCACGATGATGTACTCGGTCGTCGATGTCGCGGGGCTGAACCGTATCTCCGCCCGCATCCTCACGAACGCGGCGGCCGCAGTCGCGGGGATGGTGGTCGCGGAGTCGCCCGCGCGCGATGAACGGCCGCTGATCGCCGCGAGCATGTTCGGCAACACGACGGCGTGCGTCGACCGGGCGCGCGGCACGCTGGAAAGCAAAGGATACGAGGTGCTCGTCTTCCACGCGACGGGCGCGGGCGGGCGGACGATGGAGAGCCTGATCGCGGACGGCTACTTCGTTGGCGTCCTTGACCTGACGACGACGGAGTGGGCGGACGAACTCTGCGGCGGCGTCTTCGCGGCGGGGCCGCACCGGATGGAGGCGGCGGCGCGGGCGGGCGTGCCGCAGGTCGTCGCGCCGGGTTGCCTCGACATGGCGAACTTCGGTGCGCCGGAGACGGTGCCGGAGAGGTACCGGGGCCGCAGGCTCTACGAATGGAATCCGACCGTCACGCTGATGCGCACGACCCCAGAGGAGAACGCGGCGCTCGGCGCGATCATCGCCGAAAAAGTCAACCTGAGCGCCGCGCCAGTCACGGTGCTGTTGCCGCTCAAGGGCGTCTCGCAACTCGACAGCCCCGGTGGGGAATTCTGGTGGCCGGAGGCCAATGGCGCACTCTACGATGCGATCCGGGCGAACCTCCGCCCGGACATCCCGGTCGTCGAGCTGGACTTGAACATCAACGACCCGGCGTTCGCGGACACCGCGACGGAGACGCTGCTCCGGTACATCGGCGCGAAGGCGGCGTCGGGAGGACGGCGATGAGGTACACGCGCGCGCAGGTCATCGAGCGGCTGCGGGCGCAGGTCGCGGCGGGCCATTCAGTTGTCGGCGCGGGGGCGGGCACGGGCATCTCCGCCAAGTTCGCCGAGGCGGGCGGGGCGGACCTCATCATCATCTACAACTCGGGCCGGTTCCGCATGGCCGGGCACGGCAGCCTCGCGGGGGTGCTCGCATTCGGCGACGCGAATGCGATCGTCAAGGAGATGGGGGAGCGGGATGTGCTGCCCGTCGTCAGAGATACCCCCGTGGTCGCGGGCATCATGGGCACCGATCCAATGCGCCAGATGGATTACCTGCTGCGTGAGTTGGATAGCCTCGGCTTCTCCGGCATCAATAATTTCCCGACGGTCGGGCTGATCGACGGGCGTTTTCGCATGGAGCTGGAGCGGACAAACATGGGCTTTGGCAAGGAGGTGGACGCGATTCGCCTCGCCCATGCGATGGGCTTCTTCACCGTCGTCTACGTCTTCAATCCGGGCGAGTCCACCGCGATGGCAGAGGCGGGCGCGGACGCGATCATCGCGCACATGGGGCTGACCGTCGGTGGCACGATTGGGTTGGACAAGGCGGACGCGATGCAATTGGAAGACGCACCCGCCGCCGTGCAGGCAATTGGTGAGGCGGCGTGGCGGGTGAACCGCGACGCGATGCTTCTCTGCCACGGCGGGCCGATTGCGACACCGGAGGACGCCGCGTATGTGCTCGCGCAGTGCGATGCCGTTGGATTCGTCGGCGCGAGTTCGATGGAGCGGCTACCCGTCGAAATCGCGCTCACCGAAACGACGCGGCAATTCAAGGCGGTGCCGCTCCGGGTGCGCGGCAACGAAACGACAGGGAGGCGGACGTGACGGACGGGAAGAAGCGATTTGTCGCGCCGGAGGATGTCGAGACGCAAGTCTTCGACTGGGGGATGCTCAAATGGATGTCCGAGCCGCGCGTCACGGACGCGGACCGATTCAGCGCGGGCATCGTCATTCTCGCGCCCGGCAAGGGGCACACGCGCCACAATCACCCCGGCGTCGAGGAGGTCCTCTACGTCATCTCCGGCCAAGGGATGCAGATGGTGGAGGATGACTGCGGCCAGCCGCTGGGCCGCACGGTGACGGCGGGTATGCTCGTCCACATCCCCGCCGATGTGTACCACGAGACGATCAACACCGGCTGGGAGCCGCTGAAACTCGTGGCAATCTACAGCCCACACGGCCCGGAGGCGATCCTGCGTGCCATGCCCGAGTGCACCGTCCTGCCGCCGGGTGCGACGCCGCCAGGTTGAGCGTGCGCTATCGGAAGCTCCTTCAACTCTCTGCGGTGTGTCCGGACTTCAGCGCACGATGGGAGATAATCAAGTATAATGTTGAGAAAGTCGGGGAGTGTTTCCCCGAAGTCCGATCGCGGGAGGATAACCGCAGTGGCCAGCACACAAACAATCAGCCGGGACGCCATTATGGCCGCATTGCGGACGGTGGACGATCCCGAACTGCATAAAGACCTCGTGACCTTGAACATGATTAAGGATGTCGTCATCGACGGCGGTACCGTCGGCGTGACGGTCGAGTTGACGACGCCCGCTTGCCCATTGCGCGGCAAGATCGAGTCAGATGTCCGCGCCGCGCTGATGCCGGTGCCGGGGGTGGCGCACGTCGAGTTGCAGATGACGGCGCAGGTGCGCTCGATGTTCGGCGGCAAGCCGGGCAAGGAACCGATCCCCGGCATTCGGAACACCATCGCCGTCGCCTCCGGCAAGGGCGGCGTCGGCAAGAGCACCGTCGCGGTGAATATCGCCGCCTCGCTGATGCTCGAAGGCGCGCGCGTCGGGCTGCTGGATGCCGACATCTACGGCCCGAGCATCCCGATCATGCTCGGCACGAACGAATCGCCCGTGCCGACAGCGGACAACCGCCTGAACCCCGTCCACGCGCACAACATGACGCTGATGTCCGTTGGCTTCATCAACCGGCAGGACGACAAGCCGATCATCTGGCGCGGCCCGATGGTCGCGGGTCTGCTCACCCAGTTCCTGCGCCAGGTCGCGTGGGGCGAGTTGGATTACCTCGTCATCGACCTGCCGCCGGGCACGGGCGACGCGCAACTGACGCTGACGCAGGCGCTGCCGCTTTCCGGCTCCGTCATCGTTACGCAGCCGGCGCAGGTCGCGCTCTCGGACGCCCAGAAGGGCATCAACATGTTCAAGCAACTCGACGTGCCGATCCTCGGCATCATCGAGAACATGTCCTATTACCCGAATCCCATTACCGGAGAGAAGGTCTACATCTTCGGCATGGGCGGTGGGCAGCGTGCGGCGACGCGCTACAATGTGCCGCTGCTCGGTGAGATCCCGCTCGACCCCGAGATGTCCGAGTCCGGCGACGCGGGCGTGCCGCTCGTCATCAAGAACGCCGTCTCGCCACTCTCGCAGGCATTTCGCGATGTGGCGCGGCAGATAGCGGCGCGGCTCTCCGTCGAGTCGTACAACAATGCCATCCCGCTTGGCGTGCCGATCATCCTCGACCCGAATGGCGGGCAGGGGAATGATCCGAGCGGTGGCCATCGCCCGCTGCGCCTTTCCTAACCCCCAGCCCTGACATAATCCGCGCATCATATCATCAGGGAGCGCCGTGGCGGCGCTCCTGTTTCTTTATGCGCTCCTGTCCTTTCGTTCATCACAAAAGCTGCACGTATGGATAGTGTGTATATCGGTGTGGCACTGCATAATCGGTCACAGCGTAAAGATTCGGTACGGGAAGCATCACAAAGGAACCGTTTGTCGCGTTCAATCGTTGTGGTAATGGTTGATCGTCGTCGTTGCGAGTAGCGTAGGTCGCTCCGATAAACAAAAAAGGGTGGTGGGGACATGCAGATGGTACGACGGTTGCGGATGGTAACACTCCTGGCGCTGGTGATTCTCGGTGTCGTGGCGACGACCGCCGCGCCGGTTGGCGCGACATCGATCTACGTCGATCCGAACGGTAAGTTCGCCGTGGGCGTCGCGGACGGGTGGACGCAGCAGAGGCCGGACACGAAGGGTGTTGTCGCGCTCTGGACGGTCGATGGCGGTGCGGCGATCTTCAACGTTGTCCGTGAGGATATCCCGGCGGGCACGACGAATGTTGACTACGCGAAGGCGAACATCGACGGCGTCTCGACCTTCAGGGACTACACGGAAATTCGGCGCGACTTCATCAAGTGCGCGGATCAGGATTGCCCACTCCTCGATTACACCGTGACCGACGAGAACGGCGAGACGCAGCGCCTTCAGCAGGCGTTCGTCACCAAGGGTACCGACGGCTGGGTGCTGACCTTCCGCACTCGTGCCAGCGACGCCGCCACCTACAAGAGCGACATCGAACTGATGATCTACTCCTTCTCGATCTAAACCCCGAACGCCCCATCCCTTCTCTCGAAGAGGTGGGGCACGAAAAAGAAACATGCATGAGGGACGCACAGACGTGCGCCCCTCATGCGTGCTCCGGCATCAAGAAGTTTGCGGCCCCCCCTTTCGAGAGAGGAACCGGGGGTATAGTAAATCCCGCTATGGCACCGGGATCGTCGTGATGTTCGCAGCGGGGATTCCCTTGCCGATAAGGGCGGTGTACAGCGCCTTGTCGATCGCGGGGATCGGGTCCGGCAACTGGCCCATCAAGGCGGCGCGCGCGATGCCCGCCGCCCGCTTCGACGCCCGGATTTGGCCCTCCTCGGAGTAGACCGCGATGTGCGGGGCGATCATCACATTCTCCATCGCGAGGAGCGGGTTGTCCGCCTCGATCGGCTCGACTTCGAAGACATCCAGCCCCGCGCCGCCGAGGTGGCCGGACTTCAGGGCGTCGATCATCGCCGCCTCGTCGATGATCGGGCCGCGCGCCGTGTTGATGATCCACGCGCCCTGCTTCATCATCGCGAACCGCTCCGCGTTCATCAGGTGGCGCGTCTCCGCCCAGAGGAAGGCGTGGATTGTGACGTAGTCCGATTGCTGGAGGAGGTCTTCGAGCGGCATGAGCGGGATGCCGTACGACGCGACATCCTCCTGCTTCACGTACGGGTCGAACGCGACGACGTTGAAGCCGAGCGCCTTCGCCCGCTCCCCCGCGATCCGCCCGATCCGCCCGAAGCCGACGACGCCGACCGTCTGCGCCTTTGAGTTGTGGACGGTGATCCGCCCGTCGCCCATGTGCGTGCGCCAGCCGCCCGCGCGCGTGATCTTGTCGAAGGCGTAGAGTTGCCGGTTCGCCGCCATCAGGAAGGCAATCGCCTGCATCGCGACCTCCTCCGAGTAGGCATCCGGCACGTTGCAGACGAGGATGCCGCGCTCGCTTGCCTCGGGCACATCGATGTCGTTGTAGCCGACATATGGGCGCAGGATCATGCGGCAGGAGAGCTGATCGTAGATCGGGCCGTTCAGCACCATGCCGCCGGAGACGAGCACATCCACCTTCGTCAGCGCCTCCGCGACGCGGCCTTGATCGTCGTACAGCGGCATCGTGGTGGTCTCCGCGCCGATCGCTTGCAGCGCCCGCTGCACGGGGTTGGCGGTGCCGGAGGTGAAGTTGCCGATGCCGAGGGCGCCCATGCCCTCGCCCGCGTTCTGCCAGCGGGCGAGGGCCTTCTGCACAACGCTGTCATCCGGGGGTTGATTCATCATGCTTTCTTCTCCACCGGCGCGCAGCCAGCCTTGTCGTAGCGGTGGAACTCGCCGATGGCGCTGATCGCGACCCGAATCGCCGGTTTGTCGCCGACGACCGAGATGTGATGCCAGATGTCCTTCGGCGCGAAGACGAAGTCGCCCTGCTTGACCTCGACCTTCACGCCGTCCTCGAACTCCCACGTCTGCTCGCCCTCGGCGATAAACCACCACTCGTCCGTGATGTGGTAGTGCGTGTCGTTCGGGTGCCCCGGCGCTTGGCAGATCACGACAATGCGCGTCCCGTTCCCCTCGACGATCTGATGCGCCCACGGTGGCGGCCCCATCTGCTCCTTGAGCGCCGCGATACTTAATGACCGCTGCGCCGCTCCCAGTGCCATCGGACTCGCTGTCGTTGCCATCCGTCCCCTCCTTGAGAAAAATTAACCGCGAATACTGCCCAGAGGGCACCCGGAAGGACGCGAAGTGGGAAAATAAGGAAAGAAAAGGGTCTTGGTCTTACCGTCTCCCATTCTCTTATCCTTCTCCCTCCTTCGCGTCCTTCGCGCCTTCGCGGTTCAACAACCCCCCGTCGCGTTCCTGGTCCTGGCGACGCAGGGCGGCGAGGGCACGTTCCCGCGCCGCGCGTGCCGTTGCACTATCAATGTCCGTGCGGCTGGTTGTCAAGATTTCCTGCCAGCCCTCCGGGAAGATCGGCTCCGCCGCGAACTCAGGGAAGAGTTCCTCCGCGATGCGGGCGAAGACGTGCGGCCCGCCGAGCCGGACCGTCGTGAACGGCCCGGTGAGTGACCAGCGCCGCCCCAGCCCGCGCTCCATGATTGTGTCGATGTCCTCCGGCGTGGCGACACCGTTGGCGACGAGCCAGAGGCACTCGCGCAACATGCCGAGTTGCAGGCGGTTCCAGATGAAACCCGGCACCTCCCGCAGCACCTGCACGGGTTCCTTCTCCATCCGTTGCAGGAGCGCGCGCGCCGCCGCGACCGTCGCCGCGTCGGTGCGCTCACCGGGGATGACCTCCACGAGCGGCAGGAGGTGCGGTGGGTTCCAGTAGTGCGTGCCAATGACGCGCTCCGGGCGCCGCAGGCCCGCCGCGATGGCGGTGATCCGCAGGCTGGAAGTGTTTGAGCAGAGGAGCGCCGTCGCGGGCGTGGCCTCGTCGAGCAGCGCGAAGAGCGCACGCTTCGCGGCCAGGTCCTCCGTGATTGACTCGACCACGACCGTCGCGCGCCCGAAGTCGGCGGTGTCGATCCTCGCGCCGGAGAGCCGTGCGGACGCCGCCTCCGCCTCCGTTGCGCCGAGCAAATCCGCGTCGGCGAGCGTCCGCAGCGCGCCGTGCGCGACCGCCAACGCCGCGTCGATCTTCGCCCCGTCGCGTCCGGCGATGACGGTGGGGCCGAGGCGCGCGTACTCCGCCGCGATACCGGGGGCCATCGCGCCCGTTCCGACGATGATCGCGCGCACGGGTTGGCTGCTGACGGATTCCGCTCCCATTGGCATCGCGCTCCGCACTTCGCACGTTGCACTCCTCTTCGGAGCACAGGATACGTCGCACACCGGTGCACGAGCAAGTGAACGGCGCACAAACGATGAAGTATTCCCGCTCCGTGCAATGGCGCGGCGTGTGGTGGGGCTGGTGAACCGCAGGATGCCGCGATAAGGAGCGGGGCGGGGAAGGGGCAACCCATCCCGCCCACTATTGTGCAGCAGGTCTACTAACTACTCGCTGACCCGCATCGCGCCGACGGTGACGGTGGTTGTGACGCCGTTTCCGATGGGGACACTCAGGTCCACGCGCCAACCGCCTGATGCCCAGGGTACGATGTCGCCGGTGTAGATGCCGTGCCCGCTCGCCTGGAGATCGTGCAGCGTGAAGCCCGCGTTGCCGTTGGCGTAGAAGTTTGCCTGCATCGTCGTCGGCAATCCGCCAAGCAGTTCCACCACCTCCGGCAGCGGCGTGCCCCGTGCGGCATCGACGAATGCGACACGAACCGTTGCGGTTTGTTTCACGGTGGGCTGCGCCGGGTTGGTGGTGACGGTCGCGATGTAGCGTTTGCCGTCCGTGCCGGTGAACGCGGGCTGGACGGTCACAGCGTTCTCCATGCGCGCCTGCCGGTTCGGTACGTCGTCGCGGTTCCATGTTGCCAGCACCTGCAACGACCAATTTCCCGCTTCAGCGGGCGTTATGTTGCCACGATACTGCCCATATCCCACGGACATGAGCGGTGTTGGCTGCCCGCAGGCGCTTCCGTTGGAACCGCAGAGAAACGCGGTTACGGTCGCGGGCGGCTCGTAGCGGGCGCTCGACAGTGAAGGAGAAATTGGCGCGCCACTGTTCGGGTCCATGAACTGCGCCCCAATCGTCACCGTATCGCCCGCGACGATGGTGGCGCGATCCACGGAGGCGGCGAGTGTGGCAAACGGCGGCGCGGTCTGAATGTCGCGGGGGCGTACGTTCATCTCCGGGCTTTTTCCGTACCGCGCGCGATACCGCTCCGGCAGGGAATAAAGGAACCCGCTGGCCGTGCCGCCGACAGAGCCGACCTCATTGCCGGAGGCGGTGTCGAGCGTGCGGATGCCGCCGCGATCCGCCTGAATGGAGAGAGATTTCCCGTCCGCGCTCAGGAGCAGCGCGGTGGGCGATGCATCCGGCAGCCATTGCTTCGTGACGTGCCAGGTGCGCGTGTCGATCAGCCAGATGCCACGCGACTGCGTCGCGTGGCTTTGCCCGGTCGCGCCCGCCGCGTAGAGCGTACGCCCGTCCGGCGAGAGTTGCATCGCGCCGAGGAGCGGCCCCTTCGCCCCGACATCCCGCACGAAGAGGCCGCGCACCGTGCCGAAGACGTGGCCAAAGAGCGTCGCGTTTCCTACTTTCCCTTTCTCGACTGCGCTCGTGTCCACCTGCACCTGCTCCTCGATCCGCCGGGTCATTAGGTTGACCACGTACAAGGCGCGCTGCGTCGGCACGAGGACATAGAGCCGCTGACCGTCGTGGGAAATTGCCTGCTCGTACGCGAGAAAATCCTCCTTCCCCGCGAAGGGGAGGGCGAGCGGTGGCAGCACCGCCGCCTGCTGGAAATCGAAGAACCGGAGGACGAGGCTCGTGGGGGAGGAGCCGTACGAGAGCTGATAGAGTGTGTGCCCATCGGGGGCAATTGGGCTGCTGAGAAAATAGAAGGCGGAATCCGTCGTCTGCGTGACGGGCAGCCGCTGCGTCTCCTGCCCATCCGGCAAGCGGAAGCGGAGGAAGAGTGACCGGGGCACAATGTTCGCGACGCCCGGCCCGGTGTCGAGATTGGCCATCAGCGCAAGCGAGGAGCCGTCCGGTGCGGCGCGCAGGGAGAGTGTGTTCGCCTCCTTCCCCGCGACATCGACCGACCAGCGGGCGCGTTCCCGCCCATTCGCCCGGTCGAGGGCGGTGATCGTGATTGGGTCGGCGGATTGCCACTGGTGGCTGGCGATGTAGACGCGATCCGCCGTGACCTCGGCGCTGAGGGTAATCGGGAAGGTCTGCTGCGTCGGCACCGGCCCGGTCGCGATCTCCGTCCGCCATTGGTGCGCGAGCGAGCCGCTGGCGAAGGCGACGACGGCGTACCGCACGACGTCCCCGACCTGTTGCTGCTGCGTGAAGACGATCTGCGCGCCGTCGGGCGTGACAATTGGCTCGCTCCCCCCGTCGAGCAGCGGGTACGGTGTGTTCGTGCCGGGGCGGTAGGCAACGATGTTCTGTTGCCGCGCCTTCTGGTCGTACGTCATCTGGATCAGCGTATCGGGGACGCCGCCCGGCGCGCTCCGCCCATGGATCAGCCGGTCGGAGACGCTGCCAACGATGACCCCCGCCGCCATGATCGCGCACGCGAGCGCGAACGCCCCCAGCGTGTGGAAGGTCTGCCTCCACCCCGACTGCCGCGCGGATGCGCCTGTTGCGGCCCCGACTGCGACCATGGAACCCTCCTTGCCGTGTGCGATCTCCCATTCATTATACAACGCGCGCCAGGAATGGTTCCCGATGCGCTGCCCCGGAACAGATGCGATCGATGGCGGCGAGCGTACGCCTATGCCACCAACGATGCATTCATATCGTGTGTGATCGGACGGGTGTCGTACAATGGCGTCGCAACGAAGGAAATTTTCATTCTTCCCTCTGTGTCTCTGCGGTTCAATTGTTTTCCAGGAGGTGCCTCATGCGTGAAGCCGTGATTGTGGAGGCGGTGCGGACGCCGGTCGGGCGGTACGGCGGCGCGCTCAAGGACGTGCGGCCGGACGACCTCGCCGCGCTCGTCATCCGGGAAGTTGTCCAACGGAGCGGGATTGACCCGCATCTGATCGAGGATGTTTTCTTTGGCGCGGCGAACCAGGCGGGGGAGGACAACCGCAACGTCGCGCGGATGGCGGCGCTGCTCGCCGGGTTGCCGCTCTCCGTGGGTGGCGCGACGGTCAACCGGCTCTGCGGCTCAGGGTTGCAGGCGATTGTCAGCGCGGCGCAGGCAATTGGCGCGGACGCCGGGGACGCCTTCGTTGCCGGGGGCGCGGAGAGCATGACCCGTGCGCCATTCGTGATGCCGAAGGCGGACGCGGCCTTCGCGCGCACGCCGACGATCGTGGACACGACGATTGGCTGGCGGTTCGTCAATCCGAACATGGCGGCGTTGCACCACCCGTTCAGCATGGGCGAGACGGCGGAGAACGTCGCGGAGCAGTACGGCGTCTCACGGGAGGATCAGGACGCCTTCGCGCTGGAAAGCCAGCGGCGGGCGGTGGCGGCGTGGGAGGCGGGCCGGTTTGCGGACGAGACCGTGCCCGTCACGATCCCCCAGAAGCGCGGCGAGCCGATCGTTGTGGATCGGGACGAGCACCCGCGCCCGGACACGAGCATGGAGAAACTGGCGAAATTGCGCCCCGCCTTCCGCGCGGGTGGCAGCGTCACGGCGGGCAACGCGGCGGGGATCAACGACGGGGCGGCGGCGGTGCTCGTGATGGCGGCGGAGACCGCTCGGTCGCTCGGTATGACCCCCTTCGCGCGTGTTGTCACCTCGGCGGTGGCGGGTGTGGACCCGGCGACGATGGGCCTCGGGCCGATCCCGGCGACGCGCAAGGCGCTCGCGCGGGCGGGGCTGACCGTGGACGACCTCGACCTGATCGAACTCAACGAGGCGTTCGCGGCGCAATCGCTGGCGTGCATCCGCGAACTTGGGCTGGACCCCGCGAAGGTGAATGTCAACGGCGGCGCAATCGCCATCGGGCATCCGCTCGGCAGCACCGGCGCGCGACTGATGACCTCGCTCGTCCACGAGATGCGGCGGCGCGGGGCGTGCTACGGCCTCGTGACGATGTGCATCGGCGTCGGGCAGGGCATCGCCGCTATCGTCGAGCGTGTGTAGCGGAAACGTGCACCGATGCACAGGCTGCTGGGCAGCATGTCCACTACGCAAGGCAGGATGCGCCAACCACCACGTTATGTGTTCATCACAAAGGTGAATGTCGCCTGCTTGCCGTCGGGGGCATCCTGCACATTCATCAGCAGTGTCGGGTCGAAGATGCCGTCCCGCGCGTTGCGCGGCTCGTCCGGGAAGTAGAGTTGCGTCGTGAGCGCAGGCCCGTTCGGGGCCTGCACCTTCACATGGATGTGCCGTGTCCGCCCGGGGTACAGGCCGGGGACGACGGTTTCGAGCGAGAAGCGCCCCGCGTCGTCGGTATACTGATGGCCACGCAGCCGGTAGCCGGTGTTGTCGTAGACGCCCGCGTCGTCCGCCTGCCAGAAATCCAGGAGCGCGCGAGCGGCGGGCGCGCAGTCCGTGGTGAGCACCGTCCCCGTCACAACCAACCGCGTGCCCGGCATCCCCGCGTCCACGAGCGACGCACGCTCCGGCGAACTGGGCTTGAAGTACGGCCCCTCAGTTTGCTCCGGCGTGACGCCGTGGTCATCGGTATCGCCGCACGCCGGTGTGGCAGCCAGCACGCGGCCGACCGTTAATGGCGCAGACCCTCCCCCGGCGACGTTGCCGCCGCGCGTGCGCCCCCAGGCAACGAGCGCCGCTGCTGCCAGCGCTCCGAGCGATCGCGTCAGGAATGAGCGACGGGGCAGACGTGAGAACGAATTCCGTTGCATTGGTTTTCCTCCGAGTCTCCGGGTGTGTGGCAGGTAGTACGGCTTCCTGTTCCTGTTTGTCCGTTCGACCATCGCCGCCGATCGCTCCACTCCCGTCTCCACACACTATGGAGCGCCAACCTGAACGTCACCTGAGAGTGGAGTAAAAAACGTGTAAACATCCCCGAATATCGGCGATAGTTGCGCACTCCGGTCATGTTTATGAAGAATCGTTGCTTTATGCAATATGATACAATCGTTCTATCGGGTTTTCTGCCATCGGCTCTCGCGGCGAAGGGGAAGGTACATGCTCATCGAACGCTTTGTGACGCCCGGTCTGGCACAGGTCGCGTACGGCATCGCGGACGAAGCGGCGGGTGTTGCCGCGATCATCGACCCCCGGCGTGACGTGGAGGTCTATCAGGATTGGGCGGCGACACAGCGCGTCCGCATCACCGCGATTCTGGAGACGCACATTCACGCGGATTTCGTTTCCGGCGCGCGGGAACTGGCCGCTGCGACGGGTGCGACGGTCCACATCAGCCGTACCGGGCAGCAGGAGTTCCCGCACGAGCCACTGGACGATGGCGACGCGATTCCCGTCGGCACGTCCCTGCTGCGCGCCTGCGCGACGCCGGGGCACACGCCGGAGCACCTGGCGTACCTGCTCGTGAATCCCGCGACCGGCGCGGAACCCGCCGCGCTCTTCTCGGGGGACGCGCTCTTTGTCGGCGAGGTCGGGCGACCAGACCTGCTCGGCGAGCGCGAGACGCACGGGCTGGCGGCGCAGTTGTACCGCACGGTCGAGCGGCTGAAGACCCTCGATGACGCGCTCATCGTCTACCGCGGCCACACGGCGGGGTCGGCGTGCGGCAAGAAGATCAGCGACGCGCCCGCGACGACGATTGGGCGGGAGAAGATCGGCACCTATGCCTTCAAGGCACGCTCCGAGGAGGAGTTCATCGGCATAGTGCTGGCGGGGATGCCGACACCGCCAACCTATTATCCCGTCCTGAAGCGCGTCAACGCAGTGGGCGCACCGCTCCTGAGGGGCGTACCACCCGGCGGGCCGCTCACGGCGGCGCAGGTGTGCGAGCGGATGGCGGCGGGCGCGCTCGTGATCGACACGCGCCCGCAGGCGGCGTTCGGCGCGGGGCATATCACGAGCGCGCAGTTCGCTGGCCTTGGGGACAATTTCGTCGCGTGGATGGGCTGGCTCGCGCCGTATGACCGCGACCTCGTGCTCATCCTCGCGGATGATGCGCACTATGCGGACGCGCTCGTCCACCTGCGCCGCATTGGCTTGGACCGCGTCGCGGGATACCTCGCGGGCGGTATGGTAGCGTGGCACGGCGACGTGGAAACACTGCCCCAACTCGCGGTGGATGACCTCGCCACGCACCAGGCGATGGGCGCGAACGGGCTGGCGGTGCTCGATGTCCGCAACGACGACGAGTGGGGCGGCGGGCATATCGCGGGGGCGCACCACCGCTTCGCCGGGGAGATTGTGCGGGGCAACGTCGCCGGGTTGCCCGATGGGTCGCCCCTCGCCATCATCTGCGGCAGTGGCTACCGCTCCTCCGTCGTTGCCAGCCATTTGCAGACGAGGGGCTGCGCGAACGTCGTCAACGTCGCGGGTGGCATGGAAGCGTGGGAGCGCGCGGAGTTGCCGGTAGTTCGGTAGCTACTGCTACTGTCTATCAAACTACCGGCAACCGACTACTCCCTGGTATGCCTGCATCGGCGGAAGCGAGTAAACGGCCTGACGCTGGCGGAGGGCATCGATTCATCAGTGAGAATCAGGTAGTTGCAGCGACTACCTGTTGGTATCGCGTTTGCGACGACGAAAGGCATGCCGCTTCTCTATCGCTGCGATTGGCATGGAATAGAGGACGTGAAGTGGTGGTATGAGGAGGTACAAGGATGGCATCGCAGATTCTCACGGGCACAGCCGCCGGTGCGGTGGGCACGGTGGCCCTCGATATGGCCACGTATGCGGACATGTTGTTGCGCGGTCGCCCGTCCAGCGGCACCCCCGCGAAACTGGCCGGGGTGCTCGCCGACAAAGTCGGCGTTGATCTCGCGACCGGGGAGGGGGACGAGGCGAAGGAGAAGGAGGAAAGCCGCCAGAGTGGGCTTGGTGCGCTCCTCGGGTACGTGACGGGGCTTGGTGTGGCGGCGGTGTACGGGGTGTTGCGGCCCCACATGCGCGGCATTCCGTGGCCGGTCGCCGGTGTCGCGCTCGGTCTCGCCGCGATGGCGGCCAGCGATGTGCCAATCGGCGTCTCGGGTGTGAGCGACCCGTCTACCTGGGCGCCCGAAGACTGGGGCGCCGATCTCATCCCTCACCTCATCTATGGGCTGGTGACGGCGGTGGCGTACGATTCCTTCACCCAATAGACCGAGTCAGCACATCTTCACGATGCACGATCACCGATAAACATCGCGCCGATGACCAATATGGAGAATGGTGATGGCATGATCGCCATCATCAATTTCATCAATCACGCGATAATCGCCGACACGGATGCGCCAGCCTTCGCGTTCGGCCAATTTTCGACAACCGGAAGGCCGAGGATCATCACCGAGCGCGCGAATCGCGTCGCGAATATGTGACAGTGTGATTGCTGGTGTGCTCGCGAGTTCTCGCTGTGCACGTCGGATGATTGTGACCGTATCGGTCATCGCGCATGCGGCGTTCTGCTCGCTGCTTTTTCGATTTCATCGATTGCTTGCTCAAAGGGAATTGCTTCATCACTGGATGCTTTGGCAGCATCATAGGCGCGCAATGATTCGAGGTCTTCCAGCGCAGCGAGGAGCCTGCGATACTCCTTAATCTGAATCACTACCTCGATACGATTGCCATGCTCATCAATGACGTAGCGCGGTGCCGTGACCATCTCAGATTTCTTCACAGAGCGAGGAGCGACTACCCTGTACAGTTCAGCACATCAGTCCGCAGCAGGCTGATCGTAGGCGTCCGTCTCGAGCATCCCTTCGAGTTCGGTGATCGGGTCCGCGACGGTAGAACGCTGCGACAGGCGAACGATCAACGCGAGGCCGACGACGACCTCCGCCGCCGCGATGGTTATGACGAAGAGGGCGATGATCTGCCCCTCCAGGTTGCCCCAGCGGCGCGCGTAGGCGATCAGCGCAACATTCGCCGCGTTGAACATCAGTTCCACGGCCATGAAGAGCGTCAGCGGCGTGCGGCGCGACAGCACGCCGTACAACCCCGTCGCAAATAGAAACGCACTCAGGAGGACATACCCATTCGTCGGCAACATCAGATAACCTCCCGAAACCAATTGAACCGCAGAGGCGCAGAGGCGCAGAGGACGCAGAGAGGGAAGAGGATATGCGAGGAGAGCGAGTCCTTTTCCCCGTCTCTTCTCTGTGTTCCTCTGCGTCCTCTGCGTCTCTGCGGTTCATACCCGGTTTCTCCCTTACCGTTCGTGGCGGCTGAGCATGACGGCGCCGACGGTGGCGGCGAGCAGCAGGGCCGAGACGACTTCGAGCGGGAAGAGGTAGCCGGAAAAGAGCGCCGTGCCCACCGCCTCGACGCTCGCCGGGACTGCCGGCGCGGTCTTCGGCAAGGTTGCTTGCAGCACTGCCGCGACGATGATGAGCAGCGCCGCAATGCCCAATCCGAGCGCCATGCCACGCTCGCCGAACATCTTGCCCCGGCTTTCTTCGAGGTCCGGCCCCAGCAGTGTGAGGATGAAGAGGAAGAGCACCATGATGCCGCCCGCGTAGAGCAGCAGTTGCGCCACCGCGAGGAACTCCGCGCTCATCGAGAGGTAGAGCAGCGCGAGGCACGCCGTATTGAGCACGAGCGTCAGCGCGACATGCACCGGATTACGGAGTGTCACGACACCAACCGCCGTGATCGCCGCCAGCGCGGCAACGAGCCAGAAAACGACCGTCATCGCTGATCTCTCCCGTTAGAGGGCAAGCAACACACGTACCCGATCCTCCCGTACGGGCTTCGGCGCTGTAAATGCGCTCAAAACTCGTACTCGTCATCTTCGAGTCCGTCCATCAGTGTACAGTCCCACAGGGCACGCTCCGCGTTTTCTTCAGCCCATTCTTCGGGCGTCATCGCCGCGTAGATTTCGTCGGCGCGCTTAAACATTCGCTCCCATCGGTAGCGCTCCACTGCGAGGGCGATAATTGTCTCGATGGACTCGTGTTCCTGCTCGGCGAGTTCGCGCAGTTTCCCCTGCACATCATCGGTGATCTGGACGGTTGTGCTGACCATGAGAGGCTCCTTTGATTGCATCCCCATAGTCTACCATTCTGCGGAAGCGACTACTCGCCCACGTCTACCTGCTTGCGCGGATCCGGCTCGTTCGGTGCGAGCAGGAGCATCTCCTTGGTGTAGATGAAGTCGTCCCGGTCGGTGTCCGCCAGTTCGTACCACGGGCCGAGGACGACCGCGTCCACGGGGCAGGCCTCCTCGCAGTAGCCGCAGAAGATGCAGCGGATCATGTTGATCTCGTACCGCCCGGCGTACCGCTGCCCCTGCGAGACCGGGTTGTCTGGGTCGTTCTCCTCCGCCTGGACATAGATCGCCTGCGAGGGGCAGGCGGCGGCGCAGAGTTCGCAGCCAATGCACCGCTCGGTCATGTCCTCGTTGCGCAGGAGCAGGTGCCGCCCGTGAAAGCGGGCCGCGACCTCCCGATGCTCCTCCGGATAGGAGACCGTCTCCGGCTTCCGCACGAAGTTGCGGAGCGTCGTGCCCATCCCCCGCGCCAATCCGGCGGCATCCTCGAATGGGTTCGGTTTCTTCTCACGTGCCATCAAATCCCCCAGTGGGCGGTGGTG